>Ga0209450_10001449_pt1 | contig 11877 bp, 10 predicted proteins | sample FrelakmetLWP11LW_FD_187149 | JGI IMG/M metagenome (GOLD analysis project Ga0209450, IMG submission 187149) | Freshwater lake sediment microbial communities from the University of Notre Dame, USA, for methane emissions studies - LWP11 LW (SPAdes)... | ecosystem: Environmental > Aquatic >... | reverse complement strand
CTTGGTCGCGGTGGCGGGAAGCGTCATCGCGTCTCCAGCCAACGCCCAGTCCAGCGCCGAGGAACTGGCCAAGAAGCTCGCCAATCCCGTCGCGGCGCTGATCAGCGTGCCGTTCCAGCTCAACTATGACCAGGACATCGGTCCTGCGCGCGGCGGCGACCGCTGGACGCTCAACATCCAACCGGTCGTGCCGATCGACCTGAACGCGGACTGGAACCTCATTTCGCGCACGATCCTGCCGGTGATCTCACAGGACGAGATCTACCCTGGCGCAGGCGGACAGAACGGCATCGGAGACGTGGTGCAGAGCCTGTTCTTCTCACCCAAGCAGCCGACGGCCGGTGGCTGGATCTGGGGCGTGGGGCCGGTGTTCCTGTTGCCGACCGGATCCGATGCGCTGCTGTCCGCAGACAAGTGGGGTCTGGGGCCGACGGCCGTGGTGCTGAAGCAGGAAGGGCCGTGGACCTACGGCATGCTGGCCAATCACATCTGGTCAGTCGGCGGCAGCGGCCCGCGGGATGTCAGCTCGACCTTCGTGCAGCCCTTCGTCAACTACACGACGCCGGACGCATGGTCATTCGCCCTTAATACCGAGAGCACCTACGACTGGGAGAACAGCCAGTGGTCGGTTCCGATCAACGTGATCGTCTCGAAGGTCACAAAAGTTGGCAATCAGCTCATCAGCGTCGGTGGCGGCCTTCGCTACTGGGCTGACAGCCCCGACAGCGGACCGCACGGGTTGGGCTTCCGCTTCGTTGTCACGCTGCTGTTTCCGAAGTAGACGCGCTGTCGAACTCAGCCAACAACGGGCGCCGGATATGCGATGCGATCATGGCGCCCGAACCCGAGCCCTCCGCGCATCGTGCTGGTCGGTTCTGCGTTTTGGTGGCACCACTTCTTCGTAGGAAATCATGATGACGAATCGCCGCCGCTTTCTCATCCACGCTGCCACAGCGTGCGTGCTGGCCTTCGCGGGCGGGGTGGCACTGGCGGCCGAGCCGCTTGGCTCCTGGAACGACGGACCGTCCAAGGCGCGAATCATTGCGTTCGTTGAAGGCGTCACGCACCCCGGTGGCAAGGACTTCGTGGCGCCGGCCGACCGCATCGCAGTGTTCGACAACGACGGCACGCTGTGGTCCGAGCAGCCGATGTACTTCCAGCTGGCGTTCGCGATCGATCGCGCCAAGGTGATGGTTGCGAAGGACCCGAACCTTGCGAAGAAGCCGGTAATCAAGGCTGCCGCGGCCGGCGACATGAAAGCGCTCGCGGCTGCGGGCGAGAAGGGCCTGATGGAGCTGCTGGCGCTGACACACGCCAACACCACGACGGAAGAGTTCGCGCAGATCGTTCGCGATTGGGCCAGAACAGCAACGCACCCGACGCTGAAGCGCCGCTATACGGAGCTCACCTACGCGCCGATGCGAGACCTGCTCGACTACCTGCGCGCCAACGGCTTCAAGACCTACATTGTCTCTGGCGGCGGCATCGAGTTCCTGCGCGTGATCTCCGAGGAACTCTATGGCGTGCCACCGGAGCAAGTGGTCGGATCGAGCATCAAGACGAAGTACGAAGTACGCAACGGCCAGCCGGTGATCGTTCGGCTGCCGGAGGTGGACTTCATCGACGACAAGGCCGGCAAGCCGGTGGCCATCCACAAGTTCATCGGCAAGCGCCCGATCGCCGCCTTCGGCAATTCCGACGGCGACTTCGAGATGCTCGAGTGGACCACGTCAGCGCCGGGGGCGCGGCTCGGGGTGATCGTGCGCCACGACGACGCGGCGCGCGAGTTCGCTTATGACCGCAAGTCGCACTTTGGACGGCTTGCGCGCGGCCTCGACGAGGCGCCGCAGCGAGGCTGGACCGTGGTCAGCATCAGGGACGATTGGAAGACCGTCTACCAGCCGCTGCGGCCGTGACTCGGCCGGGTTGCTAATCTATCGCCGCATGGCGAAAAGTGAACCTCGCGGGGCGACGGACGAATCCGGCGCAGCCGCCTCGGCCGCCGGGGCGGGATCGGGTAAGTCCACCGCATCGGGCCCGGTGGCACAGGCAAGCGGGGCGGTCGGCACGCGGCGTCCCTTGTGGCTGCTCCTGGGCATGGCCGCGGCAGCCATGCTCGCCGTCGCTTGGCTGTCGTCGCGGCCGCCGGCGGCGCCCGAGTTGCCTGCTGCCGCATCCGCCTCGTCAGCCGGCGTGGCGAAGGGGGTGCCGCCCGCGCCGGACTACGTCGGCGGCGCTGCCTGCGCCTCGTGTCATGCCAAGGAACACCAGGCATGGCAGGGCTCACATCACGACCGCGCGATGGCCGCGGCCTCCGAGGCGACCGTGCTCGGCAACTTCGCCAATGCGAAGTTCAACCACGCCGGCGTGACCTCGACCTTTTTCCGCCGCGACGGCAGGTTCTTCGTCAACACGGACGGCCCCGACGGCCGGCTCGCCGATTTCGAGATCAAGTACACCTTCGGCATCACGCCGCTGCAGCAGTACCTCGTCGAACTCCCGGGTGGGCGCCTGCAGGCGCTCGGCATCGCCTGGGACGCGCGGCTGGCGAAGGACGGCGGGCAGCGCTGGTTCCACCTGTATCCGGACCGCAAGCTGAAGGCCGGCGATCCGCTGCACTGGACCGGCATTGACCAGACGTGGAACTACCAGTGCGCGGACTGCCACTCGACCAACCTGCGCAAGAACTACGACGAGAAGTCGAACAGCTACGCCACGAAGTGGACCGACATCAACGTCACCTGCGAGGCCTGCCACGGGCCGGGATCGAATCACGTCGCCTGGGCGAAGAAGGACGGCGACTGGCAGAAGCACCAGGGCGCTGGCAAGGGGCTCGCGGTGCGGCTCGACGAGCGCCGCGGTGTCGGCTGGGCGATCGATGCGCAGACCGGCAACGCGGTGCGCTCGCAGCCGCGCGAGTCGTCGCGCGAGATCGAGACCTGCGCCCGCTGCCACGCGCGGCGCGGGCAGTTCACCGATGCGTGGCACGCCGGCAACCGCCTCGCCGACGGCTATCGCGCCTCGCTGATCGAACCCGGCCTGTACTGGGACGACGGGCAGCAGCGCGACGAGGTGTTCAACTACGGCTCGTTCCTCGGCAGCCGGATGCACGCCAAGGGCGTGACCTGCTCCGACTGCCACGACCCGCACACGGGCAAGCTGCGGGCACCGGGCAACGACGTCTGCGGCCAGTGCCACGCGCCGGGCAAGTACGACGCGGCCTCGCACCACCACCACAAGGTTGGCTCGAAGGGGGCCGAGTGCGCCGCCTGCCACATGCCGGCGACGACCTACATGATCGTCGACCCGCGGCACGACCACAGCTTCCGCATTCCGCGTCCTGATCGCACGGCGAGCCTCGGCACGCCGAATGCCTGCAACAAGTGCCACGCAAACAGCAAGCCCGAGTGGGCGGCCGCCGCCGTTGGCAAGTGGTACCCGCAGCCCAAGCCCGGCTACCAGACCTTTGCCGAGGCGTTCGCGGCAGCCGAGCGCGGTGCGCCGGGCGCGCAGCGCGCGCTCCTTGAGGTGGCCGAAGACCGCGGGCTGTCGGGGTACGTGCGGGCGAGTGCGATCCGGCGGCTCGGCCGCTACCTGAGCCCGGCGACGCTACCCGCGGTCCGCCGCGCGCTCGGCGATCCGGACGCGCAAGTGCGCGCTGCTGCCGTGAGTGCGGTGGTCTTAGCAGATGCTGGCACGCGCGCGCAACTCCTGCCGCCCATGCTCGGCGATCCGGTTCGCCAAGTGAGGATGGATGCAGCGCGTGCGCTCGCCGGCGAACCGGAAGCCCGCCTGTCGCCGCAGGACCGCGCCCGATTCGCGACCGCGCTCGACGAGTACGCGGCGGCCGAGGGTTTCAACGCCGACCGGCCCGAGGGACGGGCGAACCTGGGCAACCTGTATGCGCTGCAGGGCAGGCACGAGGAAGCGAGCACGGCGTACCGCGCGGCGCTCGCTCTCGATCCGACCTTCGTGCAGGCGGCGCTGAACCTGGCCGATCTGCAGCGCAGCCGAGGCCTGGAGGACGAGGCCGAGAAGACGCTGCGCGACGCGCTGAAACGCGAACCGCGCTCGGCCCCCGCGCATTTCGCGCTCGGGCTGTCGCTGACGCGGCAGAAGCGCTCGGCCGAGGCGCTCAAGGAACTGGCGGAAGCGGCGAAGCTCGCCCCCGAAAACACGCGTTTCGTCTACGTCCACGCGGTGGCGCTGAACGACGCCGGCAAGGGCGGCGAGGCGCGGCGCGAACTCGAAGGCGCGCTGAAGCGGCAGCCCTACGAGCGCGACCTGCTGCTCGCGCTGGCGCTGTTCGAGCGCGATGCTGGCAACCGCGCCCGTGCTCTCGGCCACGCCCAACGGCTGGCGGAGCTCGAACCCGAAAGCCCACAGGTCCAGCAACTTGTCCGCGAGCTGGGCGGCGGACGCTGAGCGACGCGCAGGCGCGGGGGAGGTAGGGACGGGCGCGCTCCGGTCCGATCTCGCAATTCGCGCGACAATTCGCCGTCATCCACGAAGACGGGAAAGCAATGAAACACGGCGATCTCTCGCGGACGTTCAAAGCGGGTCTTGCCGTGCTGGCCGCCGCGGGGTGCCTCGCACTCGCACCGCTGCCCACGGCAGCGCAGGTTCCGGGCAAGGCATCCGCGGCTGAACTGAGCCGCAGCGCGAACAACGCGCTGCAGCAGCTGTACGCCAAGATCCCGGCGGCGAAGGCGATCGGCAAGGCGGCGTACGCGGTACTGGTGTTCCCGAGCGTCACCAAGGCCGGGCTGGGCATCGGCGGGCAGTACGGCGAAGGCGCGCTGATCAAGGGCGGCAAGGCGGTCGCCTACTACAACACCGCCGGCGCCTCGTACGGTCTGCAGGCCGGCGCGCAGACCTACGGCTACGCGATGTTCTTCATGAACGAGGCCGCCGTGAAGCAGCTCGACAAGACGGACGGCTTCGAGGTCGGCGTCGGCCCGAGCGTCGTCTTGCTGGACGAAGGCAAGGCCAAGACCGTGACCTCGACGACGATGAAGGACGATATCTACGCCTTCATCTTCAGCCAGAAGGGGCTGATGGCCAGGCTCGGCGTGCAGGGCAACAAGATCACCCGGATCCGCCCGAAGTGAGCGACCAGCAGCGGAGCGATCGGGCCGCAGTCACCCGGCGATGAGAATCGACTTCGTCTCCGACGTCACCTGCCCGTGGTGCGCAATCGGATTCGCCGCGCTCGAGCAGGCGCTGCAACGGCTGGGCAGCCAGATGCCGATCGAACTGCACCTGCAGCCGTTCGAGCTGAACCCCGGCATGCCGCCGGACGGCGAGGACTTCCTGCGCTACATGGCGCGCAAGTACGGCGCGACGGCGGAGCAGGTCGCCGAGCGGCGGGCGGTGATCCACAGCCGCGGTACCGAGGTCGGCTTCGCCTTCGGCCCGCGCACGCACGTGTGGAACACCTTCGACGCGCACCGGTTGCTCCACTGGGCGGGCCTCGAGGGTCGACAGAGGGAACTGAAGCGCGCGCTGCTCGCCGCCTATCACGCGCGCGGCGAGAACCCGGGGGCGCACGACGTGCTGCTGCGACTGGCTGGCGAGGTCGGGCTCGACGTCGAGCAGGCGCGCGCCGTGCTGGAAAGCGGGCAGTACGCGGCCGAGGTGCGCGAGCAGGCGCGCCACTGGCAGGCGCTCGGCATTCATTCGGTGCCGTCGATCATCGTCGACGAGCGCCACCTGATCCAGGGCGGCCAGCCGGTCGAGGTCTTCGAGCGCGCGCTGCGCGAGATCGCCGCCGGTCGTGCCGGCGACTGACCCGACGATGGCACGCAAGGACGACCCCGAGCAGACGGCCCGCCTCGCCGACATGCTGGCGGCGATGGGCACCGAGCCGCGGCTGCGCATCGTGCGGCTGCTGCTGGCGGCGCATCCGGGCGGCATGGTGGTCGGCGACATCGCGGCCGAGCTGGGGATCGCCAACCCGACGCTGTCGCACCACCTCGAGAAGCTGCGCAACGAGGCACCGGTGACGGCGCGTCGCGACGGCACCTTCCTCTGGTATTCCGCCAACACGGCGGCGCTGCAGGAGCTGCTCGGCTTCCTGTACGCGGAGTGCTGCACCCGCAACAGGGTGATCGAACCGAGCCGGATCGTCTGCTGCAAGTGACCGACGGGAGAACGAGATGTCTGCTGCCGAACAGGATGTGAAGGAAGTCGTGCGCGAGAAGTACGGCGCCGCCGCGCGGCGCGTCAGCCAGGGCGGCGGCTGCTGCGGCGGCAGCAGCTGCGACCCGATCACCGCCAACCTGTACGACCCGGCGCAGGGCGGCGAAGTGCCGGCCGACGCGCTGGCTGCGTCGCTCGGCTGCGGCAACCCGACGGCGCTCGCGGAGCTGAAGGCCGGCGAGACGGTGCTCGACCTCGGCTCGGGCGGCGGCATCGACGTGCTGCTGTCGGCACGCCGGGTCGGGCCGACGGGTAAGGCTTTCGGCCTGGACATGACCGAAGAGATGCTGGCGCTGGCCGAGGAGAACAAGCGCAGGAGCGGCCTGGCCAATGTCCACTTCCTCAAGGGCGAGATCGAGAACATTCCGCTGCCGGACAACTCGGTCGACGTGATCATCTCCAACTGCGTGATCAACCTGTCGGGCGACAAGGACCGCGTGCTGCGCGAGGCCTTCCGCGTGTTGAAGCCCGGCGGTCGCTTCGCGGTGTCCGACGTCGTCGTGCGCGGTGAGGTACCGCCGGCGATCCGGCGCAACATGGAACTGTGGGCCGGTTGCGTGGCCGGCGCGCTGTCCGATCGCGACTACCTCGACAAGCTGGTCTCGGCGGGCTTCGACGACGCCGCCATCGAGGTCACCCGCGTCTACGCTGCCTCCGACGCGCGCGAACTGCTGGCCGGGCAGGGCGAGCACCTGGAGTCGCTGGCCAGCGAAGTCGATGGCAAGTTCGTCGCCGCCTTCGTGCGGGCGACGAAGCCGGGGGCCGGTGCGGTGCCGCGTGCGTCCGCAACGAAAGCCCCGTCGTGCTGCGCGCCGTCTTGCTGCGGCGGCAGCTGACATCTTCCGCCGCGCGGCCCGTTGCTGATCGTTGTCGCCCCGGCGGAGGCCGGGGCCCAATCTTCCAGCGCCGAAACCTGGTTGCCGGCCTGCGCCGGCACGATGGCGAGTTGTCTGCCGGATGCTCCCTCGGCTTGACACCGCTCAACCACCGCCAGCACAGCGCGCCTAGGGTTTATCCATCGCTCCGGGATTCCGGAGAAGAGCATGATGGACTGGCTGTCGACCCATGCGCCGGCCATGCTGGCCGGCGGGCTGCGCAACCTCGCCGCTTACCTCGCCGCGCACGTGCTGTTGTGCCTGCTGCCGGCGTTCTTCATCGCCGGCGCGATGTCGGCGCTGATCCCGAAGGAATCGGTGACCCGCTTCCTTGGCCGCAATGCGCCGGGCGTGGTGTCCTATCCGGCGGCCGCTGCCGCGGGTTCGCTGCTTGCCGTCTGCTCCTGCACGATCGTTCCGCTCTTTGCCGGCATCTACAAGAAGGGCGCCGGCATCGGCCCGGCGATCACGTTCCTGTTCTTTGCGCCGGCGGCCAATATCCTGGCGCTGGTCTACACCGGCGGCGTGATCGGCGTCGACCTGGCGCTTGCGCGCTTCGTCCTGTCGCTCGCCTTCGGCATCGGCATCGGCTTGATCATGGCGCTGCTGTTCCGCGCCGACGACGCCGAACACGATCGCGCGACTGACGACGTCTTCAGCGCGCAAGCCGGTGCCGGCATGCGGCGGCCGGCACTGCTTTTCCTGCTGGTCTGGATTGCGCTGCTTCTCGCCGGCACATTGAAGCTCGGACTGCTGACCGGCACCTATGCGCAGTTCACCGTTCCCTGGGCCGGCGCCGACGCCTGGCAGGCCGCGCTCGACCGGCTGGTGCCGTACAACGCGCACAACGGCGAGGAGGGCGTCTCGGCCCAGGGCGTGCTGCTCATCGTGCTGCTGGCGGCGATCGGGCTTGCCGCGTGGCGGGGGCTGGAGAACATCCATGACGGCGTCACGCGCTGGACGCGGGCTTGCCTCGCGCTGATCGCCGCGACGCTGCTGCTCGCCGCGCTGGCCATCGAGGCCACGCCCGCTGGCCTGCGCATCGGGCTGACCGGCAAGTTCTTCGGCATCGCCGTCGGCCTCGGCGCGCTTCACTTCCTCGCCCGGCAGCGGCTGTCGGGCGACGAAGTGCGCGACTGGCTGTGGGAGTCGTGGCGCTTCGTCAAGCAGATCTTCCCGCTGCTGGTCGCCGGCGTGTTCGTGGTCGGCATGATCCGGATCGTCATCCAGCCCGAGTGGATCGAGGCGGTCGCCGGCACCAACTCGATCGTCGGCAACCTGGCGGGCGTGGCCTTCGGCGTGTTCATGTACTTCCCGACGCTGGTCGAGGTGCCGATCGCGCAGATGTTCCTCGACCTCGGCATGCACCGCGGGCCGCTGCTCGCCTACCTGATGGCCGATCCGGAACTGTCGCTGCAGAGCGTGCTGATCATCGCGGCGATCATCGGCCGGACGAAGACCTTCACCTATGTCGGCTTCGTCGCGCTGTTCAGCGCGGTAGCGGGCTACAGCTACGGTGCCTGGATCGACGGCACGCCGCTCGTTGTGCTGCTTCTCTCGCTGGCGGCATTCGTCGCCTTGCTCGCCGCGCTGCTGACATTTGCGTCGCGCCGCTCGGCCGCCCTTCACGGAGTCTGATCATGCTCACCATCAAGGTTCTTGGTCCCGGCTGTGCCAACTGCCGCAAGCTCGAAGAGATCGCCCGCGCCGCCGCGGCCTCCGCCGGCGTTACAGCCGAGGTCGTCAAGGTCACCGACATGCAGCAGATCGTCGGCTACGGCGTGCTGAAGACGCCCGGCCTCGTGATCGACGAAAAGCTGGTCTGCTCCGGCCGCATCCCGTCGGCCGAGAACGTGGCCGAGTGGATCGCGGCGGCGCAGGGCCGGTGAATTCCTACCCGGCGGCCGGCTCCGTCAGCCGCGCCTCGGCGCGCTCCAGGTCGGCGGGGGCGCCGAACAGCACTAGCACGTCGCCCGCGGCAAGGCGCGTTTCGGCGGCCGGCGCCAGCGTCCGCCTGCCCTCGCGCACCAGCGCCGTGACCACGACGCGGTCCTTCGCCGGCTCCACCTGTGCCAGCGTGAGCCCGACTGCCGCGCTGCCCGCCTGCAGCGACACCGAGTGCAGGCGGTCCGCCTCGCGGTCGCCGGCGTGCCCGGCGAGCGCGTCGCTGCCGCGGAAGAACTCGCGCATCAGGTGGTAACGGTCGACCCGTGCGTCGCGGATCCGGTGCAGGATCCGGCGCAGCGGCACCTCCAGCAGCAGCAGCGCGTGCGAGACGATCATCATCCCCGCCTCGAGCGTCTCCGGCACGATCTCGGTGGCGCCGGCCTGGCGCAGTTCCTCGACGCGGCTCTCGTCACGCGTGCGCACCATCACCGGCAGTTCCGGCCGCAGCGCGCGGACGTGGTGCAGGACTTTCAGCGCTCCGCCGACGTCGTCGTGGCTGATCACGACCAGGCGCGCGTTCATCACGCCGACGGCCTCGAGCATGTCGCGCTCGGCCGCATCGCCGTAGTACACGGGCTCGCCGCCGGCGTGGGCGTCGCGCACGCGCACCGGATCGAGGTCGAGAGCGACGAACGGGATACCCTCTTCGTTGAGGAAGCGGCCGACGTTCTGGCCGATGCGGCCGTAGCCGCAGATGATCACGTGCCCGCGCAGTTCCGCCGGCTGCGGTACCGGCACCGCCGGCGCGGCTGTCTCCTTGCGGCGGCCGACGACGAGTTCGGCGATGGCGCGGTTGAAGCGGATCAGCAACGGCCCGGCGACCATGCTGAAGAGCACCGCAGTCAGCGCGATCTGCGCCGGCTCCGCCCCGATCGCGCCGCCGCCGAGCGCCAGCGCCAGCACGGCGAAGCCGAACTCGCCGCCCACCGCCAGCACGACGCCGGTGCGCCAGGCCGTGAAGGTTTCGACCCCGGCCAGCCGCACCAGCGCCGCCACCAGCAGCGCCTTGCCGACGAGCAGGCCGGCCGCGGCGGCCAGCGACCAGTGCCAGATGCGCGGCAGCGACGCCGGATCCACCAGCATGCCGATGGTGACGAAGAACAGCCCCAGCAGCACGTCGCGGAACGGCCGGATCGTCGATTCGATCTGGTGCCGGAACTCCGTCTCGCCGAGCATCATGCCGGCGAGGAAGGCGCCGAAGGCAAGAGACAGGCCGAGGCTGTCGGTGGCCCAGGCAGCGGCCAGCGACACCAGCAGCACCGTCAGCGTGAACAGCTCCGGCGAACGCCTGGCCGCAACCTCGTGAAACAGCGGCCGCAGCAGCCGGCGGCCGGCGAAGACGACCACCGCGATCGCCAGCAGCGCCTTGGCCAGCGCCGCGGCCAGCGGCAGCGCCACCGACTGCGTGCCGGCGGCGGCCAGCACCGGGATCAGCACCACCAGCGGCACCGCGGTGACATCCTGGAAGACGGACATCGCCAGCCCGAGGCGACCGTGGCGGCTGTTCTCCTCGCCCTGCTCGGCGAGCTGCTTGCCGATGATCGACGTCGACGACTGGGCGAACACCGCGCCGACGACGAACGCCGCCGCCGGCGGCAGTCCGATGGCCCAGGCGGCGACGCCGACGGCGAGCGTGGTCAGCAGCACCTGGCCGGTGCCGAGGCCTAAGACCAGATGGCGCAGCGCGTGGATCTGCGGCAGCGAGAAGTTCAGGCCGATGGTGAACAGCAGGAAGACGAGGCCGAACACGGCGACCAAGTGGATGGTCTCGGCATCGCTGATCAGCGATGCCCCGTGCGGCCCCACGATGGCGCCGACGAGCAGGTAGGCGAGGCTCGACGGGATCCGCCGCCGCTGGAACAGGGCGACGGCCAGCACCGCCGCGGCCAGCAGCAGCAGGAGTTCGACCAGCGGCGCCGGGTTCAACGCGCGCCCCTCCCCCGCTCGCGCACCAGCAGCACGTCCGCCGCCACCATCTGCGTGACGTTCGACGCGACGCTGCCGAGCAGCGCCGCCTCCGGCCCCCCTTTCCTGCGCGAACCGAGCACGACCAGGTCGGCGTGCTGGTGCTGCGCCTCGTGCGCCAGCAGCAGCCCCGGCGGGCCGTAGGCGATCAACGGGTGGCAACGCGCGGCAAGCTCGCCCAGTTCGCCGACGAAGCCGTCGAGCGACCGCTTCGCCTGTTCGCGCGCCCGACCCCGGTAGTAGGACTCGGCGTCGGCATTGGCCTGGCCGAGGAACAGTTCGGCGGCGAACGGATCCTCGTAGGCGTGCAGCAGCGACAGGTCGGCCCGCGGGCACAGTTCGGCGGCGAAGCGAACCGCCTGCGCGCTGGCGGCGCCGAACTCGACGCCGACCAGTGCCCGCTGGTAGTCCTGCCCGGCGTCGTTGCGCACCACGAGGATCGGCACGTCGCAGCGCTCGAGCAGCGCCAGCGCGGTGCTGCCGAGGATGGTCTCGCCCACCAGGCTGCGGCCGTGCGCGCCGACCACCAGCAGGTGCGCCTGTAGCCGGTGCGCCAGCGCGGCGATCTCGTCGCGCGCCTCGCCTTCAAGCACCTGCGTGCGGACCGCCGGCCGACCGTCGCGGCGCAGCGCCTCGGCGCTCTCGGCGAGCCGCCGGCCGACGGTTTCGGCGTCGGCCTGCACGTCGGCGCCGGCAAACCAGGCGCGGACCTGACTCAGCCAGCCCGAAGGCAGCACGGTGGTCACGTGCAGCTCGGCGACGTGCGCCGCTGCCAGCCGCGCGGCACGCTGCAGCGCCAGCGCGCTGGCCTGCGAGAAGTCGGTGGCGGCGACGATGCGTTCGATCGGCATGGCTTACTCCTCGGCTGCCTGGCCTGACGATGTGGCCG
>Ga0209450_10001448_pt1 | contig 11898 bp, 13 predicted proteins | sample FrelakmetLWP11LW_FD_187149 | JGI IMG/M metagenome (GOLD analysis project Ga0209450, IMG submission 187149) | Freshwater lake sediment microbial communities from the University of Notre Dame, USA, for methane emissions studies - LWP11 LW (SPAdes)... | ecosystem: Environmental > Aquatic >... | reverse complement strand
GTCTATTCGCGGGTCAAAGAACTCCAAGGTGATGCCATCAAGGAGTTGTTTGGCATCGATCTGGTTGTACCCGTTGTTCCATTCCCGCGTATTACCATGAAGGAAGCGGTTGAAATCCTCAAGTCGCGCGGTTATGCCCTGCCGGCTGATAAAAAGGGTGATATCGACCCGGGCGGTGAGCGCGAGATCGCGGCTTACGTTAAAGAAAAGTACAATCACGATTTTGTATTCATCACGGATTGGCCGATTGCTGTTAGACCTTTCTACCATATGCGCATCCCCGAAGACCAGAATCTAACCCGCAGCTTTGACCTGATCGCTAACGGTCTGGAAATCACCACGGGTGCCCAACGCGAACACCGCGTGGAAATTCTAAAAAAACAGGCTGCGGAGAAAGGGCTCAGTTTTGAACCCATCCAGTATTACCTGGATTTCTTCCGCTATGGCTGCCCCTCTCACGGTGGTTTTGGGCTTGGGCTTTCACGCTTGATGATGGTAATGTTGGGATTAAATAATATCCGCGAATCCGTTTACATCTTCCGCGGACCGACACGTTTAACGCCTTAACGGATACGAGGAATCATGATCACAGGGAAAAGGGTACGCTTACGTGCAATCGAACGGGAGGATATCCCGACCTTCGTGCGTTGGCTCAATGACCGTGAAATAACTCAATTCCTGCTGGTCAATTCACCCTTTTCAAAGGCCATGGAAGAGCAGTGGTTTGAAGGACAATTAAAGCACCCGACCCACGAGGGACAGGTGCTGGCAATTGAGGCTAAAGTGGGGGACCAGTGGCTGCATATCGGCAATACCGGTATTCACCAGGTTGATCCGGTCAACCACAGCGCTGAATTTGGTATCCTGATCGGTGAGAAAGCTTACTGGAACCAGGGATATGGCGGCGAAGCTACCCACCTGGCACTTCAGCATGGGTTTGATGATCTCAATCTCCACCGTATCTTTTTGCGTGTATACGCCAATAACCCACGTGCTATTGCGTGCTATACGACTGCGGGGTTTGTGCTGGAAGGTGCCCTTCGCCAGGCAATCTATAAAAATGGCGCATATATCGATGAAATTGTAATGGGCATTCTGAAGCCTGAGTGGGATGGATTGAAAAGCGGAGGAGAATAATATGGCTGTCAAAAGTTCTGGCCGGCACGACCGCATGAAGTATGGCGATATCAAGTTATATGCAGGCACTTCCTGCCCAGAGTTAGCCACCCGTATTTCCACCCACATCAACCTGCCATTAATGGAACGCGATATCATCCAGTTCCCCAATGACAACCTGTTTGTACAGTTGCACTCCAGCGTGCGCGGTCAGGATTGCTATGTCATCCAAACCACTTCAGTGCCGGTTCACCGCAACCTGATGGAACTGCTCATCCTCATTCAAACGTTGCGGTTGGATTCAGCTGCCCGCATTACGGCAGTAGTGCCTTACCTGTGCTATGCCCGTTCGGATAAAAAAGACCAACCCAGGATCCCCATTACAGCCCGTTTGGTTGCGGATATGATCGAGGTGGCAGGCGCTGACCGCTACATGTTTATGGATTTGCATGCCGGGCAAATTCAAGGCTTTTTCTCCATCCCAGGGGACGTGCTGACCGCTTATTACATTTTGATTGATTACCTTAAAGCGAAGAAGAAATCAATGTTGAGTCCGGTGGTTGTCACCGCTGACCTGGGTTTTGCCAAAAAGGCGCGCAACTTTGCCGAATCGTTGGATGTTCCACTGGCATTCATTGAGAAACGCCGCGTCAGCAACGACTCAAAAGCCCAGGCGCTGACCCTTATCGGCGACGCGCAAGGTCGGGATGTGATCATTGTGGATGATGAGGTTGACACCGGTGGATCTATGGCGCAGGCGGTAAACCTAGTGAAACAAAATGGGGCGCGTAATGTTTACATGGTATTTGTGCACCCCGTTTTTTCTGCTGATTCTGCTGACCGGCTGGCAGCTTTACCTGTCAAAGAGTTCATCACAACGGATACCATCCCCATACCGCAGGAAAAGGTGGCATTATTTAATGGTCGTTTGACAGTTCTCTCTGTTGCACCATTGCTCGGTGAAGTGATCCTGCGCGCCAATGAAGGGCGCAGCGTGGGCGAATTGTTCAACGAGTAAACCCGCGACCTGATAACTCATTATCGATAACCATGCCTGAACTCCCCGAAGTGGAAACGATCATCCGTTCACTGCGGAATTTAGTTGACCCCTCAAATGGAGATTTAGAATCTTTAACCGCCCGTCCGGGAATCCTGGGGCGGGTGGTTGCTTCAGTCTCGGTATTATGGGAAAAAAGTCTCGCACAACCTACAATTCAGGAATTTGAAAATACGCTTCCCGGTCAAAAGGTCCAATCAGTTGGACGGCGGGGGAAATACCTCGTTATCCAGTTTGACTCTCAAGTGATGTTAATTCACCTGAGGATGAGTGGGGATATCCGGGTCGAGAAAACTTCCGCAAATGCACTACAAAAACATGACCGAATGGTGCTGAGATTTACGGACGGATGGCAAATGGTGTTCAATGATCCGCGTAAATTTGGCCGCATCTGGTTGGTGGATCAGATTGAAGAAATAACCTCCAAATTGGGAGTGGAACCCCTGTCTGATGAGCTTACCGGGGAGGGTTTGATTCAAAAATTGCATGCCACATCCAGGAGAATCAAACCGCTACTGCTCGATCAAAGCGTGGTGGCGGGATTGGGTAATATCTACACGGATGAAGCCTTGTTCCTGGCATCCATTCACCCCTTAACACCAGCGAGAGAAATCACCGCATTGCAAGCGGAGTCGCTGCTGAGGTCCATCAGGTACGTTCTCGAAGAGGGTATCCGGCGTAATGGCGCCAGCATTGATTGGGTTTACCGTGGGGGAGATTTCCAAAACCATTTTAATGTTTATCAACGGACGGGTGAGCCTTGCAAGGTCTGTGGAAAAATAATCGAGCGCATTGTGGTGGGTCAACGCGGCACACATTATTGTCCCCATTGCCAACCGTATTCTATGACTTCTGTCGGGTGACCGAAGTATTAAGTGACATTTCTTGCATAATATTGTATTATTAATATATTAATCAGCGAGTTGCCTTGGGGGGGCTGCCATTCGAGGTGGATATGTTAACTCAAGAAATCATCTATTTGATAATTGCAGGTGTTGCCGGCCTTTTACTTGGAATTCTACTGGCCAGCCTGCTGGGAAATCGCAGTGGAAAATCACCAAAACCTGGTGAGGCAACGCCTGAAATGAAAAATGAGGGATATGGTGATGTCGCCCACCTTTGGTATAGCCCTGCCACCAAAAAGATTATCTCCGAAATAGATAATGAATTCTTTAAAGAATTCGCCAATCTTGCCCCTGACCAGCAGAAGAAGGCCCTCCGTCTTTCAGAGTTATTCAACAATTGGGTAAAACCAGCCCCGGTTGTTGAACAGAAACCAGTAGCTGAAGTGAGTGAAAAACCAGTTGAGCAGAACCTGGAAGAAACCGTCCAGCAGCCCGTCGCTCCATCAGACAGACCCGGAAGTACGAAACCCCTGCCTTTTGTCGATACAGCGCCAATCGTCAATATTCCCCCTTCTTCATATGCGATTCGTACAGAGGCAACTTCGGGCGAGGGTATTGAACCCTTCAAGCCGGAGGAATCCAATATGGAAGCAGAAGAACCGCTCAAACAAAAACCAAAGACCATCGCCGGGCAAATCAGCGACATTATTGATGAAATCATCCAAACTTCGCCGCTGAGAGAAAAGGGCATCAAGTTGATCGAACGGGAAGATAGCGGGGTGGATGTATGGTTCGGGATGGAAAAATTTGATGGCATCGAAGCTATTCCTTACCCTGAGGTCAAAGCTTTGATCAAGACGGCTGCCTCGCGCTGGGAAAGGGAAGCCTTAGCCAAAAACAAACTGGATGGAAAATCCTGAAAAGTAAAAATCACCACCATCTTGGCGGTGATTTATAAATATTCACGTAATTGCCTGGAGCGTCTCGGGTGCCGCAAACGCCTGAGCGCTTTGCTTTCGATCTGGCGGATGCGTTCACGCGTTAATCCGAACTTCTCGCCCACTTCTTCCAATGTGTAGTTATGACCGTTTTCGAGTCCAAAACGCAATTTGAGGATGCGGGCCTCGCGTGGGGGAAGGCTATCCAGGACCTCCTCTATTTTTTCACGAAGTAACTTACTGTATGTGCTCTCAATTGGGGTGGGGGTTAGTTGGTCTTCAACAAATTGACCCAGTTCGGAATCTTCTTCATCTTCATTGATTGGGCTTTCAAGTGACAGTGGCAGCCAGGATACTTGCAGCATCCATTCGACTTTATCCGCCGTGACCTCTAATTTTTCAGCTAATTCCTGCGAATTGGGTACGCGACCCAACACTTGTTCCATTTCATGCGAAACCTTGTACAGCTGGCGGATACGGTCGACCATATGCACCGGTACCCGGATTGTGCGACCCTGGTCAGCAATAGACCGGGTGATCGTTTGGCGGATCCACCAGGTGGCATAGGTAGAAAAACGGAAACCGCGGTGATAGTCATACTTTTCAACAGCCTTCATCAAGCCCAAATTGCCTTCCTGGATGAGGTCAAGGAAAGGCACACCGCGGCCCATATAGCGTTTGGCAACGCTCACCACCAGGCGCGTATTCGCCTTTATCAGGTGTTCGCGTGCCAGGAAACCATCTTCCACGATATTGAGCAATTCTACTTTTCGCTCCGGCGGGCAGCCGCCATTGGAACGGTCAAGCTCACATTTACTGGTGCGTCCGGTTTCGATACGCCGCGCAATATCCAGTTCCTCTTGCACTTTCAAGAGGGGCACCCGTGACATTTCTTTCAGATAAAGACCAATGGTGTCATCTGACGAAATACTTTCAAGATTGGAGAAGATATCCATATCCGATATTGCTGGAAGTGCCTCAACATCGCTGAACTCAGTCTCAGCCTCGCCGCCGTCAAAAATCTCCACTCCATGCCGGCGCAGGACCACCATGACAGCTTCTATCCGCTCGGCATCCTTGCTTACGTCGGGATAAAACTCCATCAGGTCGTCAGTAGTAAGATATCCCTGAATATCTGCTTTTTCAAGCAGCATATTGAGGATCTCTTTGCTCCGCGCCCGCCTTCCAGGATTTGCCAATGAGACTCCTTGGTGATAATGACTGGATCGCACTCAAGTGCTGCGAACAAATTTGTGAATTATTCCACCTGGATTCGTGCCTGGTGTTCACAGGTGCTCAGATTGAGATTCTCCCCGCAGACCACACATAAACCTGCGCAATCCGGCCGGCATAACGGCTTGATCGGATTGTCGGTGATCATGTACTCTCGCACAACCGGTCCCATATCGATGTTTCCGTCATCAGGTACAAATAGCCCTGATTCGGTAAAATTTTGCGTTTTGTAGGCAAACACGTCCTCAAATTCGATATTTAATTGCAGATCAAACGGTTCAAGGCAGCGTACACATTCAGAGGTCTGAACCCCCAGGAATTTTCCTTCGCAAAGTATACCCTGAGGTGTTCGCGAAAGATGAACCACTCCAGAAAAGTTCTTAAGGTCAAGATCCGGTGGAAGGTGGATATCCTGGGGTTCAAAGTGGATGTCGCGATTACTACCAACCGGGAGATTATAAAAGAAACCTACGTTAATTTTTAAAGGAAACCGTTGACTGGCCAAAGTGACCCATCGCTAAACAAGATATAATATGTTCTGAAAAATTATAGCATAGGGAATTAATGAAGTCAATTTTTTATGAATTAATTCATAAATATTAAGGTCAAAAAATGAAATTATTGATTGCCACTACCAATGCGGGAAAGAGAAAAGAATTCGTCTCTCTCTTGGAAGGATCCAACCTTCAGTTGATTTTTCCGGATGAGCTCGGCATCAAGATGGATGTGGAAGAAACGGGCAACACTTATGCAGAGAATGCGATTCTCAAAGCAGAGGAATTGTGTAAATTATCCGGTCTGGTGACGCTGGCGGATGATACCGGATTGGAAGTTGGGGCTCTTGGCGGCAGACCGGGGCTTTACTCGGCGCGCTACTCCAGGGCAGTGGTGAATTCAGATGCCGGCAGGCGCACCGAGTTATTGAAGGAGTTAACACAATTCCCTCAACCATGGTCGGCCAGATTTGTCTGTGTAGCAGTAGTGGCATTTCCGGGCGAGATCACCCAAACCTTTGATGGTGAAGTGGCTGGAGAGATCGTTCAGCAAGAGCGCGGCGACTACGGCTTTGGCTATGACCGGATATTTCTCGTTTCAAATTTGGGGAAAACCATGGCGGAATTAAACCTGGACGAAAAGAACCGCTATAGCCATCGCGCCATTGCGGTTAATAAGGCGAAGGTCATCTTGCAAGTTCCGTAATACTCATTCTCGTTTACTTGTTTGGTTTGTCTTTCTTTGTTTCACTGGGTTTTTCAGCCAGCACCTTTTGCTGCGCCTCCCGCCATTTTTCTAGCCAATTTGCCATCTTCCCTTCGTATCCCTGGTCTGAAGGTTGATAGAAATGCGTGCTTATCAATCTGTCCGGCAGGTATTGCTGAGGGACAAAGTGCCCGGGGAAGAGGTGGGGATACTGATACCCCTGTCCGTGACCAAAGCCCTTGGCGTCGCGGTTGGCGTCCATTAAATGGGTCGGGACGGCACCTGTGCCGTGTTCCTCAATTTCCTGTTTTACAGCAAAGAACTGCGTGGCCGAGTTGGATTTTGGAGCGGTAGCCAGGAAAAGCGTGGTTTCAATGATCAGGTAAATTCCCTCTGGCATTCCGATGTACTCAAAAGCGTTAGCCGCAGAGGAAGCCACCACGATTCCCAGTGGTTCAGCCAATCCGATATCTTCTCCAGCGAGCACGATGAGCCGCCGCAAGATGAAGCGAGGATCTTCCCCCGCCAGGATCATCTTTGCCAGCCAATAAAGAGCAGCATCTGGATCCGAGCCGCGCACCGATTTAATGAAAGCGGAAATCGTGTCGTAATGAGCATCTCCCATGCGGTCATATACCAGGGCGCGTTTTTGAATGGATTCCTGTGCCACATCCAGCGTAATGTGGATGGTACCATCCGGTTCGGGAGGTGTGCTCTCGACCGCCAGTTCGATGGCGTTGAGCAGGTTGCGCGCGTCTCCGTTGGAAAGATTGGTCAGGTGTTCGCGGGCTTTTTCATCGACTTTGATCTTGCGTGAGCCGTACCCGAATTCCTTGTCTTCGATAGCCCGGGAGAAAATAACCCCCATATTTTCCTGGGTCAGTGGTTCCAATTGAAAAATGCGTGAACGCGACACCAGCGCAGGGATGACGTCGAAATAAGGGTTTTCGGTGGTCGCACCGATAAGCATTAGCATGCCGCTTTCCACATGCGGAAGCAGCGCGTCTTGTTGGGCTTTATTCCAGCGGTGCACTTCGTCGATAAAAAGAATCGTGCGGCGTTTATAAAGTTTGCGCCGGTCAGTGGCTTCGGCAATGACGCGGCGTAGATCAGCCACACCAGCCAGCACGGCGGAAATGCTCTCAAAATGTGCCTGGGTGTGGGATGCGATCAAACGCGCAAGGGTGGTCTTGCCTGTCCCCGGCGGACCAGTGAAAATGATCGAGGAGAATAGCCGGTCTGCAGCAATGGCACGGCGCAGCAGTCTGCCTTCGCCAATGATACGCTCCTGGCCAACAAATTCCTCCAGCGTGCGTGGTCTCAGGCGCGCCGCCAGGGGTGCTTCGTTGGTCATCCTTTGCTGCAAGTCATGATCAAAAAGGTCCATGGGTTCATTGTAGCATAATCTCAAGTAAAATAGAACATAATAACTAATAATAGAAAAATCTAAAAACATCTGTATACTAAAGAGTGTCACTCAAGGAGAAAACATGAGCATACCGCTATTCCAGGTTGATGCTTTCACAAGCGAAATTTTCAAAGGGAATCCAGCCGCTGTCTGCATACTTTCAGAACCCGCTGAGAGTGTGTGGATGCAGAGTGTAGCCCGGGAGATGAACCTTTCGGAAACGGCTTTCTTATCTCCGCGGAATGATGGGTACGGCCTGCGCTGGTTTACTCCTGAGGCTGAGGTGGAATTGTGCGGGCATGCCACGCTTGCAAGCGCGTATGTACTCTGGGAAGCCGGTTATGTGCGCCCGTCGGCAAAAATCAGGTTTAACACCCTGTCCGGATGGTTAAGTGCGTCGAAAAATGACGATTGGATCGAACTTGATTTCCCATCTGCACAGGTTGTGCCGGGCGACATATCTGAGGAGATAATCAAAGCTCTGGGACCGGTCCCCGAAAGCATCTACCGGTCTGGAGAGAAATGGCTGCTTGAATACCTGGATGAAAATGCCGTCTACGGGATGACCCCTGATTTTATTGCCTTAAAGGAACGTAGCGGACGTGGATTGATTGTGACTGCCAAATCCGACAAACCCGGTATCGATTTTGTTTCCCGTTATTTTGCACCCTGGATCGGGATCAACGAAGACCCCGTCACCGGATCGGCGCATACTGTCCTCGGACCCTATTGGGGGCAGAAACTTCACAAGACTCACCTGACAGCCTACCAGGCATCTGCACGCGGCGGATTATTAAAGATACGCGTCAGCGGTGAGCGAACCTATATCAACGGTCAGGCTGTCACCGTTTTTTCTGGACAGTTGGTTGCATAGGAGAATTCAATTGCCCGATCGTAAAAATGATGTGGTGGTGGTTGGTAATATCGGCATTGATACCAATGTTTATTTTGCCGGCGATCAGATCGATTTTTCAGTCGAGGCTAACTTCACCACCAATATTGACATGATCGGTCAGGCAGGGGGATATGCCAGTCGCGGCTACACCCGCCTGGGTTATCAAACCAGCTTTATTGGCTATGTTGGCGCAGACTATTCAGGGGAGTTCATCCGGCAAACACTCGAGCACGAGAAAATTGACACGACTGCCCTGTTCATTGATCCGGCAGGGACCAGCCGCAGTATTAATCTTCTATATCGGAACGGGCAGCGCAAGAATTGCTATGATGGCAAGAGCCACATGACGCTGCGCCCGCCACTGGATAGCTGTGAACAGGTGTTCACCGGGGCCAGGCTGGCTCATTTTAATGTCCCCAATTGGGCGCGAATCCTTTTGCCCGTTGCCAGGGAAAATGGTCTCAAAATTGCCTGCGATATCCAGGATGTTGTCGATATGGAGGATCCCTATCGACGGGATTTCATCCAGGCGGCGGATTACCTGTTTTTCTCTGCAGCCAATTATCCTGATCCATCGCCCTTGATTCAACGCTATTTATCGATAAATCCTGCTTCAACTGTCATTTGCGGCATGGGTTTAAAAGGCTGCGCCCTCGGCACGTTTAAGGGGATTCAATTTTTCAAGGCACTGGAAATGGACTTGCCGGTGGTTGATACCAACGGTGCCGGAGACTCACTTGCAGTTGGATTTCTCGCCAGCTATGTTCTAGAAGGATTGCCCCTGGAGGAATCGATCCTGCGCGGGCAGATTGCGGCAAGGTATAAATGCGGGATCAAGGCTTCTTCAAGCAGCCTCATCACCCGTGAATTAATGGGTCATTACCGGGAGAAGTTTTGATGATCAACTTAATATTTGATGGACTTGTTGGAAAAATAGACCGGTTTGACGAATTCAAGTCCAAATTTGTCATTCCGCGCCGTGTGGATATTTGGATGCCGCCAACTTACACAAAAGACCCCGTGCAACGATTTAAAGTGCTGTATATGCACGATGGCCAAAACGTTTTTGATCCATCCAGTTCAAAATGGAGTCACACCGATTGGGGAATCGATGAAACTGTGACGCGCCTGATGACTGAAGGCAAGATTCAACCGACAATGGTTGTCGCCATTTGGTCAACAGTTATTCGCGTGGCAGAGTACATGCCGCAGAAACTGCCCCAAACCCCTGCCTATGCTGGTCTTACCCGGATGATCAATAAATGGGTTTCATCTGAGATTTGTTCGGATAATTATCTCCGCTTTATTGTTGAAGAACTTATACCTTTTGTTGATGCAAATTACCGCACATTCACCGGGCAGCAGGACACTGCAATTATGGGCTCCAGCATGGGTGGTCTGATCTCAATGTATGCCTTGTGCGAATATCCGCAGGTGTTCGGCGGCGCCGGCTGTATTTCAACGCATTTTCCAATTGGTCGGGGTATTGCTTTGAAATACATGCAAGAGAATTTGCCCGATCCTGGTTTTCACAAGTTCTATTTTGACTATGGCACAAAAACCATTGATAAAAATTATGAAAAGTATCAGAAAAAGGCTGATGAAATTCTCGCAACAGCGGGGTATACGCAACCAGAGAATTGGATAACGCGTAAATTCGAGGGTCATGAACATTCTGAAGTTTACTGGCGAAAACGTATCCACATACCACTGGAATTCCTGTTGAAATAAGGAGACACAATGGATCAGGCACTCCTGCAGCACCTTGCGTTACACGAAAACCCCCCGATACGATATATGTACTTAACAGGTTATGAGGGGAGATCAGAATCAGACTCGGATGTGATGGCAGTGAAAAAAGCCGTAAAGAAATCTCCAATTGTCGAAAAGATGTTAACCCCGCGCTTGGCCGATGGCACGCTACCCTTTCATGCATACGCCAAATGGCGCGGCCCTTTTTGGGTTTTACTGCAGTTGGTTGATCTGGGTTACCCGGTTGACAACCCATCTCTTGTGCCATTATTTGGTCAGTGTTTTGATTGGCTATTGGAACCCGCCCGCCTGAAGAAAATACCGCTGATCGAGGGGCGGTATCGTCGCTGTGCCCTGCAGGAATCGGGCACGGTATTATCCGCAGTACGGTTGGGTTCGATAGATGGGCACGTGGAGCAGCTTGTGGAGTTGCTGCTCAAATGGCAGTGGCCGGACGGCGGCTGGAATTGCGATAAACAGCCGCAGGCGGATCATTCATCTTTTTATGAGTCGCTCATACCATTGCGGGGGATGAATGCTTATGCAAAAGCAACAGGAGACCCAAAGATACAGAAAAGTGTGGAAAGGGTGGTGGATTTATTCTTATCTCATCGCTTATATAAGAGATCTTCCAACGGAGAAGTCATATCGGAGGCTTTTACAAAACTTGCCTTCCCCCCTTATTGGCGTTACGATATTCTCGCCGGTCTTATGGGGATAAATGAAGCGGGTTACCTGGATGATCCGCGCTGCAAAGATGCCCTGGATTTATTGGAAAGTAAAATGTTACCAGGAGGTGGTTTTGCAGCGGAAGCCAAATACTTTGTGACTAATTTGAAAGCGGCTTCCTGTGTGTCGCCAATCAATTGGGGATATGCAAGCCCTAAAACTCAAAACGATTATGTGACCGTCAGAGCCTTGGGAATCCTCAAAAAAGCGGGCAGATTATAATCCAAGCGCGAGGTCATTGTGAAGATTCCGAATAAGGTGCGGTTCATAAATAAGAAGTTCACTAATCGCCTGATGATGAAGATTGCCGGAAAAGAACACAGCCCGATAGTGCTCATTGAACACATTGGAAGACAAGGCGGCAGGGTTTACCGGATTCCGATCATGGCTGCTCCACATAAAGAGGGCTTCATGTTTGCCCTTACCTACAGAACTGGCGTTGACTGGTACAAGAATATTCTGGCATCTCACACAGTAAAACTAACTAATAAAGGAATTTCTTGCGAATTATGTGACCCGGAGACTGTTGATACCAGGCAGGGGCAGGATGCTTTTACCTTCCCTAAAAACCAGGTATTTCGTGCCATCGACATCCGGGATTTCTTCTTTATGAAGGCGAAACCGGTCTCTTCTCTGTAAATTGGTAAAACTCACCTGATTCTTAATTTATTTTTCTAAAATTATTGAAGAATGTCCATTGGTAAAGGGAATAATTTAAGGCGGTC
>Ga0209450_10001447_pt1 | contig 11904 bp, 9 predicted proteins | sample FrelakmetLWP11LW_FD_187149 | JGI IMG/M metagenome (GOLD analysis project Ga0209450, IMG submission 187149) | Freshwater lake sediment microbial communities from the University of Notre Dame, USA, for methane emissions studies - LWP11 LW (SPAdes)... | ecosystem: Environmental > Aquatic >... | reverse complement strand
GATCATCACCGGCCAGGAGCAGGCCGACGCGGGCGAGATCCGTATCGGCCCGACGGTGCAACTCGCGTACGTCGACCAGTCGCGGCAGACGCTCGACGACAAGAAGACCGTCTGGCAGGAGATCTCCAACGGGCTCGAGATGCTCAAGGTCGGCAACTACGAGACGCCTTCGCGAGCCTACGTCGGGCGCTTCAACTTCCGCGGCGCGCAGCAGCAGCAGTCGATCGGCGAGCTGTCGGGCGGCGAGCGCAACCGCGTGCACCTCGCCAAGGTGCTCAAGGAAGGCGGCAACGTCATCCTGCTCGACGAGCCGACCAACGACCTCGACGTCGAGACGCTGCGCGCGCTCGAGGAGGCGCTGCTCAGCTTCCCAGGCTGCGCGGTGGTGATCTCGCACGACCGCTGGTTCCTGGACCGCATCGCAACCCACATCCTCGCCTTCGAGGGCAACAGCGAGGCGGTGTGGTTCGAGGGCAATTATTCCGAGTACGTCGAGGACCTGAAACGCCGCCGCGGCGACGACGCGGAGCAGCCGCACCGCGTGCGGTATCGCCCACTGCACGCCTGAGGCAGCTACACTGCGCGCAGGGAACGGCACGGTGAAGGCACGACGCAGGCCCACACTCGAGATCGACGGTCAGCGGCTCACGCTCGCGCGGCTGCGCGAGTTCGAGACGCGGCGGCCGGTCGCACGGCTGGCAGCCTCCGCCCGCAAGCGCATGCAGGCTTCCGTGGAGGCCGTCGAGCGTGCCGTCGAACGCGGCGACGTGTCCTACGGCATCAACACCGGCTTCGGCGCCTTCGCCAATCGCGTCATCCCGGCCGCCAAGACCCGCAAGCTGCAGCTCAACCTGATCCGCAGCCACGCCTGCGGCACCGGTGAACCGCTTCCGCCGCACATCGTGCGGCGCATGCTCCTGCTCAAGGCCAACGCGCTCGCCGCCGGATTCTCGGGCGCCCGGCCGCTCATGGCCGACATGCTGCTCGGGCTGCTCAATGCAGACGTGCTGCCGATCGTGCCCGCGCAGGGCTCCGTGGGCGCGTCGGGCGACCTCGCCCCGCTGGCGCACATCGGGCTCGCCCTGATCGGGGAAGGGGAAGCGATGCGCGGTGGCGAGGCGCTGGAAGGTGCCGACGTGCCGCTGGCCGCAGGCTTCGAGCCCCTCGCGTTGCAGGCGAAGGAAGGTCTCGCGCTCCTCAACGGCACGCAATTGAGCCTTGCGCTCGCGCTCGAGGGAATGTTCCAGGCCGAGCGGCTGCTCGACGCGTCGATCGTCGCCGGCGCGCTCACGGTCGAGGGACTCGCCGGCAGCCACGCGCCGTTCGACGCGCGCATCCACCACGCGAGCGGCCTGCCGGGCCAGGTCGCCGTGGCTCGCCGCCTGCGCTCGCTGCTCACCGACAGCGAGATCCTGCGCAGCCACGAGCACTGCGAACGCGTGCAGGATCCCTATGCGGTACGCTGCATGCCGCAGGTGTTCGGCGCCGTCGAGCACACGCTCGAGCACGCCCGCCGCATCCTCGGGGCCGCGGTGAACGGCGTCTCCGACAACCCGCTGATTTTCGGCGACGACATCCTCTCCGGCGGGAACTTCCACGCCGAACCGATCGGCTTCCTGAGCGACTTCCTCGGCATCGCCGTTGCCGAACTCGCGAGCATTGCCGAGCGCCGCATCGACCTGCTCGACCGCCGCGTGAACCCGAACCTCAACATGTTCCTGGCGACCGAACCGGGCCTGGAGTCCGGCTTCATGATGGCGCACGTCACCGCGGCGGCGCTGGTCTCGGAAAACAAGACCCTCGCCCACCCGGCCTCGGTGGACAGCCTGCCCACCTCCGCGGGGCAGGAGGATCACGTCAGCATGGCACCGTGGGCCGGCCGCAAGCTGCTCGGCATCTGCGCCAACACGGCCCGGGTACTCGGCATCGAATTGCTGGCCGCGGCCCGGGCGATCGATGCAATGCGTCCGCTCGCGACCACGCCTGAGCTGCAGCGGGTGCACGCACTGGTCCGCGAGCACGTCCCGCAGCGCACCCACGACCATCGCCTGGACCGCGACATCGAGACACTCGCCGCGCTGGTGCGGGCCGGGGGTTGCTCCAGGTTCGTCGGGTAGACGGCGATGCGGCCGGTGCTGGTCGTCGTTGCCGTATTCGCTGCCGTCACCGCGCTGCTCGCCTGGAGCCGCTGGCTCGCCGGGCGGCGCTGGGCCGCGGCCGGACATCTGGTGCTCGCGTGCTGCGCCGCGGCCACGATGGCCGTGGGATGGCGACTGGCTGCGTACGTCGCCGCGCATGAGGAGTGGGTTCCCGAACTGCCGGTCGCGGAACTGTACGTCGAGCAGACCGGCTCGAGCCGCTATCGAGCGACGCTCACCCGCCTGCCGTCCGGACGCATGCAGGTCTTCGACCTCGCGGGCGACCAGTGGCGCCTGGACCTGCGCACCCTCGGGTGGTCGGAACGCCTGGTGCAGTTCGGGCCGGAGCCTCGCTACCGCATCGAACGGCTGGCGTCGCGCCACGCAGGGTCCGACCAGCCGGCCGCGGCATACGACCTAGCGGGCGACGGCGGCCCTGCCCCCCCGCTCTCGGGCCTGCGAATCCCGGATGGCACACCGCTGCTCGAGGTGCGCGACGTCGCCGGCCCCTGGCAGCCCTTGGCGGACGGCGCCCGGTTCGCCCTGCGCCTGACGGCAGCGGGTGCCGTTGAGACCGACTCGCGCAACGCTGCCGCGGCCGACAGCATCGCGTCGCAGTAGGCGGGGTGCCCTCCGCCGCCGGTTCCGCTACACTCGGGCCCACAGTCCTGATGCGGATGCCGCCCATGTCGGTCTACGTCGACGCGAACAGCCGCCTGCACCACGACCAGGAACGCAGCCTGGCGATCAACTGCCCGCACTGCCAGGTGTTCTCGCACATCACGGCGGTATCGGTGCCGCAGTACGCCGAGCTGGTCACCTCGCGGCCGAGCCACGTCGGCGTGGTCTACCGCTGCGACTCGTGCAACGCGCCGATCTTCCTGCGCTTCGCGGTCAAGATGTACGCGGCGAACCGCGTCGAGCTCGCCAACAACTTCGTCGAGCTGGAGCGAGCCCGCGAGAAATTCAATTTCACCTACCTGCCCGAGGCGAGCGAGAAGCTGTTCCGCGAGGCGCTCGGCTGCTACTCCGCCGGCCACTTCAATGCCTTCGCCTCGATGTGCCGGCGCACCGCCCAGGCGGTGATCCAGGATCTCGGCGAGAACGGACGCATGAGGATCTTCAACCAGCTCGCCGAGGCGCGCGAGATGGCCGAGATCGATGCCGAGACCTTCGCCACCGTGAAGAAGGTGCTGTTCGGCACCGACGGCGACGCCTGGCCGTCGATGCCCGAGATCGCCGCCTACGAGGCGGGCGTGCTGCTCGAACTGGTCAAGGACATGCTCTACGAGGCCTACGTGCGCAAGGGACGGCTGCAGCAGGCGATGATGGTGCGACGGTTCTTCGCCGAGGAATCGCTACCGAAGATCACCACCATCGGCCGCGCGGCCGGCGCCGACTGAGGCCCCCGCCTAGCCCACCCACGCGCGGGCGTTGCGGAACATCCGCATCCACCCGCTGTACTCGCCCCATTCCTCCGGGTGCCACGAATTCTGCACCGTGCGGAACACGCGCTCGGGGTGCGGCATGAGGATGGTGGCGCGGCCATCGCTGCTGGTGAGGCCGGTGATACCCAGCGGCGATCCGTTGGGGTTGGCGGGATAGGTCTCCGTGGCGTGGCCGTGGTTGTCCACGAACCGCAGGCTGACGAGGCCGCTCGTGGCACAAGCCGCGAGTGCCGCGGCATCCTGGAACTCGGCCCGGCCTTCGCCGTGGGCCACGGCGATCGGCAGCACGCTGCCCGCCATGCCCGCGAAGAACACCGACGGCGTCGGCAGGACCTCCGCGAGGCCCACGCGGCCCTCGAACTGCTCCGAGCGGTTGCGCACGAACCGCGGCCAGTGCCCGGTGCCCGGGATCAGCGACTTGAGCGCCGACAGCATCTGGCAGCCGTTGCAGACGCCGAGCGTGAACGTGTCCGGCCGCTCGAAGAAGCCGGTGAACTGCTCGCGCAACTGGGCATTGAACAGGATGGACTTGGCCCAGCCCTCGCCTGCGCCCAGCACGTCGCCGTAGGAGAAGCCGCCGCAGGCCACGAATCCGCGGAAGTCCTCCAGGTGCACGCGGCCGGCGATCAGGTCGGTCATGTGCACGTCGAGCGCCTCGAAGCCGGCGCGATGGAACGCCGCCGCCATCTCCATCTGGCTGTTGACGCCCTGCTCGCGCAGGATCGCCACGCGCGGCCGCATGCCGGTCTGCACGTACGGCGCTGCGACGTCTTCGGACGGGTCGTAGGTGAGACGCGCGAACAAGCCCGGATCGCCCGGGTCGCTCGCCCGCGCATATTCCTCGCGGGCGCAGTCCGGGTGGTCGCGCAGCGACTGCATGAGGTAGCTGGTTTCGGACCACGCACGCCGCAGTTCGGTGCGCGTGGCGGAAAACACCTCGCCGCCGGCATTGCGGATGGAGACTCGATCCTCCGTCACGACGCGCCCGATCGGGCGAGCGTGCTCTGCGAGTCCCGCCTCGCGCAGCACGGCCAGGACGCGCGCTTCGTCGGCGGCGCGCACCTGCAGCACGGCCCCCAGTTCCTCGGCGAACAGCGCCGCCACGGTCTTGGCCCCAGCGGACGAGTTGATCTCGACGTCCACGCCGCATCGCCCGGCAAACGCCATCTCGACGAGCGTGACGAACAGGCCGCCATCGGAGCGATCGTGATAGGCGAGCAGCAGCCGCTCAGCTCGCAGGCGCACGATGGCATCGAAGAAGTTGCGCACCCGCCCGGCGTCGTCGCAATCCGGAACGTCGCGGCCGACGCGACCGTGCACCTGCGCCAGGCAGGAGCCGCCCAGCCGGTCGCGTCCGCCACCGAGGTCCACGAGCAGCAGGCGCGCGTCGCCGCAATCGGTCCTGAGCTGCGGCGTGAGCGTGCGGCGCACGTCCACGACCGGCGCGAACGCCGAGACGATCAGCGAGACCGGTGCCACGACCTTGCGTGCCTCGTCGCCCTCTCGCCAGGCCGTCTTCATGGACAACGAGTCCTTGCCGACCGGGATGGCGATGCCAAGCTCCGGGCAGATCTCCATGCCCACGGTTCGCACCGTGTCGAACAGGTCCGCATCCTCACCCGGCTCGCCGCAGGCGGCCATCCAGTTGGCCGACAGGCGGATGTCCTCGATGCGCGCTATGTCCGCCGCCGCAATGTTGGTGACCGCCTCGCACACCGCCATGCGGCCCGAGGCCGCGGCATCGAGCAATGCGAGCGGAGTGCGCTCGCCCATGGCCATCGCCTCGCCGTGGTGCGAGAAATAGTCGCTCACCGTCACCGCGACGTCGCTCACCGGCACCTGCCACGGACCGACCAGCGGGTCGCGGCTGATCATGCCGCCGACCGAGCGGTCGCCGATCGTGACCAGGAACGTCTTGTCCGCGATGGTCGGCAGGCGCATGAGACGGAACGCGGCCTCGCGCAGGTCCACCCGCGCCGGATCGAAGTCGTCGCCGGCGCCCGGCAGGCGCCGCACGTCGCGCGTCATGCGCGGCGGCTTGCCGAGCAGCGTCGCGAGCGGCATGTCCACCGGCACGTTCGCGAACAGCGGGTCTTCCACCGTGAGCCGGCCGTCGCCCGTCACCTCGCCAATCACGGCGAACGGGCAGCGTTCGCGCTCGCACAACGCACCGAACGCGGCGAGCTGCGCCGCTGCGACTATCAGCACGTAGCGCTCCTGCGCCTCGTTGCACCAGATCTCGAGCGGCGACATGCCCGGCTCGTCGATCAGCACCTTGCGCAGGTCCACGCGCCCCCCGCAGGAGCCCTGATGCACCGATTCCGGCACGGCATTCGACAGGCCGCCCGCCCCGACGTCGTGGATCAGCAGAATCGGGTTCTCGGCGCCGAGCGCCCAGCACGCGTCGATGACTTCCTGCGCGCGGCGCTCGATCTCCGGGTTGCCGCGCTGCACGGAAGCGAAGTCGAGGTCGGCGGAACTCGCGCCCGCACCCACCGAAGAGGCCGCACCGCCGCCCAGGCCGATGAGCATCGCCGGGCCACCGAGCACCACGATCTTGGCGCCCGGCACGATCTCGGCCTTCTCGACATGCTGGCGGCGGATGTTGCCGAGGCCGCCTGCGATCATGATCGGCTTGTGGTAGCCGCGCAGCGGCGAGCGTCCTGCGGACTCGACACGCTGCTCGAACGTGCGGAAGTAGCCGAAGATGTTCGGCCGGCCGAACTCGTTGTTGAACGCCGCCGCGCCGATCGGCCCCTCAAGCATGATCTGCAGTGCCGAGGCGATGCGGTCGGGCTTGCCCAGGTCCTGCTCCCACGGCTGCACCGCGCCGGGGATGCGCAGGTTCGAGACGCTGAAGCCCACCAGGCCGGCCTTGGGCTTGGCGCCGCGCCCGGTCGCGCCTTCGTCACGGATCTCCCCGCCGGAGCCGGTCGCCGCGCCCGGGAACGGCGAAATCGCCGTCGGGTGATTGTGCGTCTCGACCTTCATCAGGATGTCGATCGGCTCGTCGGCCGCTGCGTAGGCGCCGCCGCCCGGAGGCGCGAACCAGCGCCGGCCGTGCCAGCCCTCGATCACCGCCGAGTTGTCGCGGTAGGCCGACAGCACGCCGCGGGGGTTGCGCGCGTGGGTGTTGCGGATCATGCCGAACAGCGACCGATCGCTGCGCTCGCCGTCCACGATCCATTCAGCGTTGAAGATCTTGTGCCGGCAGTGCTCGGAATTGGCCTGCGCGAACATCATGAGCTCGACGTCCGCCGGGTCGCGGCCGAGCTCGTGGAACGCGAGGTCCAGATAGGCGATTTCGTCGTCCGACAGGGCCAGGCCGAGGCTGGCGTTGGCCCGCTCGAGCGCGGCGACGCCCTCTGCCAGGAGCGGCACGGTCACGAGCGGCTTCGGGGCCGCGTGGCTGAAGAGCGATCCGGCCTCGCCGGGCTCACGCAGCACGCTCTCGGTCATGCGGTCGTGCAGCACGGCACCGACCGCGGACCACTCATCCGGCGCCAGGCTGCGCTCGCTCCGCACGAAGTAAGCGATGCCGCGCTCGACGCGGCGCACGCACGCCAGGCCGCAGACGTGCGCGATGTCGGTGGCCTTGCTCGACCACGGCGAAACCGTGCCGAATCGCGGTACGACCAGCACCATCTGCCCGTCGGGCACGGTCTCCGGGGCCGTGGGTCCGTAATGCAGCAGCGATTCGAGCACGCTGCGCTCGCCGGGCTCGATCTCGCGCTCCAGGTCCACGAAATGCTGGTAACGGGAATCGAGCCGGGTGACGTGATCGACCCGGTCGCGGATCGCGGCGAGAAGCTTCGCCAGGCGGAAATCCGAGACCGCGGGAGCGCCGCTGAGTATGAGCATTTGGTAAGGCCGCCGCCGGTCGGGCAGGGGCGCGGAATTCTACCGGAGTGGGCTGGGGCCGGCCAGCGCGTGCCAGGCCCGGGAGCTACTTGCCACGCGGCCCGGAGTCGCCGGGCGTGTACACGGGGAACGGGAACTGCGTCACGTTCGAGGCGTCGGCCGCGGAGATCTTGCTGACGCCGTGCTTGCGCACCTCGTCGATGCGAATGATCGAGTGCAGCGGGAGAAAGGTACGCTTGACCCCCTCGAATTCCGCCTTGATCTTCTCTTCGGACGGGTCCACCACCACCGCCGAGCGCTCGCCGAAGACCAGTTCCTCCACTTCGACGAAGCCGAACAGGCTGCCGTGACCCACCTTGCGGGCGTAGATCTCGTAGACCTTGCCCTGGGCGTGGAAGACGACTTTGTAGACGTGGGTTGGCGGCATCGTGAGCCGGTCGCTTGCGATAGAGGCGGCATCATATTACAAAGAGGCCGCAACCATGGCCATCAAGCTGCGTGTCATCAGCGACCACTACCGCGAGCTCGGCGAGAACCGCGCGCGCGTGTTCGGCGTCAATGGCGGGACCATCGGCCGCGCGCAGGACAACGACTGGGTGCTGCCGGATCCGTCGCGCGTAGTCTCGGGCCACCACTGCGAGATCGAATACCGCGGCGGCTCCTACTGGATCAAGGACACCAGCACCAACGGCGTGTTCGTCAACGACGGCGACGAGCCGGCGTCGGTGTCGGGCCCGCTCATCCTGCGCGACGGCGACCGCCTGCGCATCGGCGACTACGAGCTGATCGTGAGCGTCGATTCGCGCATCGATTTCCTGCCGGCGGCCGCGGAGGAGCACTCCGCGTCGAAGCATCTCGACCAGCACATCGGCGCCGACCTCGACGTGGACAGCCTGTTCCAGCCGCGCGCGACCGAAGACTCGGGCGAGTTCCAGCCAAGGAGCGTGTTCGGCATGACCGTGCCCCTCACGCCACGAACGATTCACAAGCCGGTCGCGGAAGCGCGGGCGGAACCGGAGCCTGAGCCACCCGCGAGCACCGGCACTCCCTTCCGCGATGCGCGACCCGAGGCGCCGGCGAGTCGACCGGTCGCGCCCGTCGAGCCGGCGCCGGACTGGGCGATGCGCACCCGGGCGATGACGCGCCAGGAACTGGCCGATGCCATGGCTCGGCGTCAGAGCCGCATGGAAGCACGGCAGCAGACCCAGCCCTTCCACCAGCAGGCGTCGACCTGGACGGACCTGCGGTCAGCGCTGCAGTCGTTCTGTCGCGGCGCAGGCATCGACCCGTCGGCGTTGTCCGCGGAGGCGCAGTCCATGCTGCCGTTGATCGCCGGCCAGCTGCTGCGCGAGGCAGTCGTCGGCCTCAACGATCTCGGGCAGTCGCGCAACAAGTCGGCGACAGCCGCCGCCAACGGTCCGCTCGGGGGCAGCAATCCGCTGCGCACGTCGTCGAGCGTCGAACAGGCGTTGATCCGGCTGTTCGAGTCGCACGGACGCCTGTACGGTGGGCCGGTGGATGCGCTGCGCGACGTGCTGCAGGAGGCCAAGGACCACGAGACCGCGGTGCAGGCAGGGATGGAGGCCGGCATCAGCACGCTGCTCGACCAGCTATCGCCCACCAGCGTGGCCGACCAGTTCGAGCAGGGACGCGCACGAACCATCGCCCCCGGGCAGGATCCGCGCCCGAAATACTGGGAGCACTTCGCGGAGTTGTACCGCGTGATCACGCAGAACCCGAGCGCCGGGTTGCCGCGCGCATTCACGGAGACGTTCGAGAGTGCCTACGCCGCAACCCGCGAGCAACTCCGCTCCAGGCGTCGCGAAGGCACCTGATCAGCGCAGGGCGTCCAGCCCGAAGACCTTCATCAGCTTGGCGTCGAACAGCGCGGCGGGCAGCAGTCGCTTCATGAGCGGCAGGCGCACGCAGTTCGTGCCGCCGCGAATCACACGGGGCGGCGGACTGCGCAACAGTGCGTCAACGACTGGCGGCGCGAATGCCTCGGCCGGCGTGGCGGCCTGCTGCCCCGCCTGGGCACGGGCACGGATCCCCTGCTCTGCGGGACGGTAGATCGAGTCGTCGGGCAGACGGATCGCCGCTTCGGCGTGCTGTCCGAAGCTGGAGCGCACGCCGCCCGGCTGGATCGCCACGACGTGGATGCCGACGGGCGACAGCTCCATGCGCAGGGCATCGGTCAGTGAATGCAGTGCCGCCTTGCTGGAGCAGTACGCACCAGCGAACGGCGTGGTGAACAACCCGACGATGCTGCCCACATTCGCGACGACGGCGTTGCCACTCTTCACCACCGCGGCCCGCAGCAGCGGCATGGCCTGCGCAGTAACTGCCACCGGCGCGATGACGTTGGTCTCGTACTGGCGCCGCAGGTCATCACGCGTCAAGTCGACGACGGCACCGACCTGTGAGAAGCCGGCGTTGTTGACCAGCAGGTCGAGTTGCCCCGCCTCACGCGCCACGGCCTCGAATGCACCGGCAATCGAGGCGTCGTCGTTGACGTCCAGCGCCAGCGCGTGGATGCCTTCCGCCTCGAGGAGCGCCAGGGACTCCCGCCGCCGCGCCGTCGCATAGACGCGATGACCCTTCTTGCGGAACTCGCGCGCCAGGGCGGCACCGATGCCGCTCGAGCAGCCGGTGATGAGGATGTTCTTCTGCATCTGCACTCCCACGGGACGCCTCGAAGCATGCGCGGGTGAGGCTGCACTGTCCATCGATCGTCAGGCTCGAATCGTGACCGGGCCTGAACTCGGCACGAACCCGACTCGATCCCAACCGGCGCAACCGATTGATCAGGCCGTAGCTGCACCGCAGTCCCGGCATCCTCATCGACGATCGCGGATTGAGCGACTCATGCCTGTTCGCTCGAGCCCCTTCCCGGGCGTCACGCGGGACCTGAGGAGCTGATCCCGGGTGGCTACGACACGAATCGGGGCCTGATAGCCGAAGTCAATGGTCGTTGTGCCTGCCGTTCAAGTCGCGGCGAGGGTCCGCGTGTCATGCAGGCTCAAACCAGGGCAATGAACGTGGCGATCAGACCCCATATCGGCAGCACCCACGTAAGCCCAATCATCAGCCCCCGCATCGCTACCAGAGCGTCGCCGTCGTCAGCACTCCCGATCACGGCTGCAGGCTCAAACTCACGAGCCAACGACGACCGCGGTGGCGCGCCCAGCAACACGTTCGCGACCTGCTCATCGTTGAGGACCGGCCCGTCATCGCGATTCAGCCTTTCGAATACGCCGGTTTCCGCCTCATACTTGAGGGGGCGAAGTCCATATGCCGCGTTGGCCATGACCGATTAGTGCGCATGCTGCTCGAAGCGATGCTGCCATATAGCGTGCGCAGGCGGCCGCGCGCATCTCCGCTCTTCGAATCTGTGATTGCGGCCGCGTTTTCGCGCGCCCTCGTCGCGATCCTCGAGCCGACCGCCCGGCGGTGACCCTCATGGCGGGCAAGCTCGCATGGCTCCGACGCAAGACCCCGGCGCGAGGCCGGGGTCTGGTCGTGGTGGCTCCGCTCGGCGCGCAGCACGGAAACAGGCGGTGAACCGCCGGATAAGCGCGGCGCACCGGGCGGGCCGATTCAGTTCACTGCAAGGCGCGACATCTCCCCTCGCTCTTCTGGTTTGCCTGCGATGCAAGCAGGGCTGTCGTCTCGCTATCTACGCCGGAGTGAAGCGCACTACAAGCGCGACTGCACATAATGCGACGGAGATTTTGCCGAACACCCGCAGCGATATCGCGTCAAGCAGTCTGCGACAGCTTGTGCCGATCGGAGCACGCAGGATGGCACCCAGCTTGCTCGCCGTGTGGGAGCGCCCGCGATGGCTGCACAATCAGGAGCGTGCACGTCGGCAGTGGCGAAATGACGACGGGCTCGGTCGTCTCGGGTGCTCGCCCTCGTCTCGGGCCAGAGGAACAAGCGCCCCTCGCGGGCTGTCGCGGTCTGTGGCGGAGAGGGAGGGATTCGAACCCTCGGTCCCCTTGCAGGGACGTCGGTTTTCAAGTCTCGGACCTCTCGTTTGCGCAAAATCAGCCGCAAAGAAGCACGGCGATCGTTGCTACTCTCAAAGACCAATCGAAACGGAGAACATCGACGTTAGCGAGCCAATGGCAATGGAATGGCAATGGCCGGGCCCGCGGCGTCCGAGACGCTGTCACGACCCCGTGATGGCAAATTCCAGTCGGGCGCAGCATCTTGCGCCTATGGGCTAGAGGTCGAGCTTCGGTGGTTCGCCCTCCCTCGCCGCCCGGTACTGCGCCTCGATGTAGGCGATCCACGCCCGCTCGTTGGCCTCCGGTATGTCCGCTCGGCGGGAGACCCACGGCCAGGACTGGGATTCCCCTCGCACCTGAGGAGGAGCTTCCTGCCCCCTATAATGCGAAGCGTCGCTGATGGAGTAAGGACCAGCTGGGGAGGGTGCTCTCACCGCCTCGGGTACG
>Ga0209450_10001446_pt1 | contig 11904 bp, 14 predicted proteins | sample FrelakmetLWP11LW_FD_187149 | JGI IMG/M metagenome (GOLD analysis project Ga0209450, IMG submission 187149) | Freshwater lake sediment microbial communities from the University of Notre Dame, USA, for methane emissions studies - LWP11 LW (SPAdes)... | ecosystem: Environmental > Aquatic >... | reverse complement strand
CGAATTCCACCTGCTCGACCGCCGCGTAGGCGCGGCTGCGCGCGGCGCGCACGCTGTCGCCGAGCGCGGTGATGGCCAGCACGCGGCCGCCGGTGACGGTGAGCTTGCCGTCGTGTCGTTCGGTGCCGGCGTGGAAGACGATGCAGTCTTCGCTGTCCGCGGGCAGCCGGGTGATGGCATCGCCCTTGCGCGGCGCATCGGGGTAGCCGTGGGCGGCGACCACCACCGCCAGCGCGGTGCGGCGATCCCATTCGACCTCGGCTTGGTCGAGCTTGCCGTCGAGGGCGGCGTCGACCAGATCGACGAGATCGGACTTCATCCGCGCGAGGATGGGCTGCGCCTCGGGGTCGCCGAGCCGGCAGTTGAACTCCAGCGTCTTCGGGTTGCCGGCCGCGTCGATCATCAGCCCGGCATAGAGGAAGCCGATATAGGTGTGCCCGTCGGCGGCCATGCCGTGGATCGTCGGCAGGACGATCTCGCGCATCACCCGCGCGTGCAGCGCCGGTGTGACGATCGGCGCCGGTGAGTAGGCACCCATGCCGCCGGTGTTGGGGCCGGCATCGCCATCGAGCAGCCGCTTGTGATCCTGGCTGGTGGCGAGCGCCAGCGCATGGCGGCCATCGCTCATCACGATGAAGCTGGCTTCCTCGCCCGCCAGAAAGTCCTCGATCACCACCCGCGCACCGGAAGTGCCGAAGCGGTTATCGACCAGCATCGCGTCGATGGCGGCCTGCGCCTCGGCCACCGTCTGCGCCACCACCACGCCCTTGCCGGCGGCGAGACCATCGGCCTTGACCACGATCGGCGCGCCGCGCTCGGCCACGTAGGCGCGCGCCGCGGCGGCATCGGTGAAGGTGCGGTACTGCGCGGTCGGAATCCCGTGCCGCTGCATGAAGGCTTTGGCAAAGTCCTTGGAGCTTTCGAGCTGCGCTGCCTCGCGCGTTGGGCCAAAGATGCGCAAGCCGCGCGAGCGAAAGAGGTTGACCACGCCGGCGGCCATCGGTGCTTCCGGCCCGACCACGGTGAGGCCGATGCCTTCGCGCTCGACGAAGTCGGCAAGAGCCGGCAGGTCGGTGATCGGGGCACCCTCCAATCGCGGGTCGGTGGCGGTGCCGCCGTTGCCGGGTGCCACATAGACCCTTTGCACGCGGTCGGACTGCGCGAGCCGCCAGGCGAGCGCATGTTCGCGGCCGCCGTTGCCGATGACGAGAACCTTCATGCCGCTTCGTGCGCCTTGGTCCGGCCCGGCGCGGGAACGACGCGGCCGAGCGTGCGGGTGAGCGCCACGGGCAGATCGAAGGTCTTGAAGAGTCTCGCCGGGTACAGGTAATCCTCGCCCGACTCATCGACCACGCGCAGCAGGCCGAGCGCGGCCGCGGGCGAGTCCGGCAGCACGCGGTAGAACTTGGCGGGTTCCAACGAGGCCGGATAGCCGTCGTTGCTGATGCACATCGCGAATCGGGTCGGTTTCATAGCAGCGTCTTGATCTTGTGTTCGACGGCGCCGATACCGTGCGCCTCGTACCAGTGAACTTCTGCGCGGAGCAGTTTGCCATCGATGCGCACCGTGGCGAATCCTTTCTTCTTCCGCCAGTTGCGCCCGCCGTAGGCGCGGCGCAGCCGGCCCAACTCGCGGATGCCGCGACCGCTGGCGATGATCTCGACCGCGGTGAGGGGCGGCACGATCCACGGCGGCAGCGCCATCGCCCGCTACTCTATCGCCGCCGTCGTAAACACTTCCTGCACATCGTCCAGATCGTCCAGCGCGTCGAGGAGCCTTTGCATCTTCTCGCCGTCTTCGCCGGTGAGCACGATTTCGTTGAGCGGCTTCATCGCGACTTCGGCCAGTTCGGGCTTCAGCGCCGCTTTCTCGAACGCCGCGGCAAGCGCGCCGAAGTCGCCCGGTGCGCCCGTCACCTCGATCGAGCCGTCTTCGTTGCTTGCCACGTCGTCGGCACCGGCCTCCAGCGCCACGTCCATCACTTTCTCTTCCGATGTTCCAGGCGCAAACAGAAAGAGCGCGCAGTGCTTGAACTGGAACGCCACCGAGCCGTCGGTGCCCAGATTGCCGCCGTTCTTGGCGAGCACGTGGCGCACCTCGGCCACGGTGCGCACGCGGTTGTCGGTCACGCAGTCGATCATGATCGCCGCGCCGCCGATGCCGTAGCCCTCGTAGCGCACTTCTTCCAGCGCCTGCCCTTCGGCGGTGCCGGTGCCGCGGGCGATGGCGCCCTGAACCTTGTCTTTGGGCACGTTGGCCAGCCGCGCCTTGTCCAGCGCCAGCCGCAGCCGCGCGTTCATGCCCGGATCGCCGCCGCCGTCGCGCGCGGCGATCTGCACTTCACGGATCACCTTGGTCCCCAGCGAACCGCGCTTGGCGTCTTGCCGATTTTTGCGGTGCTGAATGTTTGCCCATTTTGAGTGGCCGGCCATGGCGACTAAAGCGGCGCGGGGCGCCACGTTCGATGCAAGGCGCGCAGTCTAGCCGGCCCTCCGTTACGGCCAGCGACCCCGTAGCGATCGCTCGAAGCTGCGCTGCGGCAGCAGTTGCTTGAGCCGCGGGATCCAGCGCGCCTGACTGCCCACCGGGTAGCGCAGGGGCGGATCGGGCTCGGTGGCGGCGCGCAGTACCGCGGCGGCCACCTGCTCCGGCGTCACGGGGCTGGCACGCCCTTCGGCGCGCATCAGCTCGACCATCTTGCGGCGTCGCGCCGCCAGGGGATGACCGGCGGCGGCGACTTCGCGGATCGACCGATCGAGCGTGTCGGTGGCCACCGCGGGCGGCTCGATCAGGCTGACGAACATGCGGTCTGGCAGCAGTTCCAGCCGCAGCGACTCGGCCCAGCCCTCCAGCGCGAACTTGCTGGCGGCATAGGCGCTGTTCATCGGGAGGCCCACCAGACCGCCGAGCGAACTGATGTTGACGATGCGTCCGCCGCCCTTGGCCCGCATCGCCGGCAGGACCGCCTGCGTCATCCGCACGGCGCCGAAGAAATTGGTGTCGATCTGGGCGACGAACTCCTCCCAGCTCGTCTCTTCCAGCGCCCCGTACAGGTCGTAGCCGGCGTTGTTGACGAGCACATCGACCGGCCCTTGGCGGGCGGTGAAGTCGGCCACGCAGCGGGCCACGCTCGCGGCATCGGTGACCTCGAGCGCCAACAGGGCGGGCGCGTCGACGGGTGGGCGGCGGCTCGTGCCGATCACGTGCAAGCCCTGCGCCGACAGCGCGCGAACGATCGCGCGGCCGATGCTGCCGGAGGCGCCGGTGACGAGAACGTTAAGCATGGTGTGGCTCCAATCGTTTCGCGCGACGATCGACCGTGGCGCCACCAATCCGCCGCGGATGGGCGGCGGCGGGGCGGCGATCAATCGTTCGCGCAGGGGTCATCGGCCGGGCGAGTCCGGTTCGGGCGACAGAATCCGCGCGGAGATCGCCAGGCGCAAACGGCGTGAGGGCGTCATCATCGACAAGGCGCCCAACACGCGGTTACGGAGTCCGGGGATCGCGTGCAGGCGCCCCTGCAACAGCGCGTCGACGCCAACGCGGGCGACGTCGTCGGCGTTCATCACGCCCGAGCGGAAGACGCGCGCACGCTGCATGCCGGCGCGTGCCCGAAAACCCGTCTCGGTCACGCCCGGCGAGAGCACGGTGCAGGTGACGCCGGTGCCCGCCAGCTCGTAATGGAGCGCCTCGGAAAAGCTGACGACGTAGGCTTTGGTTGCGCTGTAGACGGTGAATCGCGGTCCCGGCTGAAATCCGGCGACCGAGGCGACGTTGAGGATCCGGCCGCGACCGCGAGCCACCATTTTGCGACCAAAGTGGTGCGTCAGCCGGGTCAGCGCGAGCGCATTGACCCGGATCAGGTCCGCCGCGACGGTGGCCGAGCAGTCGACGAAGGGGCCATAGTCGCCGAACCCGGCGTTGTTGATCAGCGTGTCCACTTCGATCTGTAGTGCGTCGGCATGGCGGATGACCGCTTGCACGCCCTCGTCGGATGACAAGTCGGCGGCAAGAACGTCCACCCGGACGCCAAAGTCCGAGCGCAGGCGTCGCGCCTGCTCGTCCAGCGCCCGCGAACTGCGGGCAACCAGCAGCAGGGATTGTCCGCGCTGCGCGAGCCGGTGCGCAATGGCCGCGCCGATGCCGCTCGATCCGCCGGTGACGAGCGCGAGCCCGTTCGATGTGTCGTTCACTTGTGGGGTCCTCGATGGGTGGGTGGTTGGAGTCGGACGGTCGATGTCGCGGCCGGATGCGCAGGCCAGCTGGCCGGCGCGGGTGCGGCGCTGCGAGCGCACTGCGCCCGCCGCCGACGTTGGACGATGACCTCGCACATGGGTCTACTCCGCGCGCTGCCAGACCTGCGTACGACCGAACAATGCGATGCCGACGAAGCCGCGCACCTGCATCTCGCGCCCGTCGGGCGATAACTCGATGCGGGCACGATAGACAGTGCCGTTGTCGGGATCGAGAATTTCGCCGCCGCTCCAAACACGCGGGTCGCCGGCGTCCTGGCGCAGCCCGGTCAACATCGCCATGCCGATGATCGGCTGGCCCTTGCGGGCATCGCTGCATTTGTCGCAGCGTGCGTCGGGTTTCTCTCCGGCGACCAGCGAGCGGACCACGCGGCCCTCAGCCGTGCCGTCGGCTACGGTGATACGGACTTCGGCGCGCGGCTTGCCGCTGGCGTCGTCAATCGTGCGCCACAGTCCGGCCGGGTTCGCACTCTGCGCGGTGGCACTCAAGCTCAGCCCGGCGGCGATCGACGCCAGCGCCGGTACCAACAGACGCAAGTACATGGGGAACTCCTCTGGTGTTTACAATGACAACATCACGGTAGCAGCATAAGTTGACAATGGCAACATCAAGACCACACCAGCCTCGCGGAAAAGCGGCCAACCTCTATCACCACGGCGATCTGCGGCCGGCACTGATGCGTGCCTGCCTGGACGTGCTGCGCGAATCCGGCTTTGGCGCACTCAGCCTGCGCGAGGTCGCCCGCCGCGCCGGGGTTTCGCACGCAGCCCCTTACCGGCACTTTGCGGACAAGGAGGCTTTGCTCGCGGCGGTGGCGGAGGAGGGCTTTCGCCTGCTCGCCGAGCGCATCGAGGCGGCGGCACGCGGCGGCCGCGACCCCTTGTCGGCGCTGCGAGCGGCGATGGTCGCCTACTTGCGCTTCGGTCAGTCGCAGCCGGAGCATCTGCAACTGATGTTCGGTCGCGACATTGCTGCCGACCAGCCCATGCTCAAGGCAGTCGCGCAGGCGGCGTTTGCCGCGCTCGTGGCGCTGGTGCGGGCAGTCTGGCCGCGCGCGAGCGAGGCCCAAAGCCGCACGCTGGCGCTCGGCTTGTGGGGGCAGGTGCACGGCCTGCTGCTGCTGGCCACGCCACTGCAGTTGCAGGATCTCGCGCCGGGCGCCGACTCGCTGGCGGCGGCGCAGCGCGCGATCGATCTGATGCTGGATCGGCTGGCCGCGGCAAGCGACCCGGCTCGGCTTGGCTAGACTGGCGCACGCCTTCCCATCGCTGCTCCCACCCATGACCGATCCCCTCGTGATTGCGCAGACCGACGCGCAAAGCCTCGCCCTGCTGCCTGCGCTCGCCAACCGCCACGGCTGCATCACGGGCGCCACCGGCACCGGCAAAACCGTCACGCTGCAAGTGCTGGCCGAGCGCTTCTCGGGCATCGGCGTGCCGGTGTTCATGGCCGACGTGAAGGGCGATCTGACCGGCATCGCCAAGGCCGGCGCGCCGAGCGAGAAGATGGCAGCGCGGCTCAAGGAACGCGGACTGCCCGAGCCGGCCTGGGGCGCCTGCCCGGTGACGCTGTGGGACGTGTCGGGCGAGCAGGGCCACCCGGTGCGGGCGACGGTCTCGGACATGGGGCCGCTGCTGCTGGCGCGGCTGCTGAATCTCAACGAAACGCAGGAAGGCGTGCTCAGCATGGCCTTCAAGATCGCCGACGACAACGGCCTGCTGCTGCTCGACCTCAAAGACCTGCGCGCGCTGGTGCAGTTCGTCGGCGACAACGCCGCGCAGTTCAAGACGCAGTACGGCAACGTGTCTTCGGCCTCCATCGGCGCGATCCAGCGCGGGCTGTTGCAGATCGAGAGCCAGGGCGGCGACAAGTTCTTCGGCGAGCCGATGCTCGATATCGCCGACCTGATGCAGACGGTGGACGGCAAGGGGGTGGTCAACATCCTCGCCGCCGACCAGCTGATGAATTCGCCGCGGCTGTACGCAACCTTTCTGCTGTGGCTCTTGAGCGAACTCTTCGAGAACCTGCCCGAAGTCGGCGACCGCGACAAGCCCAAGCTCGTCTTCTTCTTCGACGAGGCGCATCTGCTCTTCAGCGAGGCGCCGCCCGCGCTGCTGGAGAAGGTGGAGCAGGTGGTGCGGCTGATCCGCTCCAAAGGCGTGGGGGTGTACTTCGTCACGCAGAACCCGCTGGATATTCCCGACAAGGTGCTGGGCCAACTCGGCAACCGGGTGCAGCACGCGCTGCGCGCCTTTACCCCGCGCGACCAGAAGGCGGTCAAGTCGGTGGCCGAGACGATGCGCGCCAATCCGAAAATCGATGCGCAAAAGGCGATTCTTGAACTAGGAGTCGGCGAGGCGCTTGTCTCGCTGCTCGATGCCAAGGGCACGCCCGGCGTTACCGAGCGGGCGTGGATTCTTCCGCCCGGGAGCCAGTTGGGTCCGATCACGGCGGAGGAACGCAAGGCGCTGATCGCCGGCAGCGTGGTCGCCGGCGTGTACGACAAGACGGTCGATCGCGAAAGCGCCTACGAGAAGCTCACCGCGCGCGCGGGCGGCCGCGCGGCTGCGGGCGGCGCACCCACCCCGGCGGGCTCCGCGCCTGCGCCGGCGCAAGCGGCCGGCGGCGGCCTGATGGATGGCCTGTCCGATCTGCTGTTCGGATCCACCGGCCCACGCGGCGGCAAGCGCGACGGGCTGGTGGACACCATGGCCAAGAGCACCGCCCGCTCGGTCGGCTCGGCGCTAGCGCGCGAGCTCACGCGTGGGGTGCTGGGCGGGCTGCTCGGCGGCAGCAAGCGCCGCTGAGAGCGGATGATCTTCCCGGACCGCAAGGGCTACGCCAGCATCGCGGCGATCCCGCCCGCGGTGCGCGCCGCCATCGACCGCGCGCAGGACGAGCCGCGCACGTTGACCGAATGGCTGGCGGTGGACACACCCACGTTGCTCGCGCACGTGCTGCCGGAAGTCGGCCTCGGCGCCGAGGCCGAGGCACTGGTGCGGGCCGCGCGCGGCTTTGCCCACCTGCCCGCGCTCAAACGCAACGGGCAGGTCGGCGCGCTGCTGTACGAAACGCTGCACCCGCGCGCCGATGCCGGCGCGATCTACGCGCACATCGCCACCCATCGGTCGAGTGTCGTGCGTGAGTGGGGCGCGCAACTTGTCGCTGCCGACCGGCAGTTGACGCTGGCGCAGCGCCTCGCCTGCGCGCGCCACTACGCGGCCGACGCGCACATGGCGGTGCGCGAGATCGCCTGGGCCTCGCTGCGCAACGACGTATTGGCCCAACTCGATCTCGCGCTGCAACTCTTTGCCCCCTGGGCGCACGATGCCGACGCCAACATCCGCCGCTGCGCGGTGGAAGGCACGCGCCCGCGCGGCGTCTGGTGCGCGCACAGCGAGCGGCTGAAGGCGGCGCCGCAACTGGCTCTGCACCTGCTGGAGCGGGTGCGTGCCGACCCGAGCCGCTATGTGCAACTGTCGGTCGCCAACTGGCTCAACGACGCCAGCAAGTCGCAGCCCGATTGGGTGCGCGCGCTATGTGCCCGCTGGCGGCGCGAGTCGCCCGAGCCGCAGACCGCGTTCATCGTGCAGCGGGCGTTGCGCACCGTGGGCGCTTGACCGGCACGGCGGTTCCGTCTCGCTCGCCAGCCGAGTAAGCTAAACGTCACATCGGAACTTGGAACTCAAAGTCATGGGCGACGTACCGACCAAGCTGCTGCAACAAGCCCTGCTTCTGTCGGAGAGCGAGCGCGCGGCCTTGGCCGCTGCGCTGCTGGATACGCTCGACGAGGGCGCCGACCCGGATGCCGAATCCGCGTGGGCCGCCGAGATCGAACGCCGCATCGCGGAAGTCGATTCCGGCGCCGTGCAGACCATTCCCTGGGCAAAAGCCCGCGCCATGATCCAGCGCCGGTGATGCCGGCGGTTCGCGTCGAGTTTCATCCCGCGGCGATTGCCGAGGCCAACGCCGCGTTTGCCTGGTACGCCGACCGCGATGAGACTGCCGCGGCTTTATTCCTCGCCGAACTCGATCGCGTGTCCGATCTCATCGCCGTCGATCCCGAGCGTTGGGTGCCGCACCTGTTCGGAACCCGGCGCATCGTGCTGCGCCGCTTCCCGTTTTCCGCCGTGTTCCGCGCCACCTGCGAGGTGGCCGTCGTCTTTGCGGTCGTTCACCACCGGCGTCGTCCCGGCTATTGGAAAGATCGCCTGCGGCCAGTCTCATGAATTCAAGGTCCCCGCTCGAAACCTATCTCGCCGAATGCCGCGACACCTTGCGCAGTGGTAGCGCCACGCCGGAAACGTCCTACTACCCGGCGCTCAAAGCCCTGTTCGACTCGGCCGGCGATGCCCTCAAGCCGCGGGTGAAGGCGATCGTGAATCTCGCCAATCGGGGCGCCGGCCTGCCGGATGGCGGGCTGTTCACTGCGGATCAGTTGCGCAGCCTGCCGGCCGAGACCAACGCCTTCGCCAACGCTGGCCCGCCGCCCGCGCGTGGCGCCATTGAAGTCAAGTCCCCGCGCGAGCGAGTACAAGCCATTGCCGCCGGGGCCCAAGCTCAGGGTTATTGCCGCCGCTACCGCGCCTTGCTGGTCACCAATCTGCGCGAGTTCCTGTTGCTCAAGTTCGAAGACGGTGTCCCGCGCGAAGTGGAGCGCTTCGCGCTTGCCGATTCCGAAGCCGCCTTCCACGCCGCCTGTGCCCAACCCCGTGCCACCGCCGAGCGGCTCGGCGCGCGCTTCGACGACTTTCTCGCCCGCGTACTGCGGCACAACGCGCCGCTGGCCGACCCCAAGGACGTGACCTGGTTTCTCGCTTCCTACGCGCGCGACGCGCGGGAGCGGCTGGCCGCGCAGACGCAACTGCCGTTGCTGGCGCCGCGGCGCACCGCGCTCGAAAACGCGCTCGGCATCAAGTTCGAGGGCGACGATGGCGAGCACTTCTTCCGCTCCACCCTCGTGCAGATGCTGTTCTACGGTGTGTTTGCCGCCTGGGTGCTGGCGCGGCGGGCCGGCGCCGCGCAAGGCCCGCGCTTCGACTGGCGCACCGCCGCCTGGAACCTGCACGTGCCGATGATCCGCGCCCTCTACGAGCAACTGGCGCAACCCTCGCGGCTGGGCGCGCTCGATCTCATCGAACCGCTCGACCGCGCCGCCGACACGCTCAACCGCGTGGCCGCCAACGACTTCTTCCAGAGCTTCGACGACCGGCACGCCGTCCAGTATTTCTACGAGCCGTTTCTCGAAGCCTTCGACCCCGCGCTGCGCCGCCGGCTCGGCGTCTGGTACACGCCGGAGGAGATCGTCCGCTACATGGTGGCGCGCGTCGATTGGGCGCTGGAGCATGAACTGGGTTTGCCCGATGGCTTGGCCGACGAATCGGTGGTCGTGCTCGACCCCTGCTGCGGCACCGCTGCCTACGTGGTCGAAGTGCTGCGCGCCATCGAACGGCGCCTGGCCGCGCGCGGCGCGAGCGCGCTGGACGCGCACAAGCTCAAGCGGGCGGCGATGCAGCGCGTGTACGGCTTCGAACTGCTGCCCGCGCCCTGCGCGCGGAACAGATCGAGCACTTCACTGCGGTCGCGCGGCGCGTCGCGGCGATCCTGCTGCTTTCCGACGAACTGGATGCCAACTACCGCGCCTGCGCGGCCGATGCATACGCTTGGCCGGCCGAGTCTGCGTGAGCGTTTGGATCGTTGCCGGGTCGGGCGGCAAAGACGACGACGCGCGTTCAGGCCGCCTTCAGCTCTTCCCGCAACACCTTGCGCAGCGTGGCGACCGTCAGCGGCGTGTCGTCCGCGCGTCCCGGTGCTACGCCCATCGCCGTCCGCAGTGCCGCGTTGATCGCGGTCTGGTAGCCGGTGCCGGCGGCTTCCGCCCGTGCACGGAAGTGCTCGATCACGTCGTCGTCGAGCATGATCGTGATCCGCGTCTTGCCGGGCGAGGCCATGACCGCGCCGCGCTTGCCCTTTGAGAAGTCGTATTCCTTACGCATGGTGGTAGTGCTCCGCTTCGCCACGACTGGCCTTGCGCGCGGAGATCAGCCGGGTTCGGTGCCCACGCGGTGTATGTACGATGACGAGCAACCGGCCCAGCGCATCCATGCCCAGCGTAACGAAGCGCTGCTCGCCTTCGGCGTCCGGGTCCTCGACGGTGACGGCCATCGGGTCGCGCAGGACTTGCTCGGCATGCGCGAAGCCGACGCCGTGCTTGCGCAGGTTGTCCCGCGCTTTGGTGGGGTCGAACTCGACATCCATCGCGCTATTATGCATATTGTATGCATATTTGCAAGCGCGGAGCGTGATATCCGCGAGGCCGGTTTGAACCGCACTCGCACCGCGGCTAGAATGCGCGCCTCGTTCGGGCTGTTAGCTCAGTTGGTAGAGCAGCGGACTCTTAATCCGTAGGTCGTAGGTTCGACTCCTACACAGCCCACCAGATGCTTCGACGGCTCGCCTTGCGGCGGGCCGTTTGTTTTCCCGGATGCCACGACCTGCGTCGTTCCCGCGGAAGCGGGAACCAGTGTCTTGCGCGTCCCCGCTGGGTTCCCGCTTCCGCGGGAACGACACGCGCCGAGGTCAATCCGCATGCGTCAGCGCACCGACGCGTACGCCGAGCAGCCGGATGCGCTGGGCGAGATCGACGCGCTTCAGACACAGCCCGGCGGCGCGGCGGATGGCGGCGGCGTCCTGGGTCGGCTCTGCCAGCGTCAGGTCGCGCGTGACGGTGGAAAAGTCGGCAAAGCGCAGCTTGATGCCGATGGTGCGGCCGGCCACGCCCTTGCGCCGCAGATCGTCGGCGACCCGCTCGCACAGCGTGGTAAAGATGCGCGACAGCCGCGCCCGGTCGGCCTTGACATGCAGGTCGCGGTCGAAGGTGGTCTCGCGGCTGACCGACTTCGGTTCGCTGTCGGTGACCACCGGCCGCTCGTCGTGGCCCTGCGCAGCTTCGACCAGCCATTGCGCGTAGTGCGGGCCGAAGGCTGCGGCCAGCGCCGCGGCATCGGCCTGCGCCAGTTGCCCGATGGTCGCGATGCCCAGTTGCCGCAGCCGCGCGTCGGCCTTGGGCCCCACGCCGTGCAGCCGCCGCACCGGCAGCGGCCACAGTCGCGTGGGCACGTCGGCCGTAGTGACGACGGTCAGGCCGTCGGGCTTGGCGAGTTCGGAGGCGATCTTGGCGATCAGCTTGTTCGGTGCCAGGCCGACCGTGCAGGTCAGGCCCGTGGCGTCACGCACCGCCCGCTTGAGTTCGCCCGCCACCTCGCGCCCGCACCACCAGGCATCCGCCTCGGCGTCCGCGTCGTCGGCGCCTTCGCGGTCGCCCAGGCAGGCGGCGACCACGTCGGTGAGGTCGATGTAGATCTCGTCGATGCCGCGGTCTTCTATGGTCGGCGCAATGGCCCACGCCGCGTCCTTGAACAGGCGCGAGTAGCGGCGGTATTGGTCGAAGTCCGCCGGCAGCAGAACGGCATCGGGTGCGAGTGCGGCGGCCTTCATCAGGCCGATGGCGGAGTTGACACCCAGCGCGCGCGCCTCGTATGTGGCGGTGGTGGCGACACCGCGCCCGGCGTAGTCGCGCAGCCGGGCAAAGCGGCGGCGCGTGGCGCCGGTGGCGGGGTCGATCTCCTCTCGCGGCGCGTAGCGGCCGCG
>Ga0209450_10001445_pt1 | contig 11906 bp, 11 predicted proteins | sample FrelakmetLWP11LW_FD_187149 | JGI IMG/M metagenome (GOLD analysis project Ga0209450, IMG submission 187149) | Freshwater lake sediment microbial communities from the University of Notre Dame, USA, for methane emissions studies - LWP11 LW (SPAdes)... | ecosystem: Environmental > Aquatic >... | reverse complement strand
CGGGGATGCGGCGCGGAGTCGCTTCCGAAAAATATCCGCCCGCATTCCAGGACAGCCCGGCGCAGGGCAGCCCGGTGGGGCTCGGATTGAAGGACGGGTTTGCAGAACAGATGGGGATCAAAGACCTGCCCGGCCAAGTCGTCGATCGTGAACCACAGGTGATGGGCGGTCACGGTGGCTCCCAGGCGGTCCGGCCCCGCGAGCACGAAGTCCGCGGCTTCCCGGGTGGAAAGGTGCTCCAGGACGATCCGAAGCCGGGGATAGCCGGCCAGCAGGCTCGACACCGTGGGCAGGAACGACCTCTCCCGGTCCATGAGCGGGGCTGCGGGATCCTCCCCGTGGATGGACAGGACAAGATCCAACTCTTCCATGGTCGAGAGGGCTTCCCGGACCTCCCCGGGTTCCCGGATCCCGTCGCTCGAGTTCGTTGTGACGCCCGCGGGGTAGTATTTCCCGACCCGGGCGCCCGCGGCTGCGCAGGCGCGGACGGCGGCGGAGCCCATACCGGGCAGGAGCTTGAAGCTGAGGACCAAGGCTAAGGTCGGGGCGGCGGTCCGGAGGGTGGCGGCGTAGGCGGTCACCGAGATTCCGTCCGCCAAGGGGGGCAGGGTGTTGGGCATGGGGAGGGCACGGTCGAAGAGGGCAGAGGTCCGGAGGGCGTACCGTGCGAGCTCCGGCATGGAACGGAGGTGGACGTGGAAATCGTCGGGCGCCCGGAGGACCAGGTCATCCATCGAAGTAAAATCCCGCCAAGGATACGTCGTCTTCGAACTGGGACTTTCCACAGGCCGTCCGGACCGCCTTGATGATCCCGTCCACCCCGGAAGTCTCGGAGCGGCGGGCGGCTTCCTTCAGGATGTCCAGGAACTTTTCCAAACCCAGGATGCCCTCGTCGGAACGGCGGGCTTCGAAGATGCCGTCGCTGAACAGGTAGAGGACGGAATTCCGGGGAATTTCCACTTCGGCGCATCCGTAGGGCGCCCGTTCGTCCACACCCACCGCGGGGCCTTCGGTCCGGAGTTTACGGGCGGTTCCGTCCGGAAGGAGCAGGGCTGCGGGTGGGGCGCCCGCGCTGGAGTATCGCAGGAGACGGGTTTCCGGATCCCAGAGCCCGAACCAGGCGGAGAAGTAGAGGCAGTTCTGGTTCTCGCTGCGGTAGGCGGTATTGAGGTCGGACAGGATCCGCGCTGGATCCCAGAGCTCCGGCTCCGCCCGGGATTGGGAATTGATCCGGTTCAGGATGCTCACGGACAGAAGGGCCGCCTCGATGCCGTGGCCGCTTACGTCCAGCAGGAAGAGGGCAATTCGGCCGTCCGCCAGCTTGGTGTAACCGAAGGCGTCGCCCCCCAGGTCCCGGGAGGGCAGGAAGACCCACTCGGTGCGCAGCTCCCGCCACCGTACCCTGCGGGGAAGGAGGCTTCGTACGTAGTCCGCGGCCTGCCGGAGTTCCGCGGCCAGGCGCCGCTGGGCGGCGGCCACGGCCTGCAGGGAGAGCTTCTCCCGGGCGCGCAGGCGGTTCCGCTCCAGGCAGGACTCGAGCCGCGCGCGCAGGACGACCGGATCGAACTCCCGGGGAAGATAATCCTCCGCGCCCAGCCGGAGACAGCGGGCGACGCTTCCGGATTCTTCCAGGGCGGAGATCACGATGACATGGATCTCCCGGAAGTTCGGGATCGACTTGACCCGCTCCAGGAACTGGTAGCCGTTCATTCCCGGCATCATGATGTCCAGCAGGACCAGGTCGTAGGATCCCTGCTCCAGGGCTTCCAGGGCCGCGGCGCCGTCCGAAACCTGGAACACGGCGTGTCCCTGTCGTTCCAGGTGCCGGGTCAGGATCTCGCGGTTGAACGGGTCGTCGTCCACCACCAGGATGCTTCCCGTAAGGCGGGAAAGCCCCGCGGATTCCTCCATACCCGCCAGGGTTTCGTCGGAAAGACCTTCCGAGTCGAAGGCGTGGGACAGGGCGCCCTCGAAGAGTTCCGCCGTACCGTTGGCCGCTTCCAGGATTTTCTGGAGGTCCGGAAGGTACGGGACGCAGTCTTCGGATTGGCAGGACCGCTTGGCCGCCTGTATCTGGGTGATGGTGTCGTACAGGAGCCCGTAGATCCAGCGCTTCAGAGGCTCCCGGTCCTCCACCCCGACCGGATCTTCCCCGGGGGTCGCGAAGAACTGAAGCAGCGGTTCCCGCAAAGCCAGGGCCTTTTCCCGGAGTTCCTGGAAGACCGCCTGCCGTTCGGCATCCTTCCGCGTACTGGCGTCTTCCAGGAGTATGTCCGCGTAACCCACGATGTGGTTCAAAAGGGTGCGGATCTCGTGGCGGACCTTGGTGCGGGAATCCGGCGCCATCATTCGTTCAGGTCCGCTCGGCATGCTCTTCGGCATACTTGCGGAACTCATCCTCCGTCATTTTGTCCGCATACAACGGATACAGGGCTTCTACGAGCTCCTCCAGGGTGGGGAATTTGGCTCCGTCCAGCTTGAATGCCATCGCAGTGCCTTTCCTGATTTTTCGGTATCGGTGTCGATCTTTTCGGGGGACCCAGGGTCCAACTATAGCGGATGGGAGGGGAGGGATCAATCGGGGGTCAGTGGACAGTGGACGGTGGACGGTGGACAGAGAATAGCGGTGCGGAGGGGCGCAGATCCTGTTGCCAAATTCCCCTTCGGACCGCTAGAGTAGGCCCATGTACAAGTACCGCATCGAGGGGGGATTCCCCATCAAGGGCAGCATCCGGGCCAGCGGAAACAAGAATGCCGCCCTGCCCTGCATAGCCGCAGCCCTGCTGGCGGAGGAACCCGTGATCCTCCGCAACGTCCCGGAGATCGAGGACGCCCAGGTCATGCTGGAGACAGCCTCCTGCCTGGGAGCGAAGGTGGAAAAACTTGGACCCGGCGCCTGGAAGATCGACGCGACCGGGCAGCTGGGGAACGAAATTCCCGAGGAGCAGTCCCGGAAGATCCGAGCTTCCATCCTCTTCGCGGGTCCCCTCCTGGCACGTACGGGTCGCTGTATCCTTCCGCCCCCGGGAGGCGACGTCATAGGCCGCCGCCGCCTGGATACGCACCTCCTGGCCTTGGAGGAGCTGGGCGCTCGGATCGAGGTGGACGGCAAGTTCATCTTCACCGCCAACCGGCTTGTCGGGGCGGACATCTTCCTGGACGAGGCCTCGGTGACAGCCACGGAAAACGCCGTCATGGCCGCGGTGCGCGCGGAGGGCCGGACGGTGCTGCGCAACACGGCCAGCGAGCCCCACGTCCAGGATCTCTGCCGCATGCTCGTCGGCATGGGAGCCAAAATATCCGGAATCGGCTCCAACATCCTCGCGATCGAAGGGGTTCCGCGGCTCGGGGGGATGGACTTCGCCCTAGGCCCCGATTTTATGGAGATCGGTTCCTTTATCGGCCTGGCGGCGGTAACCCACGGCGAGCTGGACATTGAAGGGGTGCGTCCCGAAGAGCTCCGGATGATCAAGCTGGGGTTCGCCAAGCTGGGCATACGCTGGACCGTGGAAGGGGACCTGCTGCGGGTGCCCTCGGGCCAAGCCCTCAAGGTTGTCCCGGACCTGGGCGGCCAGATCCCCAAGATCGACGACGCTCCGTGGCCGGGCTTCCCTCCGGATCTGACCAGCATCATGACCGTCGTGGCCACCCAAGTGGAGGGGACCAGCCTGATCCACGAGAAAATGTTCGAATCCCGGATGTTTTTCGTGGACAAGCTCATCGGCATGGGAGCCCGGATCATCCTCTGCGACCCCCACCGCGCCGTTGTCTCCGGCCCCTCCCGGCTCTCGGGATCCGAGCTCGTGTCCCCGGATGTGCGCGCGGGAATGGCCATGGTCATCGCCGCCCTCTGCGCCGAGGGTACAAGCGTGATCCGGAACGTCTACCAGATCGAGCGGGGCTACGAGCGGATCACCGAGCGCCTGCGCTCCCTGGGAGCCCGGATCGAGCGGATCGAGGACTGCTAGCCCCGGGCCGCCAGGCCCGGGACTGCTAGCCCCGGGATAGACTCTCGTAGGCTTCCCGAGCTTCCCGGAACTTCGCCTCGTTCCCGGACGGACCGTCGGGGTGGTACTGGCGGGACAGCCGCCTCCACGCCCTATGCACCTGGTCCTTCGCCGATCCCGGCGGGACACCCAAGATGTCCCAGGCATCCCTGTAATCCGGGAAGTGCCGAGCCCGGGAGCGGCGAACCTCTTCCTCCGTGACACCCAGGGCGGCCAGGCGAGCCTGGGTGTCCAGGTCCTCCTCCCAGGCCAGGTCGTCCCGAGCCAGGGCGCGGAGTGCGAAGAATGCGTTCGCCGCGAGTATGCGGAGAGGACGCGCCGCCCTTCCGTCGAAGGCGGCCGAAAGGGCCGCGATGAAGGGGGCCAAGTCTTCCGGGGGACGGACCGAGGCGGCGGCGCGGGCCGTCCAGGCCATGATCCCGGGCGCTTCCCCCGGGGAACCGCGCAGGACCTGTCCGGCCGCCTCGGGGGAAACCCCCAGCCTTCGGGCCTCCGCGGCGGCCAGTCCCGCCAGAAGGGCGGCCCCCGGCTCGGGCTCACCCCGGGGCGGCGGGGCCGAACCGGGATCCTTCAGGTAGGCCGTCAGTTCGTTCCGGAGTCGTTGGCTGCGATAGATTTCCGCTCCCATCACGCCCAGGAGGGCGCCCGCAGGGAGTCCATAGATCCCCGCCAGGGCGCCTCCCGCCAGGGCTCCCAGGAGGGCGGGGGCTCCCTTTCGGGCGGCCTCAGTCGGACGCATGCACGCCGAGCCTCCCCACGGCCAGGAGGGAGAGGGTCAGCAGGGAGCAAAGGAATCCGATCCAGACGGCTACGGCGCCCGCGGGCGGCAAGGTTTCGAAGAGCCGGGTTAGCAGGTAGTGGCCTGCCCGGCCCGCCGCGGACAGGGGAATGGAGGCCAGAAACGCCAGCAGGGGAAGGGTGAGCATCATCCGGAGGCGTCCGGGCTCCTCGTCCCTGCGGAACCGAGCACCCAGGGCCGTGCCCAGGAGCACCAGGGCCATCAACATCACGGGTATGGATATTCGCAGGGCTGTCTCCATCCGGTAGGAAGACGGATCGAGGCCGTACAGCGGGGCAAGGCGCATTCCGGCCACCAGTCGGAAGAAGGGAATCCGTTCGGCCTCGTCCTGGAGGTCCAGGAGGATCGAGAGGGCCTCGAAGTCCATGGGCAGGACCAGCAAGGTCTGCCCCGGAGGCGCGGGCCGGCCCTTGACGTAGCGGGGCTGGGAGGCTTCGCGGGGAGAACCTCGTTCCACCATCCGGAGGGAGACCGCGCTGGCCGGCGGCGCGGTCTCCGTTCCGAGCCTGGCCGGTCCGCCGGTGGACAGACCCCGTAGTCGGGCATAGGGTGCCCGGACATGCAGGATCGGGCCTTCGGCGCCCGCGGTCATATATTCGAAGCTCTGGAAATACAGGAAGGGACCGGCGACGGTCACCCGGGACGCGTAGAGGATGTGGTCGATCCCGCCCTCGACCACGCGAACCGCGAAGCCGTCCCTGCTCCTGCCGGCGAAGGCCCTCCGGTAATCTTCCGCGAAGAAGGCGGTTTCCGCCAGGCGGTCCAGGCTCTCCTTCCGGTACCGGATCACGTCGGAGTCTTTGGGCTGCTCACGGTTCAGGTCCGTGAAGGCGCGGTAGGCCTCCAGGTCGTTCCCGGATTGGAGCAAGGCATACGCGGCGGCCTTGCGCTCGTGGAACGCGGCTCGGGCCTTGTCCGCGGGATCCTGCGCGCTCGCGGTGATTCGCTCCCAGGCCTCGGCCTGGAGCTGGCGGGCATCCCTCCGGGAGGGATCCAGGATCAGGGACTTGCCCGCGTACCAATGGGCGCTGTAAAAATCCCCCTGCTTGAAATACCCCTGGGCCCGGCGATAGAACTCGTACGCGGTCGCCCCGGTGTCCGACGGGGGAGGCGCGGAAGGTTTACGGACGGACCCCGGATCGGAGGTCTGCCCCGCTTTCAGGAAGGCTCGCTGGACCCGTTCGTTCAGCAGCTTGTAGGCGCTCTCGGTGGAGTCGATCGCTCCTCCCAGGGCGATCCGCTCCTGGGCCCGGGGTATGTCGCCGGCCTTGAGGGCCGCTTCTGCGTCCGATAGCGCGTCCCGGAAGAGGCTCGACAGGGATTCGTAGGAGGTCTGGGCCCGTCGGATCCCCGGCAGGACCGTCAGTTCCAGGGCGGAGAAGAGCAGAGCCAGCACCAGGGCGGGTACGAGGACCGGACGGAGTAATTCGGAGAACCGCAGACCCTGTTCCCGATGGAGGCTCATGGACGCGGCGCAGGCTGCAAAGAGCAGGGCTGGCATCCACGCGGCCAACAGGGAGGCGGCCCGGGCCAGCTCCCAGGGAGCCGCGAACCGTCCTATGACCTCCGAGGATCGGTATTCGATCAAGGCCGTCGCAAAGGCCGCGGCGAAACCTAAAAAAACGGTGGCCGCCACCGCCGAGCGGGCTTCGCTATCGCGGACGGCCACGGTTCCTCCGCAGGCTCGAGAACGACGGGCAGAGCGCGAAATCCAGCAAGATCAGGGCCAGGCCGATGGCTCCCGCGAGGATGCCGACCAGAAGAGTCCCGGGCACCCGGAGCCCGATCAGGGCGGCCAGGTCCCCCGCCGCGGGTGATCTAAGCACCCCGTGCAGGGATCCCAGGAGTACGAAGGCCGTAATGACAGCGAAGGCTCCGATCAGGGGCCACCGAAACAGCCGGGAGAGGGGCCAAAGACCCACGATGAGGAGAGCCGTCCCGATGGACGCCGCGAGCGCCTGAAACCGGTCGCCCCGGCCCAGTTCCAGATACCAGGTGCGGAACTCCCGGAATCCGGGAAGGGGGTCGGGTGACCCGCGGGGACGGGCATCCGCCAGGGGAAGGGATATCCGGTCGACCAGCAGGAAACCCTTGTCCCGGGCATAGGTACCCGAAGCAGCCCAAACGAGACGGGGTTCCGATCCGGCCGGCCGGGCATACACGATCCCGGCCGCCTTGTCCCCCGAGAGGCTGCGGACGAAATACGGCGCAAGGTCGCGGGGGGAAGCGGAAGCGGGGGAGCGATTCGGGAAGGGCTCCGGCGGGGACTCGAGCCCCCGGAAGAGCCAGGTGCCGCCGCCCAGCAAGGAAACGGTCAGGGTACCGAGGATCAGGTATCCGCTCAGGCGGTGCCGGAGGGTCCGGGTTGCCAGGAAGCCCGCGCCCAGGAGGGCGATCGCGGCCGAGGCGGGCAGGGACTCCAGCGCGTATCCGGCCCAGAAGATCAGCCTGAACGGAGCGGATCCCGAGGCGCTGTCTGTCAGGGGTCCTGCCGCCAGGATGAGGGTTTCCACGATTTCAGCGCAGAGGAACCATAGTAGGAATCGGCCCGCGACGGAAAGCCCTCGTTTCATCGGGCTTAACTCTAACACGCCCCTATCCTGTTGGCAAGTTCCGCGGGGAATCGGATTCGATCCGGGAATCCACAAGTTATCCACAGGCTTGCGACCCGTCCGGCGGGAGAAGGGCACGGCGTTCGGACGATCCGCCCGACGCCTGTACCGCAGGATTTTGGAGATTAGCACGATTTCATTAAATAAGTGTTTATATTCAATGAAAATATAAATACTTGTGATTCAGTAAAAAATACAGGGATCCTGACGTCTACATTTTTATACGGAGGATCAGGGGAACGTAGGATATGGAATTATTTCTCAACAAGTTATGCACAGGGTTTACCGTCCAGCCGATACCCGTAGTTCCTGACGGCTCCAAGGAATGATCCTGCTCGGGGGTCTCCCGAGACCTGCACCAGCCGGGACCGGACCCGGGACAGGATCATATCCGGCATGCGGGATTTCCGACCCTCCGGAGAACCGCAAACTCGGGTGAAGGCGGCCCGCGGGACGGCCCGGCCGAGCCTGTGCAGGAGCAGTTCCAGCGCCCTCCGCTCGCCCTCCGACAGGAGGAGGGAATTGTCGTTCCCTTCGAGACGTCCCCCCGAATACGAGTAGGCATGATCGCCCAGCCGGAACCGGCTCCTCCAGAAGCGAAGGGCCCGGGCTTCGAGCTCCTCCGGGCGCCAGGGCTCGCGCAGGTAGTCGTCGCAGCCCTCGGCGAAGGCGTCGGCCATCAATTCCACAGGCCCGTAGGCTATCCGGGGGATGCCCGGGTGGAGGGAGCTCGGCCGTTCCAGGAGAAGGCCGGCGGGCAGAACGACCAGATCGTGCTCATCCTTTGCCGTGAGATCCCGGGCAAAGAAAAAGGAGAGGGGACCCTCGGGGTTCCTCTCCTTCTGCAAGTGCCTAAGCGCGGGATCGATCACCAGGACCCGCACGGCGGCTCAGTTTTTGGTGCCCGCATCCTCGGTGAGCATCTTGGCCTTGAGTTCCTCCAGCAGGAGGTCGGCGCTGGCGCCGGAGGATTCCAGCTGGGCAAACTGCTTCTCGAGGGAGCTGTCCTTGGACAGGTCCTCGAGCTCCTTGGCCGCCTCAGCCCGGGCCTCCAGTTCGTCCACCTTCTTGGACATACGGTCGAAGGTGTCGAAGGCGCTGGTATTTCCGGACATGGTCGTCAGGGTTTTCTGGATCTTCTCCTGGGCTTCGGCGCGCTTGGCCCGGGCGATCAGGATGTTCTTTTTCCGGGACGCCTCGTCGATCTTGTTCTGGAGCTGGCGGAGGCTATCTTTGAGCTTGTCGACCGAGGCCTTCTGGGCTTCCCACTGGGGTTTAAGCTGGAGGAAGTAGCCCTCGTACTCTTGCTTGCGCAGGAGGGCCTCCTTGGCGAGGTCGTCGCGCCCGGCCCGGACCGCCAGCATGGCCTTCTTTTCCCATTCGTCGGCCTGCCGCTTCTGCTCGGCCAGCTCCCGCTCGATCTTCTTCTCGTCCGCGATGGCCATGGCCACGGACTTCTTGGAATCCACCATCTGCTGGTTCATGTCCATGAGCAGCTGGTTAAGCATCTTTTCCGGATTCTCGGCCTTGGCGATCATGTCGTTTATATTGGACGAGACGACGGTCTTGAATCGGCTGAAGATACCCATCGGGGCCTCCTTGTTCTGTTCCGTCAGGCCCGGAATTTACCGAGGACGGTATAGTGCTGGGCGAGTGCGAAGCCGACCGCGTCGAGGGAGGCTTCCAGCTCGGATCGATCCATGGTCTCGAGCACCAGGTTGTCCACGAGGACGATCTCATCGCCGTCCAGGGCATAGGCCCCGTGGAGGAGGTCGGTGGCGTTCAGGCGCAGGAGGGTTTCGAAGAATTCGAGTCGGCGCTCCTTGGGAGCTTCCATGACCTTGGTCCGGATGGCCACTACGGGATCGGCCTGGGTAATCACGACCTGGGAAAGGCCACGGGCCTGGTCGTTCACGAGCCATGCGTTGGAGGAGAGCTCCTCGTACTGGATCTCGAGTCCTATCAGGCAACTTTCCACACGGCTGAGTCCGGCCATCGGTTCCTCCTTGGTGGGCTCGGCGAATCCGGCAGGCCTTGCTTCGGGACTAGCCTAGGAAAACCTGCCCCGCGTTGTCAATAGCCAGGATGGTCTTGCACTCGGAACAGCGGAACCGGCCGGGCTTGGCGGCCTTCAGTTTCTTGTTGCAGATGGGACAGGAGAAGATCTTGGGGAACACGCTCTGGGATGCGCCCTGGTCTCCCTGGCGGAAGAAACCCATGGCCTCCTCGAGGTTGTCCTTGATGTTGAAGAACTGGGAGAAACCCAGCAATTGAAACACCTCGTAGACCTTGGGCTGGATCTCCAGGAGTACGATGTCCCCGCCCCGGGGTTTGACCGATTTTAGGAAGGCCGTAAAGGATCCGATTCCCGTCGACGAGACGTAATTGAGGCCGCCGCAGTTAAATATGAGCCGCACGAAGCCGGAATCGATGGCCTTACTGACCCTTTTCTGGAAGAAATTAGAATTATAGGTGTCGATGTAGCCCGTGAGGAACAGGGTGAGGCAGTTCTCGACAGGATCAACCTTCTGCAGGCGTATCTTTAGACTATCGTCCTTTTCGTCGTCGAATCCTGGAACGATATCGTTATTATTCATGGTGCTCCTCTCGGATCCAAAGATGACGGATACGCCTTCGGAAGGTATTGTAGGTCCATCATAGTAACTAGTCAATCTCCTGTCAAATTCGAGGCCCGGGCGACTCCGGGACCTCTTGATTTTCGGCATTGTCGGTCAAAAAATCCAGTAGCCAGTGATCGAAATATGAAGGAATCCCATGCTCCGTGTCGCTATCTTAAGTCTACCACGCGAAGAGCCCTTCGTCCGCGGTAAGAATCGCGCCGTTCCAGAGGGCGGGCTCCCGGCACAAGAGGTCCGCGGCCAGGTCCCCGAGGGCGCGCGGGTCAGTCAGGCGTCCCCGAGGGGTCCTGGCGGCAAGGTGGTCGGAGGCGTCCGGGCTGAGGTATTCCGTGCGGACGAATCCAGGGCAGATGACCAGAGCGGCGATTCCGTCCCGGGCATACTCCGCCGCCACGGACTTGGCCAGCGTGCCCAACCCCGTCTTGGCGGCCGCGTAGGCGGCGTTCGTGCGGAACCCCCGGAGGCCGTCCGTGCGGGTGCCTCCCAGGAGCAGTATCCGCCCCCATCCCCGCCCGCGCATTCCGGGCAGGGCCGCCGAAACCAGGGCGCCGGGGAGAGCCAGGTTGAAGGCGGCCATGGCTTCCCAATCCGCCAGGCCGGTCTCGTGGAGGGGTTTCTGGAGGAAGGGTCCCCAAACCGCCGCCAGGATGTCCGCCTCCGCGGCCCGCGCCAGGAGGGCGCGGGCGTCCGCGGTGGATTCCAGCGCAAAGGCCGAGCCTCCCGCCTCGATGCCATCCTCCCGGAAGCACGCCAGGGCGTCGTCCAGTTTTTCCGGGTTCCGGCCGTGGACATCAAGCCGCGCTCCCCGGAGGCCCAGGGAGCGGGCCAGCTCTCGGCCCAGACCCCCCGTCCCGCCGAGGATGAAGGCCCGGCGACCGGAGAGGGGGAGGTTCGCGCTCCGTTGCATAGGCAGAGTATAGGGTGGACGGTGGACGGTGAACAGTAGACAGTGGACAGTGGACGGAAGTGGCTGCAGATCGCGGTCTCATCCTTCGCAGGGGCGGGATGAAAATGTGATATGCGGACCGCCCCCGTTTACTGTTCGCCGTCCGCTGTCTACACTCCCCCTATGGCATCCCCTCCGGAGTTCATTGTCGTCCTCTGCAGGGCCGAGGAGCCGGGCAACGTGGGTGCCGCGTGCAGGGCGATGGCCTCCATGGGTCTGTCCCGGCTGGTGCTGGCGGACTGCCCGGACTTTCCCGCAGTTCCGGTCAAGACCTTCGCCTTGAAGGCGTTTTCCCTTTTTGAGAACGCTGGTCGATTCGACCGGTTGGCGGACGCATTGTCCGATTGCGCCCTGGCCGCGGGATTCACGAGAAGGCCCGGCCGGCTCCGGGCCCGAGAACCCCTGGGGGTGACGGAGTTCGCCCGGCGGGCCGTCCGGCGATCGGGCAGGATCGCCCTGGTGTTCGGGAACGAGCGGGACGGGCTGTCCGGCCAGGAGTTGTCCCTATGTGACCTGGCGGTCCGCATCCCCACCTCGGAGGACTTTCCCTCCCTGAACCTGGCTCAAGCCGTCCAGGTCGCCGCATGGGAGCTTTCGCGGGCAGGGAGTGGAATCCCGCGGGATCCGACCCGGAGCGCGGGGAGTTCCGGGGAGGGAATGCCCATCGCGCGGGCCGAGATAGTGCGGACAGTCGAGGCCGCTGCGGACGATCTTGCCCGGGCAGGGTTCTTCAAGATAGCCGGTCGGCCGGCCTTCGTACGCTTCCTCAGATCCCTTCTGGCCCGGGCCGGCCCGGCGGCCTGGGAACTGGAGTACCTCCGGAACCTCCTTGGGAAGGCCGCGGCGCTGTCGGGCCGTCCGATCTCCGAAGCCTTGACCCCCGGTTCGGGGGGCGATAGAGTT
>Ga0209450_10001443_pt1 | contig 11909 bp, 9 predicted proteins | sample FrelakmetLWP11LW_FD_187149 | JGI IMG/M metagenome (GOLD analysis project Ga0209450, IMG submission 187149) | Freshwater lake sediment microbial communities from the University of Notre Dame, USA, for methane emissions studies - LWP11 LW (SPAdes)... | ecosystem: Environmental > Aquatic >... | reverse complement strand
TGGCAGGAGCCATCACCGGAAGTTGGTTTGGTGATGCCGTAACATCGCTGATTCCCCAAAGCAGCATGTATTATGCTCCTCTTGACGGGATACGTCAGAAAATTATGCTTTTTGACCCAATGACTCAGCCGATGACATTCTTCCTGTTATCGCTTGGAATCGGCTATTTCCAAATACTATGCGGTCTTTTCATTGCCCTTTTTGCCAATTTATTTAAGAAAGACTTCGCCGCGGCGTTCTGGGATCAATTTGTGTGGATTCTCCATCTAAATAGTCTGCTGTGCCTGGGGCTTGCCGCAGGCGGGATATTGCCTGCTTATCTATCTAAACCCTGCGGCATCCTCGCGATTTTCACCTCGCTGGGCATCTTGCTCTTTACCGCACGCGGCGTCGCCTGGGGCGGACGCATTGGATTGGGCGTCTATCAGCTTTTCAGCACGGTTTTCTATATGGGCGATGTCCTTAGCTATGCCCGTCTGATGGCTTTGGGGATGGTCGGCTCCGGCTTTGGCATGGCGATCAATGTCCTTGTCAAGCTGGTCGTTGACATACCCTATGTTGGCTGGCTGCTCGGTGCGGTCGTATTTATCGGCGGACATTTATTTAATGTCGCCCTGTCGATTCTGGGAGCATTTGTTCATACGATGCGATTGCAGTTTGTGGAGTTTTTCCCGAAATTCTTTACCGGCGGCGGACGGGATTTTATTCCGTTGCGCAAAGACTATAAACACATTTTAGTGAAATAGATAAAACAGCGATAATTTCTCAAAATAACTGGAAAGAAAGGATTTAGAGTATGTTGGAAAACATGGGTTTGGTATTCGCGTTTACAGGTATGGCCATCGCGGTTTTTATGTCCGGCATCGGTTCATCGATTGGTCTGGGTATCGCCAGCAAAAGCGCAACAGCCGTTCTTAGCGAAAAACCGGAACGCTATGGTATCCTGATGCTGATGGTCGTGCTGCCCAGCACGCAGGGCATTTACGGATTCGTTGTCGGCCTGTTTGTGATGATCAAGCTGAATATCTTTGCCGGAACCATCGCGGCGGTAACCTGGGCACAGGGCCTGCAGATTCTGGCCGCCTGCCTGCCGGTTGGAATCGCAGGCTGGATCAGCGCCATTCATCAGGGCAAAACCGGCGCCGCGGGTATCATGATGGCCGCCAAACGTCCCGAACTGGCGTTCAAAGCCGGCGTTGTGTTCGCCGCGATGATCGAGTTGTATGCAATTTTGGGCTTTTTGATTTCGCTGCTGACCCTGATGCTGGGCATCAAAGTCGGCGCCTAATCCCATCAACCGTGTTGTAAAGCAAACAGAAAGTCGATTATGAACGCCGAACAGGTCGTAGATAAAATACTGTCGCAAGCGCAAGCGGAAGCGGACAAGATTCTAACCGCAGCGAAAGAAGCCGCGGACAAAGAAAAAAAACATCTGGATAAAGAACTTCAGGAATACGCCGATGCGACCCAAAAAGCCGCCGAAGCTGCCGGCGCCGATAAGCTCGCCCGAATGCTGGCGGCGGCACGGATGCAAAACGGACGGCAACTGCTGGGCACAAAAGGACAGATTCTGGATGAACTCTTCGCCCGCGTCAAACAGCGTATCGAACAGATGCCCGACAATGAATATCTGGAACTGAGCAAGCGTCTGCTGAACAAAACTGTTCAGACTGGACAGGAAGAAGTCATTGTCGGAAAGAATGAAACCCGCATCAATCAGGCGTTCCTGGCAAAATTGAATGCGGAACTAAACTGGCAGGCCAAAGGCGGCCTGAAGCTAAGCCCAGCCCGTGAAGACATCCGCGGCGGATTTATTCTGTCGTCCGGGAAGGTCCGAATCAACGCCAGTACGGATGTGATCGTATCGCAGCTTCGCGGCAAGCTGGATATGGAATTTGCCGCACAGCTTTTCCAGTAAGACGGAAGACCGATGACTCTGCGAGACGATATTACACTCAGCGATTTTTACCGTTACCCGCCGGTCGGCGAGGATAACTGGGACTATATGTACGCTTCGGCCAAGGTACGAGCGCTGGAGATTACGATGCTCAGCCGGGGGATGCTGGTCGATATGATCAATGCTCCGGACTTTGCCGCGGCGGCGGAATTTCTCAGCTCCACCGAATACGCTATCCCCGCCAGCAGCACGGATGCACAGATTGAACAAATGCTGCAGGAACGGCGAACTGCGGTTCGGTCCCTGTTTGCCGATTTGATCCAGAACGAGGAATTGGTACGACTCATACAGGAACGTGAAGATTTTGCCAATATGCGGCTGGCTATCCGTCGCTTAGTTACCGACAAACCCATTGGGCTGGATTACAGCAATGAAGGCAGCGTTCCGGCGGAAGAATTTGAAGATATCCTGCGGCAGGAAAACTATGAACGCCTGCCGGAATATCTGCAGGACGCCGTTGAGGCGGCGGTACTGGGATACTATGAAAACAAGGATATACGTCGGATTGATTACGGTATTGACAAAGTGCAATACGCATGGCGAATTCGCAGAGCGGAAGAATTGGGCAGCGTATTTTGTGTTTCCCGAAGCAGAATTCGAGTGGATTTGTACAACATCTGCACAATGCTGCGGCTTAAAGCAGCTCAGCGTGAAGAAAAAGAATTCTTCTTCGAGGGCGGTTTTGTGGATATGGACAAGTTTGTTCACGGACTATCAACGCCATACGAATCCATCAGCGCGCTGTTTTTCGCGACACCCTACTATGAACTGGTCGAAGACGGCGTTCGCTATCTGCGTTCCGACCAGTCGTTTTTGCGGCTCGAGCAGCAATGCGAAGATTACCTGATGGGCTTTCTGAAAAGCACGCGGGACATCGCCGCCGGCCCGCAGCCGGTCATCGCGTATCTTCTGATGAAAGAAGCGGAGATCCGCACGCTGCGAATGATTCTAACCGGCAAGAAAAATTCACTGCCGCCAAAGCTGATTCTGGACCGGCTTGGCAACTGGCAAGGATAGGGATTAACGAAATAAAATGATCGATGGCAAAGTAGCAGTTTTGGGAAACGCTGATTTCGTGATGCCGTTTTCGGCTCTCGGCCTGGACACGTTCACCGTTGAGCCGGAAGCCGAAAAAGTCGCCGGCGCCGCACAGGAGATATTGAAGCAAAAATACGCCCTTGTGGTCGTGGCGGAAAACGTCGCAGCATTTGCACAGCCAGTCTTCGACACGGTACAGAAAAAGGCAACCCCCTGCGTCGTCGTGGTGCCGTTTACAACGGAACCCTCCGGCGTTGCCACTAAATCGCTCGGCAAACTGCTGAAAATCGCAACCGGCATCAGTATTTTACAATGATTGTATAAAATTGATTATTAACTATAAACTCAAAAGGTTGACACAATGACCGAGGTACAAAACGGAAGAATTGTTAAAGTGGCCGGACCGGTCGTCGTTGCCGAAAACATGCTCGGCGCCAGGATGTACGACGTCGTCCGTGTCGGTAACGACAACCTAATCGGCGAAATCGTAGAACTGCACGGCGACCACGCCAGCATCCAGGTCTATGAAGATACCGTCGGCGTCGGCCCGGGCGAAAAAGTCGTCAATACCGGCGCCCCCTTGAGCGTCGAACTGGGACCCGGACTGATTTCGAGCATCTACGACGGCATTCAGCGCCCGCTCAATGAACTGGTCAAAGCTCAAGGCAGCTTCATTTTCCGCGGCAGCAACATTCCGGGGCTGCGGCGGGATGTGAAGTGGCATTTTAAGCCGGTTGTCCAAAACGGAGCGGATGTCAATCCCGGCGATATCATCGGCCAGGTACAGGAAACCACGCTGGTACTGCATAAAATCATGATACCCGCAGGTGTTTCCGGCAAGATCGAAGGTCTTGGTGAAGGCGATTTTACCGTCGAAGAGGTTATCGGCTATGTGCAAGGCAAAGCCGGCAAAACCGAATTAAAACTGATGCAAAAATGGCCCGTCCGTCTGCCGAGGAAAGTCCACCAGCGACTTAACCCAAATCAGGTTCTGCTGACCGGCCAGCGCGTCATCGATGCGTTCTTCCCGATTGCCAAAGGGGGCACAGCATGCGTTCCCGGTCCGTTCGGTACTGGCAAAACCGTTGTCCAGCACCAGCTGGCCAAGTGGGTGGATGCGGATGTGGTTGTCTATGTCGGTTGCGGCGAACGCGGCAACGAGATGACCGACGTCCTTAAGGAATTCCCTGAACTGAAAGATCCGCACAGCGGCGAACCGCTGATGAAACGCGTCATCCTGCTGGCCAATACCTCGGATATGCCGGTGGCGGCTCGCGAAGCATCCGTTTATACCGGCATTACACTTGCCGAATACTTCCGCGATATGGGGTACTCGGTGGCGCTGATGGCCGACAGCACCAGCCGCTGGGCAGAGGCGATGCGTGAAATCTCGACCCGTCTGGAAGAAATGCCCGCCGAAGAAGGGTATCCGGCCTATCTGGGCGCCCGCATCGCTTCGTTCTATGAGCGTGCCGGACGTGTGGTTTGCTTAGGCGGCCCGCAGCGTGAGGGGGCACTGTCTATCATCGGAGCCGTCAGTCCTCCCGGCGGCGACCTGTCCGACTCGGTCGTTCAGGCAACACTGCATGTGGTCAAGGTGTTCTGGTCACTGATGGCCAGATTAGCCCAGCAGCGGCACTTCCCCGCCATCGACTGGCTGACGAGCTATTCTTTCTACAAACAATATCTGCCCGGGTGCTTCAAAGACGCCGCCAAGGGACAGGATTTTGCCGCCAAGATGCAGCAGGCAATGGATTTGCTCGAACAGGAATCGCAATTGATTGAAATCGTTCGCTTAGTCGGTGCAGAATCCATCGGCCCCAATGAACGGATGGCGCTGGAAACCGCCAAGAGCATCCGTGAAGACTTCCTGCACCAGAACGCATACCATAAAGTCGATACCTACAGCCCGATTGACAAACAGTTTGATATGATTTCGCTGATCCTGCATTTCCATCAGCAGGGGCTAACGGCGATTGAAAATGGTGTGGATCCCGCTGAGATTTTCAAATTGCCGGTGCGTGAAGAGATCGCCCGTTGCAAATATATCGATTATGCCGAAAAAGAAAAAATCTACGCCATTCGAAATACGATTGACCAGCAAATGAAAGCCCTTTACAGCGGCTCTGCGGTCGAAGACGCAGCGTAAATTCAAGTTTAACATAGCCGGAGCAAGCAATGCTGAAAGAATACAGGACAGTTACAGAAGTGTATGGGCCGCTGATGCTGGTTGAAGGCGTCGAGCAGGCCAAATATGGACATATTGTCGATATTGAACTGGGCGACGGCTCCATCCGCCACGGCCAGATTCTGCAAGTGCAAAACGACAAAGTGATGGTACAGGTCTTTGAAGGCACCGAAGGCGTTAACATCAGCGACAGTACCGTGCGTTTTCTGGGCAAGCCGATGGAACTGGCCGTATCGCGGGACATGCTCGGCCGCGTCTTTGGCGGCACAGGCCTCCCGAAAGATGGCGGACCGGCCATTTTGCCCAAAAAGAAACTGAACATCAACGGCAACCCAATCAACCCCTATGCCCGCGACTATCCGAATGAATTTATTCAAACCGGCATCAGCACCATCGACGGTCTTAACCCCTTAGTTCGAGGCCAGAAACTGCCGATTTTCTCCGGCTCCGGTCTGCCGCACGATGAAATCACCGCCCAGCTTTGCCGTCAGGCAACCGTCCGCGGCAAAGGGGAACAGTTCGCCGTCGTGTTTGCCGCGATGGGGATTACGTTTGAAGCGGCACAGTTTTTCATCAACGACCTGACCAATACCGGCGCTATTGAACGGGCGGTGCTGTTTATCAATCTGGCCAACGACCCGGCGATTGAGCGTATCGCAACGCCCCGCGTGGCGCTGACGTGTGCCGAATATCTGGCGTTTGAAGAAGATATGCACGTGCTGGTCGTCTTGAACGATATGACCAATTATTGCGAAGCCCTCCGTGAAATCAGCGCCGCCCGCAAAGAAGTGCCGGGACGCCGCGGCTATCCGGGTTATCTCTATACCGACCTTGCGACCATCTATGAGCGAGCTGGCCGTGTCAAAGGCAAAAAAGGATCGATCACCATGGTTCCGGTCTTAACCATGCCGGAAGACGATAAGACGCATCCTGTGCCGGACCTAACGGGGTACATCACCGAAGGCCAGATTATTCTCAGCCGCTCGCTGAACCGCAAAGCCATCGCTCCACCGGTGGATTGTCTGCCCAGTTTGTCCCGTCTGAAAGATAAGGGTATCGGTGCGAATAAGACTCGCGAGGATCACGCCGACCTATACAACCAGCTTTACGCCGCGTATGCTCGCGGCAAAGAAGCCCAGGAATTGGCGACCATTCTCGGCGAAGCAGCATTATCCGCCGAAGACCAGAAGTTTATGAACTTTGCCAATCAATTCGAGCGTCGGTATATCTCTCAGGGGTACTATGAAAATCGTACCATCGAACAGACGCTCGATCTGGGCTGGGAATTGCTCAGTATGTTTGAAAATGTCGAATTAAAACGCATCGACGTTAAACTGATCGAAAAATATATGCCCAAATTCCGCAAAGCTAAGGCGGATGCGGCTGCGGTATCCGCGGAGTAACCATCCATGCCGGCTAAACAAACCGCCAACGCGACACGAATGGAACTTTTGGGTCTTCGCCGAAGACAAATGCTCGCGGTGCGCGGCCATAAACTGCTCAGCCAGAAGCGCGACGAGATATGCCGCCAATTGGTGATGATTGCCCGCGCCCTGACGGGGCTGCGCCGAAAAGTCGAGCAGGAACTTCTGGAAACCACGCGGCGGTTTATGATGGCCCGTGCAACCATGGAACCGGAGTATATCCGTGCCGCAATGGAAACGCCAACCGCAAAATTCAGTCTGGCGATTTCATTCGCCAGTATCATGAGCGTGCGCGTGCCGCAGCTTACCAAGCAGCTCGAAGGCGAAATCATCGCTTATGGCTTCGGGACAACCAGCGGCGAGATGGATATCGCCCTGCGGGCGCTGGACCGGGCGTTTGAAAACCTGATGGAGCTGGCGGAAAAAGAAAAACAAGCCCAACTTCTGGCGACCGAACTGATGAGCGCGCGCCGTCGCGTCAATGTCCTTGAGCATGTCGTTATTCCAGAACTGGGCGAACAGGTTAAGTACATCCATCGCAAACTCGGCGAAGCGGAACGGGACAATATCAGCCGCCTGATGAAAATCGCCGATATCATCCGCGGACAAAGTGCCTGATTGCATGGATAAACGCCGGCGTTTGTCGGTATAACAGATTATGTTTTATAGACCCGCTTAAAAGAATTAGCATTGGGACTCTATGATAGAAAATGATTCTATAAAACCTCAGTCTGTTCCGTCCAAGTCATTTATGACAGCAGGCCCATGTCTGCACTACAGTCATGCCAACGTCAATCTGTGCTGGGCATTATCGATTGCTGTCTATCTGGCTGTGTCTATTTTTTGGAGTCGCCTGCTGATCGGCGAAGACCTTTCCGTCAGCCTTGCCGGACTTTTTTATCCGGAGTTCTGGAACATTGGCCGTTTTGTCGCCGCCCCCCTCAGTATCTATGAATACCCCTGGCAAATTGTCGTACTCGGCATCCTGATGGGCATCCTGGCGACGCTGCCGGTACTGGTCAGCCAACTCCTCAGTTTCCGATATACCATTCCGATGATCATCATTGTCGTCGTTGTCTCTCGGCTGGGTCTGTTCAGCGTGTTTTTAACAGTAAGCTGTATTGCGGTCGCCTGCCGCCCGCTGCGGTTTCGCTCTCGGTTTATTTCTGTCGCCTTGTGCATGGCTCCCCAGATCGTTTATTGGGCAGTATGGGGCGGCTACGGAAGCATCGATCCGATTCGCTGGGGATTTTCGTATGCGCCGTGGGTTTATGCCTGGCTGACGGGGCTGTTTATGACCGCCGTCATTCTGGCAATCGGACATTTCAATCGCTATAAACCCGGCGTTGTATGGACAACCAGCCTATTGCTGCTCCTGCTGGCCTGCAGTATTTTTTATTACAAAATAGGCTTTTCCGAGCTGGATTATCAGCTTTATGTCGCCGGGGCAAGCCCAGAAGAAGCAGTTGAGTTTCACGACCATTCGCTAACGCCCATTCTGGATGAAATTATTCAGGATGATCCTACACGAAGCTGGCTGCAAGGCATTTTTTACCCTGCCGAACCGCTGCAATTGCGTGAAAAATTAAAATCCGACATTCAAAACCAGTTGGTTTATGGCAACTGGCCGCAATGGATTCAAAAAAAGCTGCCGACCCAATTTCTATACCAAACCAAACGGCTCAATCTCCTAAGGCAATACGAACGATTTATCGACAGATGGCCTAAAAGCGATCGAATGCCCATTGCGCTGTACAACAAGGCTATCGCCAATGAAATGCACCCGGATATTCGCAGATTTGGACGCACAGAAACACTCCATTTTTACAGCGATTATCCCTATTATGAAAATATCCTGATCTGGCAAAAACTATATGAGGATTTTCCCGCTAGCCCCGAATCGCTCGAAGCCCGCTGGCGGATTGCGATGCAGGAAGCCGGACGCGGAAAATTTGATAAAGCCGAAGAGCTTTGCGATGTCGCCGTGTCGCTGACGTCCGATGAAATCGATAAACTTGAAAATCAGACAATTGCTTCCAATACCGGCATTCTTAGTGCATTTACCCTGCCGCCGAAGACCGCAATGACTGCCACCAAGCTGCGCGATGTCGTTTTTCGTCTTCGAAAATTGCGCGCGTTAATCGGCCGTGAAAATCAAGGTACAACGCCCCAGTCGAAGCAGCGGCTTGCTGAATTTGTAACGCTCAATCCCTACCGGCTGGATTACGATGCAAAACTGACAACACTGCTTGCGGGAATGGAGCAGACCGACCTGCTGCAAAATTATATCCTGTTGGCCCTTGCGTTGACCCAGCCGGACTCCGATGTTCGGCTGAAAAAACTGACAGAATTAACAACCCTTGCTCCCCCCGCCTGCGATGCGGCGATTCAGACTCAGTATGAAATCGCCGTCATCAAAATCGGAATCTGGAAAAATCCCCAGACGACTCCCGACGCCAAGAAAGCTGCATTAAGTGAATCCCGCAAAATCCTCACTCAATTAACAGCCAGTCACCCCGGAACCCTATGGGCAGATCAGGCGGAAACATTCCTTGTTTCACTGCCCGAAGGAGAATAATCTTTTTTCGTGCCAGGGATGCCTTCGGTAGCCAATCGGGCAATCCAGTCTACGCCTAATGCGGCAGATCTGCCTTTGACCAGTCAAAGCCTTCAGACTCTTCCATGAAATCATCTTGAAATAGTGATTGTCTTTGTCGGTCAATACGCTTGTTAATTTGAAATTCCGATTTATCCTTACACAAAAAACTTACATCATTGATGACAATTTTTTTAGACCTGCCGGATAGATTAAAAACGCTGAGCTTCTGATTTTTTGCTATAAACGCGCGAATCGCAATAGTCTCTTCATCAGCAACGCAGTCTTGTATATCGACTCCCTTGTCTTCAAACACAAAAACGATTCCATTGCAATAAATAGCTACCGTCATTTCACTCGGCATAACCTTTATTTCGTCACATGATTTTCCGAAACATTCCAACGTTATAAGCTGCGCATTATAGTAATCGGTATTTAACAAATAGATATACTCCATGCCTGTAGTGGAATCCTTATAGATCGCATACTCGATCTTGTCGGAACCATACACCCTGATCGGATAATTCTGCCCTGCCGCAATGATTCTCAGGAGACATTCCATAAACGGTTTAAGTTCTGGTGACCCGGGATAATCGGTCGTATGAATAAGCCATGATATCCCGCGTCCATATTTTTTTTCCGTTACTGCCGGGCAGATCAAAAGATGGTCCAGGGTGTCACGGAACATATCCGAATAAGCACAAAGTACTTTGGCGTCATCGATTTCTGATTGCACGGCGCTGATATGTCCAATATATCGTGGATCGCTCATCAAATCCCGTACAGGCATTGTATAGCAATTCCACTCCGATTGATCAAAAAACTTGATTCCCGTAACCTTCGATGGAATCTTCCGCTTGACCTTAACTCCAAACAAATCAGAGTAATCCCCCTCATTGAAAAACTCGACCTCAGAGCTCCTGTCTGCTGCGCAGTTAAGCTGCGAGGTCGTCATAACCAGATGGCCGCCATGTTCAACATAGTCTTTCAGTTTGTCGTAAATCTCAGCGGTCATAACATTGAAACCCAGAAAAACCAGGCATGAGTACTCCTTTAAAACATCCATGGGTGCCTCGATCGGCACAACATCGATCTGGCCCGCAGGCGGTTTGCCATCAAAATCAGCCGAGTATTGAACATCAGGATCAAACCATCTTGATTTACGGTACAGGGTATCTATTAATTCCCAGCCTCTTTCGGCATCCTGGGCAAGCCATTTGGGATCGCCAAATTGTCCCCACACATGCCGCCCCCAAAGCCCTGCAAATCCATCGCCATGGCCATATACCATGCCAAGTTTGACTACCGGTCGATTAGAGCATCGGGAATGGATGCCTGCAAATTGATAAAACTCCCTAAAAATACTTCGTGCGTTTTTAACCCTGGCGTCATGAAATTCATAACGATGTATGCTTTGACAACTTTTGGCCGGCACATACTGCAAGAGGCCTGTTTCCAAACAAATCCAGCTGCTTCCTGAAATAAAACACCGGTACAAACATATCTTCCACCGCTTAAGCCACAGTTCATCCAGGTCGCATCCGCCATACCACCCCATAGCGATTACTGCTCCCCATCTTCTGTCCTGCAATAGTTTGGATGCTCCTCGAATCGCCGCAATCATCAAATCACAACTGCCCGGCATCAACTCTACAGATACCTCGTCAGCGCCTGATTCAATGAGATACTTAAAGGTCATGCTTGCATCAACAGCAATCAGTTTACTGTTATGCAGCATCTCCCGCTCAAAAGAAATTGTCTCCTTGAGACGATCAATAAAATGCTGCCTGGCCTGAAATACATTTTCTGCCGGCTTAAGTTTTGTCCAGGAATTGGTATTCTGCTTGACCAAATAAGGTTCCGGCCAATAAAGATGGCCTCCTGCTTCACCCAATGCTACCCGGCCATAATAATATTCCCCTCCGGCCGCGAAAATTTCTTCCAGATCGTCTGTAGAATAAAAGTCCTGCCTGCTGACATTGGTTGTTTGAAAACATAATTCATGAGGTGGAGCCATACAGATATCAAATGACCCTCTTTTGAGAAATTCGCTAAACATAAAATAAATTTTTCGATCTCGGCAAAACGTCGCGATTTCCAATGCCTTTTGTTTTGTGTTCGGTAATTTCAAAAATGAAAAATTACCAAGCTTTAAATCACAGAATGCCTCCAGCGCATCGACATCTGACGGCAAGACCATGCCCACTAAAATATTACGATCCATTGTCATGGCTCCTGCGTCCTTTCTGATTGAATGGTCTAATTGCCACATTCACATATCGATTTTATGACAATAAACTCCCAATTCCATGATGTGGCGGTCATGATACATTTTCTATAGATAGAATTCATAATAACCAGCAATTATTATCTTTTTCATCGCAAACTATCTCAAATACAGGGAAACATTGTGCAGAGTTTACCCGCGTTTTTCAAGTTAAAACGGGGGGAATCTTCTTGTTTTCTTGTTTTAATTTTTGCGAACTCTAAAATCTTTTGTTGATTTTGGGTGCATCGCAAGTATAATCACCCCCTGAAATTAAGGCGGCAAACGAGAGATGTGCAAGGTTGTTTACATTTGCTCGCAGTGAAACTATTGAAAATTCCTCTATGTCGCCTTAAATAATCAGGTTAGGGCTCGTAGCTCAGCGGTAGAGCAGGGGACTCATAATCCCTTGGTCCAAGGTTCGAATCCTTGCGGGCCCA
>Ga0209450_10001441_pt1 | contig 11916 bp, 10 predicted proteins | sample FrelakmetLWP11LW_FD_187149 | JGI IMG/M metagenome (GOLD analysis project Ga0209450, IMG submission 187149) | Freshwater lake sediment microbial communities from the University of Notre Dame, USA, for methane emissions studies - LWP11 LW (SPAdes)... | ecosystem: Environmental > Aquatic >... | reverse complement strand
TCGGCCAGGCGGCGAAGTCCTGGCTGACGAAGCCGCAGTCCGTCGCAATCGACACGAGGTTGAACCCAACGTGGCGCAGCGCGGTCCAGAAGCTCGGGTAGACGCCTTCGAACCAGATCAGCAGCGTTACGCCCGCGGTGCTCAGCCCGATGATCGCCAGCATCGCCCGCGCCTCGACGTCGCCGAGGTAGGTGCGCAGGCTCTTCTGCTGCCATGCGATGAAGTGGCGGCTGAAGTTCATCGCTGCGATCAGCATGAAGACGATCAGTACCGCCTCGATGGCCGGCGAGTCGAAGTGGCCGACACTGGCGTCGTAGGTGGAGAATCCCCCGAGCGCCAGCGCGGCGAACGCATGGCAGATCGCGTCGAACCAGTTCATTCCCGCCAACTTGAGCGCGATGATGCAGGCGGCTGTGATCATGAAGTAGATGAACCAGAGCGCCCGGGCGGTCTGCGTGATGCGGGGCGTGAGTTTCTCGTCCTTCATCGGGCCCGGCGTTTCAGCCTTGTAGACCTGCATGCCGCCGACGCCCAGCAGCGGCAGGATCGCGACCACCAGCACGATGATGCCCATCCCGCCATACCAGTTGAGCGCGTGACGCCAGAGGTTGATCGAATGGGGCAGGTTGTCCAACCCGACCAGGACCGTGGCGCCGGTCGTGCTCAGGCCGGACATCGTCTCGAAGAAGGCGTCGGTGAAGGTGAGGCCCGGAATGGCGATCAACAACGGGACGGTCGCAATGGCCGACATCAGGATCCAGCCAAGGGTCACGAGCACGAAGCCGTCCCGGGAGCGCAACTCCCGCTTCCTGCGGCGCGTCGTCGCCCAGAGCAGCGCCCCCGCGGCAAGGCAGGCCAGCGCAGCCACGACGAAGTCGACGAAATGGCCGTCGGCGTAGACCAGTGCCGTCGCGATCGGCAGCACGTATGTGATGCTGAACATCATCAGCATCGATCCGAGGACGTGTATGACCGGCAGCATGGCCAGCGAATGAAACGGCCGGAAGGGGGTCTGTTATTGGTTTATCGGCCTGAAGCCTTAATTCTACTCTCACGGCCGTGACAATCCAATCGGACGATGCCGCCACGGCGCGGACCGTCAGCCGTGGGTCAACCGGAACTGGACGATATGGACCAGCGCCCCGGCCACGTAGCCGATCAGCGCCAGGCCGCCAATGCGGCCCGCGTACCAGAAGAAGTTGATCTTCTCGACTCCCATCGCAGCCACACCGGCCGCGGAGCCGATGATCCGGATGGAACCGCCCGTCCCGGCGCAATAGGCCAGGAATTCCCAAAGGAAGCTGTCCTGCGGGTGTTGTTCCTGGCTGTACATGCCCATCGAAGCCGCGACCAGCGGCACGCTGTCCACGACGGCGCTGATCAGGCCGATGATGATGACGATCACGTCGAGACGGCCGATGGTCTCGCAGAACCAGCTGGCCAGGGCGCTGAGGATGTGGGTGTGCTCGAGCGTCGCCACCGCCAGCAGGATTCCGATGAAGAAGATCACCGAAGTGATGTCAATCCGCATCAGGGCATGCACCAGCGTCAAGCCCTCCCTTGCTTCCTCGGTCTAGCCGCGATGGACGATTTCGCCCACCAGCCAGAGAATGCCCAGGCCGGACAGCATGCGCAGGAACGGCGGCAGATGGGTCACGGTCTTGAAGACCGTCACCGCGACAAGGCAGCCGATTCCCAGGCAGAACATCAGGTTCCTCTCGAAGTCGGTGGTGCCGTGATCGGCCCGTGGCTCGAGTGATGACGGCGGCACCACCACCCTTCCCCGGAGCGCATAGCCGGTGACCAGCAACGGCACCAGCAGGTTGACCAACGCGGCGAGGAAGACGCGCTCCATGATCGCAAGTGTGGTGACCTGCCCACCGATCCACAGCATCGTCGTCGTGACATCGCCGATCGGCGACCAGGCGCCGCCGGCATTGGCGGCGACTACGATCATGCCGGCATAGAACAGGCGATCGTCGTGGTTGTCGATCAGTTTCCTGATCAACGAGATCATCACAATCGTGGTCGTCAGGTTGTCGAGCACGGCGCTCAGGAAGAACGTGACGAAGCCGATGAGCCACATCAGCGCGCGCTGGCTTCTGGTGCGGATTCGCGACGTGATGACTTCGAAGCCGTTGTGGGCGTCGACCACCTCGACGATCGTCATCGCCCCCATCAGAAAAAAAATTCGACTTACGCCGTCGCCGCCAGCGATTCCGTCAGGTCCGCACCGACCTGATCGTGATTGCCGCTCATCATCGCGTAGACGGTCCACAGCGATCCAGCGGCGATCAGCGCCGATGCGGTCTTGTTGACGCCGATCGCGTGTTCCAGCGCGATCGCCGCGTACGCAACCACGAAGATGAAGACCAGTAGCGTGAGCATTCGGTGATCCGGGCGGTGGGCGGAGCGCTGCAGGTGCGCCGGTCAGCGTACGAGCCGGCCTGGCGAATCCTGCGGAACAGGCCGGAAGTGTAGACGACTTGGGCCGGGAGGCTCGTTCCGGGCGGAACCGTGGCCCTGTTGGCGCCGGTCGTCAGCCCGGTTCACCCGTCACCCCCCAGCGGCCCTGCGCCGCTTGATTTCGGTCAAGGCGCGCCGCTGCGCTGCATCGCAACATGCCGCCCATGCCGCGGTCCCACCGCGGGTTGCCATCGGAGACCAAAGTGAACAATACGAGCCGACTCTGGAAGGTGCTGGGAACCATGCTGGTGGTTTCCTTCGCGATCCTTCTCTTCATGGGGCGCGAGATCTATCTCGCCGCGCCGCCAATGCCTGACGCCGTCCAGACGACGACGGGAAACACGATCTTCACGCTCGACGACATCCAGACCGGCCGCAAAGTCTGGCAGACGATCGGCGGGCAGCAGGTGGGCTCCATCTGGGGCCACGGCGGCTACGTGGCGCCGGACTGGTCGGCCGACTGGCTGCACCGCGAGGCGGTCGCGTTGCTCGATCTCTGGGCGGTTCGTGAAACGGGCCGCGCCTACGACGACCTCGATCCGCCGCAGCAGGCTGGATTGCGCGCGAAGCTGCAGGCCGAAGTCCGGGCCAACACCTATGACCCGGCGACGGGCGTCGTCACGATCTCCGATGATCGCGCCGAGGCGATCGCCGTCGTGGCGGATCACTATATGCGGCTGTTCGGCAACGACCCGGCGCTGCAGACGCTGCGTTCGCAGTATGCGATCCAGGAGAACCCGATCCCGGACGCCGATCGCCGCGCCGCGATGACCGCATTCTTTTTCTGGACGGCGTGGTCGACGGTGACCCACCGCCCCGGCGAGGCAGTTACCTACACCAGCAACTGGCCGTCGGAGCCGCTGGTCGCGAACGTGCCGACGACGCCGACGTTCCTCTGGACGTTCGTCAGCATCCTGTTCCTGCTCGCGGGCGTCGGCGCACTCGCCTGGCATTACGCGACCAGCCACGGCCGCGAGCCGCCGCCGGTCGTGCCGGACAGCGATCCGCTGCGTAGCCTCAAGCCGACGCCTTCGATGAAGGCCACGGCAAAGTACTTCTGGGTCGTGACGGCGCTGATCGTCGTGCAGGTCATCCTCGGCGGCATCACCGCGCACTACGCGGTCGAGGGCCAGGCCTTCTACGGCTTCCCGCTCGCGGACTACCTGCCCTACGCGGTCACGCGCAGCTGGCACCTGCAGCTCGCGGTGCTGTGGATCGCGACCGCGTGGCTCGCCACCGGTCTCTACATCGCGCCGGCGATCTCGGGGCACGAACCGAAGTTCCAGCGTTTCGGCGTCAACTTCCTGTTCACCTGCCTGCTGGTGATCGTCGTCGGCGCACTCGGCGGCCAGTGGCTCGCCGTGATGCAGAAGATCGGCCTCGAGATCAACTTCTGGTTCGGTCACCAGGGCTACGAGTACACCGACATCGGCCGCTTCTGGCAGATCTTCCTGTTCGTCGGCCTGATGCTCTGGCTGCTGCTCGTGGGCCGCGGGTTGTGGCCGGCGCTCAAGGCACGCGATGACAGCCGCTCGATCACGATGCTGCTGTTCATGTCCACGGTGGCGATCGGGCTGTTCTACGGCGCGGGCCTGATGTGGGGCCACGAGACACACCTGTCGATGGTCGAATACTGGCGCTGGTGGGTCGTGCACCTGTGGGTCGAGGGCTTCTTCGAGGTCTTCGCGACGGCGGTCATCGCGTTCCTGTTCACCAAGCTCGGGCTGGTCCGCGCCAGCACGGCGACCACGGCCGTACTGTTCGCGACGATCGTGTTCCTGACCGGCGGCGTGCTCGGCACGTTCCATCACCTGTACTGGACCGGGACGCCGACCGCGGTGCTGGCCCTCGGCGCGTCGTTCTCGGCGCTCGAAGTCGTGCCGCTGGTGTTCATCGGCTACGAGGCCTACGAGAACTACAAGCACAGCCGCGCGAAGCCGTGGGTGGCCGCCTACAAGTGGCCGATCCTGTTCTTCGTCTCGGTCGCGTTCTGGAACCTCGTCGGCGCCGGGCTGTTCGGCTTCCTGATCAACCCGCCGCTCGCGCTGTACTACATGCAGGGCCTCAACACGACGCCGCTGCACGGCCACACCGCGCTGTTCGGCGTGTACGGCATGCTCGGCATCGGCCTGATGCTGTTCTGCCTGCGCGGCCTCGGCCGCACGGCCGTGTGGGACGAGAAGCTGCTGAAGGGCGCGTTCTGGACGCTCAACATCGGGCTCGGGGCGATGGCGCTGTTCTCGCTGCTGCCGTTCGGGCTGATCCAGGTGCACGCGGCCGTCACGCACGGCTTCTGGTACGCGCGGTCGGCCGAACTGCTGCAGCAGCCGCTGATGCAGACGCTGGTGTGGATGCGGATGCCCGGCGACGTGATCTTCAGCGTCGGCGTCGGTATGCTCGCGCTGTTCGTCGCGAAGCTGTACATCGGCAAGGCCAAGCGGGAGACCGTTCCGGCCGGAACGGCCGTCGAAACCGCAGCCGGTCGCTGAGGACCGGCGATCGAATCGGCGGGCGCCTCCGGGCGCCCGCTGTGTTCTTGAGGCGAGGCCAGTGCAATGAATGCCGACCGCAACCGCGCCAGTCGCTGGAGCGTGCTCACCGCCGCACCGCATCGACTGGCCTTCCTGTGCGGCTTCGCAAGCTTGCTGCTCGCCAGCGCCTGGTGGGCCTGCCACCTGCTGGCGCGTTACGGCCTGGCGCCGGTCGCGGCGGTCAACATGCAACTGGCACCGATCTGGGCGCACTCGTTCCTGATGCTGTTCACGGTCTTTCCGGGCTTCTTCCTCGGCTTCCTGTACACGACCTATCCGCGGTGGATGAACGGACCGCTCGTGTCGCGGCGCGCATCTGTCGCCACGCCGCTGCTGCTGACAGGCGGGACGCTCGCGTGGCTCGCAGGGGTACACGGCGGCGGCGCCTGGCAACTCTCGGCGGTCGCGCTTGCGCTGGCCGGCCTGACGGTAGCGTTGATCACCCTGTTGCGCGTGTTGATCGATGCACAGCAGGTCGTCTCGCACGCGATCGTCACCAGCGCCGCGTTCGCGATCGGCGTCGTGTCGCTGGCCGGATTCGGCTACGGGCTCTGGAGTGCGAACGACTTCGCGCTGCACTTCGCGGTGCGAGCCGCGTTGTGGGGTTTCCTGCTGCCGGTGTTCTTCGCGGTCTGCCATCGCATGGTGCCGTTCTTCTCGCAGAACGTCGTGCCCGGATACGTGGCATGGCGGCCCACCTGGGTGCTCGTCGCCGTCGTCGGGCTGGCGTGGCTCAGGCTGCTGCTCGGCACCGCCGGCGTGCTCGACGCGCTCGCCGTGGTCGATGCGGCGCTGTTCCTGCTGACCGCCGCCTGCGCGGTGCGCTGGACGTCGTTTGGCGCGCGCGGCAACCCGCTGCTCTGGACACTCTACGCCGGCTTCGTCTGGCTGCCGATCGCGATGCTGCTGCAGACGATCCGCGACGCGAGCTTCACGCTGAGCGGCGAATGGGCGCTCGGCCGCGCGCCGATCCACGCGCTCGGCATCGGCTTCTTCGGCGGCATGCTGGTCGCGATGGTCACGCGCGTCACGATGGGCCATTCGGGGCGCGCGCTGAAAATGGACCGCGTGACGCTCGGCTGTTTCTTCGGCATTCAAGCCGCTGCAGTGGCACGCGTCGGCAGCGAGATCGCGACGGCACCCGCCGCGATGCAGTGGCTGCTCCTCGCCAGCGTGGCCTTGTGGCTCGCAGCATTCTGCGTCTGGGCCGCTCGCAACGGACCGATCTATCTCGCCCCTCGCAGCGACGGTAAGCCGGGGTGACCGAGTACTACCTGCTGCTGCGCCACGCGCACATCGGCTGCGCGATCCTGACGATCGCGCTGTTCGTGCTGCGCGGCGGCTTGATGCTCGCCGACTCGCCCTGGCAACGACACGTCGTGCTGCGCTACCTGCCGCACGTGATCGACACCGTGCTGCTCATCACGGCGCTGATGCTGACGACCGTGATCCACGAGTATCCGTTCTCGACGGGCTGGATCACGATGAAGGTGGTGCTGCTGGTCGCCTACATCGTGCTCGGCAGCATCGCGTTGAAACGCGGCCGCACGAAGCGGATTCGCGTGGCGGCGCTGGTGGCCGCGCTGCTCACGATCGGATTCCTGGTCAGCGTGGCTCGTGCCCACCACCCACTTGGGCTGTTCGCCGCAGGCTGAACCGTTTCGCCCGGGCGGAACGCAAGCGCTGCCGCAGCAATCAGGCGCCGAGACGGCGCATCAGCTCCTGCAGGGTCCCGGCTAGCTGGTCCTCGTCGGGAACCTGGCCCTGGGGTGTCGCGCGATCGATGATCTCGGGCAGCAGCTGGGCGAGGCCAGCCGTCGCATCGCGTTCGGAAAGACCGGCCTGGCGGGCGATCGCAGCGAGCCCGTCGGCGCCGAAGACTCGACCGAGGGCGTCCGGCGAAAGCGGCTGGTTCTGACCGGAGCTCACCCAGGAGTGGGCCTGGTCACCGAGACCGGCGCTCTCGAATTGCCGGAGCAGGCTGCCCAGGCCACCGCCTTGACCCCGGCCTCCGCCGAGCACCTGACCCAGGATGTCTCCCAAGCCACCGCCGCCACGCTGGCCACCGCCCATCATCTGGCCAAGGATGTCGCCGAAACCGCCCGCCGGACCTGCGTCCCGGCCGCTGCTGGCGGACGCCCCTCGGTTGGCAAGCATCGACAGCACGATCGGCAGCAATGCGAGCAGCGCTGCATTGGGCCCACCGGCGTTGCGTTGCGGCCGCTGGGTCGGGATAGCCGTGCCCTGCCCGGGGACTGCGCCGGCCAGCAGATCGTCGAGTATGCCCATGGGTTTCTCCTTGCGGGTTGGCTGACCAGACTATTTCACGAATGGTTCGTGGCTGCTACGGTGGGCGGATGCAAAACGCCACTGCCCAGTTCGCCGCGCTTCGCGGCCATCACCTGTTCGCCGGCCTCGCGCCGCCCCAGCTGCAGCGCCTTCTGGCCGCCAGCCACGTCGACGAGTGCGAAGCCGGTCACCTGCTGTTCGACCGGGGCCAACCCGCGCAGAACTTCTTCGTCGTGCTCGACGGCCAGGTGAACCTGGTCCTTTACTCGAAGACCGGCGAGGAGAAGATCGTCGACATCATTGCCCCCGGCCAGAGCTTTGCCGAGGCGGTGATGTTCATGCAGGCGCCCGGATACCCGGTCTCGGCAGTCGCGACGGTCCCTTCGAAAGTCGCGCGGTTCCCGAGCCGTGAGTACATGGCCATCCTGCGCGAGAGCCCGGAGACCTGCCTGCGCATGCTCGGTCACTTGAGCCAGCGGCTGCACATGCTGATCCGGGACATCGAGTACCTGACTCTGGAGAGCGCGACCCATCGCCTGGTGCGACTGATCGACGGACGAATTCCTGCCGGTGCGACTGGGCCCGTCGAAATCACGCTGCATGAGTCGCGGCAGGAACTCGCTTCGCTGCTGTCGATGAAACCCGAGACTCTGTCGAGAATCCTGCGACATCTTGCTGATTCTGGTGCGATTGTGGTTCACGGACGCCTGTTGCAAGTGCCGGACCGGAAAAAGCTGCTGGAGATGCTTTAAAAGTAAAAGGTGCCGGTGTTACGGTTTCGGTTCATCGCGCAAGTCCGGCGCCAGATGGCCGTGTCTCCCGGCCTGGCGGTTCAGTAGCTCGCTGAGTGTCGACGGGGCACGCCCCAGGCGCGCCGCTACGGCCGCCAGCGTAGCCACGGCGCCAGCAGCCGCCCGCCGCGCAATCTCAGTTCGAGCACGGACGAGGTCGGGATCGCGTCGCCGAGAGGCCAGCAAGCCCCGATCGATTCGAAGTTCTGCAGCCACCGTTTCGATCAGGTCCTCCAGGGATCCCGGCACCGCCGTGCGTGGTCCCCGAAAGTCGGACGCCAGCACTGGAGCGGACCGCGGCAATCGACTGCGATCCTGCCCGCAGCGGACGGCCTTGATCTCCTCCAGGTCCGGCTCCTCTCCCATGAACCTGCGATAGACGTGCATCGAGGCGTGGGTCCCACCACCAAGCAACGAAAACGTCGGCTCGGTAAGCAGCCACGATCGTGGCGCGAGGCCAAGGTAGGCACGATGGCTGCTCCAGATGTACTCGGAAGGATCACTGACGAGCCCAGCGCGGACCGGGTTGCAGTGGATATAACGCACCAAGGCCAGCAGGTACGCGTCGAATTGGACCAATTTCGCGCGGTAGCGCCGCTCGAAAAGGTGGCCAGTGGTCGGAACGCAGCGTTGTTTGCGACGCGCGTAAACCGACGCGACGGCTTGCATCAGGCGACCCAGGGGAGCCCTCCCGACCTGCACGGCCAGGTGGACATGGTTCGGCATCCAGCAGTAGGCATGCAGACGGGCCTCGTAACGCTCGAGGTAGGAAGCCACCAGCTCCTCGAAGGCCTGGTAGTCCGCTGGCCGATGGAAGATCGCCTCGCGATGATTCCCGCGCAGGATCGCGTGATAGAGGCCGCCGGGGACGTGGATGCGGGGACGACGAGGCATGCGGCGAAGTCCAGCAACGATGGATCTGGCATCGAGCCTGGCGTGGCCAGCGGCTCCATGTCACCAGCACTATTTGATCGATTCGACGGTAATCGTTGCGCAACCGGTGCCAATCGCTGCCGATGTTTCGGCCCCAGGTTGCACGCACCTCAACCGAAACCGTATCACCGGCACCACCCTCAATTGACGGAGGTCAAGGCGCGACAGCCGTCCAGCGCCTAATGTGTGGCTCAGAGTCGGTAACCGAGAGACCGGTTACCGGACCTTTCCTAACCACGGGAGCCATCCATGCAGTCCAATCCCAAGCTTCGCTCGCCTGCGGCGGTACCGCTCGCGGTCGCCGGGGCCTTCGCACTCGCCACGGCCGCCTGGGCTGCCGAGCCGTCCGCCAGCTCGAGCGCACCGCAGGTGCACCAGGCCGAAGTGGCCGGAGCCGCTGGCATTGCCGCGCAAGTGAAGGCAGGCGAGAGCGTCTATCAGACGGTCTGCCTGGCCTGCCATCAGGCCGACGGCAAGGGCCTGCCCGGCGCATTCCCGCCGCTCGCCGGCTCCGACTACCTGCTCGGCGACAAGGACCGTGCGATCGGCGTCGTCGTGCGCGGCCTCGAGGGGGAGGTCGTGGTGAACGGGGTCAAGTACAACTCCGTGATGCCGGCGATGACCCAGCTCTCCGACACCGAGATTGCCGACGCGCTGACCTACGCGATGAACTCATGGAGCAACCAGGGTGGCGCCATTTCGGCAGCCCAGGTCGCCGCGGTCCGAGCGAAGGCGGCCGCCGAACCCAAGACGGCCGCTTCGCCCACGCAGCATCCGACGACGACGGCCGAACTGAAGTACCAGGGCGCGCCCTCGCCTGCCGGTGCCGCCGGCGTGAAGATCCTCGTGACTCCGGGCGCTCCGGACATGACGGAGCCGGAATTCAAGCACGCGCAGGAGATTTATTTCCAGCGCTGCGCGGGCTGCCACGGCGTGCTGCGCAAGGGCGCAACGGGCAAGCCGCTCACCCCCGACATCACCCAGAAGAAGGGCACCGAGTACCTCAAGGTGTTCATCAACCAGGGTTCGCCGGCCGGCATGCCGAGCTGGGGCAAGTCGGGCGAGCTGTCGCAGCAGGAAGTGGACATCATGGCCCGTTTCGTCCAGCACGAGCCGCCGCAGCCGCCGGAGTTCGGCCTGCCCGAGATCAAGGCGAGCTGGAACGTGATCGTGCCGGTGTCGCAACGGCCGACCAAGCAGCAAAGCAAGTACAACCTCGACAACATCTTCGCCGTCACGCTGCGCGATACCGGCGAGGTCGCCCTGATCGACGGCGACACCAAGGAGATCATCAACGTCGTCCGCACCGGCTACGCCGTGCACATCTCGCGCCTCTCGCACTCGGGACGCTACGTGTACACGATCGGCCGCGACGGCAAGATCGACCTGATCGACCTCTACTTCGAGAAGCCCACCAAGGTGGCCGAGATCAAGGTCGGCCTCGAGGCACGCTCCGTCGAGACCTCGAAGTACAAGGGCTACGAGGACAAGTACGCGATCGCCGGCTCCTACTGGCCGCCGCAGTACACGATCATGGACGGCCTGACCCTCGAGCCGCTGAAGGTCGTCTCGACCCGCGGCATGACGGTGGACACGCAGGAGTTCCACCCCGAGCCGCGCGTGGCCGCGATCGTCGCCTCGCACGAGCATCCGGAGTTCATCGTCAACGTCAAGGAGACCGGGCAGATCCTGCTGGTCAATTACGAGGACATCAACAACCTCAAGACGACCACGATCGGCGCGGCGCGCTTCCTGCACGACGGCGGCTGGGACGTCACCAAGCGCTACTTCCTCACAGCAGCCAACCAGTCGAACAAGGTGGCGGTGGTCGATTCGAAGGAGCAGAAGCTCACAGCGCTGATCGACGTGGACAAGATTCCGCACCCGGGCCGCGGCGCGAACTTCGTCGACCCGCAGTTCGGGCCGGTCTGGGCAACCAGTGCGCTGGGCAACGAGAAGATCACGCTGATCGCCACCGACCCGGAGAAGCACGCCGACCATGCGTGGAAGGTGGTCCGGGTGCTGAAGGGCCAGGGCGGCGGCTCGTTGTTCGTGAAGACGCACCCGAAGTCGAAACACCTCTACGTCGACACGACCTTGAATCCCGATCCGAAGATCAGCCAGAGCGTCGCGGTGTTCGACATCAACAACCTCGAGGCCGGCTACAAGGTGCTGCCGATCGCGGAATGGGCGAACCTCGGCGAAGGCCCGAAACGCGTCGTGCAGCCCGAGTTCAACGCCGGCGGCGACGAGGTCTGGTTCTCCGTCTGGAACGGCAAGGACCAGAGATCAGCCATCGTCGTCGTGGACGACAAGACGCTGAAGCTGAAGAAGGTGATCGACGATGCGCGCATCGTGACGCCGACCGGCAAGTTCAACGTCCACAACACGGTGGGCGACGTGTACTGACGATCCTCCCTGCGTGAGCCCTCTCGGGGGCGCACTTCCGGCCCCGTCTTTCCCGAGACGGGGCCGATTTTTCTTGCGCCGCTCGCCTCGTCGCCGGGTGTGCGTCTGCCGGGGATTTCTCGCGGATCAACCTGACCGATGCGATGCCGGATCGGTCTACGGCCGGGGTCGGCTAGGAGCGGACGCCGGGTGCCGCTAGCTTCCACTGCCCGCCGTGCCGAGCATTGCTCCCGAAATCTCCTGCTCGCCGCGCTTGCGGAGCTCTTCCGCCGCGCTGACCCGGTCGCGCTCCTCCTTGTTCTGGCTGAGCTTCCACTTACCGACCATCCTGGTGATCTCGATTTCGATGCCAACGATCTTCGAGATCATCTCGGCAATGTACTCAGGCGACGAATCCGTCATCTGCCAAGGCTTGGGTGAACCGCTCCGAGCTTCATGCGTGCGGGTCAGTCGAGCGACGACACCGCGCACGAAGCGCTTGTCGTCCCGGAAGACCA
>Ga0209450_10001440_pt1 | contig 11919 bp, 13 predicted proteins | sample FrelakmetLWP11LW_FD_187149 | JGI IMG/M metagenome (GOLD analysis project Ga0209450, IMG submission 187149) | Freshwater lake sediment microbial communities from the University of Notre Dame, USA, for methane emissions studies - LWP11 LW (SPAdes)... | ecosystem: Environmental > Aquatic >... | reverse complement strand
GACCCATTGAATACAAACTTCTGTTCGAACTTATCACCATTCCAGATGTTTGCTATAATTGCAGCATTCTGAATGCTTGAGTACAATATGGAATCGTTGAATGCTGCATATCCGCCATCGGATCCCATAACGTTGCACCAGGGCAGCCCTGGTGCCGGCTGCATATGCGTGCCATTGTCTTGTGTTCCTCCTGCCACCGCCAGGCTGTCGCCCTCAGAATGGACGGCAACTGTATAGAACTGGGTGGCTGCGTAGTTATTGTTAATGGGTTTCCAGTTTTTCGGCCACTCAGATACGTTGGCAAGGTATATGCCACCATCATTGACATTGAGGGCGAGGTTGGGATTGGAGGGGAAGAAAACCAAGCCATGATGATCCACATGAGGGTCAGTATTCATACTCACACTTTCCAGCGAGCTGAATCCATCGGTACTACGATAAAGATAAATACCTCCGAGAAACACTACTGCAGGGTCGCTAGGATGGACACTTACAAACATGCAGTAACCCGATTGAGTGTTAACACGTGTAAATTTGATTTCTCTGATTTCAGCAATGACGGAACTTCTGTCAGTCCACACGCCTCCTGAACTATTGTACTGATAATGAAACAGGTCGTGCTCATTTCCCCGTGCGATGAAAAAATATACCTGACTTTCGTCCGATGGTGCGACGGCGATACTGGCTCTTGGGGGTGCGACTTTTTGAAAGGAAGGTGAAATATTGGACCACGTTACTCCATCAGACGAACTAAATATCCCGCCTTGGTTTCCTGAGGCGGTAGCATAGATGATACCTTGAGACGTTACCGCCAGATTATGATGAAGCCGATTGCTGGTAACACCCAAAGTACGAGACCAGGTTTGACCGCCATCGGCACTTCGCATTATACCTGCTGATGTTGCGGCCAGCACCACATCAGCATCGGTTATAGTTGGATGTACTGCCAATGCAATAACTGCAGAAAAACTTGCGGAAGTTTGAGTAGGTGTAGCAGAAGTGCCTGGTAAAGATACCCAAGTAGCTCCGTTATCGGTAGACTTAAACAATCCCTCGGAATTGATACGCGAAGAGCCAGAGGACTCCTGTGTTCCAATGTACCAGGTGCTCCACTTACCTGGGCGAGGATCTTGTGTGATAGCCGATATGTTAATCATTCTATCAGTTGGTGAAATTCTGGTCCAGGAGCGACCACAATCCCACGATTCCCATAACCCGCCAGAAACTGCACCAGCAAAAATATGACATTCATTCGCCTTGTCGATGGCAATGGCACGTGTGCGCGGACCCACTGTAAAAGGGCCTCTGTGCTGCCAGACTAAAGGTAGTTCTAAGGTGGATTTTTGACGCCCTTCAAAATTGAATTTTCGTCGCTCGGTTATGTCAGAGACAAACATTAACTCCCGCTGGCGCATGTTTTCGGGAATCTCGCCGGTACGTGGATTACAAAAACGCATTTGATCGTAGTGTTCACGTGCTTTGGGGTCATCCTCCGTTCCTGCGCTACTCCCCTTTTCCAATAGGGCATAAGTCCATAATTGAGGCGTATCAAAATTCTTGTTGTACAAAAACACGCTTGCGAGAATAACCACAAAAAGAGTGATTGTAACAACTAACAACAGCCTTGGTTTTATCTTTACTGCCATATATTAATTATTTTTAAAAATGAGCATCCATAGATAATTGTAAAATTATTTGACCTTCTGATTTCTTGTGCAAATGATTTGGTGGGATTCGGAGTTCAAAACTTTCAACCTGAACTGAACTTGAGTAGAAGCACAAAACTCCAAGTTTGCACGTCCCCCCGCCTGACGCAAAACCCGTATTACCACCAGTGCTTTTCATTACTTCGTCGCGATTATTTTTCTTTTAAAACTCTTATTACTTCTTCAGGTGCTTCTTCCTGCGGAAAATGACCAACTTCTGAAAGTTTGACTAGCGTTGAGTTCTTCCTGTTTTCAAGCCAAAAATTCAGATCTTCTTCTCTGAAAGCAATGTCTTTCATGTAGTATTACCTTTTGGAAGAGCCCATTGGCCTCTTCTTTCGCGCTCATCAGGAACAGGCAGTCCTCGGAAGTGGTGGTGATCCCGGGATATTTGGGTTGAGGGCAAGCCGGACAGAATGCCAGCGCATTCAGGATGCCGGAATGCTTGGGAGGTTCCTGGGGAGGCATCCAGCGTAGGTTGCCAACTGGTGCGGCTGCATACGGGATACCGTTAAAAACCAGGTGATTCCCTTCGTAAGCGCCCTGCACTAATCCTTCGCTGGTCTCCACCAGGGTACCGATGATAGCTGGCTGAGTATGATTGTCATCCTTGTCACAAAAACCAAAAAGCACCAAAAAAACAATTAAAAGACTATTCCTAATCCTTGTCATAAAAATCGTACTTACACCTTCTTAGATTATTTTTTTTTGAAAGGTTTAATCTGTGTAGAAGGTTTTTTTAAATATTGCACACAATGGACCTGTTACTCCTGCAAAACATGGCTTATTGTCAGGCTTTTGCGGTTTTAGAAATGTACAACCAATTGCTCTGGGCTGTTCTATTTTAAAGTCTCGTTTGTTTGTTTTCGATGGATCAATAGCTTTAATAAATGTTGGTTCGCCAAAAAGAAATCTGAGTTGTTTTATAGAATCAAGATTTTCTTTAAGTTGATTATATGCATAGATTTTGAAATAAGCCGAAACAATTGATAAATCAGAATCCGGTCTGATATTGTTTTTGAGGAATTGGCCTACTGCGCCACGGTTTTTGTTATCTCTAATTGAGGAAAGGTTAACTGTCATCGTCAAGTCGGTTTTTTAAATTCTAAAATTCCGTAATTAAGTGGAAAGAGATGTCAATTTTTCAAATTGCACTCTTTTGCAAGCTTTGATAGTGGGCCGGCTTGTGTGACTTGCAAATGTGTGCAATTTTCACAGATATAGTATCTTAAGATTTTTGCGAGCGGGCCAAGTCCCGTTAGAAAGCACAGAGTTTTCTTGTCATTATTTAACTGTCAAAGGTGTGGGCTTTTTTATCATTATGCACCTAACTGTCATGTTACCAACGGCTTACCCATATTGTCCGTGTTAGGAACTGGGCATTTCATAATTCTCAGATTTAACAAATTCATTTATAGGAAAAATCCCAAAGAAAATATTCTTCAGGATTAATTCTTGTATGTTGTCTCTATTTAGAGTTTCTTATTAAACCATTCGGTTCCTTTCTGCACTGCTAAATTAACTTCATGATCTTGGTCATAAAAATTAAATTGTTGCATAGGTGATTCAAGATTGGTTTCAACCCATTCGAGGTGCTTATCGGCAGTAGCAATCTTTTCATAGAATATTTTGGTGTATTGTGGTAGCACACAGCCGTTCGAATGAATCATAAGGGTTGGAACATTGAGCTTTGATGCGTAAGGCATGGGGTTAAGTGTAAGCCAGTCTTCCCAGCTCATAACAGCAAATTTATCATTGCTCCACTGCTTGATTGCACCGCGCTCAGGATTCAAATAGTAATCGTAAGGTCCATACATAGCCGCGCCGGGATTACTGGTTGAAATTGTTTCGATATATTCAACAACTCCATCCTTTGCAAAGGTTGTTTTGGCTTTTCTGGCTGCTTCAATTTTACTCTTGACTCCTTCCTCTCCACCATAAAACATTTTTACTGCTTCTTCGTCCTGCAGCCACGATGCAGCAGTTACAACTGCCTTTATTCTTGAGTCTTCAGCAGCTGCAATTAGTGAGTACATTGCACCTGCGCAAACTGCAAAAGTCCCGATTTTTTCACTATTAATCTCGGGTAGCGTTTGTAAATAAGTAACGGCATTTTTAATATCCTGAACCTTCATCGTTGGGTTTTCCCAAAAGCGAGGTTCTCCTTCACTTTCTCCATAATTTCTGAAATCAAATGCTAAAGTTACAAATCCTTTTTTTGCAAACTTTTCAGCATATAAACCTGCCATTTGTTCTTTAACAGTTGTCCAACTGCCAACAACAATAATTGCTCGATAAGCAGTTCCTTTTTCATAGTTTGAAGGATAATAAAGGTTTCCAACAATGTTTAACCCTTCACTTTTAAAATTTACTTTCTCCATTTTGTTATTTTTTTCTGTTAATACCTTAGGTCGTGATTGGCATGATAAAAGACCCAATGCAAACAACATAAAAAGAATGTTCACTTTCATTGTTCTATTTTATTAAGTTTACAATTGCCCTTTTCGGTAAATCAAGATTACCATCCTGAAATTTAAAATTGAATTTCATTTTGCTAATTCTCCACACGTCAGCGGTCTTTTGTAGTTCAAAGTTATATGTGCCTACAACTGTCCATACATTTCCAGCAGTATCTGCTAAATAATGCGTAGCGGTGCCGTAACAAAACACTTCAGCTTTTGCCTGTTCAACCTTTGTAATGATATTCCCAAGTTGGTGGTGTGTGTAGGTGAAACCTGGCAGAATAGTTTTCCAACCATCGGTTATCTGTTTTGGAGTTAAAATAACCGCTGGATTTCCAGTCATGCTCGAATAGTCAAGCTCAACTTTGTCAGCAAAAATGGCCTCTACCATGGCCCAATCTCTATTATCGGTTGCGATAAATAAATTCGCAACTGTTTCGTTTACCATTTCCATACGCTGTGCGTTTACTGTTATTGAAATAATGCTGAATAATAAAATTGCTATTGTCCTCATACTACTTTTGTTAAAATGCAATACAAAGGTCAGCACTATAAAAACGAGTTGATTTATAGAAACAAAGTAAGAAGTATAGATTTCAAAGATTGGTGGTTTTTCGATAAGTCAAAGGTGTCAAACCGGTGTTTTTCTTGAAAAAGGCACTAAAACTGTTGGGAGAGTCGAAATGTAAACTGTAGGCAATTTCCTTTACACTTGCACCGGTTTGCGATAATTCGGCTTTCGCCAATTTCAGAATATGGTTGTGAATATGATTCAATGTCGTTTTTCCTGTGATAGTTTTTACAACGGCATTTAAGTGGTTCGGATGGACATTAAGGACACTTGCATAGTAGGATGGAGAATGGAGATTGGAAAATGTTTCAAGATCTGCTTCAGGATAAAAACTTGTTTTTACCAGTTTTTGAAATCGGGACAATAGCTTTAAATCAGCTGTTCTTATCTGTTCTTTAGCAAGTCGGGCATCCACATTTTTATTAAACAATCTTCTGACCTGATTAAGCAAAAGCAAAATATATGTTTGAATAAAGCTGAATTTATCCTCGTGCTGACTTAAATATTCGTATTTTATCCTGTCGTAGATACTCAAAATTTCAGGTAAATCCTCCCTACTGATTTCAAAAGGAATTGATTCATCAATTTTTAGAAAAGGATAATCGTCCAGGAGTCTGTCGAAGAGGTGGGAAGAAGCAAGGAAATCCTGTGAAATCATTATGTAATAACCCGACCAATCCGGCACAATATCCCACGATAGAATCTGAAACGGAGAGTTGAAAAAAATCGTTACCCCTTCAGGGAAATTGGTGTGATGACCGGAGATCGCTTTCCCGCTTCCGTCTGCTTTTATGGCAATTGAGTAAAATTCATGTCTGAATGGAGGCATTTTAGCAACAACAATTCCCATATTCTCCTCAAAGCTGCGAATATCAAAATGAGGGTGTTTGGGAGCAGGAATCCCAATCGCCTTGCAATACTCGGATATAGTTTTAAAGTGTTGCAATTTATTCATAAATGAAATTTTTTATGTTGTCAGTCTTTTTCTCCTTATGAAAAACAGATCTGAGGCACAATTGTTAGTCGGGGCTATACACGTTCACCATGGGTTGAAACCGGAGCCCGGCGCCTGTAGAGCCGACGTTTCTGTTGTGGCGTTCAGGACGGTTCCGGAATACAAAACTATCTCAAAAAAAAGAACTTAAAAAAAAGTGAAAAGCTTCCTGCCTGCACCTTCCCACGTCCCAATAGCAATCAGTGTCAGCAGAATCTGTTTTGTTATTTCACATTTCTAACGCATCTGACAAAATTTCTCACATATACCAGGTCACCCTGAGGTCCGAATGAAATTGGATAATTAGCGTGTTGGGGGTATTTCAAATCGCTTCTTACAGCACCGGTGCCGTGAGCATCAACATAACGCCCGTTAAAAAAGGCTGATGCTTTTCCAAAGCAAACATAGGCTGCCTGGTTTCCCGGTTGCGGCCCGTCAAGCAATGTTGTTGACGACCAATAGTAAGGAAAATTCAATGACCCGTCAGGATTATTGCGTTTACTCGTTTGAAACAACTCTGAAATGCTGGCCTTCTCTGATTTGTCTACATTGTTATCATATACTGCCAGGCTTTGCAGTTCCTTTATGGTTGGAAGCCGCCAGTCGGTGTGGCTTGCCAGATTTAAATTGTCAGCATACACAAGAGCCGATTTCCAGTCAAGTGCTGTTTTACTGTCTTCCTGTTGCCAGGTTAATCCGGTCGCCTCATCTGTTATTGTCCCATCACCGTTGTCAATAAACTTATTGTATCCATAATAGAGATTACCTCTCACGAAGCGAAAATGCATTTTATTGGGCTTTCCTGAAAATGGTTCCGTTATGGGATATGCCTTTATTCGTCCATCAATAAAATTGACACCATATCTTGACTTATCCTTCCCCATTGTCAATGACTGACACTCGGTTGAAGACCATGTTTGTGCATCTATTTCCCTTTCTCCGATGGCAGTATTGCCCTTAGGTTGGTCAAAATATTTAGTGTCAATAAATAGCCGGATGGATTTATCACCAAATACCTGACCGGAGTAGTCAATCAACGAGAATAGTTCTTTTATACCGGGAATTCGCCAATCATTGTATTTTCCTGCATTGATCTGATCTAAATAGACTTTTGCTTCTTCCAGCGTTAGCTTGGGTGTTAAATTCTTTGTCCACATTAATCCTGTAACATTATCCTCAATGGTACCATCCCCATGGTCAGTAAAATTATCTGACACGTCATAGTATTTGGCATCCTGGAAAAGAAATACAGATTGACTTCCGGGATTACTTATGACAGAAATTGTGTCGTAATAATTGTAAACGCCCGTGTGCCTGATTTTATATCCATCTGGAATACCGTTGACATTTAACTGGTTAGTATCAGGTTTTTTACACCCGTTAAAACCAAGTAATATAAGTATCAATATTTCTAAGTACATATTCATCGTTTTTCTGTTTTTTGATTTGTCCTGCCGGTTTGGAAATATTATAAAAAGGGAGTTACCTCTTGCCCTCTGGTCGCCCTAGAAAAACAGAAATAAAGGTAATAATTTCCCAAAATCGCTCCCAAATGCTCCGGTTTTTAATAACGTCTGTCAGTACCGTGCAATGCATGCTGCTGGCTTCCTGAGAGGGCTCGTCACCATCCACCAGTTAGCCCTGGCGTGGTGCACCTTCGGCAGCTAAAGCGGTGTGATTTATGAAAATTGCCGGAAAACTGATGCAGATTTTTGCTGCCGATGGGACAAAAGCGGCAGAAGCATTAGTAGAACTTTCTTTTTCCGAAGAGTTTAAAAATCACTCAGGGGAATTTCTGAAATATACCAGGCGAATTAATTATTCGGCCTATTTTAATGAGAGAAATTTGCAGGAAAAATTATGGAACATTTCTAAATCAATGATTATAACATAATCCTGCCTTTTAATTATCCGGCTATGCTGTCTGTTCGATTTTCTGTTTGAATTTCTTACAGTGGCCCTGTTGTACAGGCTGCTCTATTGTAACTGATTGTTTCTTTATTTAATGAGTCAGCTTAAGTCCTGTAATGCCTATTACAATTAAAAGAGCAGACAACATTCTCCAGATACTTGCAGAATCGCCAAAATATACTATCCCAACCAATAATGTGCCTACGGCACCTATTCCTGTCCATACAGCATAGGCAGTTCCAATAGGAATAGTTTTTTGAGCAAGCCATAAAAGCACCCCGCTAAAACTCATTGAGATTGCTGCGAGTAGTATGCCCGGAATCTTTGAAGGCATAGTCTGGGATAATTTAAGTCCCAATGGCCAACCAATTTCAAAAATGCCTGCCAAAACCAAATAAATCCAGTTCATATAAATTGTCTTTTGAGTATCCTTTAATCTGTCACTTTAGAATGGAAATAGCCTATTATCCGAATATGCTCTTATGCCTGCCCCGGAAAAGTATCCGATAATTCTTGCCTCACTGCTTGCAACATTTGTTTGAGAACAATTTTTGAATTCATACTCGGGGAAAAAGTTTCCAATCGAAAATCCAATAAAACATGAGCCTTTCTGCTCAAAACGCCATTCAAAGACAATATAAGCGATAGGGTTTTCACTAATTGCCTGTTAAAATATGTTCATACAACCTGGTAACTGTTTCGATTAAACTGGGTGAAAGTTATTAAGCTGTAATCAGAATTAATGGCAAAAAGAAAACAAAACTATTTACAAGTGCCTCATTAGTATCTTTTAAAAAGACAAAACTTCCGTTCAGATTTATCATTAATAGTCAGATAAACACATATTCTGACTAATGCATTTCTTTTGTTTGACAATGCACGGATCCAACAGGGTAATTGCTAAAATCTATTGCAATTATTTTATGGTTTGGCATTGCTTTCCGATAGGTATCTATAGCCCGATTGTCCTCACTGACACCAAATACTGGAATTATTACAGAACCATTTAGAGTTAAACTGTTTATATAGCTCCAAAAATTAACAGATTCATTATCAGTTTTGGGCATTTGGAGTCGTTTGATTTTGTAATTGTTACCTTCAGGTGATTTGGTATTCGAAAGTACTTTTGCGATGTTCTCAAAATCCTTATGCCACTTGTAAGATTTATCACTTTCAATGACCATTAATGTATTATTATCAATAAACTTAACAACCATATCTATATGGCCAGTAAGTTCTTCCTTAAGAGAAGGCAGCAGGATTAAATTTTTGCAGCCATAATAATCCTGCATCACCTTATTTAGTTTACTCTGATCATAATCCGGGTTATTGAACAAAACAGAGTTGAACATTATAAAAGTCCCTTCTCCATCAGTTATAATATTGCCTCCCTCTAAAACCAACGGAACTCTGTACACCGGGATATCAAAGTATCTTCCCAATTCGCAGGCAGCATCTGCACTTTGCTTTGCGTAAGAAGTATATTCCTCATAATAAGTATTCCAGATAAAACTTCTGTTTCCATTATTATCAGTTACAGTTGTCGGACCATAATCTCTTGTCCATACATCATCTGTCTTAACATGAGCAAAATAAACATTTACAAGGGTTATCGCTTTCTGTTCAAAATACAGCATTATGGCTTTTTGCCAATATTCATTTGGAACCAGTACAATAGCTTTTGCTTCGTTTGAAATCGCTTTTATAAGTTCAGCATGTGTTTTCCACTGACCAGGATAATATATCGGGAAAGAGACAAAAACAGATTGAATGGGTTCAAACTCGGCAGGCAACCTTACTGGTCGGCCTGGAGCATGATTCATGTAAGCTTTTGAAAACTCATTTTTCGCATTAACCAGGTTTTGTGAAGTTGTAATTTCCTCGAGTTTACTGCTGGCTGAATTTGCCGGTAAATTCAGTTCTTTCAGCAAGCCGGTTTCTTCAAGGTAATTGACAATATTCTGATTCGAGCCGGGAATATTAATTGAAGCATCAAATCTGTACGAGTATTTTTCCCGAACTGTTCTTTCTATGTTCGAAACAATCTTTTCATCCAGATATTTCTTAACCCGGGGAGCTGCCTGTGCAATCAGATTTTCATAATTATAAGTCGTAAAAGTTTGAAACGGAAGGTTTACATCATTATTGATAAAATAGTCCTTGGCTTGTTTCTCTGTTTGCCACTTTATTAGCTTATCAGGTAAAATGAAGCCAGAGATTATTCCTAAAACCATAATTATAAGGCCAATAATTAAAAATTTTATTTTCATATTATTTTGCTTCGGTTTTTCGGACAAGAAATGAATATCCATGGCTCAAATAATGAGAAGAAACAGCTATAAGAATTATGATGAATAAGGTAACGGGAAATGAGCTTTCATTCATTCCAAAAATAGCTATGCCCCAGGTCATTAGTACCCATTGAATGAAATAAATAATGGTTACATTCCTGCTCCAGTCATAAAGAAGTTCGAGTACAATATTCCTTTTGATATTCACAATTGCAATATTGCATAGGTATAGCCATAACAAAGTAAATCCCGACATAAATATCATTGCCCCTTGACGGCTGTGATAATAATCATTAATGTGATAACCCGGATTAAATAATGTAATAACCAGTCCGGTTATCATAATTAATCCGCCAATTATCCCAATTTTTCTGTAGGACTCCTGTAAATCAGATGAATCGGCAAAGATCTCACCAACAACCATCCCGATAAGGGGGAAAGTAATCCATGGGAATATCGGGAAATTGACCATATTGGCCATGAAACCGCCTAATGGTTTGTCGCCCCAGAATAAATCTGCCAATTGCTCAATTACAGGGATTTCAATTTTTATTTTCCAAAGAAATGGCGAAAGCATGGAAATCAAAAATGCAGTAGCAATTAGTACATACCGGTTGATTTTAATCTCTCTGATAATTGCCATAATAATCAGCGCTATACCTGCAAATTGAAGAATATCTGCAATCAGAAAGATATTTAGCAGATTGTTTTGTTCCGGGGTCATCCCTTCAGCAACAGGTAATCCTATTAAACCTGCAAACAGAACCGGAACTACGCCTCTCAACAGGTTCAGTAAGTATCCCGACAAGAATACTTTTACACCTCTTATAACGCCTGTTTTCAGATCTTTTTTTCCTGAATATGCAAATGATAAGCCCATAAGCATCATGAATACAGGAGCTGCCGGCGGACCACCCAAAAATTGTACAACCTTGCCAAAAGCAGAGTTAAATACACCCGGATTTGCATAGACTTCTAGGACATGAACACAAATCATAAACAGTACGGCCAAACCTCTGGCAAGATCTACTGCATCAAGCCGTTTCTTTATTGTTTCCATATATAATCTTTTTCGTAAAGAAATGTCTTTCTGTTACGAGTTCCTTTGATATATGTCAAAAAGTGGTTCTATTTTCCGGCTCTGATGCGGCTTAAGGTTTCTTGAGTAATACCCAGGTATGAAGCCACATCTCCTAGTGATACGCGTTGCAAAACTGCAGGGTAGTTTTTCAGTAAAATATTGTAGCGTTCCTTTGCTTTGAGAAAATGTTTGTTTTTGTTCTCATTTTCTATCAGAAGAAAATACTCTACAAGAAGCTTGCTGTATAAGTGGCTTATCGAATGGTGTTTTTTGGTAAGTTTTATGAATTTTTCGAAGTTGATGCAGATTAATGTAGAATCTTCAATCAGTTTTATATTTTCAAAACTGTTTTGTTGAGTTATTAAGCTTGATAATGATGTAACAATATCATTTTCAAAGCCGAACCAGTGAACAATTTCTTTGCCGTTTTTATAATAATACGATTTCAATATACCCTTAACAACATAGTATAGATGTTTAGCAATTTCATTTTGAGTTAGAAGGATATGATTTGCCTTGAAATTGAAAATTTCAAGAATCTTCTCAAGATCTTCCCAAGCCTCTTTGTCAAGCGGGCTGATTTCTTGAATACGTTTTTTTATCGTGTCTATCATTTCTTATGGTTTCTGAAGTCCTGGCAGAAAAGCAAGTAAGCGTTACCCGACGCAGGCCACCAGTTGAACTTCTCCGCTTCTTTAGTCAGGTGACTGGCATAGTGTCTTTTTTACAAGAATAGCAATTTTTTGTGGTTGATTGTTTTACATGAATTACCACTCAAACCCTTATTGCATATAGCCTTTGTTAGCGTTTCGTGCTTTTTGTCATTATTTGATGTTTCCATATTTTGGTAATCTAGATAATATCAACCAATCTCGCAATGCTGTAGGAAGTTTTTCCAAAAAA
>Ga0209450_10001439_pt1 | contig 11919 bp, 9 predicted proteins | sample FrelakmetLWP11LW_FD_187149 | JGI IMG/M metagenome (GOLD analysis project Ga0209450, IMG submission 187149) | Freshwater lake sediment microbial communities from the University of Notre Dame, USA, for methane emissions studies - LWP11 LW (SPAdes)... | ecosystem: Environmental > Aquatic >... | reverse complement strand
AGGTGCGACGGCCTGTCGTACCCATGGAATTGCCCGATGTAGTTGGGATCGAGCTTCAGTGGGAAGTCGGAAAAAATGTTTTGTTCGTTGTCGATGAGGATGTTCTCGCTGACCTCGCCGCTGAAGCCTCGCAGAGAGAGTCCGGTTCCGTTGCGCACGATTGCCGACTGCACGATCTTCGCGTCCGTCCCGACCAGCGCGATACCCGTCTTGTTGTCGGCCACCCAGCAGTTCCTCACAACGATGCCGGACAGACCCGACACGTGGATTCCCACCTCATTGTCGGTAATCGCGACGTTCTCGATGACTCCCTTGCTGTCCTTCAGCGTCAAGCCGGTCTGCGCACCGCTGAGCACGACCCCCTTCATCGTCACATGCCCGCCTTCGAGCACGATTCCTGTCCAGCGGTCGGCCCGGCGCGAAAACAACCTCACCAGGCCGCCGCTCCCATCGACCGTCAGTTTTCCCTGCACGAGGATGCCGGCGTCCTGTTCGGCCACGATGGCCGTCTCCGGACTGATCATGAGGGAGACGCCTGCCGGTACGGTGACCTGTCCCTTCAACAGATAGATCCCGGAGAGAACCGTGTCGCCTTTCAACTCGCCGGACAGGATCGACGCCTCTTTCGTCGCCAGCCGTGCGCTCACCGTGGAAGAAGCTTCCGACGCATTGCCGGACTTGTCCACCGCGACGACCTGATAGTAGTAGAGCACGCCAGGCTTGGCCGTTCGGTCCTCAAAGGCGTTGAGTCCAGCCGTCGCGATCGGCTGGAAGGCGCTCAGCGGCTGTTCGCTGCGCAGCACCCGATACGCTGCCAGATCCGGGATGTCGCGCAGCGACTCCCATGAAACCTCGACCCGGTCGCGATGCCCCTTGACCCTCAGACCCGACACCCTCTGCGGCGCGCTCGTGTCGATCGCCACGAGGCCGCTGGTATCGATCCACTGGCTCTCCGGTCCGGAGGGGCGCTTGAGATAGGCGATGACAGGCATGTCCCGCGTGCTGTCGCCCGGCAGGACGGCATATTCGCCCAGATACACGCCCGGCTGCGTTTCCCGCATCGGCAGCCCGCGCTTGAAATTGCCGATATCGAAGACACCGACCCCGCCAGGTTCCCCCTGCAGTCCGACCCTGATGATCTTTCCACTGCCAAACGGCCCCTCGCCGACATTGGTGATAAGTTCCTTGATCACCGGCCGTCTGACCGCCGGCGCGCCTGCGGGCAACGGAATTTTTGCGACGAGCTTGGCGGCGAGTTCAGCCACCATCCGCGTTTCCTGGATTTCCCGCAGGTTTGCCGCCGAGGACAGGGCGCTCATGATGGCCCCGAGTGGCGAGAGCGGAATGCTCCCTTCGAGATAATCGACCGAGTCCTTCACCCGCATCACCTCCTGGCCGGTCCTGGCGTTCACCATCCAGACCTCGACTTCGGCGCGCAGGCGGGAATACACGCCGCCAAAGGTCTTCTGGTAGTCCGTCACCTTGCCGAACAGGAGGCCGTCGCAGCCGATCGCCTGACAGATCTCCTGCGGTTTCATGTCGACCGCTTTTCTGCCTGTTCCACGTTCCAGCGTCAAGATTCCTTCGTCGATGGTCGAGAGTTCGATGTCCACGTAGGGTGCCGAGCTGAAGACGTTATAGAAGCTCTTCCGCAGGCGCTCGGCCGCGTTTTTCTGCTGGGTATCGTTGGCAAAAGGCATCACGGCGATGATCGTCGGCAGTTCAACTGGCTGCCGCGCCTCCGAGCTGGCCTCGCGCGGGATGGTGGGGATCTTGATTTCTTCGAGAACGGCACACGATGCCAGACCGGCCACCAAGGCCAACAATGTCAGGGCTCTCAAGCGCAGGTGAGTGTTTGGTTTCATGTTTCGCTCTTTCGAATCGTGCGGCGCCGGGATGCTGAAACGGGCCTGCCATCCGCACACAATCAATTATTGATTCGGCCTGATGAAGTTTAAGGTGGTATTGGAGATTGGCTTGTCCGGGCTGTGCGGGACAGCGCGGAAGGGCGAATCAACAACCATTAAAAACAGCCTTCTATTGAGACGGCTCAACGAACCATCCCACTCGGGGCAACACGGAAACGACATTCCGGGTTCAAACATCACAGGACCGCCTCGATAGTCACTGGACGTCATCCGCATAACAAAAAATCTGCCGATGTTTTCAATATAGGTCGGTGTTTCGCTGATAACGGAGAGAGCACGGCCATTCTTCCAGGCCCTCGCCATCTTGTCGCTGACCTGGCAGGAGCGAGACAAACCCCGTTATGTCCGGTCCGCACGGTTTGGGTAGAAATGGCCCGCAAGCGCCTGCGCCTCTCTGGTCCCTTTCCGGAGCAGACCTGCCGAGGCACCGATGAAGGGCGCGGACAAAAAAACGCGGGCTCATGCCCGCGTTTCTCATTGCTTCCCAGGACGATCATTTGGCTGGCGTTACCCCACGCAATTCGGCGAAGCGCTGGGCCACAAGCATCGACCACTTGTCGAACGCGTTCTTCGCGTAGGACCAGGCCTGGAAGGAATTGAGGTAGCCGTTCGCCCAGGTCGTCACCGCGCTGGAATCCATCTGCGCCGCGTACTTGCGACCGACCGAGGTGTCGCGGCACTCGCCAAGGACGGCACCCGACGTGGCGTCGAGAAACTGCATTTCCATGCCGGTCTCGCCAAGGTAAGGGGTCGAGCCTACCGGGCCGCCGCTGGCCACGCCCGAGCCCGCCTCGGCAACAAAGCCGAAGGGGATCAGCGTCCCGGTAACGCTCCGCGTGACGCTGGTCGGCTTCAGGCTGGTGAGCGCAACGCCGATCACGATCGTACCGGGCTCCGGCGCTGTGACAACCGCCATCTGCGGCTTGAGCGCCTTGACCAGCGAGTCATTGAAGTAGTCGGTCAGCTTTTTCAGATCGGATGGATCAACGGCTGTTTCCTTGCCGTCAACCGGCTTGAGCGACAGGAGAATGCGCGAAATCATCACCTTGTCGTACTTCTTGGGATCGATTGCGGCATCGCGCCAGCACTCGATGCCGTTGCCCCAGGCGGTCGGCTTGAGGCGATCGTAATGCGTCAGGTATCCCGAGCGCGTTAAACGTTTGGGGTCGGTCACCGTCACGGCCGTGCCATTGCTCGACGTCGCAGACGCCTCGGCTTCGGCAAAGGCGGGGCCAGACATCAGCACCGCGCCCAGCATGGCGGCACCGCAACCTGCAGCCATGAATCGAAAGTACGAAACCCTGGACAGGGTCCGCGCGCTTGCATGGGTTCGATGCGGGATTGCCACGCCTTCCGACGCCGCCGTTACGCCACGACCGATGTCGAGACCGTGCCTACTTGATTGATGTTTCATTACAGCCCTTTTGATTTTGGTTTGGATTTCACAATGACCTTCTTGATCGCGCCCAAATGGCGTTTGCCCACCAATCCTGTCCTTCCACGACCAGGGACGCGCCATATTCGGGGAATACCGAACGTTGCCGCCGGCAAGCACAGGAGTTGCGGGATCAGACTGTCATTGCGGCGTGCAGGAGCCAAACAGCACGAAGGCGCCGTCGCGGTTGCTCAGTGTCAAAACCATCTTGCCGTCCGCCGCATTGAGCGCCATGCTCCAGGCATGGCCCAGTTCGGTGCCCTGCAGCAGAATCTGCTTTTCGTCCTTGTCCATGAATCGGATAGGCGAATTGCGTTTCGGTCCGACGATCATCTTCTTGGCGAAATCGACACGCATGAAGGCCGGTGCGCCGACATCATCGGGAATTCCCGCTTCGCACGCTTCGCCGGTGTGACACTCAATTGCCTCGACCGGTGCGCAAATCAGCAGCTTGGATCCGTCGAAATCGCCGGCAATCGCGGGAGACCCAAGCGCCAGGACCAGTGCCACCAGTGGCGCGCTCATCATTTGTTTCATGTTCAACTCCCTTACTTGATAGTGTAGCCACGACCTTCCATGCAGGCACCGTAGGCCCGATAGAAGGTGTTGATTGTCTGCTGTTGCTGTTGCTGGGCCTGCTGGTTCTGGGCCTCCTGGTTCTGGCGGGCTCTGCTGCCTCCTGCCATGGTCCCGACGACCGCGCCGATCGCGGCGCCCTGGCCAGCATCTCCGGCAATCGCGCCGATCGCCAGACCGCCGAGTGCGCCGCGCGCAGCGCCCTGGACCCGCTCGCCGCCGCCGGTTGCCGGCCCGGTCTGCTGGGGCGGCGCGGTTTGCGCAACGACAGCCGGGTCGATGCCGGTGGTCTGCTTGGCCCACGCATAGCACGCACCGTCGTCACTGCCCTGCTGTTGGGCGCTCTGTCCCTTCGCCGGATAAACCATGGGCTTTTGCGCCATGGCCGAGAAGGCCAGACACAGACCCGCGATACCTATCGAAATCCCCAATAAATTGCGCATGTTTTAGATCCTTTCAATTTGAAACTGATTGTTTTTCGGGTGGGGCAAACCGCTACTCCGCCTTCTTCCAGTTCGCGTCCGGGTTGAATTGCGTCATCTTCGAAGCGATTTCGGTGGTGTCCTCGCCGAGATCCTGCTGGTAGACGACACCGTCATGGCTGCAGATGAAGGACATGACTCCGGAGGCCCCCCAGCGCGCCGGATACCCGATCAGCGCATAACCGCCGATCATGTTGCCGTTGACGACGTAATCGTAGGCGCCGCCTCGCGCGTCCTTGCCCTGGTTGGTAAGAATGCGGTAGAAGTAGCCATGGTAGGGCACGGGTTCGCCATCCTTCGCCGAGTACCCCTCGGCCTTGGCGCGTGCCGCAAGCGGACCCAGAGGCGACAGGGGCTCGCCTTCCTTGGCCCGCCAGAACAGTCCGTCGCGTCTGCCCTCGCTGCTGCGGAACCTCTGCGCGTACTCGATCAGGCCGTCGCCATCGCGGTCGCGCTCGGCGTATTCCTGCTGCGCGTCGCCGTAGGCGAGGCAGAATTTCATCGCGAACAGTTCGTTCTCGCCGATGCGGCGGTTGACGATCTCTTCCGCGCCCGCCTGGGCGTCGAATTGCCATCCTTGCGCACACTTCACCAGCGGGAAGGGGAACGGCCAATCGTTCTCGCCGAGGACCAGCGTCGCCTTCGCGTCGCCCTCTTGCTCGATCATGAGAAACCGGTCGTACGCGGCGAGGAAGCGTTCGCGCATCTGCTGGTCCGCGACCGCGTCGCCGGTGTAGATCAGATCTTCGCTGCCCGGGCCGAGCACCCTGTAGATCGATTTGACGTCATGTGACTTGATGACCTCGTAGAGCGCATTGGCCGCCTCTTGCGGGGTCGCGTAGAAACTCTGCGTCAATGCCTTGGCCTGATCCGCCACAGTCTGCTTTAGCGCTTTTTCAGCCGCCAACGAAGGCGAGGCACCCAAGGCCATCATGGCCGCAATCGTGGCCGCTGCGAGTATTTGCCCGTTCAAGATTTTGTTCATCATGCCCCCCCCTAGCGACGACCACCACCACCGCGACTACCACCGCCACCGCGCGCGCCGCCGCTGAAGCCCCCACCGCTCATGGAAGAGCGACTCGATGCGCCGCGATTGCTGTAACTCTGTGCCTGCTGGCGCGACTGCCCGGCATCGAACGAGGGGCGCGCGTCCGAGCTTCGGCTGAAATCACTACCGCCGCGCGACACATCCCGGGTGCCGGCACTGGGCCCGGCACCGCCGAAATCGCCGCCTCCGCGCGGCACATCCCGGCTGCCGGCACTCGGTCCTGCACCGCCGAAATCGCCGCCGCGCGACACATCCCGGGTACCGGCGCTGGGACCTGTGCGGCTGCCACTGTCGTAACCGCGAGCGTCGCGGCGGGACGCCGTCGCACCCGGGTCCGACTTGCGGTACTGGTCGCGCGTCCTGGCATCGCTGTAGGCAACGCCCTTGCGCTGCGAAGGATTGTGGTTCCAGTTGCCGTTGTTGACCTTGTTCTTGAAATCCTTGTTGTTGTTGATGAAGGTATTGTTCTTGTTGATGTCGATGTCGATGTCGCCGCCGTGCCAGTCGCAATGGCCCCAGCCCCAGTGGTTGTCTGCGATCGCCCAGCCGATGCCGAAACCGATCGCGCCAGCGATGAGCGCACCGCCCGGATAATAGTAGGGTGGAGGCGGCCAGTAGTAAGGCGGATACATGGGCGCCCACCAGGCGCCATAGACGACCGTCGGGTTATAGGTCGGCACATAGACCACCTCGGGCTGGGCGGGCTCGATGATGATCGTCGTCTGCTCCTTGACCACCTTCTGCTGCTCGTTGCTCTTCAGGTTGCCGGCAGCGTCCGCCTTCTGGCGCAGCGTCTGCACGGTCTGCATGACGCGTTTCTGGTCGGACAGGAAGGCATCACCGAGTTCCTGCGTCCACTCGAGCTTGTCGTTCATCATCTCGAGCACTTGCGGGAACGCGGTCAGCGACTGCACCGAGGGGTCCCAGTTCTTTTCCAGCACGGCCTTGTCGAGCGCTTCGCCCTTGAGGTCCTTGTTCTCCTTGACGAAACGCGCCGCCGCGACGACGTCGAGCGGATAGGTCGCGGCCATCAGGGTCTGGGCAAGCAATTCATCCGGATAGAGCGCGATCGGCGCAAGCAGCGAGTCGAGCTTTTCCTGCGGGATGGGTGCCGGGGCGCTGCTGCTTGCGGAGGCCCCGGCCGCCGCGGGTGCCTGCGCGTGCACCCACCCCGACGTCATCATCACGGCGGCGGCCAGCACAACCAGCGTTTTCCAGGTCTTTTGCGGACGCTCGCACGCAACGATACCGCGGCGGCCAGTGCCGCCGTCATCAGCATGTGTGTCGCTAAACGAAGACAAGTTCAGCATGGAATCCCCCTCATGTCGGGAACAGGCAAATCATCGAAACAGATAACTCAACTCTTGCTTTTTTAACATTAGCAATCATCGATCAATCGGCAAATTAGACCTTGGTCCCAGAACAGACCACCTGAATGATGCGACGCCTGCCCCTTCGTACGGACTGACGCCGCGTCCACAGCACGACACTCGATTACTTCGGCGTTGCTGCGGGCTTGGTCGGCGTGGAAACCGAAATCGCCAAGGCTTCAGTGTAGGTCGCCTTGACCAGGTCGCCAACCTTCACGTTCTTGAGCTTGGCCGGATCTTTCACCTTGAGGTCGAGTTCGTTACCCTCGGGACCGCGCACGGTGACCATCTGGGTTTTCTCATCGATGAGGGTGACCGTGCCCACGACCGTGGTCTGGCTGGTCATTTCGCCACCCGGCTTTTCACCCGGGGCCGCGCGCTTGATTTCCTCGGTTACGGTCTTGCCCGGCGTGGCACCCTCGGCCTTCTCCAGTTTCACGGTGAGGGCCTCTATGTAGGTGAGGGTGATCGTGTCGCCCACCTTCACCTGGTCGAAGTTCCTGGCTTCCTTGCCGACCGTCAGCGTCTTGGTCTTGCCTCGCGGCCCCTTCACGGTCACGGTCCGCTTGACCTTGTCGACCTCGGTGACCGTGGCCTGGATTTCCACGGCCTGACCAATTCCGGCACCGGTGGGGCCCTTGGCCTTCATCACAACTGCCTCTGCGACAGGCTTTTCGGCCAGCACCAGGGCAGGAGCCGCTCCCAGTGCGGCGACGAGAATCACGAGGGGTTTGATATGCATGCTTTCATCCTTAGGGTTTTGTTGAACATCAATTCACGGGGCGACCCGGATGGGTCGCCTGCTCACCAACGACTTGATAATACGCAAGACAACCTGCCCGGGTTATTGGCCTTTGGTCCCATTCCACCCCGCAATCCGTGCGAATGGCATTATTGGGTAAACTCACCGGCATCCCGACAAAATGAAGCCGAATCAATGCAATGAGTGGAGCCCTCGTCCCCACCCTGTACGCCATGAGCGGCGTCTGCGCATTCGCGGCGCTGCATCACGGGCTCGCCGTGATGCAGCGGCGGGTGAGCCCAATTCATCTGCTGTTTGCCATGCTGTCCTTGACGATGATGGCGCTCATTCTGGCAAAGGCGGGCGCCTACCAGGCGCAGACGGTCGAAACCCTGGTTGCGCTGCGCAAGTGGGAGATTTCCGCTGTCAGCCTTCTGTTCATGGTGTTCCCCTGGTTTGTCGCCGGATACACGGGCGTCCGACCACGGAAACTGCTGCTTGGACTAACCGTTTTCTGGATCGTAATTTTTATCGTCAATCTGAGCTTGCCGCATGGCGTCCAGTTTGCCGATCTGCCACGCCTGACCTATTTCGAGCTTCCGTGGGGCGAGCGCGTGGTCGATTTGCGCGTGCTTCATCCCAGCCTCTGGCACCCAATCGGCTGGGTGGGAGTTCTCATCGTCATGGCGTACAGCGTCTATGCCTGCGTTGCCCAGCACCGGCGCGGACAGCGTAAAAGAGCGCGTGCACTGGCCTGGGGCCTGGGCCTGTTTTTCGGTTCCATCCTGTTCAACCAGGCCGTCAACTGGGAGATCGTCGAGTTCGTCCATCTGAGCGACTTCGGTTTTCTTTCCATGCTGGTATTGATGGACCTGGAAATGATGCTGGAATCGCGCGATGAGAAGCGGCGGATGCGTGAAGTGATGGATCGCTTGCCGGCGGCGATCTGCCTGAAGGATGTGCAGGGCCGCTTTCAATTGATCAACCGTGCATTCGAAGCCCTTTTTCAGGTCAGCGAGACCGACATCATCGGCAAGGACAAGGGTGACCCTCTCCCCCGCGACGTTGTCGAGCACTTCCGCGCAGATGAAATTCTGGCTATCGAGACAGGACAGGAGGTCGCGAACGAGCACGTGCTGGAAAGGAACGGCGAGCGGCACATCGTCGAGTCGCACCAGTTTCCTCTGCTGCGCCCGGATGGCACGGCCCATTCGGTGTGCGGCGTGTATCTCGACCTCACCGAATCCAGACAGAAGGACGAAGCGCTGCACAAGTTTCGCCGCCAGGTCTGGCACACCGACCGCGTGGCGAGCACGGGTGCCATCTCGGCTTCGCTCGCCCACGAGATCTGCCAACCGCTGTCCGCCATCCTCAACAATGCCCAGGCGGGGCTGCGCTTTCTCGACCATGAGCCGGTCGACCTCAAGGAAATGCGCGAAATTTTTCAGGATATCGTGCGTGACGACAAACGCGCCGGGACCATCATCAACGGTTTGCGCGCCATGCTGCAGCAGCAGGATACGCCCTATGCCGACATCGACCTGGCCCAGTCCGTCGAAGAGGTGCTCGACCTTCTGCACAGCGAACTGATCCGCCACGGCGTGGATGTCGAGCGCAGTCTGGAAACAGACCTGATGGTGCGGGCGAACAAGACACAAATCCAGCAAGTGGCCCTCAACCTGATCATCAACGCCCAGGAGGCCATGACGGATCGACCGGAAGGCGAACGCAGACTGCGGATCAAGGCAACCCGCGCTGACGGCAAGGCGCGGGTATCGGTCAGCGACACCGGCCATGGCATTGCGGAGGACATGCTGGACCGGATATTCGAGGGTTTCTACACCACCAAGCCCCAGGGCCTGGGCGTGGGCCTGGAGGTATGCCGCTCGATCATGGAATCCCACCACGGCGCCATTTGGGCCGAAGCCAATCCGGACCGCGGCGCCACCTTCCACTTCATGCTGCCGCTGGCCGAGCAGGCATCCACGACCGACAATCCGGCTGGCTCATGAAGACGGGGCCACGATGGCCCATGAAGCCATTCAGCGTTCAGGCGGCGTCTTCTTGCACCACCCATGAGATCGCATCCAGCAAGGCCTGGTCGTCCACGGGTTTGCGCAGAAAAAAACGCACCCCCAGATCCCGGGCCATCTTGCGAGTGTCGTCGTCATCGCGCGCCGATATCGCAATCACCGGCAAGGTAATGCCTTTCCCCTTGAGCCGCGCACTCAGCTCCAGGCCGTTCATGCGCGGCATCGTGATGTCCATGAGAATGCAGGCATGGTCTTCGTTGTGCACGTCCGCAAGAAAGCTTTCCGGATTGCCATAGGCATGGCTTGCGATTCCGGCCGAGCGCATCAGACGCGACAAGCCCTGACGCACCGAGTCATCGTCGTCGACGATGTGGACGTGCAACAACTCCGTTTTGGATGTCACGGAACGCGCTCCGCCGAGTGTCAGGAAACTTGAAGTTAGGCGCTTGGTCCGCGAGGGACAATTAGACTTTGGTCTTATTCGCCGATGAAACTCGCGTCTTCGGAAACGTGCCTTGATGCGTTTCTTCAATGGGACTGACGTTAAAGAGTCGCTCGCTGTATGGGGTTTAAGGAAATGCCGGCGCGAATCGGCTGGAACGGATGCAGCATTTTCTCCATGGAGCCGCACCCCGGCAGACCAGATGCATTTGATGCCGGCGAGACCCAATTCTGATTTTTTTCTTCGGGTTCCAGCATAATCCGAAAAAAGTTGGGCATGCGCTTTGCCTCAGCCATTCATCACCCATGCAGGACTCATCGGAGAAAACATGAATGCCATTCTTCGCAATGCCGCTATTGCATCAGCAATTGCGTGGCCGCTCGCGTCCCCCGCTGGTGGCCTTTATATGTACGAAATAGGCACCTCCGACCTCGGTTTTGCCGCTGCCGGTACCGCGGCACGCGCTGAAGACGCCTCGACCCTGTTTGCCAACCCGGCGGGAATGACCCGCCTGTCGGGCAACCAGATGACGCTCGGTGCGCAGGTCCTGTATGGCGGTTTGGAATACGAACTGGATGGAAATGGCGCCCTCGCCGGCGGCGACCCGGGCAATGTCGTCGGCTGGTTTCCTGGCGCCAGTGCCTTCTTCAGTTACAGCGTGAGCGACAAGCTCAAGCTTGGCATCGGCACCTACGGCAACTTCGGTCTCGCAATGGACTTTGGCAACAGCTGGGCGGGCAAGAATCTGGCCAGCGAAATGGCGCTCATCGCCATGACGGTCCAGCCGACGGCGGCCTACCGACTCGATGACCAATGGTCGATCGGTGGCGGCCTGACCGCCAACTATGGCTATTTCAAGCTGGAGCGCGAGCGCCTCACTGGCGGCACGGCCTCTGAGGATGATGGCGACTGGGACTTCGGCGCCCGGCTCGGCGTGCTGTACGAAGCGACCAAGACCACCCGCGTTGGCCTGACCTGGGCAAGCGAAGCAGGATTCGAGTTCGATGTGAACGGAACCGTGACCATCGATCCGGATGGTCCATTAGGTCTCATCGATCCCATTACACACACGATACCGATGGCTGCCGGCATCACCGCGCCGCAACAGGTCATGGGCAGTGTCTATCATCGCCTGAACGACCGCTGGGCGGTGATGGGCAACCTCGGCTGGCAGGACTGGAGCGAGTTCGCCGACGCCACCCTGGAAACCGACAATGTGTCGACCACCAGCAGCCTGCAGCTGCAGGATACGTGGCATGCGGCAGTTGGCGTCCAGTACACGCTCAATGAAAAAACCAGACTGAATGCCGGCCTTGCTTACGATACCAGCATGTACGAAGACCAGTCGCAAACCTCGTTTGCCCTGCCGAACGGCAAAACCTGGCGCCTGGGCGCCGGGATGCAGGTTGCGATGTCACCCAAGTCCGAGCTTGGAGTGGCTGTCGAATATGCCGACGCGGAGGATAATTCCTCACCAAGCGCCCTGGTCAGCGGCAGCTATGACAACCCGTACATGATCTTCATGTCGGCACACTACTCGTACCGGTTCTGATCCGGGGACAAGCGGACAAATGAGAGTCATCGTGGGATCAACAGGCAAACAGACAGCATTCCGGAACAGGCTTCCAGGCCGAATCGGCCAGGCGGCGCGGACGCGCCTGCCACTGGCTGCCGCGTGTGCCGCCCTGCTGCTGCCCGGCTGCACCTACCTCGGGCCGGCTTCAGTCAAGGCCACGCGCATCGAGTACAACCAGGCCATCCAGCAGACCAACGACCAGGAACTGCTGCTCAACCTGGTGCGGCTGCGCTACCGCGATACCCTTTACTTCCTGAATGTGGAGCGCGTCGCCTCCAGCCTCGAAA
>Ga0209450_10001438_pt1 | contig 11920 bp, 10 predicted proteins | sample FrelakmetLWP11LW_FD_187149 | JGI IMG/M metagenome (GOLD analysis project Ga0209450, IMG submission 187149) | Freshwater lake sediment microbial communities from the University of Notre Dame, USA, for methane emissions studies - LWP11 LW (SPAdes)... | ecosystem: Environmental > Aquatic >... | reverse complement strand
GTTGCTACTCGTCGGTGCTTTGGCGGTGGACCCGGTCGACGCCCAGGATCGGCCGGCCGACAACGTGGTAACGCAGGCGGAAGATGCGTTCGGCGTAAGCCTCGGGCGCGAGTCGATCGGCCTCTAAGACGCATCAAACATCCGCGGCTTCTCGCCCACCACTGCCGGAAACGCCCGCATTGATGGGCTCTACTTCGACCCGGTGTGGGGCGTCACTTCGCTCCTGCGACAGTCGACGACCATCCGGGTCGGGCTGTCCGCGTTCGGTTTCCCGTTTCCGGCCCCGACCGGGGTCGTGGACTACCGGATACAGCGCCCGTCCGCGAACGACCGCGGCAATCTCTTTTCGTCCATTAATTCATATGCTGGGTCGTCGCTCGAATTCCGGCGGACGGAAAGGAATTCCGATGGCGATTTGGCGATGGGCGTGGGCCTCGCGCTATACGACAACGAGTTTGCCAACGGAACCGATTCGCGCCAGCGGATCATCGGGGCCAGGGTGCTCTGGACACCGACCGAATCACTCGAGTTCCTGCCCTACTTCGCACGCTCCGACATCAGCGACGACGAAGTCGGGCCGATATTCGTTCCGGCGGGCGACTACCTTCCCCCGTCCGTCGAGCGGAGGCGCTTCCTTGGGCCCGAATGGGCGACCTATGGGGGAACGGCGACGAATGCCGGCTTGCTGTCGACATGGCAGCCGATATCTGGTTGGCAGTTCCGAGCGGGATTGTTCCGATCGGTGCTCGACGACGACGTCTCGCACTCCAACCTTGTCGTCGACGTCGGACGGGACGGGGCCGGTCGCCAGCTGATTTCAGTGGATCCACCCGCAAAGTCTGCCTCGACCAGCGGCGAGATACGTGCGACCCGCACACTGTACGGAAGCGGCAGCCTGCATCGCATCCACGCCAGTGTCCGTGCACGCGATCGTGATCGCGGCTTTGGTGGGTCAGCACTTTTCGATCTCGGACCAGTGACGCCGGCACAAATGCAGGCTGCGCCCCGGCCGATTCCAGCTTTCGCCGAGCAGACTCGCGAAGCCGTTGATCAGTGGTTCGCTGGTCTCGCATACGAAGGCCGCTGGCGCGACCGCGCTGAAGCGAGCGTCGGGGTGTCCTACAGCGACTACCGAAAGTCGACCTTGGTCCCGGGCGAATCGATTGCGCGTGCGACCGATCGCCCTTTGCTATGGAATGGATCAGTCGCCCTCAACTTCAGCCCCGACTTGGCGATCTATGCCGGGGTCGCGAGGGGGCTCGAGGAAAGCGGTGTTGCGCCGGCATCAGCTGTCAACCGGAATGCTGCCCTTCCTGCAATCGAGACGGCGCAGGCGGACGCCGGCGTGCGCTGGCGCGTCACTCAGGAGATGCGTTTCGTCGCAGGTGTCTTCGAGGTCCGCAAGCCCTACTTCAATCTCGACGAGCGCAGCGTCTGGCGTGAACTCGGCGATGTACGGAATCGCGGCATCGAACTGTCGCTCTCCGGCGAACTGCGGGAGGGGCTCAGCGCCGTGGCAGGCGCTATCCTCCTGGATTCAGAGGTGACGGGCGACGCGGTGACGATCGGGCGCGTCGGACGACGCCCCGTCGGATCGACGCCGAGGGTGCTGCTCCTGAACATGAACTGGTCGCCGGGCGTTCTACCGGACACGTCCTTCGACATCGGCGTGCTTCACAGCGGTCCGATCGTGGCGTCTCGCAACAACGTAGTGCATCTTCCCGCGTATACGTCGCTAGATCTGGGAGTTCGGCGGGAAATCCGGTTCGGACCGCATCCGGCGCGGATTCGCGTCCAGGCGACGAACGTGACCGATCGCGACCGCTTCGAGCTGCAGGGCGCTGGCGCATACGGTGTCGCCCCCGGGCGTTTGGTCACGCTATCGCTTTCCGTGGACCTCTAGAAGCCGCGCTGCCGATGCTTTCGTCAGGACGGGATCGGAGTGCAGGTTGGCAACTTTACAGGTCTAGGCCATGGCTTCAGAACGTCGGCAAAGAGCGCCACGCTGAAGCACCGCCCAACCTTCGGCGCGATGGCGGAATCTGGGTTTTTGCTTCACCAGCACGCCGCCTTGGAGCAACGCACCGGCTTCGCCATCAGCGCGGATGCGCAGTCATGCTGCAGTGTAGGCGCGAAACCTAGGATTCAGGCGAAACTGTCGCAGCATTAGGCCGACACGCCGCGCGTGACGGTGCGCGCGCGTGTGGTGACAACCTCGATCGAGACGTTGGCGTTGATTGTGCGGTGATTCAATTGCGACTGCCGCAAGCGCCATCAGTAGTGGAGAACGGTTCGGTCGGCCGACTTTGCACATTGTGCGCGCGAGCAGGTCTGCCAATGGATTCCGCAAATGCGGTGCGTCCGCGTCCCATGCCGGCCACAATCGGTTGGAGTTGAGCAGTCGCTGGAGTGTGGCGCAAGGCGGGAAGCGGAAAGCGTGTGCCGCTTGCGGGGTTGATCGCATTAGCGTGGCGCAACGGCAGGCGCGCGCGTCAAGGAGGTTGCGGCGCGGATGTTGATGTTGATCCATTGCAGATATAGCCTTCGCGTCTCGGCACCGCATCGCCGTCCGGAAACCACAGCCGCTCGCCGTGCACAAGCCGAGTTCCGATCGATGCGTCGCGCCCGACGCCCACGACTACCAGACAGTAAGGAAATCCGATGACATTCGATAGCAGAGCAGAGGAGTTTTCGAGCCAGGCCGGCATGGAGTCCGCGCCGGGGCGGACCATCAGCCGGTCGATCTTCGGTCTCTCGGCCTCGGAAGCCGTTCGGCTAGTCGATCGCCTGGGTAATGACGCGGAGTTTCATGCGTCGTTCTCGCGAGATCCTGTGAAGGCGCTGGAGTCGATGGGCTTGGATCCGTCGATGGCGAAGTGCTTCGAGGGTAAGGCGTTGGCGCCCATGCCCGCGATTCGCAGCGCGGCAGGTCAAGCCGTGAACCTGTTGGCCAGCACCTCCTCGCTTGCACAAAGCGTGCACATCCTCAGGGTCTGACCCATTCCGAAAACAGGCCTTACGTGTCCTGCGCGGCCACGGTGCGGATCACGGGCTAGCGGTCGTTTTCAGGCGATCAATCTTCCAACACGGATTCACCAGGGGGAAACATGGAACACGGTCTCACTGCGGATCAAATCGAGTCACTGTTGCAGAAACTGACCACGGACAAGGGGTTCTACGGCGCGTTCGTGAAGGATCCAAAGGCGGCGCTGGCGTCGCTTGGGTATCCGACGGAACTCGCGGCTTGCGTCGATGGCAGCGCAATCGCCACGATGGAACAACTGGCGGCCGCGCGGCAGACGGTCGTCGAGTCCCTGACCAAGTCGGCCAAGCTCACGCAGAGCATCTTCAAGCTGTCTACGGCTTGACGGCGTCCCGATCCGGGGCGTCCAGTTCGGCCCGGAGCGTGGCGACACGCTCCGACAGCCGTGGCGTCAGCGTTCGTTCGTCATGCCGCGCGAGAAACTGCGCGAGCAGGGTGCGCGCGGTATCGGTCGCGCCCCGCTCCGCGTGCAGCAAGGCCTGCTCCAGCGGCGCCACGTTGGTGAGGGCGACGTTGGTCGGGCGCAGCGTCGCATGTCCGACGGATTCCGACCACGCCCGGCCGCGCCGTTCGTGGATCGCCCCCCACGCGGCGATGCCTGCGTCGATGTCACCCGCGGCGACGTGGGCCATGGCGATCGTGCCGCGGGTGAGGATGAGCGACTCTGCACCACCGGCATGGCGTGCCAGCAGCGCGAGCGCATCCTTGGGGCGGTCCTCGGTGATCGCCAGCGCGCCGCGGGCCGCGGCGGTGAGTTCAACCAGTACCGGATGGCCGGCGACTCCGGGTGACTGGGGAAGGCTCGCAAGCGCGGCACGCGCCCTAATCACGTCGCCGTGTGTCGCCGCACGCCACGCGGCATAAGCAATGGCGAAGTGCGCCGCGAAGCGCTCTTCGGTGTCGGCGGAATCCAGCAGCCCGCGTGACGTCACGATGTACCGGTCGTGGTCGGTCGGCGCGAACGCCCGTCCGAGCGCTTCGTCGGTCGACTGGGCCAGCGTTTCGCCGTACAGGGCATAGGTTGTCGAGATGCCTCGGGCACTCGCGCGCGCGGCGAGGATCGCCGACTCGGTGGCATCGACATCGCCCATGTCGACGCCGAGCGCCGCCCGGTCGATGTAGATCGCGAAGTCGTTGGTCGCGATACCGGACGGTTCGACTGCGTCGAGCGTCGCCCGCGCGGCCTGGAAGTCGCGTTTGGTCGCGTGGAGCGCGACCTGCACCAGGCCGAGGTAGGAACTCTCCAGTTCCTCGGCGGAACTCAGGTGCCGCGCCGCCGCTTCCAGGTCCTCCCGCGCGAGCGCCAGGGCCGCCAGCAGGTAGTGGGTCGACCCGAGGTAGGGGTTGAAGTTCGACAGCGCCTTCTGCGCCATCTCGGTCGCATCGCGGATCGCGTTCTTCTCGGTGTACGCGAAAGTCGCGTAATTCTGGTACGCCGTGTACTGGTCGGGATACATCTCCGTGATGCCCCGCCACGCCTCGAGCATGTCGTCGACATCCCCGTAGGTGGCCGCGAGCGCGTCGACCTGCATGGCTTCGCGCAGCGGCAGCCTGGCACGCAGGCGTTGCGCGGCATCGAGGTGTGGCTTCGCGGACGAACGGTCGCCGCTGCTGAGGTAGATCCTGGCGACGCCCGCGTGGGCGAGCGCGAACTCCGGGTCGATCTTCGCCGCCTTCTCGTACAAGGACCGCGCATCGGAGAACCGGCCGCGCGCCTGCGCGCGAAGTCCCAGCGAATAGGCACGCAGCGCGTCGATGCTGCCGGTCGTCGCTGCGGCCAGCGGCTGGCTGTCGCCCTCGATCGCGCCCAGCGCTTCGCCCAGGCGGCCGCGCAGTTCGCGCGAGACTTCGTCCATCGACGCCAGCGCGGATTCGGCGCCGCGGCCGTCGGCGCTCTCGGCGTAGACCGTCGTCAGCGTGTTGGGGTCGACCACCTCGGCGCTGACCCGCACCCGGCCGCCGACTTCGGTGACGGTCGGGAGCACCAGCGCGCGCGCGCCCTCGCGCACCGCGATCTCGGCGCCGACCTCGCGGTCGACCGGCGTGTCGCGCGGACGGTCCATGCGCGCCAGCGACTGGCGCACCTTGAGGTCGGACACCACGTTGACGAAGCGCGACTGCTCCAGGCTGACCCGGAACGCGGTCTCGAGCGGTTCCTGCAGCGCGGGGTCGGAGGTGAGGTTGCGCAGGTCGCCGATCACCACCCAGTCGCGCGGGGCGAAGGCGATCGCCGACTCGGCGCGCATCGACAGGTACAGCGGCACGCCGAAGGCGGCCACCACCAGCGAGGCGGCCAGCGCGACGCTGGCCCCGCGCCGCCACCAGGGCACCAGGCGGCGCGCCTTCTCGCTGGACGGCGGCGCGCGGAACGGCGCCACGCGGGGCTCGCCGACCTCCCACACGTTGACCGGATCGACGATGCCCTTGAAGCGGTAGGCGCCGTGCAACTGCCAGCGCACGCCGCCGGCGCGCGCGCCGAGTTCCGCCCGCGAACGCTCGGCCAGCGCGTAGGCCAGGCCCGACATCAGCGTCTGCCCCGGGCCGGCCAGCGCCATCAGGCGCGCCGCCATCGGTTTGGCGAGGCCCTCGACGTCGACCGGCTTGGCGCCGCGCGCGATGTCCTCGCGGGTGTTGTCCCACAGCAGCACTTCGCCGACGTGGATGCCGACCCGCGCGCGCAGGCGCATGTTTTCCACCGCCTCGAACTCGGACAGCGCACGGTGGTAGTTGAGCGCGAACGCCACCGCCTGCACGGGGCGCTCGAACAGGATCAGGAAGCCGTCGGTCTTGTCGATCTCCTGGCCGCCGCAGCGCTGCAGGATGGCGCGCGACAGGCGGTCGTGGCGACGCATCAGTTCCGCGGCGGCCTGGTCGCCGAGTTCCTCCAGCAGCACGGTGGAATCCACCAGGTCGCACAGCACCAGCGCGCGCAGCACCGCGATGCCGCCGTCGCGCACCTCGGGCAGCGGCAGGTCGAGCGGATCGTCCGCCTCGTGCGGGTGCCTCACGGGTTGGCCTCGCGCGGGTCCGTTCGCATGGCGGGCGTCAGCGTCCGATCCGCGCCTGGTCCCCGCCGGCGCCTTTGGCCTCGTACAGCGCGCTGTCGGCGTCCGAGTACCACGCCGACCACGGGTCGCGCGCATTGCACAGGCTGCCGCCGATGCTGACCGTGACCCCGTACGGCTGGTGGCGCCCCGGGAAGCGCAGCGCGCGCACGCCGGCGCCGATCTGCCGCGCCCGCGCTTCCAGTTCGCCGGCGTCCCGTACGTGGGCGAGCAGGGCGAACTCGTCGCCGCCGAGTCGGCACGGCAGGTCCATCGGGCCGGCGGCGGACTGGATCTCCTGCGCGACGGCGCGCAGCACGCGGTCGCCGGCGAGGTGGCCGCCCTGGTCGTTGACCTGCTTGAAGCGGTCGAGGTCGACCAGCAGCAGGCCGATCGAATGCTCCGCCGCGCGCTGCTGCGCCAGCGCATCCAGCCACGCGTACAGGCCGCGGCGGTTGCACAGGCCGGTCAGTTCGTCGGTCTGCACCAGGCGCTCGGCGGTGTCGAGCTGGGTGCGCGTCTGGCGCAGCGAATCGAGCGTGACCTGCAGGTCCTCGTTGCGCCGCTTCAGGCTGGCGATCAACTGCTGCTCGCTGGCGACGAGGTAGGCAAACGAGCGGCGCATGAACTGCGACAGCAGGCGTGGCTCGCCCTCGAGGAGTTGTTCGAAGGCGCCGTTCTCGACCACGTGCAGCACCGCGTCGTCGGCCGCGACGGCGTTGGCCACCCGCGCGTGGTTGCCGATGAAAAGGGCGAGTTCGCCGAAGAACTCGCGCGCACCGATCAGCTTGTCGGGCACGCCGTCGCCGAACTCCAGCCGCACGCTGCCCGACTCGACCACGAACATGCTGCGCCCGAGTTCGCCGCGGGCGAAGATCAGTTCGCGTGGACGCACCAACCGTCGCCGGCCGGCGCCGACGAACAGGGCGAGTTCGGCGTCCGACAACTGGCGTGGCAGCAGGGGCTCGCGCGCGCGCGCGGCGGAGACCGCCATGCCGGGCCTGCTGGTCGGACTGCTGACGCCGTCGTTGGCCACGCCCGCCTCCCGGAGGCTCGATCCGAAGCAGCGGGATCATAGCAAGGTCCCCCGCATCCGCCGCGAGTGCCACGACCCGCGCGCCGATGGCCTGGGTTATGCTCCCCGGATGTCACACGCCGGCCACCCCGCCCGTGCGCTGTTCGCCCTCGCCATGCTGGCTGCGGGCGCAGCGTTCGCACAGCCGCAGGCCGGCAGCGGTTCCACGCCCTATGCCGTGCTGTACCAGGCGCTGTCGCCGGCGCGCGAGGTCGACGGCGACCCGCGCCTGCGCGCGGTGCAGCGCATCGAAAGCAAGCTGCCCGGCGTGCGGCCGGATGCGATCGAGGTGACGATCGACGCCCGCGCCGGCGCGATCGAGGTGCCGATCGCCGCCGACGGCCGCGCGCAGTTCCCCCTGCGCGACGACCTGCTGGCGGAGAATCCGCCGGTGCGCAGCAACCAGCCGCGCGGCTCGCTGACGGTGTCGGTCACGCTGGCGATCGCGCCGCCGCGCTCGACCCGCGTGCCGGTGGCCGAACTGCTCGATGCGTTGTCGGCCGCGGATGCGTGGCTGTCGCGCAAGGCGGTGGCCGAAGGCCTCGCACCGCCGTCGGTGCGCGGCCTGGAACTGCGGTTCCCGCCCGCCGCCGGCGCCAGCGCCACCCTGCGCGGGCGCAGCGAACGCCTGCTGGTCGCGGACGCTGCCGGCCGCATCGTGCTGGTGCGCGACGGCGATCTCGCCGACGGCACGCGCGAGGTCGAACTGTCGCAACTGCCGCTCGAGATCGTGCCCTGGCTCGCGCCCTGAGCCGGACCGGGGCGCGATGAGCGCCGCAGCGCCCCCGCGCGCGGTGCTGATGATGCTGGCCGGCGCCAGCGTGATCGGCACCAACAGCATCCTGGTGCGCCTGTCGGCGGTGGCGCCGACCGAAGCGGCGTTCTGGCGCATGCTGTTCGGCGGCGCGATGCTGCTCGGCCTGCTGGCCGGCTTGCGCCGCCTGCGCTGGCCGGGGCTGGCGAGCCTCGGCTGGCTGTGCATTCCCGCGGCGGCATTCGCGATCGACCTGTGGATGTGGCACCGGAGCATCGCCGCGGTGGGCCCGGGGCTGGCCACGCTGCTGGCCAACTTCCAGGTGTTCCTGATGGTGCTCGCCGGCGTGCTGCTGTTCGGCGAGCGCGTCGGGCCGCGCTTCATGGCCGGCCTCGCGCTGGCGTTCGGCGGCACCTGGCTGCTGGTCGGGCGCGACTGGTCGGCGCTGGACGGCGACTACCGGATCGGCGTCTGGCTCGGGCTCGCCACCGGCATCGCCTACGCGACCTTCAACCTCACCCTGCGCCACGCCCAGCAGCGCCAGCGCGCCGGCGGCAGCGAGCAGGCGCTGGCGCTGATGTCACTGCTGTGCGCGGCGATGCTGGGCGGCATGGTGGTCGCCGAAGGCGGCTCGTTCGCCATCCCCGGCACCGACTCGCTGCTCGCCCTGCTCGCGCTGGGTCTCACCGGTCAGGTACTGGGCTGGGTGCTGATCGGCCGCGCCCTGCCGCTGCTGCCGGCCTCGCTGGTCGGCCTGCTGCTGCTGCTGCAGCCGACGGTGTCGTTCGTGCTCGACGTGCTGCTGTTCGATCGCCCGACCGCCGCCTGGGACTGGATCGGCGCGGCGGGGTCGCTGGTGGGGATTTTCCTCGCCAGTACGCGGGGGCGAGTTGAGGGGGAGCGCGAGGGGCGGGGGTGAGGGGCGCGGGTGAGGGTGGGGTGCAGGGTATAGGGCCCAGGGCTCAGGGCCCAGGGCTCAGGGCCCAGGGCCCAGTGGGGGCGCTGCGGTGTGATGGGTGATGAGGGCCGGTGTCCGCGCGCGCTGGCTGCGAGCAAGGCGGGTCGTCTTTGCTGGGCCCTGAGCCCTGGGCCCTGGGCCCAAGACCCCCACCATCGCCAAAGCCCTCACGCATCCATCGCGCCCCATCGAAGCCATCCACCTCCACCCTATACCCTGGGCCCTATACCCTCGGCTCTCCCGACCCAACCCCCCCCCCCCCGCAAGCAATCCCACCCCTTGTCCCCCGGTCCCGAGTCACCATCTCTCGATGCCCGCTGGAGGTGACGCATGTTCGGATTCGGCAAGCCCGCAAGTCTGGTTCCGCGCGAGCAGGCCCTGCGCGGCCGCGGCATGGAGATGCCGCTGATCAACCGCCACCACGTCCATGGGCGGCCGCTGAAGGGCGACTTCCCGGGGCTGTCGCGGGTGCTGTTCGGCATGGGCTGCTTCTGGGGCGCGGAGCGCAAGTTCTGGTCGATCCCCGGCGTGCACACCACCGCCGTCGGCTATGCGGCCGGCGACACGCCCAACCCGACCTATCGCGAGGTGTGCAGCGGCCAGACCAACCACAACGAGGTGGTGCTGGTGGTGTTCGATGCCGCGCAGGTCCCGTTCGACGCCCTGCTCAAGGTGTTCTGGGAGAGCCACGACCCGACCCAGGGCATGCGCCAGGGCAACGACGTGGGCACGCAGTACCGCTCCGGCATCTACTGCGCCGACGACGTGCAGCGCGCCGCGGCCCTGCGCAGCCGCGAGGCGTTCCAGCAGCGCCTGTCGCAGGCCGGCTACGGTGCGATCACCACCGAGATCCTGCCGCTGCCGCCGTTCTACTACGCCGAGGACTACCACCAGCAGTACCTGGCGAAGAATCCGGACGGCTATTGCGGCCTGGGCGGCACCGGCGTGTCGTGCCCGATCGGACTGGCGAACGCCTGAGCGCGTTCAGCGCACTTCGAGCTGCTGCAGCCAGACCACCTCGCAGGCGCCGCCGCCGCTGTCGTCGCGCGACAGGGACGAGCGCCAGCGCCAGCCATCCGGCCGCGTGGCCTCCACCAGCAGGCCGCTGATGCGCACCACCTGGCCCTCGCGCACGTCGGCCAGCGCCGCCGCCACGCCGTCGTCGGCGGGGATGAAGTGCATGTTGGCCGAGGAGCGGATGATCTCCGGCAGCGGGATCGGCGGTTGCGGCGTGGACCACGAGTAGTGGTACCAGCGGCTGCCCTGTTCGATGTCCAACGCCGCCAGCACCGAGCCATCCGACATCCGGCCCCAGCCGAGCGCGAGGTCGGTGGGCGACAGTTCGGCCTCGGTGCCGAAGCGGTAGTCCTCGCGCGAGAGCACGCGCGCCTCGGCCTCGAATCGCGCCAGGGGCTTGAGCGTGAACGCGCCCACTGCGATCGGCGCGCCGCCTTCGGCCGGCACCTGGCGCGGCGGCTTCGGCGCGACGGCGCCCGGCCCGGGATCGACCGGGCGCGTCTGTTGCCAGTGCAGGAAGCCGATCGCGCCGAGCGCGATGGCGACGAGGACGATGCGCATCGGCGCGCATGATGCCAGCCTCGGCGGCGATCGTCAGCGCCGCGCGGCGGGCGGTGCACGCCGATGGTCCGGTGTCGCCGTGCCTCAGCCGCCGAGGTCGTCGAGGGCGCGGGCGAAGCGGTCGGCGTGCGCGCGCTCGGCGCGGGCGAGGGTCTCGAACCACTCGGCGATCTCGTCCAGGCCTTCCTCGCGCGCGGTCCTGGCCATCGCGGGATACAGCTCGGCGGCCTCGCGCGCTTCCGCGGCGACCGCGGCCTTGAGGTTGTTCACCGTGTCGCCGATCGGAAGCCCGGTCGCCGGATCGCCGCACGCCTCGAGGTACTCGAGGTGGCCGAGCGCATGGCCGGTCTCGCCGTCGGCGGTCGAGCGGAACACCGCGGCGACGTCGCCGTAGCCCTCGACGTCGGCCTTCTGCGCGAAGTACTGGTAGCGGCGCGCGGCCTGCGCTTCGGCGGCGAAGGCCTGCTTGAGGTTGGCTTCGGTCCTGGAACCCTTGATTCGACCCATGGCGATCTCCACCCGGCGGGGCGGAGCCATGCAACTTGCGGGCCCGGCCGATCCGGCGGCCGCCGCGATCCCTCAGGCGCCGCCGCGGCGACGGCGCGGGGCGGGGGCTGCGGTCTCGGTGGGTCCGGCGTCGGTCGCGAGCAGGGCGGCCGGCAGTTCGGCGATCACGCCGGCGAGGCGCTGAAGGAAGGGCGCCATCGCGGTGGTGCGCCGCCACGCCAGCGCGATGCGCCGGCTCGGCGGGCGACCGGCGAAAGGCACCAGCGCGAGGTTCTCCGACCGCGGCACCGGGGGCTTCACCGCGAGGCTCGGCAGCAGGGTGATGCCGACGTCGGCGGCCACCATCTGGCGCAGCGTCTCGAGGCTGGTGGCGCGGAAGCCGGTGCGCTCGGTGCTGCCGGCGAGGTGGCACACGTCGAGCGCCTGCTCGCGCAGGCAGTGGCCGTCCTCGAGCAGCAGCAGCGCGCGGTCGGCGAGGTCCTCGACCTTCAGCGACCCGCATTGCGCCAGTTCATGGCCGCGCGGCACCGCCAGCACGAACGGCTCCTCGAACAGGAACTCGGCGTGCAGCCGGTCGTCGTGCAGGGGCATCGCGAGGCCGGCGGCGTCCAGCTTGCCCTCGCTCAGCATCTGCACCAGCACCGGCGTCTTTTCCTCCACCAGCAGCAGTTCCAGCCGCGGGAAGCGCGCGCGCAGCTTCGGCACCACGTGCGGCAGCAGGTAGGGACCCAGGGTGGGGAAGAAGCCGAGCCGCACCGAGCCCGACTCCGGGTCCTGGGTGCGGCGCGCGATCTCGCGGATCTCCTCCACCTCGCGCAGCACGTAGCGCGCGCGCTCGGCCACGGCGCGGCCGACTTCGGTCAGCATCACGCGGCGCGGCGAGCGTTCGACCAGCGAGACGCCGAGTTCGTCCTCCAGTTTCTTGATCTGGGTCGACAGCGTCGGCTGGCTGACGAAGGAC
>Ga0209450_10001437_pt1 | contig 11921 bp, 9 predicted proteins | sample FrelakmetLWP11LW_FD_187149 | JGI IMG/M metagenome (GOLD analysis project Ga0209450, IMG submission 187149) | Freshwater lake sediment microbial communities from the University of Notre Dame, USA, for methane emissions studies - LWP11 LW (SPAdes)... | ecosystem: Environmental > Aquatic >... | reverse complement strand
CTTCATAAGGTACATATTCGCCTTATGCACCGGTGCAGCAATGCCGGTTTCTGCTTTCGGCAGCTGAATCCTGAAGTCTTTCAGATAGGTTGTGTTTGCACCGGCAGCCATGACACAACCGCTCACAAGATCATCTGTGGAGGGCTGACTTCTGAGAACAGCCGGTAAAAGTACAAGTGACAACGAAAGAATGAAAATCCTGAGCTTCATCTTATACACCTGATATTAGTTTGTTTCTGACATCTTCTGATAACGCTGCTATTACTGCCAGCTGTTCGTCAGTCATCTCAACATTGCTCTGCTCATGTTGTATCATCACCAGCCGCCCGTCCTGTTCAACGGTTTCCGGTTCGCCCAGCTTATAGGTGATGTTCACATCTCTGTAGGCAGCACTGATCCCCTCCATCATCTCAACCAGGGCGGTGTATTCTTTGCTGCTGTTTCTGTAGGGGCGAAGCAGCATCAGGAGATCATTCAGGATTATTTTCTGTTCGCCGATGCGGCCTCTGAGTATTTTATCCGGGTGGTCCGAGACCACCTGTGTAGCCAGGTACTGACCCTCTATCCATACCCCTGCTATCATAAGGGCTGATATTGAGCCGCGTCCGTTATCCCTGAGGTATTCATCAATCTTGTTATATGAACTGACTGACAGGAAGAGGAGCGAATCAAGGTTGCTGTTATTTATCGATAGTCGCTTAAGAGTCTCGAAGTCAAAGTATTGTCCAACACGGAGGCCGTCTGCAAGGGTCTTAATGGTTGTCAGCACATCAATTGAATTGCCTGTCTTCCCGTACATATTGAGATAGCCGAGGTCAGCACCGTAGATGCCTAGCATGATCGCCTTGCCGAAGTTGGTTGAGAGCTTGTCAGCTCCCTGTGTGGGAGCAAGATAGCCGGCGGAGAAAGGGACCTCCATTGTCTGGAGGATAGCTGCTATCTCGACGGGTGAGGCCATATTCTGAACTATGTCGGCGAGCGCTTCGTCGCTCAGCGCCTCAGCCTCTCCGGCGGGTACCGAGTCAGCAACGGGAAATTGCATCTTGCCCTGCCTCGTCGCACTGTTCCTGCACGAACAGACAGAAACAACCAGTAAAACTGCAATCAGCTTAATTATGATTCCTTTCATCAAAAAGCAATGTTAATATACAAATGTAAGAAAAATGGTCATTCCATGCGTCCGTTTTGCTTTTTTTGGACCCTGAGGTTCCCGAAGAAGGAAATGATACGCTTAAGCACCTCGTAATAGAGAAGGATATAAAGAACAAGTGTTGAGAAGAGCACCAGAAGAATGTTGAATGTGAAGGTGTCAGTCTTATATCCGAAAAAGCTCTTTACCGGCGCCATAAAGTGGGTGCGGAAGCTTAACCCTACTGCATGCTGTGGTTCGAGATAGACAAGGTCGATGTTTGGTATAAATCTTCCCTTGTATTCCAGGATCTTATTCTTTTCATATACTTTTCGTACTATTTCCTCAAGCTTGTCATTATGGTAGTCATTATACAGACTGTTCAGTACCTGCCTGTTATTACTCACGAAGGTATCAAGCCTGAGGTCAGCGGCATTGCTGATCCTCCTGAATTCCTTCTCCGCTTCCGAGAGCCAGGCGAAGGCCCGCCTGCCAAGATCCGCAGTGAAGAGTCCGGCAGCGACAGAATCAATGCCGGTGAACGGCTTAAGGTTTCCGGCTGAGGCAATGGTCCCGAATTCGTTCCTGATAAGTTTAAGGTTGTTCGCATCAGGAGAGACCCTTACTTCCCCTTCCATGTTTCTCATGGCCACTTCAAGAGCGTCCATGACCCGTGGTAAACGATAAATGGTGTTAAAGTCCGCGATGCTTATCTGCTGCCTCAGGGGATAGACCCTCAGCCCATATTCATTACCGGTGAACTGTCTGACCATCAGTGCCTCATAGGCCCAGCGGGTGGGCATGGCCTCTGCTATCAGGGGTACCTTGTCGACACTGCCTATTTTCCTGTTCAGCTTGTCAAACGGAAACATCGCGCCGCTGAGTACCATCATCGGGATCATCAGAACAGGGATGACTATATATATCGTTATTGCCGAGTTGAAAGCCGATGAGATGTTCAGCCCTATCATGTTGGCACAGAAGGCAGTGGTGAACAGTACAGCCCAGTATGAAAAGAACAGTCCTTTGATTCCCAGTACAGGATTGGCAACAATGAGGAAGAGGAAGGTCTGCAATCCTGAGATCAGTATCAGTACTGCCACCTTCGACAGAAGGTAGCTTCCCCTGCTGAGATTAAGGAAGTGTTCCCTCTTGAGTATCTTCCTGTCTCTGAAGAGCTCTTCGGCGCTTATTGTCAGGCCAAGGAAGAGAGCCACAATGACGCTCATAAATATGTAAATGGGAATATTTTCATTTTCCCTGAATACATATACATCTGATGACGGATCTGCAATGTATCTTATTATGAATGAGAGTATCAGGCCGAGGACCGGTCCTTCCAGCAGCATCAGCATCAGATACTGACTGTTGGCTGCCTTACTCCTTACATCGCGTGACAGGTATATCGAAACCTGCTTCCACCAGCCGGGTCTGTGCAGGTTAGAAAAGGCAGGGGTGGCAACCTCATTCCCCGCAACAGCAGGGTGTCTCTTTCTGTAGGCTTCAGCCCACTCGGCAGGTGACACCCTCCTCTTGTCGGTATCACGGCCATATTCATCAAGTACCCTGGCCTCGAGGATATTGAAGAGTGTCTCTGAATTCGCATTACCGCACGAGGGGCATTCGCCAACTTCATTGTTTATCTGTGCATCGAGAGTTTTAAAGTGTACTATGGCTTCAATAGGATTGCCGTAGAAGACCATATGGCCATTCTGATCGAGTACAAGTACATTGTCAAAGCCCTTGAATATCTCCGAAGAGGGCTGATGCACCACCGTTATCACCAGTTTTCCCTTGAATGTAAGGTCATGAAGCAGGTCAATAACGTTCTCGGAGTCACGTGATGATAATCCTGATGTCGGTTCGTCAAGGAAGAGCACGGAAGGCTCCCTGACAAGCTCCAGTGCTATATTCAGCCTCTTTCTCTGTCCTCCGCTTATTATTTTGTCGAGAGGAGAGCCAACCCTGTAATTCCTTTTTTCGTACAGACCGAGCATTACCAGTGTCTGGTTCACTATGTCCGTAAGCTCTTTCCTGCTCCTTCCGGCAAGGCAGAGCGAGGCTGCATAGAAGAGATTGTCAAACACTGTCAGCTCTTCAACAAGGAGGTCGTCTTGCGGTACATACCCTATCACACCGTCAAGCTTGTCACTCTGCGAGTAGATTGATGTTCCGTTGATCCTGACATCACCTGATTCCGGTTTCAGAAGTCCGCTCAGCAGGTTCAGCAGAGTGGTCTTACCGGTACCGCTTGCTCCAAGTATGCCTGTCAGTTTACCCTCACGGGTTGAAAAACTCAGGTCCGTAATAGCCGGCGAGCCGTCCGGGAAGCTGTAGGTAAGCCGGTCAGCAACAAAGGAAAGCCGAAGGACATCGGCATATGAAACATATCTTGCAGTTACGTCACCGTAATAAACAGTCAGTGAAGGAGGTGCCTGCACTGAGCTGCCCTGGGCAAAAGAATAGATCTTGCTGCCTGTCATCGGAAGTCCGTTCAGTAGGGCTGTCCCCGGGCAGAACGACCGTATGAAATAAAGGTTGACACTGGCAATCTTCAGGAACACAAAAAAACCACTTCCCGCATCATAGCTTTCGTCAGAGCCTCCGGCACTTATCAGGATGATTGCAAGATCATTGAATTTATCCTTTTCCTCTTCCCTGGTAAAAAGCCAAATGCTCTGAAACTCTTCCTGTGACACTCTGAAAACCTCTGCGATGGTATTGATGATGTTCATCCTCTGAGGGGTGTACTGCTTGTCAGAGTCAATCAGTTCAAAACATCTCAGGAGGGCAATTATTCTCTGCTCCTGTGTAAGAGTCTTGTTAATCTGCTTGCAAAGTGTGAAAATCCTGACGGAGTCTCTTACAGAGGCTGTCTCTGTGTCAGTCCTGGTCTTGTTCACCTGCAGGGGTCCCGCATTATCAAGGAAGAGCCGCATATATTCAGATGCGCTTTTATGGGGCAGCTGCTTATTAAGGAATTCAGAGACATAATTCATCTCGCTTTGCAGCATACCCCCGTCCTGCTTTACTATCAGGGCGAACAGCTCCATCATTGCCCGCAGGATCGCTTCACTCATTCTTCAGTTGATATAATGTTGGCAGGTTCAGCCACCAAGATAACAATTATTGTAAAAATATAAACTTACATTTACTCTTTACCCAATCAAGGAAGTATGGCAAAGTCTTTACTTTTAATCCTCTTTACGGGATTCAGCTTTCTTCTGAACGCTCAATTGCTGCCAGGATTTAAATCCTCAGGTCAGTATAATGAGCAACAACTGGTTATTGAAGATTCGCCACCCGGAACACGCATCCTGATCAATGCCCCGCTTAACGGATTCGGTGACGGTGACCGCGTGCTGCTGATACTCTATGCCCTGCCCAACGGCAATACCATTGAACATACATTCGGCAAGAGGCTTCATGATGGGGACGACTGGCACTTCGATATCCAGCACATTGGGGCACAGACCAGATTCCTGAGGCGGGTGATCAGTGACCGAACACTGGTAGTGGCATATATTGAGAACGACCTGAGAAGCTGGCCGGCGTGGAAGGCGGCGACGCCTGACTACCGCGATCAGGTGAACAGTACCGTAGGTGACCTTAAGGAAATTTTTGCAGGGTGGCAGCCTGAGATAGTCTTTAACGGCCACAGCGGTGGCGGAAGATTTATTTTCAGTTACCTCGATGTAAATGATGAAATTCCCTCAGATGTGGTGAGGATAGCCTTCCTCGACAGCAACTACGGTTATGAAGACACCGTCTACGGGCCGAAGATTGAAAGGTGGCTTAAGTCAGACAATCGGAGGTATCTCTGCACTCTGGCATACAATGACAGTGTGGTGATATACAACGGCAAGCCGCTGGTCTCACCCGCGGGAGGCACATGGTACCGCAGCCGGATGATGAAAAACTATCTTGCCGGCTCATTCAGGCTGAAGGAGAGGCAGCGCGACTCGCTCACATGGGTTACGTCGCGAGACAGAAGGATTGAATTCATATTTAAACCAAATCCGGAGGGGAAGATATACCACACCCGTCAGGTCGAATACAACGGATTCATTCACAGCATGCTGAGCGGCACCAGGTATGAGCAGAAGGGGTACAGGTATTTCGGTGAGAGGGCATATTCTGACTTTGTCGCTGATACCATTGCCTTACCTGTCCGCAGGCTCAACATACCTGTGCGTGATCCGTCGGCAGAGACCGGTAAGCCATTCATGAGGCGCATCAGCGACCTCCCGCTCGCTGAGCGTGAGGAAGAGATATTCAAAGCAGTTTCCTCCGGTAACATTCCTGATTTTCTGAGGCATACTGTCACGCTGAAGGGTGAGTTTGAGGATATTGAAGGGGTGAGACACATGATTGAATATGAGGTCATGCCCGACTATCTGGCAGCAGGGAGTGATGAAGATTACTGCCGCATACCCATGAATCCGCGTACCGCACAGAGGCTGGCTGCCCTGTTTGGCGCTTCATTGCTGACGGCGAAGATAAGTGATCATATATGGTCGCAGGCAGATGTGAAGCTTGAGCCCTTTTTTTACAAACCCGTGGGCAACGCCAATGAGCTGGTGACTAAGTTTGCAGAGCACAACGCACAGATAGAAAGGCAGATGGCAGAGGCAGGAGGGAGGAACGGTCAGCTGGTGGCGGGCATCAAGAAGGATGTTATCATCTCGTCACGTATTGCGGAGCGCAATGACAGGGTTGTTATATACGGCTGGCACAAAGCTGACGGTAATCCCATCCAGCCCGTTTACAGTGGTCATGTCTGGTGGTATGTTGACTATTCACACGGGATCAGGTTTATGAACAGTCAGGTTCTGCTTGACGGCATACCCGCAGATGTGACGGAGATTCTGAAAGATACTGTGCTGTTCAGGATAATGAGCAATGAAGACCAGCCTATGCTGCAGCCTTATTATATTCTTGAAAAAGAATGATCCCGGAGGGATCACAGCTTTGTAGCACAGATGCATTTTTTAATATCCTTCGACCCCGTCGGGGTCGTACAATCTGTAAATGCCCCCGAATCTACAAAGATGCGATCGCTCCGCGATCGGTATGCCTGCTCCCTGCACCTTGCGCTCCGCCTTCGTGACCCTTCAACAATCTCAGGGTCCGGCTTCGGTGAGCAAAGTTCGCTTCATGCTCTCCGCTCTCCGCTCACCTCTCAACCCATCCCGGTCCCCTGACAACCCGTCCCGGCGTGGCACCGGTATGTTCGCCATCACGCAGAACCTGCACGCCGTTGACGAAGACGTGACTCATGCCGGTTGAATACTGGTGAGGCTTGTCAAAGGTAGAGTGATCCTGCACCTTCTCAGGATCGAATATCACTATGTCAGCGTAAAACCCAGGCCTCAGCAGTCCCCGTTTTTCGATCCTCAGGTTACCTGCCGGGAAGGAGGTGAGCCTTCTTACCGCCTCCTCGAGCGGGATCACCTTCTCATCCCTGACATACTTGCCGAGCAGCCTGGCGAAGTTACCGTACGCCCGGGGATGCGTGTTCGACTTAAGGAAGACACCCTCCGGGGCGAGTGACTGGCCGTCTGAGCAGAAGCTCATCCACGGCAGGGCGATCTGTCTCCTGATGTTATCTTCCGACATCGAGAAGTATACCACCCCGACCCTGCTGCCGTCCTGTATCACCAGGTCCATCACAGTCTCTTCGGGCGTCGTGCCCCTGAGGGTGGCCACCTCGGCAAGACTCTTGCCCGTGAGGTACTTGAGCGTGTCATTGATGAAACCTATTATCAGCACCTTGTCAGCCGAGCCTGTCTTGTTGGCTATCGCATCGCGTATGGCAGGACCAACGGCTTTTCTTACCTCCGGGTCTGCCAGCCTCTTTGTCCACTCGCTGAAGCCACCCTCCTGTACCCAGTCGGGCATGATTATGTCGAAACCTGTTGAGCTGGCTATATAGTTGTACATGTCGGCGGTGATGTACAGTCCTGCTGCATTGGCCGAGTCGATCTTGCTCACGGCACTGTCAAGCTTGTCCCAGTTTGCGGTCCCTACCTGTTTGAAGTGGTATATCTCTGACCTTATCCCTGCCTCTTTAGCCACTGTAATGAGTTCATCCATGCACCCGAGCAGCTGGTCTCCCTCATTTCTCAGGTGTGAGATATACATGCCGTCATATTCGGCAGCGACCCTGCATAATTCAATAAGCTCACTGGTCCTGGCAAAGCTTGCCGGAACATATTCCAGTGCCGAGCTGATACCCACGGCCCCCTCCTCCATCGCCTGCCGTACCAGTTGTTTCATGGCATCCAGCTCAGCCTCCGTCGGTTCCCGGTCATCATAACCTACGGCATGTATTCTGAGTGTTGAGGTGCCGACAAAAGACGCGACATTGGTTGAGACCCCCCTCTTTTCAAGATATTCGAGGTATTCGCCGAGGGTGGTCCATTCGATATCATATTTAATATCACCCTGCTGTGCCTTGAGATCAGCCTTCATCTTCTCATTCAGCGGGCCCCATGAGTCACCCTCGCCGAGGATCTCGAGCGTCACCCCCTGCCTTATGTCGCTTTGTGAACGGCCGTCCTCGATGAGCGACTCCACCGCCCAGCTTAGCATATTGATAAATCCTGGTGCAACAGCCATCCCTCCGGCGTCGATAACCATTCCACCCGTGGCTTTCTTCAGCTTCCCGACGGCAGCAATGGTGTCTGCATTGATGCCGATATCACCGGTGAAGGAGGCTGACCCGGAACCGTCAATGATACGTCCGTTTTTAATGAGTACATCATAATGCACAGTATCTGAACATCCGCTAAGTACGAACAGTATAAGGGCAAGGAGCATGATTGGTTTCATAAGTTCATGATCTGGATTTAATTCAAAAGGTCATCAGCTCAGCTGCTTTTTAACAAATTTATTCCTTTTTGCGACCCTGAAGTGCATTTGAATAAACAATACTGAAAATTAGTTACCTTCCGAAAAAATTATGATTTTTGCCTAACTAAATACCTATCGGAAATGGAACTGAAATCATATGAGAAGCCGTGGCTGCCTGCTCTGAAGGGAGCTTTCCTAATATTATTCGGGATTATTGCCATGATGCAGATCATCGGAGGTATCAAGCCCCTGGCGATATTGTTTGCCGTCCTCGTCGGTGCCACAGGAGCGTCACTTATTGCCGCCGGAGTGCTCTCAGGAAAGTCACGGCTGAAAGGATGGCATGTGATCACCGGCGCATTGAACCTCGCTTTTGCTGTATCCCTCCTGATGAAAATAGACTCACCCAGGGAGGTGATCTTGTGGATAATGCTGGCCTGGATTGTCTTTTACGCCCTGACAGAACTTGTCGAGGCAGGAATACTTGTCAGTAACAGCAATGCCTTTTTTGCGCTGTTTGTCCTCAATGCCCTCCTGACCCTTCTGTTCGGTTATTTTCTTCATGCTGTCATGGGTAACTTCAATCCCCAGAGCGTGTTCTATATCGGGATAATAGCTTTTGTCTTCGGTATTGCGAATATCCTCTCCGCTTATCTGCTGAGCAGGGCGTAACGCATCTTAATACAGGCAAAGACTCTCCATTGTTATTTGCAACTCTTCCGCGATGAAGATAAAAATTGCGTTGTTTCTCACACTTATCGTGTTCTGCCTCTCTGCCAGGTCACAGCAGCAGCCCGTTGGCAACCCCGTTTTAAAAATTCTTTCATTCAACATCTATCACGGGGCAACCATGAAGGGAGACTTTGACCTGCAAGTGATAGCAAAGGTCATTGAAGATGCTGATCCCGATCTTGTTGCATTGCAGGAGGTTGACTTCAAAACCCGCAGGGCGAAGAATTATGATCTCGCCACTGAGCTTGGCAGGATGGTGAAGATGGCTCCCCTCTTCGGAAGGGCGATGTATTACGACGGCGGCGAGTATGGAGAAGCCATCCTGTCAAAATACACATTCATTGAATCGCGGAACATCCCACTACCATTCACACCCGGGAATGAGCCCAGGGCTGCACTCGAGATAACAGCCGTAATTCCGCCGGGTGATACAATAGCCTTTATCGGAACTCATCTCGACCACCTGAAGGATGAGTCTGACAGGATTGCCCAGGCCGGGAAGATCAATGAGGTTTTTTCTGCAAACAGGTATCCGACGATACTGGCGGGTGACCTGAATGCAGAACCGGGAAGCCTTCCCGTAAATATCCTGGAAACAATATGGGATTCCTCATATGACAGGGTCAGTCCGGCGCCGACCTTCCCCTCTGACAATCCCGTTAAGAAGATAGACTATGTGATGCACTTCCCGAAAGGGAGGTGGAGGGTTCTTGAGTCAAGGGTAATATGTGATTCAGTGGCTTCAGACCACTGTGCCTACCTTGTTACATTGGAGCTCATCAGGTAAATGCCATCCCTTACTCAAGTTCAGCAAGAGCCCCGACAAACAGGTCAAGCTCTGCGGTTGCAGTATACACATTGGGGGTAATTCTGCATCCGTGCACATTGGCGCCGTCAATAGGAGCGGTATAGATCTTATGTTTTTTCCACAGCGTATCACCCAGATCGGCGGGTTTCATCCCTTTAACACCCACATTGGCTATGGCGCATGCTCTTGCCGGATCTGAGGGGGTATTAAGCATCACGTGAGGCATCTCCCTTACCTTGTTTGTCCAGTAGTTTTGCAGGAACCTCAGCCTTGCCTCCTTCCTCCCGGCACCCAGAGTATTGTAATATTCTATTGCGTCTTCAACAGTCAGGTCGGTATAGACAGGATGGGTGCCGGTATGATTTAACCTTCTTATGTCATCGCTCTCCTGAAAAGGGGCTAACAGGGGCCATATCTTGGCTGTATTCTCCTTCTTTACCCATAGCAAACCCGATCCGAGCGGTACGCTGAGCCACTTGTGCAGGCTGCTGCCGTAATAATCGCACCCGAGGTCATCAATTTTAAATCTGAAATGGCCGACGGCATGTGCTCCGTCAACCATAACTTCAACTCCCTTGCTGTGGGCCATGTCACATATTTTTCTGACAGGCAGTATCTGGCCAGTAAGGTTAATGATGTGACATATCATCAGCAGCCTGGTGCGGGGGGTTATGGCTCCTGCATAGAGTTCAACTATCTCGTCATCGGAGGAAGGGTGATTAGGCACTGAAACTACCTTGTTGACTACTCCGTATCGTTTAGCCACCTGCCTGAACATGCTGAGCAGGGAGGGATAATCCTGTTCCGCCATTACTGCCTCATCACCGGCCTTCCAGTCATAGCCGCTGATGATTATGTCAAGCGATTCCGTGGTGTTGCGTGTGATGACCAGTTCATCGGCAGAGCATCCTGTCAGCTCTGCCAGTTTTACTGCCATGGCCTTCTTTCTCTCAGACTGAACGGTACGCATGTAATATGATCCCTGGTAGTTTATATCCCTTATATGTTCAATAAGCCTTTCCAGGGTCCGTTCAGGCAGGAAATTATAATAGCCGTTTTCAAGGTTGATCATATCAGGGTTCAGCCTGTAACCTTTTCGTACTGTCAGCCAGAAGTCCTCTTCTGCAGCTAGGTCTCCGGCTGGTACTGATGAAACTGAATCAACAAGCCCGGCAAATGTTTTCATGCTGATGGCAGAACCGATACCGAGAAGCCCGGCGCTCTTTATGAATGATCTCTTGTCCATGATTACCTTGTTTTTTTACCTTGGATTGAAGGTAAAAGATAGAAATATTTGTTGAAATACCGATTCAATTGCTGTTCAATCTTTAAGACGGGATCTGCCTGGCAGTCATGAAGTCTGTAATAGGGTGAACGGGATGAAAAAAAAATTGACATCAGGCTTCCCCGATTGTAACTTTACTAACCTAACCCGTCAAAATTTAGGTCTGATGAAAAGAATAATTATTGTTATGTCTGCCCTGCTTTTCATTTCAGCCGATGCGTGCTCGCAGTGGTATGTTAAACAGTACAATGTGCAGGACATAAGCCTTCTCAATGAGCAGCAGCTTGAAGAATCATTAAAGAATGCCAGGGATAACGTATATGTATCACTTCTGGTATCGGGTGTGGGCGGCGTTGTGGTATTGGCCGCGGTGCTGTTCCCTTACGAGGAGACAGAGGAGAGTACATTTGTCGAGCAGCTTCTTGGGGAGAAGAATGTCAATAATCTTTATATAGCCGGAGGGGTGGCAATTGCTGCAGGGGGCATTGTTGCGGCGATAACATACCTTGCAAGGATGGGGACCATCAGGTCAGAGCTGGAGGAGCCATTTTCTAATTCGGGCTCTTTCAGCCTTGAGCCGGCAATATTCATCGAAAGATCTTCGAATAGTATTCTGCCGGGACTTACAATGACTTTCAGATTTTGACGTCAGAATGATCACTTATGATCAGCCATTTGCCTTTTATTTTTTGCAGCACCAGGGAAAAATTACCTTCAGCATCTCCGACAGTTCGCGTAAGATGATACTTCCCGATCAGAAAGACTGTCTTTTTGTCAATCAGGCTGATATCAAGGATATCGAATTTTAGCTTTCCCGCTGAAGCAGTATCGGGATAGTTTTTTTTATAGTTGTCAAGCACTTGCTGCCATCCGTATGTCGGACCATTTCTCCCGATGAAAACCAGCTTCGGCGAATTCCAGTAAGCCTCCATGAAACTGTCCATGTCACCCCTGTTCCATGCATCCTGCTGCATCTGAAACAGGGCTCGTATGGCAACCTCATCATTTTCCGGGAGTCTCTTCTGCGCACCTGCGGGCACTGTACAAAGTATTGCCAGAATACACAGGGTGAGAACCCGGATTCGGCTATCTGCAATTTTCTCTTTCAATTA
>Ga0209450_10001436_pt1 | contig 11922 bp, 12 predicted proteins | sample FrelakmetLWP11LW_FD_187149 | JGI IMG/M metagenome (GOLD analysis project Ga0209450, IMG submission 187149) | Freshwater lake sediment microbial communities from the University of Notre Dame, USA, for methane emissions studies - LWP11 LW (SPAdes)... | ecosystem: Environmental > Aquatic >... | reverse complement strand
AGGCCCTCTACGCGCTGTTCGACAACTGCAACAGCCTGCACACGAATGCCTACGACGAGGCGATCACGACGCCGACGGAGGAGTCGGTCCGGCGCGCGGTGGCGATCCAGCTGATCATCAACAAGGAACTCGGACTCAACCGCACGCAGAACCCGTGGCAGGGCTCGTTCGCCGTCGACGAACTGACCGACCTCGTCGAGGAAGCCGTCTACCGCGAGTTCGACCGTCTGTCCGAGCGCGGCGGCGTACTGGGCGCGATGGAGACGATGTACCAGCGCAGCCGGATCCAGGAGGAGAGCCTCTATTACGAGACACTGAAGCACGACGGGCGGCTGCCCATCGTCGGCGTCAACACGTTCCTGGGCGCCGACGATGTCGGCGAGATCCGTGACGCCGAACTGATCCGTTCGTCCGAGGAGGAGAAGCGCGACCAGGTGGCGGCCGTCCGCGCGTTCCTCGAACGCAATGCCGCGCAGCGACCGGAAGCCCTGCGGCGTCTGCAGGCTGCCGCCGCCAGCGGTGGCAACGTGTTTGCCGAGTTAATGGAGACCGTCAAGGTTGCGTCGCTCGGCAGCATCTCGCGCGCGCTTTATGACGTCGGTGGGCAGTATCGGCGCAGTATGTAGGCTCGCCTGCGCTGCGCGGTTCGGTCGCCTTGCGGGCGAGTGTTGCCGGATTCATCGGCCGGGACGCCGTGGATCCGTCCATGGAGGCTCGCGCGCCACATCCGTGTGGCGCGACGCCCGGCCAACGAACCCGGCAACACTCGCCCGCAAGACTCCGCGCGCAACGCTAAGTGAGTCGCGCTGCGCGGCTGCGCTGCGCGTCAGGGAGGATTCGCCGGGTGGTGCGAGCGCTCGCGGGGCCGTCGCGCGACACGACGTCGCGCGCGGAGCCTACAGGGACGTACTTGCGGCGTCCCGGCGAGCGCTCGCACCACCCGGCGAAGCCGACGTGGCGCCACCGACAACGCTTCCGCCAGTGGACGCAACAGCAGGCGCGAGGTCCGGCTCGTCGAGCCGCGCGACCATGCGCCGCCGCGCTTCGTTGCGCATCTGGTCGGCAGCATGAGCGGATACCGGCACTGCGATCGGTTCGAGGATCTCGACGCGGATGCGGCCCGGCCGCACGAGTACCGCGCCACCCGGCATCGCACGGCGCGCCCCGAGAATCACGACCGGCACGACCGCCATTTCGCCGCGCACTGCAGCTGCAAACGCCCCGACGTGGAAGCGCTTGAGTCCCGGCACGGCGTCGAACGTGCCTTCCGGGAAGAACACCAGCGCGCGGCCCGACTCGGCGACCCGCAGTACGCGCAGCGCATCGCGCCGTCGGCCGCCCTCGCTGTGGCGGTCGACGAACTCCGAGCCGATCCGTTTCAGCAGAAAGCCCGCGAGCGGCAGTGAAGCCGCCTCTCGCTTGATCACGAAGGAGAAACGGGGTGGCAGCACCGCCTTCATGATGATGCCATCCACGTAACTCGTATGGTTCGCGACCACGACGCAGTTGGCGGGCGGCAGGTGCTCCAGCCCCGTGACCGTGACCCGCAGTCCGAGCACGGGCAGGGCGATCCTGGCCAGGCGATGCGTGATGCGGCGTCGCCAGTCGAGGCGGGGCACGACCAGCGCGAGGATCGTCGCGACGACGAACATCAGGACGAAGACGGCCATCGCGCAGGCTCCGTAGAGAGTCCTGAGCGCACCATACGGCACGCGGTGCATGCGGGTTCCTTGGAGTCCGGGCGCGCAGTCTGCCGCGCCCGCCGCATTCTGTGAACTGGTTACGGTTATGTTAATGGGGGCAGTGATCTGTGAAGGGTGTCACGACGGACCCGTTTCCGTGGCTCGCATACTCGCCGCCACGAGAGATCCCGAGGTCACATGAGCACAGCAGTGAAGAGCAGCGTCCTCGCGCGCGCGCAACGCGGCGGCGGGAATGCGCAGGGGCCCGGCCCGATCGACCGCTTCCTGGATGCGGTCTGGATGGAGCGCGGCCTTTCGCCCAACACGCTGGCTGCCTATCGCGCCGACCTCACGGCGCTCGAGCGCTGGCTCGACCAGCACGATTCCGATCTGACGGCTGCCAAGCGAGGCGACCTGCTGTCGTTCATGGCGTGGCGGGTGCAGGCCGGGGCCCGACCGCGCTCGACGGCCCGCCAGCTGTCCAGTTTCCGCCGTTTCTATCGTCATCTGGTGCGTGAAGGCGTGTTACGTGAGGATCCGACGGCCCAGATCGCCATGCCGAAGGTCGGCCGATCGTTACCGCGGTCGCTCACGGAGGAGGAAGTCGAGGCCCTGTTGGCCGCTCCTGCCGTGAGCGACCCGCTTGGGCACCGCGACCGCACGATGCTCGAGGTGCTGTATGCCACCGGGCTGCGCGTGTCGGAACTGGTCAGCCTGAAGCTGTCGTCCGTGAACCTCAACCAGGGCGTGCTGCGCATCGTCGGCAAGGGCGACCGCGAGCGGCTGATCCCGCTCGGCGAGGAGGCCGTGCAGTGGGTGCAGCAGTTCCTGCAGGGGCCCCGCGTAGAGATCCTGCTCGAGCGCCAGACCGATTACCTGTTCCCGACGCGGCGTGGCGACCGCATGACGCGCCAGGCGTTCTGGCACATCATCAAGCGCTACGCGCGCAAGGCTGGCGTGCAGAAGGAACTCTCGCCGCACACGCTGCGCCACGCGTTCGCGACGCACTTGTTGAACCACGGCGCCGACCTGCGCGTCGTGCAGATGCTGCTCGGGCACAGCGATCTCTCGACGACGCAGATCTACACGCACGTCGCCCGCGAGCGCCTGAAAGACCTGCATTCGCAGCACCATCCGCGCGGCTGAGCCCGGTTCCCGGCCCGCGCTGGCGCGGCCGGGTGGCTCTGCTAGACTGCCGCGCCCGAATCTTGAACCCTTCGGCCACGCCGCTGTCTCAGTGGGCGTTCACGCCCTTTATCGCCCCCCGGATGGAACGCATGCGCATCGCAGCCGTACTCGCCAGCACCTTTCTCGCCACCGCGCTCGCTCTGCTGGCCACGCCGACGGTAGCCCAGGACAAGGCCGCCAAGGCCGCCGCCCAGAAGCCCGCGGCGGTGCCTGCGGAGGTGCGCGCCCGGGTCGTCTCGAAGCTGCAGGGCGCCACCGCCGAGGACGTCAGTGCGTCGCCGATCCCGGGCCTGTATGAAGTGACGATGGGCGGCCTGATCGCCTACGTGACGGCTGACGGCAAGTACCTGGTCAGCGGCAACGTCTACGATCTCGATACGCAGGCGAACCTCACGGCGACGCGCCGCAATGCCGCGCGCGCCAAGGCGCTGGCCGCGGCGTCCGAGGACAAGATGATCGTCTTCTCGCCGCCCAACCCGAAGATGACGGTCACGGTGTTCACCGACATCGATTGCGGCTTCTGCCGCAAGTTCCACAACCAGATCGCCGAGATGAACAAGGCTGGCGTGCGCGTTCGCTACCTGATGTACCCGCGCACGGGTCCGGGCACGGAATCCTGGCGCAAGGCCGAGGCGGTGTGGTGCGCTGCCGACCGGCGCGACGCGCTGACGCGCGCGAAGCGCGGCGAAGAGATCAAGAGCAAGAACTGCCCCGGGGCGGCTTCGATCCAGACGCAGTACTCGCTGGGCGACGACCTCGGCGTCGAGGGCACGCCGGCGATCTTCACCGACGCGGGTGATTACATCGGCGGCTTCATGACGCCGGCGCAGCTCGTCCAGACCGTGCAGGAATCGCAGAAGGCCGCTGCCGCGGTACGCTGATCGGCCGTCCGCGGCTCTCGCCGCGGGTCAACGCTCCAGGAAGTCGATCTTTCCCTGGCGACCGTCCCATTCCTTGGCGTCGGCCGGAGCGTCCTTCTTCTCCGTGATCACCGGCCATTGCTTGGCCAGGTCTGCGTTCAAGGCCTTGAACGCCTGCTGTCCGTCCGGCAGTTCCTCTTCCGAGAAGATCGCCTCGGCCGGGCATTCCGGCTCGCACAGCGTGCAGTCGATGCACTCATCGGGATCGATGACCAGCATGTTCGGGCCCTCGTGGAAGCAGTCCACAGGACACACTTCCACGCAGTCCATGTACTTGCACTTGATGCAGTTTTCCGTGACGACAAAGGTCATCGGTTCGCTCCCGGGTCAATGAAATCCCGCCGCCCGGCGGCGGGCGTGTAAACCGCTATTCTGCCAAAGCTTCGCCGCGCTGCAACAAGATCGTCTCAGCGGGGTCCCGGCGGGCGCAGGTCGATCGCGGTGAAATGGTGGCGTTCAAGGCCGGCACTGCGGTCCTCGAGGTAGCGCCGCAGCGCGAAATCGACGCTGCGGAAGGCGATATCGGCCCAGGGAATCTCGGCCTCGCCGCACAGCATGACCTCGAGGCTCTCGTCGCCTGCGCCGAACACGGGCGGATCGAGGCGGGCGCGGAACATGACGTGCACCTGGTCCGCGTGCAGTACGTGCACGACCGCCAGCAAGGAGCCGATCTCGACGTCGGCGAGCGCTTCCTCCAGCGATTCACGTCTGGCTGCGTCCTGGGTCGTCTCGCCGTTTTCCATGAATCCGGCCGGGATCGTCCAGTAGCCCCGGCGCGGCTCGATCGCGCGTCGGCACAGCAGGATCTTTCCCTCGTGCTCGGGCACGCAGCCCGCGACGATCTTCGGATTCTGGTAGTGGACCTGCCCGCAGTTCGTGCAGACGTGACGCAGCCGATGGTCGCCCTCGGGGACCAGTTGCGTGACGGGTTGGCCGCAGTGGGAGCAGAAGTTCATCGGAAGAGGATAGTGAATAGCGGATAGCGGATAGTGCAGAGCGGACCAAGCGGGTGCCACCGGCCTCCAGCCACTATCCGCTATCCGCCATCCGCTTCCCAATGGTGCCGGGAGAGGGAATCGAACCCTCACGATGTCGCCACCGCCGGATTTTGAGTCCGGTGCGTCTACCAGTTCCGCCATCCCGGCGCGGATCGCGAAGCTTACCCGATCGGCGTCGGTAGGCAAGGAATTTGATTGATTTCAATCTGTTAGGACGGCCATTGAATGTCGTCTATGGGACCCTGCAAACTGAGCACCGGTCCGCGACCAGGATCGCCCGGAACCAGATAGACTTTGGCGCGGTCAGAGGGAGTCCTACGTCGCCTGCGGGCGGCAGCGTTCATTGCACGGAGAGTGCTCGCATGCGACGACGGTTGTGGCCAGTGGTCCTGGCATTGTTTGCGTTCGCCGGAACGTCCCAGGCCGATAATTCGCTGGTCCAGCAACTGTCCGCTGCGGCTCCGGCCGCGAATCCCCAGGTTCTGACGCTCGCGACCCGCGCGGCGGATTGCGCGCGCAAGCAGGGCCTGCTGCACGCCTTCCAGCACCTGGCGGTGATCGACTATTCGCTGCCATCGACGCAGCCTCGCCTGTGGGTGTTCGACGTCGCGCGCGGCCGCTTGCTGTTCCAGGAGTTGGTCGCGCACGGCCGCAATACGGGCGAGAAGATCGCCGAGCGTTTCTCGAACGTCGAAGGCAGCAAGATGTCGAGCCTCGGGCTGTTCCAGACGACGGAGACCTATTACGGCAGCAATGGCTACTCGCTCCGCCTGCGCGGGCTCGACGCGGGCTTCAACGATAATGCGCTTGCGCGCGCCATCGTCATGCACGGCGCGCCTTACGTCAGCGAGGCGATTGCCGAGCGACTGGGCCGTCTCGGCCGCAGCTGGGGTTGCCCCGCGGTGCGCCAGGAAGTCGCCCGCACGGTCATCGACACGCTGAAAGGCGGCGCGTTGCTGTTCGCCTATTACCCCGACCGCAAGTGGCTTTCGGAATCGCCGCTGCTGCAGTGCGGTGGCGCACCGGCCAGCCAGGTCGCCGCCAACGCTGCGCGGGCTGCACCTCGCGGCTGATCGCGTCCGCGCCTCGGCCGGTCGGGCCGGGTATCTCGTTTCCCGTCCATGTCGGACGCCGCCGCGGGAGCGCTGAATCGAGGCGACACGGACCGTGCTGTGCCGCGCTGCCATGTCGCCTCGATTCCGCTCGCGCAAGGCTCGCCGAAAACGGCGGCGGTTCCTCCGCCGTCGTTTTCGATGCGCGGGAGACCTGGACGGGAAACGAGATACCCGGCCCGACCGGCCGAGGCGCGGACGCGGGCGAGCTGCGACCTTTTCGGCGGCTCGCGCATCTAACGGCGTGAATGAGCGTTTTTCTCGACAGCGACCTGCCTCCTGAAACCCTGGCCCGGGCGCGCGCCGGCGCGGTCGATGCCCAGGAGGCGATCTACCGTGCGTACCAGCGGCCAGTCCGGACGCTCGCAAGGCGGCTCGTCGTGGGCGTGGCGGTCGCCGAGGACCTCGCGCAAGACGTGTTCGTCGAGGTGTTGACCAGGCTTGACCAGTACGACGGGTACGGTTCGTTTGCCGGCTGGGTGCGCAGCATCACGGTGAACAAGTGCCTGATGCACCTCCGTTCGCCGTGGCGGCGCGCACGCAGCTGGCTCGGCGCGGCGGGCGAGGGCGCCGGCGATGAGTGGCAGGAACGCGGGAGCCCGCCCGTGACCGGTGATGCGGTCGATCTCGAAAGGGCGCTGGCGCGGCTGGGCGACACTGCCCGGGCAGTCGTCTGGCTGCACGACGTCGAAGGTTACACGCACGCCGAGATCGGCCGGCTGCTCGGCGGCACGGCGAGCTTTTCGAAGTCGCAGCTCGCCCGCGCACATGCGCGGCTGCGCGAACTGCTCGAATCCGATGGAGTGAAGGCACCATGCATGCCCATCTCGACGAGTTACTGAACCTGCGCGCGCGGTTGCGCGCACTGCCGTCGGTCCCCGATGCGGATCGGGACGCGTGGCCGGAGATCCAGGCCCGGATCGTGCGATCGGAGCGCAGCGCGCAACGGCGCGCCAGGGTGTCTGGATTTGCGACCGCCGCGTCGGTGGCCGCGCTGGGTTTGTTCGCAACGATCAGGTTGCTCGAATCGCCGGTCGCTCCCGTGACCCCCGCCGGTCCGGTTGCGGCACCGGCTGCGGCCGACGCATTGGCCGAACTGCGGTCGCGCTCGCAGATGCTCGAGGCCGTGCTTGCCGAGATGCCGGCGCGCCCGGCTGTGGGGCGCGCGGCCACGTCGGTGCCCATCGAATCGCTCGAGGCCCGGGTGCAGTGGCTCGATCACGAGATCCTGGTCGCGGACGCGCAGGCACGCGCGCCGGACGCCGAGCAGCTCTGGCGGGACCGGGTCGAAGTCATGAATTCGCTGGTGCAGTTGCGCTACGTCGAGGCGCAGCGCGACTTGTTGTGAACCGGAGGTCACGAATGAAGATCAATGCGTTGCATCTTGGCCGAGCCGCAGTCGCCGGCGCCTGCTGCGCGGCCTTGCTCGCGCTGGCGACGCCGGTTGCGGGAGCCGCGGAGCCCGCGGACCGCGCCGCGCTGGAAAAGCAGCTGAAGGAAGCGCGCGCGAAGCTGAACGACGCCGCGCGCGACGTCGCCGACCTGAGCCAGCAGCTCTACGGTGGTGACCGGCACGAAGAGCTGATGCGTTTCGTGCAGGGGCGGCCCCAAGGCGCCATGCTCGGCATCAACATCGAGGATGCCGAGGGTCGCGACGACGGCGTCGAGATCGTGGGCGTGAGTCCCGGTGGCCCGGCCGAGCAGGCCGGCCTCAAGGTCGGCGACATCGTGGTCGCGATGAACGGAAAGACGCTGCAAACCACGGACGGTCGCGACCCAAGCACGCAGCTCGTGGAGCAGATGCGCAGCGTCAAGCCCGGCCAGACCGTGAATCTCGATTACGTGCGCGACGGCCAGAAGCGCAGTGCAGCGGTCAAGGCCTCGCCGGCGGAACCGCCGATCGCCCGAATCCTGCGCGAGCGGCTGCCGAAGCAGCTTCCGGAAGGACTGCAGATCCCGGGCTTCGAGGCTCTGATGGGCCCCGAACGGCATTTCCGTTCGCTCGAACTCGTGACCGTGACGCCGAAGCTCGGCCAGTACTTCGGCACGGACGAGGGCCTGCTGGTCGTGCGTGCGGCGGAGGGTCAGGCCCTGCCGCTCGAGGAGGGCGACGTGCTGCTCAGCATCGACGGGCGCAAGCCGGACAGCCCGGGCCACGCGTTCCGGATCCTGCGCTCCTACCAGCCCGGTGAGAAAGTGAAGCTCGGCGTGTTGCGCAATCGTAAGCCGCTCGAGCTCTCGGCAACGATGCCCGAGAATGATGCTGCGGCCCGCACGCGTCACCGCGTGCCTCCGCCGTCGCCTCCTGCACCCCCGGCGCCGGCACCGGGCGGGATCACCTGAGCCGGGCACTTCCTGCTGCCGCGGGGTGGCGCGGGCGACCCCTCTGCTAGCATGCGCGGCCCATGCTGCGCAGCGATTTCCAATACGACCTCCCCGACGAGCTGATCGCGCGTCACCCGGCGGCGCGGCGCAGCGACAGTCGCCTGCTGCACCTCGACGGCCGCAGCGGCGCGATCCTGGACCGGCAGTTCGCGGACCTGCCGGGGTTGCTGAGGCCGGGCGACCTGCTGGTATTCAACGACACCCGGGTCGTGCCGGCCCGGCTGCACGGACGCAAGGACACGGGTGGCCGGGTCGAGATCCTGCTCGAACGCGTGCTCGGCGGCCTGCGGGCACTGGTCCAGCTGCGGTCCAGCAAGGCGCCGGCTCCGGGATCGCGGCTGCATCTGCCGGGTGAGTCGACTGCGACTGTCGTCGGCCGCCACGACGATTTCTGGTTGCTGGAGTTCGATCGCGAACCAGCCGGGATCTTCGAGCGGCATGGCGAAATGCCGCTGCCGCCCTACTTGAAGCGACCGGCCGAGGATGCTGATCGAGAGCGCTATCAGACGGTCTATGCCCGAGCGCCGGGGGCCGTGGCTGCGCCGACTGCGGGCCTGCATTTCGACGAAGAGCTGCTGGAGGCCTGCCGGCGGGCCGGCGCGGAGCGTGCTTGGGTCACCCTTCACGTCGGGGCCGGCACGTTCCAGCCCGTGCGTACCGACGATGTTCGTGACCATCGGATGCATGCCGAACTCGTCGAAGTCCCGCTGGAAACCTGCGACGCAGTCGCGGCGTGCCGCGCGCAGGGCGGCCGCGTGATCGCGGTCGGCACGACGGTCGTCCGCGCGCTCGAATCGGCGGCCCGGGCCCAGGGGCGCTTGGTTCCGTTTGCAGGGGACACCCGGTTATTCATCACGCCGGGTGATCGATTCCACGTCGTGGACGCGCTGCTCACGAACTTTCACCTGCCAGAGTCCACGCTGCTGATGCTGGTCTGCGCGTTCGCCGGCCGGGAGCAGGTGCTGCGCGCCTATCGTCACGCCGTCGCGGAGCGTTATCGCTTCTTCAGTTACGGCGACGCGATGTTCGTCGAGCCGGATCCGGCAGCGCTCGAGCGGAGATCCGCCGCATGAGGTTCGACCTGCTCGCGACCGAAGGTCCGGCGCGCCGCGGCCGGCTGCAGTTGCGACACGGCACGGTCGAGACACCGGTTTTCATGCCCGTCGGCACCTACGGCACCGTCAAGGCAATGACCCCGGAGGAACTGACCGGGCTGGGCGCGCAGATCGTGCTCGGCAATACGTTCCACCTGATGCTGCGCCCGGGCACGGACGTGATCCGCGCGCACGGCGGCCTGCACCGATTCATGCACTGGGCCGGGCCGATCCTGACGGACTCCGGCGGATTCCAGGTGTTCAGCCTCGCCGAACTGCGCAAGATGACCGAGGAGGGCGTGCGCTTCCGCTCCCCGGTCAATGGCGATCCGGTGTTCCTGAGTCCGGAGATCTCGATGCGGGTCCAGACGGATCTCGGCTCGGACGTCGTCATGGTATTCGACGAGTGCCCGCCGTATCCGGCCACCGAGGCTCAGGCGCGGCAGTCGATGGAACTGTCGATGCGTTGGGCGCAGCGCAGCCGCGATGCGTTCCGCGAGCTTGGGAACCCGAACGCGCTGTTCGGCATCGTGCAGGGCGGGACGCACCTCGGGTTGCGGCTCGAGTCACTGGAAGTCCTGCGCACGCTCGACTTCGACGGTTACGCCGTCGGCGGACTCGCCGTTGGCGAGCCCGCGGACGAGCGCAACGCCGTGCTCGATGCGCTTGGGCCGGCGCTGCCGGCGGACCGGCCGCGTTACCTGATGGGCGTCGGCACGCCGGCAGACATCGTGCAGGCCGTGCAGCGTGGCATCGACATGTTCGATTGCGTGATGCCGACCCGCAACGCTCGCAATGGTCACCTGTTCACGAGCCAGGGTGTGGTCAAGATTCGCAATGCGGCGCACCAGGACGACACGCGGCCGCTGGACCCCGCCTGCGGCTGCTATACCTGCCGCAATTACTCGCGTGCTTACCTGCGCCACCTTGACCGCTGCAACGAGATCCTGGGCGCGCGGCTCAATTCGATCCACAACCTGCACTACTACCTGGCCCTGATGCAGCGCATCCGGGCGGCGATCGAGCAGGGTCGTTTCGAGGGATTTGCCGCGGAATTCCTCAGTGGTCCAGAGGGTCCGGCCAAGCCGGCCGGCAGCGGGAGCGGCCCTCGGGTATAATCCGCAGCCTTTTTTGACAAGGCCCGCAAGGGCCCAATCACAGGAGTCCGTCGATGGATTGGTTGATCTCGAACGCCTGGGCGCAAGCCGCCGGCGGTGCGCAGCCGAACGCTTTCATGCAGTTGCTGCCCCTCGTGCTGATCTTCGTGGTGTTCTACTTCCTGCTGATCCGTCCGCAGGCCAAGCGCGCGAAGGAGCACAAGGCCATGGTCGCCGCGCTCGGCGTCGGCGACGAAGTCGCCACGGCCGGCGGCATCCTCGGCAAGGTCACCGAGACCGGAGACCAGTTCCTGACCCTCGAGGTTGCCGAGGGCGTGCGGGTCAAGATCCAGCGTCACACCGTGACCAGCGTCCTTCCCAAGGGCACCATCAAGACCGCCTGAGCCCGAGGGGAATCCCCGCATGCATACTTATCCGGCCTGGAAGATCTGGCTGGTCGCCATCGTCATGCTGGTGGCGACCTTGCTCGCATTGCCGAACGTGTTCGGCGAGGCGCCGGCGTTGCAGCTGTCCCGCAACGACCGGGCCGCCTTCACCGAGCAGGGCCAGGCCAGCGTCACGGCGATCCTGGCGGAGAAGGGGCTGTCGCCCGAATTGGCGCACATCGAGGGCGACCGGCTCGTTCTGCGATTCGCGAGCGTCGAGCAGCAGCTCGCGGCGCGTGATGCGATCCAGGGGGCGGCGCCACGCGAGTATCTGATCGCGCTCGCGACGGAGCCTCGGACGCCCGCGTGGCTGAGAGCCCTCGGTCTAAGGCCCATGAGCCTCGGTCTCGACCTGCGCGGTGGTGTGCATTTCCTCTACGAGGTGGATGTCGCCGGTGCGGTCAAGCAATTGCTCGGCACGATGGAGCGCGACTACCGCACGCTGCTGCGCAACGAGCGCATCCCGTTCACCGGCATCGAGGTCAGTGGCGTCGATTCCGTGCGCATCTCGCTGCGCACCGGCGCCGACGTCGACCGCGCATCGGCGGCGCTGCGCAAGCAGGATCCGACCATCACGCTGGAAGCGAACCGCGCGGGCGAGGGTGGATCCGTCACGGTGCGACTGACACCGGAGCAGATCAAGCAGCGCCAGGACTTCGCGATCCAGCAGAACATCACCACGCTGCGCAATCGCGTGGACGAGCTCGGCGTGACCGAACCGATCGTCACGCGACAGGGCGTGGACCGCATCGTCGTGCAGCTCCCCGGCGTGCAGGACCCGAACGAGGCTCTCCGCGTTCTCGGCGCGACCGCCACCCTCGAGTTCCGCCTGGTTGACCAGCAGCACGATCCGGTCGAAGCCGAACAGCTGGGCCGCGCGCCTCTCGGCACGCGGCTGTACCAGCGACGGGACGGCGGGCCGGTGCTGTTGAAACGCGACATCATCGTCTCCGGCGAACAGCTCGTGGATGCCAGTTCAGGCTTTTCGGAGGGCCAGCCG
>Ga0209450_10001435_pt1 | contig 11923 bp, 5 predicted proteins | sample FrelakmetLWP11LW_FD_187149 | JGI IMG/M metagenome (GOLD analysis project Ga0209450, IMG submission 187149) | Freshwater lake sediment microbial communities from the University of Notre Dame, USA, for methane emissions studies - LWP11 LW (SPAdes)... | ecosystem: Environmental > Aquatic >... | reverse complement strand
TATCATGGTTGTTACGGCTTTTGTAGCCGCGGCTGCCCTCAGGGGGCAGTCGTCCTTTTCCGGTGAAGAGCTGAACTCCCTGCTAAACAACGGGTATGAGATGTATGGCAAGGCCAAATATGCCACGGCCTTAGAACTGTTTGATAAATGGCTGGCCACTGAAAAAACCGGTAACAGGCTTCAGAGGGCTGATGCTGAATATTTTGCGGCATTGTCAGCCATGCGCCTGATGAATCCTGATGCCGAATTCAGGATGGAGAGATTCATTACTGGCAACAGTGAGAGCCCGAAACTTAACGAGGCAAGGTATGAATCAGGTTTGTACTGTTATCAGAAGCGCAACTACACCTGTGCCATACAGTGGTTTGAGCAGACTGACCGTCTGTTGCTGTCTGAAAAGAGCCTGCCGGAATATCTCTTCAAGCTGGGATACTCCAATTACGTCAAAGGCGATGTGAAGAGAGCGCAGATGCTTTTCGCGGAGCTTATTGATGTGGATACGGATTACACCTCGCCGGCGCTCTATTATCATTCGGTCATTGCGTACGAGAACGGCTTCTACCGCGCCGCCCTTGAAGGCTTCGAGAAGCTGAAGGGAGATGAGACCTTCGGCAGCATCGTTCCGTTCTACATTGTTCAGATCTATTACATGGACAAGAATTATGACGGAATACTTGAGACCGGACCTTCGCTCATTGACCAGGCTGGAAAGACAAGGGAGACGGAGCTATACCGTTTTATCGGCGATGCCCATTTCCAGAAAGGCAATTACAGCGAGGCGATACCCTATCTTGAGAAATTCATTCAGAACACGAAGCTAAGCGACAGGAATGATAAATATGAGCTTGCCTTCAGTTATTATCAGACGGGCGACATTGAAAATGCGACCAGGCTCTTCACGCAGGTGGTAGGTAAAAGCGACGTGCTTACGCAGAACGCATACTACATGCTCGGTTCATGCTATCTGAAGAGTAATGATAAAAAGAGAGCCCAGATGTCATTCTCCGCCGCCTCGGGGATGAACTTTGACCGGGTGGTGCAGGAAGAGGCGCTCTTCAACTTTGCCAAGCTGGCTTATGAAAACTCCTATGCTCCATTCGGAGAGGGAATTGAAGCGCTCCATACATATGTTCAGACCTATCCCAACTCAGCGAATGTGTCAGAGGCATATGACTACCTGATATCGGCTTATATGAGGCTCAAGAATTACCAGGCAGCCATGACCTCCCTTGAGAAGATTACCACAAAGGATAACAGGCTTAAGGAGGCATACCAGAAGGTGGCCTACTACAGGGGTATCGAGCTGTTCCGTAACAAAAAGTACCCGGATGCTGCGGCAACATTTGACAAGTCGCTCATGTATAAGGAGATGAACCCTGAACTGGCAGCGCAGGCTCTCTACTGGAGAGGCGAATCCAATTATCGTCTCGGCAATACCGTTGTGGCTGTCAAAGACTGGGAGTCGTTCAGGCAAATGCCGGCAGCAAGGTCACTCCCCGAATATGAACTTATTGACTACAACCTCGGGTATGTCTGGTATAATGAGGGGGAATATTCAAAGGCCCTGCCATTCTTCATGGCCTTCAACAACACCGTGGATCAGGCGACCAGGTCTGACATTGTGGCGGATGCACGCAACCGTATTGCCGACTGTTATTATATCAGGGCAGATTACCAGTCGGCCATTGCCTATTATGACAAGGTCATAGACTATGCAAAGCTTGATGCCGACTATGCCATGTTCCAGAAGGGGTTTGCGCAGGGACTGAGCAACAATAACGAGGCGAAGATCTCCACCCTTTCCGGACTCATCAGCAAGTTTCCCAAATCGGCTTATGTGCCCAACGCCCTCTTTGAACGAGGAAGGGCTCATGTGGCTTTGGAACAGCCCGCCAGGGGAGAGGCTGACTTCACCAATATAATTGCATGGCATACCAGCAGCCAGTTTGTCCCGCCTGCCATGGTACAGCTCGGACTGATATACTATAATGCAGGTGACAATGCCAAGGCCATTGCACAGTTCAAAAAGGTGATTGAGAACTACAGAAGCACTCCTGAGGCGCGTAATGCCGTAAACGGATTGAGGAACGCATATACCGATATGGACGATGTTGAATCGTACTTCGTGTACATGAAAACAGTGGAAGGACTAGGCAATATAGAAGCCTCAACACGTGATTCAATGACCTATATTTCAGGTGAGAACCAGTATGTAAAGGGCAATTGTGACAGATCGTCGGAGATCTTCAGGAACTACCTGAGTGAGTTCCCCTCGGGCAATTTTGCAACCAACGCGAGGTTCTACCTTGCCGATTGCCAGAACAGAGCCGGCAAGGTCGATGAAGCGCTCGGTCTTTATCTCACGGTTGTGAGTGTGGGCAATAACCAGTTCATGGAACAGGCGCTGCTCGGAGCAGCATCAATCACCTACGGCAAGGCCGATTACAGCAGGTCGTACAGCCTTTATGAACAGCTCAGCCGCGAGGCCTCCAATCCCGAGAACCGGATGTATGCATGGCTGGGTATGATGCGCTCAGCCTCCGCAAACAAGGATGATGAAAAGATCATTGCAGCGGCAGAGATGGTCCTCGGTTCTGATAAACTTACCGAAGAGCTGGCCCGCGAAGCCACTTTCCTGACGGCCAGCGCCAACCAGCGGCAGGGTAACAATGCTGATGCCCTCGATGATTACCGCAGGGTAGGGTATGAAGTGGCTACCGCTTACGGGGCTGAGTCGAAGTTTCATGTGGCCGAACTGCTCTGGCAGGCAGGTGACATCGACGGAGCGGAGAAGGAGGCCAATGAGTTCGTTGACATGAGTTCCCCTCACGCCTACTGGACCGGTAAGACATTCCTGCTGTTATCGGAAATTGCCGTAAAGAAGGGTGATACCTTCCAGGCAAGGGCCACCCTGCAGAGCCTGATAGACTATTACACCATCCAGAATGATGGTATTATTGAGGAGGCCCGGAAAAGGCTTGCGGCAATCAATTCCGGGGATTCCGGGGGATCAGCAGCCGCCGGAGGAGCATCAAGCAACTGATCACAAAAATGGAGAAAGCGATGAAAGCAAAGACATATATCACAGCAGCGGCCCTTATGATAACGGTGCTCGCCACAGGTCAGACAGAAGAAGAGACCATAAAGAGATCAGTCACTCTGTATAACCCGTACAAACCTACACTTCAGGAGGCTACCAAGAGAGCCCTTCTGCCGTCAGCCGATGACACGGCAATGGTAAATGTGGCATTCCGATACGACTTTACCCCCGGTTCGTTTGTTCCGGAGTACGAGGTGGCACCGATAAAGTCAGCTGTCCTGTCGCCTGACCCTCTTCCGGAACTTAAGAAGGGATATGTCAGCCTGGGCGTTGGGACATACCTGTCGCCCTTTCTGGAGATAAGCCTCTCAAACGGCAGGTCGAAGAACGGGACCATAGGCCTCTATACTCGCACCTATGGCTCGGGAGGCAAGGTAACCCTGGACGATAACACCAGGGTCTACGGCGGATTTCTCGACAACCAGGCTCTGCTGTACGGAAAGAAGTACTTCAGGCGCAGTCGGTTTGACTCAGATATAGATTTCAGGCAGATGTCGAGGTATGCATACGGTTATGATACGGAAGTCACAGGCTACGCTCCTGACAAGAATGATATACGGTCACGCTATTATGACGTATCAGGCAGGGCCAGGTACTTCACCATGGAGCCTGACTCCAGCGATCTTAACTGGGATGCGACTGTCAGGTATAACCTCTTTACGCGTCAGGGGGATGGCATACAGCATAATCCCGGTATAACAGCCAGCGGCGGAGTGAATATGTTCGGTTTCTACGGCGGCCTGAATGCAGAATATGATCTATATCTGTTTGCAAAGGGAATTGACAGCAAGGCGAGAAACCTCTTAACCCTCTCCCCTTACATCACCAGGGGTAACGAAGAGTGGAGGTTCCGTTTCGGCCTGAAGCTGGCCGCTGATATGAAGGAGAACCATGATCCCCTCGCCGGAGGTGATACCAAGATTTACGGGTACTTCTATCCTGATGTGTCGTTTACCTTCAGGGTAATCCCGAAATTCATGAGGTTCACCGTCGCCATCGATGGTTCACTTGAAAACAACCAGGCGCGAAACACGGCATACATCAATCCCTGGATGATGCCCGGTGACACCCTCTACACTCTTCGAAGCACTGATAACCAGCTCAGGATCAAGGCAGGCTTGTCGGGCAGCATGGATGTCTCGGCTACCTACGCCCTTGACGTGAGTTTCACAATGTTCAAGGACATGCTCCTCTTTATGAATGATACCCTTGGGGTGGGCAATTACTTCGTTCCGGTCTACTCTGACGGTACCCTGCTCAAGGTCCACGGTGAGGTTGATTATCCCCTTAACAACCGGCTGACACTGTCATTCCTCGGCAACTATTACGGCTATGACCTCTCAGGTCAGGAGCATGCATGGCATAAGCCCAAATGGGACGGTGCCGTTAAGGCTGACTATAACCTCAGGAACAAGATCGTGGCTTCAGCCGGGCTGACGCTTACAGGCGAGCGATATGCAATGGTCAGGGCACCTGAGAAAACCGTTAAGCTCCCCTTCAATCCGAACCTGAACCTGGGGGTGGAATACAGGTATACCCCGGTGCTCTCCTTCTGGGTAAAATGCAACAATATTTCATATAACCGCTATTACGAGTGGAACTATTACCCTGCCATGAACTACATGCTCCTGGGAGGACTTTCATACAGTCTTTAGACTTCCGTGGAGGATTGAATAATGTTCATATCTATTTATGGAAAAGATGCCTTTTACAAGGTTAAATTCATAGATTTTGTTACCTTTGTGTGATTTTATAAATTACATAATATCAAACTGTTAAAACCATAAAAATTCAAATAAAAAATACTTGTAATGACTACTGAGGAACTGAGGAAGAGGAGTAAGGAGCAGGATGAATATTCAGCCGACAGCATCCAGGTGCTGGAAGGACTGGAAGCCGTAAGGAAACGCCCTGCGATGTATATCGGGGATGTTGGTGTCAGGGGGTTGCATCATCTTGTTTATGAGGTTGTAGACAACTCAATTGATGAGGCGATGGCAGGGTTCTGTACCCAGATTGATGTAACGATAAATGAAGACAATTCAATAACCGTTGTTGATAACGGCCGCGGCATACCCGTTGAGATACACGAAAAGGAGCAGCGTTCGGCGCTGGAGGTTGTTATGACCGTGCTTCATGCCGGGGGTAAGTTTGACAAGGATTCATACAAGGTATCTGGTGGCCTTCACGGTGTGGGAGTATCCTGTGTCAATGCCCTCTCGTCAAAGCTGACCGTTGATGTATTGAGGCAGGGGAAAAGATGGACGCAGACCTACGAGAGGGGTAAGCCTCTTGCACCGGTGGCGCTTGTAGGCGATTCGGAGGGTACGGGAACAGTTACCACCTTCATGCCTGACAATACCATTTTTCAGACGGTGGAGTTTAAATCCGACATTCTGGCTGTCCGTCTCAGGGAGCTGGCATTCCTGAACAAGAATGTTCTCCTGACGCTGACAGACAGGCGTGAGATGGCTGAGAACGGAGGTGAGTCTCATCCCGTCACCGAGAGGTTCCTCTCTGAGCGCGGTATTATAGAGTTTGTCGAGTACCTTGATGTCAACCGCGAGAGGCTCACAGACAAGGTCATATACATCGATTATGACAAGGGAGACACTCCCGTTGAGCTTGCCCTGCAGTACAACACCTCCTTCTCGGAGAATGTGCACTCATATGTTAACAACATCAACACCATTGAGGGAGGAACTCATCTTGCAGGTTTCCGCAGGGGTCTGACACGCACCCTGAAGAAGTATGCTGAAGATTCGGGCATGACCACCAAGCTGAAGTTTGACATCAACGGTGACGACTTCCGTGAGGGGCTGACCTCAGTCATGTCAATCAAGGTTGCGGAGCCGCAGTTTGAGGGACAGACCAAGACCAAGCTTGGCAACTCGGAGGTCATGGGTGCGGTTGATGTGGCAGTAAGCACTGCACTGACCAATTATCTTGAAGAGAATCCCAAGGACGCACGGGCCATTGTGCAGAAGGTCATCCTGGCCGCCACGGCGCGCCATGCAGCCCGCAAGGCACGTGAGCTTGTGCAGAGGAAGAATGTTCTATCGGGGTCAGGGCTTCCCGGCAAGCTGGCTGACTGTGCCGACAGGGATCCGGCGGTATCAGAGATATTCATTGTTGAGGGAGACTCTGCAGGCGGCACCGCCAAGCAGGGTCGTGACCGCCGCTTTCAGGCCATCCTGCCGCTGAGGGGGAAGATCCTGAACGTCGAGAAGGCCATGCAGCACAGGATCTTCGACAATGAGGAGATAAAGAACATCTTTACAGCACTGGGTGTCCACATCGGCACCACTGACGACAGCAAGGCTCTCAACATCACCGGCCTCAGGTACGCCAAGGTCATCATCATGACCGATGCCGACGTTGACGGCTCGCATATCACGACACTTATCATGACCTTCTTTTTCAGGTATATGAATGAGCTGATACAAAACGGCAACATTTACATTGCCACTCCTCCTCTTTACCTTGTACATAAAGGCAAGACGGAAAGATACTGCTGGACTGAAGAGGAGCGTGACGCCGCCGTTAAGGAGATGGGTCAGGGCAAGGAATCATCAGTGACCATACAGAGGTATAAGGGTCTCGGTGAGATGAACGCAGAGCAGCTGTGGTCTACTACCATGAATCCCGAGACGCGCACACTGCGCCAGGTAACCATTGACAGCGCCGCAGAAGCGGATCATATATTCTCAATGCTTATGGGTGACGAGGTCCCCCCGCGAAGGGAGTTTATAGAGAAGCATGCGAAGTATGCGAATATTGATGCATAGGCAATAGTCCTCAGTCGGCAGCCGGCAGTCGGCAGTCAAAACTTGACTTAGACTGAGGACTGAAGACTGAGGACGTTAACCTCTAACCGCAATTTATATGTCAAAAGAAAGCCAGCCTGCCTTCAGAAAAAGCCTGAATCTGGTTGACTCTTCGGCCATCGTTATCGGCTCGATGATCGGTTCTGGTATCTTTATTGTCAGTGCAGACATGTCCCGCACACTGGGGTCTCCCGGATGGCTCCTCGTGGCCTGGCTCATCACCGGCTTCATGACCGTAATAGGAGCCCTGAACTTCGGCGAGCTGGCGGCTATGATGCCCAAGGCAGGCGGCACATACGTTTACCTCCGTGAAGCGTACAATCCTCTCACCGGATTCCTTTATGGATGGACCCTCTTCCTGGTGATACAGACAGGCACCATCGCAGCTGTGGCAATGGCTTTCGGGAAGTTCTCCGGTGTCATTGTGCCATGGATCAGCGAGAAAAATGTCCTCTTGAACCTTGGACCGGTGAAGTTCTCGTCGGTCCATGCTGTAGCAATAGGGTCACTTGCCCTGATCACCTGGATCAATTCGCGCGGCATAAGGACCGGCAAACATGTGCAGAACGCATTTACATTCACCAAGGTAATAGTTCTGTTGCTGTTGCTCCTTGCAGGATTCATTTTTGCAGGGTCGGAGGGATTCAGAGCCAATTCGGATTATTTCTGGGATGCCGCCACAATCGACAGGGCCACCGGACTGATCACACCTATTACAGGTATAATGATTGTAGTTGCCATCGCCATGGCCATGGTAGGATCGCTTTTCACCTGTGACGCATGGACCAATATCACCTTTGCGTCGGCTGAAGTGATCAATCCCAGACGCACACTTCCCCTCAGTCTCTTCTGGGGAACACTCATTGCCTTCACCCTGTTCTTCCTGTCAAACATAGTATATCTGAAGGTGCTGCCTTTACGTGGAATGCCCGACGGTGCCGGGGTCATCGAACGAGGGATGGCCTTTGCAACGAACGACAGGTTGGGCACGGCCGCCATATCATCCATATTCGGGGATTATGCCGCCCTGATAATGGCATTACTCATTGTGATCTCAACCTTCGGTTGCAACAACGGACTAATCCTCTCAGGAGCCAGGGTGTACTATGCCATGGCAGCCGACCGGCTTTTCTTCAGGAATGCAGGGAGACTGAACAGCAGGGCTGTCCCGGGTAACGGACTGTGGATCCAGTTCCTCTGGTCTTCAGTGCTTTGCCTGTCAGGCTCATATTCTCAATTACTTGATTACGTGGTATTTGCGGTGCTGATATTCTATGTGCTCACAATTCTGGCAATCTTTGTTCTTCGTCATAAACGGCCAGATGCCGAGAGACCCTACAAAGCCTTCGGGTATCCGATCATCCCGGCATTGTATATTATAATGGCAGTAACAATTATGATCATTCTTTTGATTTACAAACCGACTTTTACATGGCCCGGGTTAGTGATCGTTATACTCGGAATACCGGTATATTATTTATGGAGCCGCCTTAACAAAACTGCATGATATGGAAATTTTTCAGACTGTCTTTGATTGGTACATTGCCAATCTAAACTATTTTACCATTTTTTTACTGATGACCATTGAAAGTTCTTTCATTCCTTTCCCGTCAGAGATAGTGGTTCCCTTTGCTGCATGGAAGGCAGCCGAGGGCACTCTTTCAATGGCAGGGGTGTTGCTTTCATCCACTGCCGGGGCAATGGTGGGAGCCATACTTAATTATTACCTGGCGGTCTGGCTCGGCAGGCCGCTGCTTTACCGCCTTGCAGATACCAGGTGGGCCCACGCCCTTCTGATAACCAGGAGTGGAGTGGAGAAGGCCGAGGCCTACTTTGTCAAACACGGGAAAGCCTCAACCTTTATAGGCCGCCTGGTGCCGGCCGTCAGGCAACTTATATCAATCCCGGCTGGCCTGGCGAAGATGAAAATGGGCCCGTTCCTCCTGTTTACTTTTCTTGGTGCCGGATTATGGAATGTAATTCTTGCCCTGATAGGATACTTTGCCTATGACAAGCGTGAATACATCCTGCCCTACCTTGACTGGATAATGTATGCTATAGGTGCTTTGTTTGTATTATGGCTTACATGGAAAGGAATACAGGTCTGGAGAAAGACCCGCAGTCGGAAGGTTACTCCTCAGTGAGTTCCCCTGAAAGGAGACGCAGCCCTATCTCTGAGATCTTTGCCCTGTAAATGGCTGTCAGCCTCCGGTTGATGGCACTGAGATAATTGTTCTGATACTCCCTGAACTCCAGTCCTGAAAGGGATCCGAGGCGATAACGCTCCATGGCTATTTCAAGTGAGGCCCTGGCCACCGCGGCACTCTGGGTTTCGAAGTCTGTTACGATTATATTGTTTGAATAGGTGTTGTAAAGCAGGTCAAGCTCACTCAGTATCTCATTCTCGATATCGAGGTAGGCAAGTCGGCTGCTCTCCGCCTCAATCTTCGCGTTCGCTATTCTTCTGTTGGTCTCCAGCCCCGAAAAGATATTCCATGACATGTTAAAGCCCCAGTTAAGGCCATTGGTCATATTATATGAGCTGGCGGCCCATGGAAATTCGCTGCGTGTCACATTGTACCCTGTACTGAAGTTGATGGTAGGGTAGCGTTGCGCCCTGACAGCCTCAAGGTCATACTTCGACAGGGTCTCTCCCTGACGTGCCATTATGAGCTGGTTGTTGAAACTGAGTGTCCTTTGGCGAAGTGAATCAATATTTATCTTGGGTGCGAGGATGATGGTATCGTTAATATTGAAGTTGATTTCATGACCGGCATTGAGCAGGTTCGTCAATAGTATATAGGCACTTATTACCGTCTCCTTCTGTAGCAGGACAGCCGAGCTGTCGGCATTGAGGTCAATCCTGGCCTGCTGAAGGTCGAGCCCTGAAATGACACCGAGCAGGTATTTTTCCTCGGCATTCTCATATCTCGATTTGGAGAGAGCCAGGGAAGTGAGGGCCGACTCCATCCTGTTTTGCTGCACGATTATGTTGTAGTATTCTGCGCAGACCCTCATAACGAGGTTCTCCACGTTGATCTTCACTCTCTGGCTGCTCATGGCAAGAAGTTCCTGCTGCCGGCTGTATGTGGTAAACATTCCGAGGCCGTCGAAGAGTCTCCAGTTCAGTGTAACCCCTGCTGTGTAGAAGTTGGTTCTGGTTTTATCCTCCCCGGAGGAAGATGATTCAGTGGTATTGTCAGTCTGTGATTGTCTCCCGGTTCCTGTCACTGTGGGTAGGAAGGGTGACAGGGAGACATTATTGTCTGCAATGGTTTCATCATTCCTGGTGATCTTGAGTGAGTAGTTATTCTCCAATGCCTGCATTATAGCCTCGTCAAGGCTCATTGTTTTCTGAGCCTGCAGGGCAAATGGCGAGAGAAGTAATAGTACTAGGGAACTAAGCCTGAGGTTTCTCATCGGTGATATTTTCAACTTTTTTTCTGGCCGCCAGGTAGCTGTAAACTGCCGGAACGACGAAGAGAGTAAGGAATGTGGCAAAGAATAGACCGCCAACAACCGTGACGCCCATTGAGACACGGCTCTCAGCACCGGCACCGGAGGCAACGGCGAGAGGCATGATGCCCAGAATCGTAGTGAGACTGGTCATCAGAATAGGCCTTAATCGTGATACTGAGGCCTCCCTGACGGCATCCATTATGTTCAGACCGGCTTTCTGCCTCTGGTTGGCAAATTCAACTATGAGAATACCGTTCTTGGCTACCATCCCGATAAGCATTATCAGACCGATCTGGCTGAAGATGTTCAATGTCTGCCCGGTGACGGCCATTGTGAATAGAGCTCCTATTAGCGCAAGTGGAACAGTCACAAGAATTATAACGGGGTCACGGAAGCTTTCAAACTGCGCTGCAAGAACGAGATAGATCAGTACCAGGGCAAGAACAAAAGCAAAGAGCAGGCTTGAGGTGCTCTCGACGAAGTCTTTTGAATCACCTGAGAGCGTGGTGCTGAAATCTTCATTCAGCACCCTGTCTGCAATCCTGTCCATCTCTTCAATTCCTTCGCCCAGTGTATACTTTCCTGCGAGACCCGCAGATATGGTTGCAGAGTTGAACCTGTTATACCTGTACAACTGCGGGGGAAGGCTGTTCTCCCTGACTGAGACAATATTGTCAAGCTGTATCAGCTCGCCCCTGTCGTTCCGCACATATACGTTGGTGAGGTCGGAGGGATCATTCCTTTTTGTACGGTCAAACTGACTCATGATCTGGTATTGTTTCCCGTCAAGGATATAGTATCCGATGCGTTGCTCGCTCATTGTCAGCTGCAGGGTCTGTGCAATGCTCTGGACGTTCACGCCCATCATCGAAGCCTTCTCACGGTTGATGATCACAGTCAGTTCCGGTTTTGTGAACTTGAGGTTCACGTCGCTTGCCGAGAAGTAAGGGCTATTTGAAACCTCAGCCATGAAGTCGGGGATGACCCTCTTCAGATCATCCAGGTTCTTGGCCTGTATCACATACTGCACGGGCAATCCGCCGCGCCTTGAACCAAAGGTCTGCTGTTGAGAAACGATTGTCCGGGCGCCTGTAAGCTGCCGCACCAGCGGCGTGACCGATGTTGCTATCTCCTGCTGCGACCTTTTTCGGTCATCAATATCAGCGAGCCTCACCCTGATATTTCCTGAGTTTCCATTTACCATCATCATAATGTTGTCTTGCTCGGGAACATTATCCCTGACAACAGGCACAACGGTTTCGGCGTAGTTAAGCATGTAGTCGAATGTGGTTCCCTCTGTGGCTGTGGCATTGATGCTGAAGTAACCCCTGTCCTCCAGTGGAGCCATCTCAGACCGGAGCGTAGACCAAAAAAAGCCTATCAGCCCGGCAACAACGACAATGATAACAAGCGCCCAGTACCTTTTTTTAAGGAATGCTGAGATGGCCCTCCTGTACACATTCTGCATTCCGGAGAAGAAGGGTTCCGTTGACTTGTAAAAACGACCTTCCATGGCGTTATGCTTCAGCAGCCTCGA
>Ga0209450_10001434_pt1 | contig 11932 bp, 9 predicted proteins | sample FrelakmetLWP11LW_FD_187149 | JGI IMG/M metagenome (GOLD analysis project Ga0209450, IMG submission 187149) | Freshwater lake sediment microbial communities from the University of Notre Dame, USA, for methane emissions studies - LWP11 LW (SPAdes)... | ecosystem: Environmental > Aquatic >... | reverse complement strand
TGGCGGTCCACGCCGGCGTGGACGACCCTGCACTGGAAACCATCATCGCTGCCGATCGCTGGGCGCGTCAAAGCGCCGGCGAGTTGGTTTCAGGTTGACAGCGTTTTTTCTCCGGAACCCTTGACCGCCCCATGGGTTGAGGCCTATAAAATCGCCAGGCGCCATCAAATCAATGAAAGGGTGGGTTCCCGAGCCTTATGACCAACAGTCTGTTTGCGTTTCTAATTGTTCTCGGCATTCTTATTTTTTTCCACGAATTCGGCCATTTCCTCATCGCCCGGCTGTTCCGGGTCGGGGTCGAGAAATTTTCCCTCGGCTTCGGCCCGCGGCTGCTCGGCAAGAAAGTCGGCATCACCGACTACCGTCTGTCGCTGGTCCCGTTGGGGGGCTATGTGAAGATGGTGGGCGAGGAACCGGACGAAGACCTTGACCCCCACCTCATCCCCCTCTCGTTCACCCACAAGCACGTCCTGAAGCGGATTCTGATCGTTTTCGCGGGCCCGTTCTTCAACATCCTGTTGGCGGTATTGATTTTTTGGGTTATTTCCTTCGTGTCGGGGGTCATGATTCTCAAGTCCTCGATCGGCTCCGTCAAGGAGAACTCTCCGGCCCAGATCGCCGGGTTCAAGAAGGGGGACCTCGTGACCGCCGTCGACGGGGTTGCGGTCGACACCTGGGAAGCGATGGCCGAGCGCATCACCCACAGCGGCGGCAAGCCGCTCGAGATCACCGTGGAGCGCCCCGAAGGGAGCCTCGTTCTGCGGGCCATCCCCGAGCTGATCACGTCCAAGAATCTGCTGGGAGAAAACATCAAGCGTTACGTGATCGGGATCGGCACCGCCGGCGAGACCTATTCCAGAAAACTCGGCTTCTTCCAGGCGGCGGAGGAAAGCCTGCGGCAGACTTACGGCATCGTGGAGTTGATGGTGATGATCTTGACCAAGCTCATCACCGGCGATATTTCCATCGACACCGTCGGCGGCCCGATCATGATCGCCCAGATGGCCGGCGATCAGGCCAAGGCCGGCGTCAGCAGCCTCTTTCAATTCATTGCCGTCATCAGCGTCAACCTGGCGGTCATCAACTTGCTGCCGATTCCCGTTCTGGACGGCGGCCACCTGCTGTTCTTCGTGATCGAGGCCATTATCGGCCGTCCGGTGAATGTCAAAGTGCGGGAGATCTCGCAGCAGGTCGGAATGGTCATTCTCATCATGCTGATGATCCTCGTGTTTTACAACGACATCACGCGGCTGTTTTTCAGCTCATGACGGAGAAGGACTCCATGCCCTCACGACTGGAAATCACCCTCAAAGACCACTTGATCGACCCCGAAGGCGAAGGCATCCGCAAGAAAGCCAAGGCGTACTTCGGCATCGACGCGGCCCGGATTCGGGCGGTGAATGTACTGACGGTCGATGCGGACCTCGGCGCGGGGCAACTGGACCGCATCCGGCATGAAATCTTCGCCAACCCGGTCACCCAGGTGTCTTCCTACCGGCCGTTGGCGCTCGACGGCGAGTGGATCATCTGGGTCGGGTTCCGGCCGGGGGTGCGGGACAACCCGGGTGCGACAGCGGTCGAGGCCATCGAGGATCTTCTCGGTTTACGGTTCAAGGCCGGCGAGGCGGTCTACACGTCCAAACGCTACTGCGTCAGCGGGAAGACCCTCAGCCGGACGGATGTCGAACGGATCGCCGGGGGGCTGCTCGCAAACGACATCATCCAGCAGTGGCGGGTCTGGTCTGCGCGGGAATGGGATCCTGCCGAGGGCATCGGCATCATCATCCCCAAGGTGCGGCTGGACCACAGCCCGACGGTGACCGTGGTCCCCATCGACAGCGACGCCACCCTCCAGCGCATCAGCGACGAGCGCAACCTGGCCTTGAACCCGAACGACATCCCCGTGATCCGGGCCTACTTCTCCGACCCCGGCGTCAGGGCGGCGCGCGCGGCCATGGGCCTGTCGGACCCGACGGATGTCGAGCTGGAGTACATCTCCCAGGCCCGCAGCGATCATTGCAACCACAACACGTTCCGCGGCTTGTTCCATTACCGGGATCTGGACGAGGGGCGGAGCGAAACGGTCGACAACCTGTTCAAGACCTGCATCGAGGCGCCGACCCTGGAGCTGGCGGCGCAGAAACCCTGGGTCGTGTCGGTGCTGTGGGACAACGCCGGCGCCGGGCGCCTGGACGATGAGCACCATTACGTCATCACCGGCGAGACCCACAACTCGCCCTCCAACATGGAAGCCTACGGCGGGGCCATCACCGGCATCGTCGGCGTCTACCGCGACCCCCTGGGCACCGGAAAGGGATCCAAGCTCGTCATGGGCGGCTACGGGTTCTGCGTGGGGCCGCGGGACTACGCCGGGCCGTTGAAACCGCGGCTGCACCCTCGGCGGCTGCTGGACGGGGTCATCGAGGGCGTTCGGGACGGCGGCAACAAGAGCGGCATCCCCACGGCGTTCGGCCAGGTGCTGTTTCACCCGGGGTACATGGGCAAGTGCCTGGTGTTCGTCACGGCGGTCGGCATCATGCCGGCCCGTGTCGGCGGCTTGCCGGCCGACCAGAAGAAAACCTCTCCGGGGGATCTGCTCATCATGTGCGGCGGTCGGGTCGGCAAGGACGGCATCCACGGCGTCACCGCCTCCTCGGAGGTTTTCTCCGAGCACACACCGGCCGGCCACGTTCAGATCGGCGACCCGTACACCCAGAAGAAAATGCACGACTTCCTGCTGGAGGCCCGCGATGCCGGCCTCATCCAGTTCATCACCGACAACGGCGGCGGCGGGCTTTCCTCGTCGGTCGGAGAATCCGCGCGCTATTCCAACGGCGCCGATGTGGCGCTGGAGAAGGTGCCTCTCAAATACGACGGCCTGGACCAGTGGGAGATCTGGATTTCCGAATCCCAGGAGCGCATGACGGTCGCGATCCGTCCGGAAGACGCCGAACCTTTCATGGCGCTCTCCCGCCGGCACGCGGTGGAGAGCACGGTGATCGGCCGCTATACCGACACCGGCCGGCTGCACATCACCTACAACGGGAAGACCTGCGCCTACGTGGACATGGACCTGCTGGCCGCCGGTTTCCCCCAGTGGGAGTTCGAGGCCGAATGGGCATCCCCGCAGCGGCGGGGGTTGTTCGAGCCGGTCCTCAAGGCGCCGGCCGACATGAACCGGCTGCTGCTGGACCTGCTGGAGCGCCCCAACATCTGCTCCACCGAGTGGGTCATCCGGCAGTACGACCACGAGGTTCAGGGCACCAGCGTCATCAAGCCTCTGACCGGCGCCGAAAGGGATGTGAACAGCGATGCCGCCGTGCTGCGACCGATCCTGGGATCGGAACGCGGGCTGGCCTTCGCCCAGGCGCTGCTGCCGGCTTATTCCGCCATCGACGCCTACCCGATGGTCGCCTGCAGCATCGACGAGGCCGTGCGCCGGGTGCTGGCCGTGGGCGGCGACGTCGAGCACATCGGCGGGGTGGACAATTTCTGCTGGCCGAACATCCAGTATGACCCGGAGAGCAATCCCGACGGCAAGTTCAAGGCCGCCCAACTGGTGCGCGCCTGCCGGGCGCTGCGGGACGTTTGCCTCGCCTACGGAATCCCGCTGCTGTCGGGCAAAGACAGCATGTACGTGGACGGGCATCTGGCGGGGCGTTACGGCGAAATGCACAAGGTGTCCGCACTGGAAACCATGCAGTTTGCGACGATCTCGCGGGTCCCCGACATCGACCGTTGCGTCACCATGGACAGCAAGCTGGCCGGCGACTTGGTTTACGTCACCGGCCTGACCCGCAACGAGCTCGGCGGCTCCGAATATTACGCCCATCTGGGGTACTTGGGCCTGAACGTGCCGCAGGTGCGCAGCGCCGAGTTCATGCCGCTTTACCGGGCGCTCCACCGTGCGATCGCAGCGGGGTTGGCCGCTTCCGTCCACGGGGTCTACCGCGGGGGCCTGGGGGTCCACCTGGCCATGGTGGCCATGGGCGGCGGCCTGGGCATGCGCGTAGATACCGGCAGGGTCCCCGTCGAGGGGTTTCATCGCAACGATACCCTGCTGTTTTCAGAGTCGGCCGGCCGCTTCATCGTCACCGTCGACCCTCGCCGGCGCAGCGAGTTTGAATCCGCTTTCAAAGGCCTGGCCTGCGCCTGTATCGGCACGGTCACGGCGGAGCCGCTGCTAAGGGTGGATGGGCTGCACGGCGAGGCCCTGGTATCCGTCGCCGTTTCCGATCTGAAGGCATCGTGGCAGAAACCCTTCGGGCATATAGTTTGATATCGGAGGTGACGGAATGGCTAAGGTGAATGTCCTCGTCCTGACCGGATACGGGCTCAATTGCGACTATGAGACGGCGCACGCCTTCGAACAGGCCGGCGCCGCGGCTCACCGGGTCCACATCAACTCGGTCATCGACGGGTCCGTGCGCTTGGAAGACCATCACGTCCTGGTTTTCATCGGCGGGTTCGGTTGGGGGGACGACCACGGCGCCGGGGTCATCCAGGCGGTCCGGTTCAAGACCCATCTCGGCCGGCGCCTGCTCGACTTCGTCGAGCGGGGCCGTCTGGTGCTCGGCATCTGCAACGGCTTCCAGGCCCTCGTGAATCTGGGGCTCCTGCCGGGCTTTGACGGCGACTACCGCTCGCGCTCGGTGGCGCTCATCAACAACGAATGCGGCAACTTCCGCAACCAGTGGGTTCGCCTGGCGGTCAACCCCCAGTCGCCCTGCCTTTTCACGAAAGGAATCCGATTGGCGGATTTCCCGGTGCGCCACGGGGAAGGCAAGCTTTACGCCGACGGCCAGGTGATCGAGCGGCTCACGCAGAACCACCAGATCGTTCTGCGCTATGCGCTCCCGGACGGAAGCCCGGCCGGCGGCCGCTTCCCTTACAACCCCAACGGGTCCGTGGAAGACATCGCAGGCATCTGCGACTCGACCGGACGCGTCTTCGGCTTGATGCCGCACCCCGAGGCCTACAACGACTGGACCAACCACCCGGACTGGCTGCGGGAACGGGAAGCGGCGAAACGCAAGGGAGAGCCGTTCGGCGTTGGCCCGACCGTCGGCATCCAGATCTTCCGAAACGCAGTGGCCTACCTGCAGGGTTGCTGAAAACCGGCGAGCGGCATCCCCCAAGGGTGCGGGGCGCCATGGTTCCCGGCCTGCGAGCAGATTCGTTTTTGAACTTTTAGTTCCCCGTTTGTAATCGACGGCCCTCCTCCGTCGGTCCTTTTCACCCACTTCTTCGGACCCTTCCTTTTCGAGCCTCTTCGGCTCTAAAAAGTTTTTATAACCCATTAATAGAGTTAATAACCCGGGACCTTCCGCCGCAGGGTTGCCACGCCGTTTGAGCCAGCGCCGACGCCCTTTTTCCATTCTCTCCGCAAGGCTCAAGGAATCATAATTGCTTCGATTTATCGAACAGTTAACCTCCGCACGATTCAATTTTAGAAAGCGTGGCCCACTTTTCTGCGGGACCCACCCGAATGACATGGCACAAGTTTTGAAGAATCAGCCCTTGAATTCATGCGAGGAGTGTCCGCACATGCGTCGCGATTCCGGTTTCACAGCCCTCGAGGTGGCGATCACACTGGCGATCGTCGCCATTCTGGCATCCGTCACGATGCCGTCGTTCTTGAAGTGGCTGCAGGCCTTTCGCTTGAGGGGCGCGGCCATCAACCTCATGGCCGACATTGAAATGGCCAAGGTCCGGGCGATCCGCGAAGGGGCCTTGGTGAGCATTCAGTTCTCAGAGAACCGATACCAGGTGTTTTTCGACAACGGCGCTTCCTGCGTGACCGCCAGCAAAACGCGCGACGGAGCCGAGGGGTTAATCCAGGATCGCCGGCTGCCGACGGCCGTCAGGGTCTCGCTGGCGGATCTGATCCTGCCGCAGCCCGGGATTTGCTTCGACAGCCGGGGGCAGGCTCCCGAATTGGCGGCCGCCGCGGTGCTCATCCCGCTGGAGAACGACTCTGGCCGCAAGAACGTCCGGGTCAATCGGCTCGGCAGCGTCAGAATTCAATAGGCACAGGGAATGATGTTATGAGCCAAGCGGTTTTCAATCTTAAAAACGCCAAGGGGTTTTCCTTCATCGAGCTGTTGATTGCCATGGCCATCCTCGCGATGGGTATGATGGCTGCCGTTTCCATGCATTTCGGTTCGACACGCAACAACACCAAGGGAAACATCTACACCCAGGCCAACATGCTGGCCAAGGCCCAACTCGAGGATCTCAAGAACCAGGATGTCGATTTGCTGATGGCCGGCGGTCCTTACCAGGACCCCAACAACCCCGTCAATGCGAGCGGACAGGCCGGTGGCATCTACACCCGCAGCTGGACGATCGATACCCTGGGCACCGGGGCCCGTCGCATCACGGTAACGGTGCAGTGGAACCGCAGGGGGGCGCCTGGCAGCGTGGTGATTTCATCGAACACCAAAGGCAGCGGTGTATGACCATGAACGCCTCTTCAGACACCCGTTTCCGAGATTCTAAGTTTTCCCGGTGCTTTTCCTCCGCCGGTTTCTCAATGGTGGAAATGCTGCTGGTGTTGGGCGCGCTGGCGGTCTTGTTCGGCGCCATCTACTCGGGGTTCGAACGGCTCAGCCGTTCCTACACCGCGGAGAACGTCAAGGCCGGCACCCAGCAAAGCGCGCGCATCGGCGTGGAGACGATGATCCAGGACATGCGGCTGACCGGGCTCAACCCCTTGGGCACCGCCGGCGCCGGGGTAGTGGCGGCCACCCCCACAAGCTTCCAATTTACGGCCGACGTCAACTTTGACGGGGATGTGGACGACCCGTTTGAAAACATCACCTATCGACTGTCCGGCACGAATCTCGAGCAGGTCAACCACCTCGGCACGGAGGTGCTGCTCGAGAACGTCACCGCACTGGCGTATACGTATTTTGACGACACGGGGACCGCCATCCCCCCGGCCAACCTGGCGGCCCGCCTGGTTGACATCCGCACGGTCGGCATGACGCTGACCGTCAGCCGTCCCGCGGGGCGCAACCAGCAGGTTTCCCGGACCTACAACACCCAGGTCCGGTGCCGCAACATGTGAGAAAGGCACAGGTCTGCCATGATGAACACCGCCCGACGCATTCTCGGCAACGAAAACGGCTTCGTGCTCGGCGCCTCCATCCTGATCTCGGCCATTTTGCTGCTGGCCGGGGTCCTGGCCCTCTGGACGTCGAGCACGGAGATGCACGTCGTACGCAACGAGAACGACCTCACCCGTGAATTCTACAGCGCCGAAGGAGGGGTGATCGACGCCATCGAGAACTATGATGTGGGCGCCATGCAATGGCTGACCGATGCGTTTCTTCTGACCGCCCAGACCCTGGCCGGGGTGGCTCGGACATCCGCCAATTCGGGCGGGCAGACCGTGGCGACGGTCGAAGTGCGCTGCATTCACAATGAATCGGCATCGCCTGTTCCCGGCCTCAGCGCCGCCGCCAACACGGTGCCCTTTCAACGGCACATCTCATCGCCGCCGGAAGGCTCCGGCTTCAGCCTGAAATACTTCGAGGTGCGCCGCTACGGCATCACGGCCACCTCGGAAACCGGCAACACCCGGGTCCAGATCGGCGCCTACAAGGTCTTCAACAAGTATTGATGCTAAGTTGCAGCCGCTTGCGAAAAGGAGGCTTCGGCATGAAACGATATGTACTGGTTACGCTTCTGGCGATCTTCGGCTGCACCCCGATCCTGTGGGCGGACGACACCGAGATCTACGGCACGATCAACAACCCCTCGCTCGAGCCCAACGTCCTGATCCTCTTCGACACCTCGGGGAGCATGGCGACCGATGATGTGCCGGGCAGCCCTTATGCTCCAGCCACGGACTACTCAAACCCTTACAACGGCGCAACCTATTCGGCCAATGCCGTGTACCGGTGGAACAACCAGACCGATAGCTGGGTTCTTTTTAACAGCAACATCGACAGTATCATTTGCCCTTCGATCAAAAACGACCTTCTCACTAAAGGGTACGCGCAGGCGCGGCTCAACACGTCCACCTTGAACTGCGGCAGCCAGCAGGACCCGCGGCCGCGGTTGCGCATCGGCAACTACATGAATTATGTCGCCCGAGGAATCGGCGACACCACCCGTCCGCGCATCGATGTGGCCAAGGACGTCCTGACGGACCTCATTCTGAACACCACCGGCGTTCGTTTCGGAATGTTTGTGTTCAACAACGACCAGGGCGGTCGTCCGATCGCGGCGTGCGGCGCCGACCAGACAGCGCTTCTGACTTCTCTGTGGGATGCGTCCCCGAACGGGTGGACGCCGCTGGCCGAGACCCTGGCCGAGATCGGGCTTTACTTCGCGGGCAAACCGAGCTGGTACAACTCGGGCGGATTTCCATCCGGAAGCTACAGCGGGGGGCATTACGTTTCGCCCATGCAGGAACGCTGTCAGAAGAACTATGTCATCATCATGACCGACGGCGAACCCACCCAGGACCGCGACAGCCGCCTGTATGCGACGCCCTACATCAACGGCGACCTCATCGGCGACTACAACAACGACCAGACACCCTGCGACCCGACCAACCACAGAGAATATTGGGACCCCACCCAGGGCTGCTCGGCCTATGGATCCAACGGATCGGACTACCTGGACGACGTCGCCCAGTACCTCTATGAAAACGACTGCAACCCAACCATGGGCGACGGGACTTCCTTTGACAAGCAGAATATCACGACCTTTACCATCGGGTTCCAGGTCAACCACTCGCTGCTCAAACGAACGGCCGCCGGCGGAGGCGGAGAGTATTTCACGGCGGGGAATCACTCGGAGCTGAAAGAAGCCTTCGATCAGATCATGTCGAGCATCGTCGAGAAGAACGCCTGCTACGTGGCGCCGGTGGTCCCCATCAGCCGTATGAACCGGGTGTTTGCCGGCGACAAGATCTACCTCGGTTTTTTCAAGCCCCAGCAGAGCGGACGCTGGTTCGGCAACATCAAGCGCTACGGGCTCAAACCGGACGGGACCCTCGTGGACGCCAAGAGCCCCTATCCCAACGGCGACGTGGTAACGACCCCTGACGGGTTGATCAAGGACAACGCCCGTTCCTGGTGGACCAGCCTCGGCAATGACGGCCCCGCGGTGGAAAACGGCGGTGCCGCCGAAGCGTTGAACCTCCAGGTCTCATCGGGGGCGACACGCAACGTCTACACTTACACCGGGACCCAGGCGGCGTTGACCGACTCTTCCAACGCCTTCGTTGCTGCCAACACCGCCATCACCCAAACCCTTCTCAACGTGGCGGATGACACGGCGCGCGAAAACCTTTTCACCACCGTTCGCGATGGATGGTTCGGCGATGTCATCCATTCCGAACCGGCGGTGGTGGTCTACACCGACAAAACCGTAATCTATGTCGGTGCCAACGATGGGCTGCTGCACGCCATCGACGACGACACCGGGCAGGAATTATGGAGTTTCGTTCCGCCGGAGCAGTTAAACCGGCTTTACCTTCTGAACGACGCCGACCACGACTACTTCGTCGACGGCTCACCGACCGTCCACTATGGCGATAGTCAGAATAAAATTCTGATCGTCGGCTCGCGCCGGGGCGGCCATTCCTACACGGCGCTTGACATCAGCGACTACAGTGCCCCGCGCTACCTTTACAGCATCGGTCGCGACATTCTCGGCCCCACACCCACCAATTACGAGCGCCTGGGGCAATCGTGGGCGCGGCCGGACAAGGTCACAGTGGCCACCGGGTCCACGGTGACCGAATCAGGCTGCGGAGTGAACGTCACGGTCAGCACCGCCGATGTATTCCTGTTTGCCGGCGGCTATGACACCAACCAGGACAACCATCCGGTAACTTCAGCGGACGGCCTGGGCCGGGCGGTGTTCGGCGTGAACATGGCGACCGGCGCCGTGGTCAGCAGCCTCAAGTTCACGCCGGCCACGCATTCGACTTTAGGGCTGAGCAATGCCGTCGTGGATGTCTCCGGCTTCGACCACGACGGTGACGGCATCGTCAGCCGCATCTATTTCGGCGATCTGGGCGGGGCCGTCTTTGCGCTGAAGGACGACCAGGTCCAGACGTACACGCCTTGTTCCCAGACCATCACGCAAAACGTGGTCGACGGCGTCTGGTCGGGGATGAAGCTGTTCCAGACCCCCACGCTGAGCGGGAACAAGCTCAAGATCCTCTATGCGCCGGATGCCGTGGCCGAAAAATACCCGCCCAGCACCCACGGCGAATACATATACTTCGGCACCGGAGACAGGGAAAACCCGGACGACACCACCGTGGTCAACCGGTTCTATGCCGTCAAGAACGACTGGACGGCAACCGCCCCGTACACCGAATCCGACCTGGTGGATGTCACGAGCAACGACATCCAGCTTGGTACAGCCGCCGAAAAGGCGGCTGTCAAAAGCCTCCTGGAGACTCGTAAGGGTTGGTATATCCGGCTGGAAAACGCGGGGGAAAAAGTGGTTTCATCGCCGCGCGTTTACGGCGGCGTGGTGTACTTCACCACCTACACCCCGTCGGACGACTCCGGCATCAACCCCACCGACCCCTGCGCGGCATCGACGGTGCGCGGCGTCTCGCGCCTGTACGCCGTGGACTACAAAACCGGAGGGGCCGTGCACGAATTCAGCGCGACGCCTGAAACCGACCACTCCGGCTACGCTGTGAGCCTCGGCAAGCTGGACCGGTCGCTATCCGTGGGCACCGCGATCCCTTCGGCGCCGGTCATCGCCATTCTCTCGGGCGGCGCGCGCCTTTTCATCGGCGTCGAGGGCGGCATCGTCAGCCTGCCGACCATCGCCACCCAGGACATGTACCGGTACTACTGGAACCAGATCTTCTGATGCAAAGGAGAGTTTCCATGACAATCAAGATCGCATCGTGGCAGGGCATCGGATCGGCCGTTCTGGTACTCATCGGCCTGGCGGCAACCCCGGCCTGGTCCGCGGAGCAGAAGGTCAATGAAACGGTGAGCATTGTGAGAACCATTGACCTCGATGAGTGCGAACCCATCAAAATCCGGGCCAAAATCATGGAGGTCAACTCTGAAAAGGGGACCTTGGTGGTGGTCGAGCGCGAAATCCGTGAGATCGACTTCGACAAGGGCGGCCAGCGGATCAAGACCTCCTATCTGAACATCGAAGGCAAACCGGAACCCCGGGCCGCGTTTCGACCGGGTCAATACGTGCTGGTGAAAGGTTTTCAGCACCCTGATGGGTTCATGGTCGCCTCAGTGGTCCAAAAAATCGAAAAACCGGTTGAAAAGAAAACGAGCTATAAACCCGTCGCAGAAGGCCAGAGAGCGTCGCGAAGGAATTCGGCAGCTGCTCGACCTCGATGAAACCGAAGCAGCTTCGGTATTAACTTCTTTTATACGGTTTAAATGTTCTTTAGGATGGCCGGCCGACGCCCTCCTTTCGGGAGATTTTCGATAAATCCATCGCAGGGGGCGGTCCCGAACGATTATGAAATATTAATAAGTATTTACAATAAGTTAATTCGAAATACGGTTGGGGTGAAGCCCGTCTGCCCGCAGAGACACACAGACAAGAGCAGCTTCTAAAAGGAACTCTGCGAGGACGGCCGATTGACCGGCGCCTGCGGGACGGGCTACACCAACGCGATGTCCGGCGCGAATGCCATCGCCTTTGCCTTCAACGACACCGCCAGCCTTTTCGACGGTACCCAATGCACGACCTATCCGCTCAACGACCTGAGTTGTGTCAACCTTGAAGCCCTGGACAGCGAACTGGTCGCGTTCCGGTTGAACAACGGCGCGATCGAACGTTACGATCCGCAGACCGGCTGGAAAACCATTGCCGAAAATATCGAATCGCTCGTCTTTGAATATTTGGATGACACGTTGAGCGTTCTTGCCCCGCCGACCGCAGACAATGCAGCCGGCTGGCTGGCGTTGAA
>Ga0209450_10001432_pt1 | contig 11940 bp, 10 predicted proteins | sample FrelakmetLWP11LW_FD_187149 | JGI IMG/M metagenome (GOLD analysis project Ga0209450, IMG submission 187149) | Freshwater lake sediment microbial communities from the University of Notre Dame, USA, for methane emissions studies - LWP11 LW (SPAdes)... | ecosystem: Environmental > Aquatic >... | reverse complement strand
GGTATTTTTGTTCGGCGAGCATGCAGTGGTATACGGAAAGCCCGGCATAGCAATGGCAATAAAACCCCGGGTGTTTGTAACGGTCAGAAATACAAAACGCCCGCAACGTGCAAAATCCCCCTATATTGACGGATGTTTTGAGGCGATGGGTGTGATGGGAAGTGTCTATATCAACTCGCAGATCCCGAGTTCATCCGGCCTGGGCTCATCCGCCGCCGTCACTGTTGCGACACTCTCGGCAATCAACGATGAGTTCTCCCTGCATAAGACCCGTGAAGAAATTGCGAACATGGCATTTGAGATAGAAAAGAACGTTCAGAAAGGGCGGGCGAGCCCCACCGATACTACGGTTTCCAGTTATGGGGGGATTGTCCTTATTGCCGGGGGCTCCAGGCGGAGACTTGCACCGCAGAACCTGAACCTTGTCATAGGAGACTCTCTTGTCTCGCACAGCACGGCAAAAATGGTAGAACAGGTCGGGGACTTAAAAAAGAAACATCCAGAAATTGTGGATCCGATACTTGATGCTATCGAAGGAGTGAGTATGAGTGCGATCCACCACCTCAACAATCCCAAAGAACTGGGGAGATATATGGACATGAACCACGCTCTGCTTGATGCTCTGGGAGTCGGTCACCCGCAGCTCTCGAAACTGGTGCTGGCCTCACGGGCTGCAGGTGCATTTGGCGCCAAGATCACCGGTGCCGGCGGGGGTGGCTGTATGGTAGCTCTCTGCGCAAAACACTTGAAAATACGGGTGGCCGGTGCAATAGAAGCATGCGAGGCCCGGGCGATCATTACGGGTATTGATACTGAGGGTGCGAGGAAGGAAAAAAATGTCTGACCGCATCCTCTTAAAGCTCGGCGGGAGCGTTATAACAGATAAAAAAACCGACTGCGCCATCAACTATGATCAGCTATCCCATGTCGCATCAGCGATTTCACGTGCCCGCACGGCAGGTATGGTTATCATTCATGGGGCCGGTTCCTGCGGGCACCCGGAAGCCCGGCAGTATCACCTTGACAAGGGAGTTATCAAAGGTCAGACCGAAGGGATATATGTAACCCACCGGGCTGTCAGCCGTCTGAACGATGCTGTTGTTGAGACCCTGAGAGAAAAGGGGGTAGCAGCGGTCGGAGTCCACCCGCTTCATGCGGCTTTAGCCGATAAGGGCAGGCTCGCAGCTTTCGAACACCGGCATCTGGAACGGATGCTGATGCTCGGGATGGTTCCTGTGATCCACGGAGATGTGGTGATGGACCTCTCGAAGGGGGCCTGTATTGTATCAGGAGACCAGCTGGTACGGTATCTTGCAATTGCCCTCAAAATCAATCGTGTTGGGCTCGCCACCGATGTACCGGGAGTGCTGGATGGAGGATTCGTGGTGCCGGAAATTGCACAGGATACGGCACCATCCTTCCAGATCGGCAACTCGATGCATACCGATGTCACCGGTGGAATGAGAGGGAAGATCAATGAACTGCTCGGCCTTGCGTCTGCGGGGATCGGGTCGCATATATTTCATGTCTCGCGGGTTGGTGACTTTCTTGCAGGAACCGACCATGGTGGGACAATAATAAGGGGAGATTAACCAGAATGGGAGATAAAAAGAGGTTTACCTCATCACGAAAACTCGATCACCTGCGTATCTGCAAAGAGAAAGCAGTTGAGAGTGGCGATGCCGGTTTTGGCGATGTCAGGTTCGTGCACAATGCCCTGCCGGAATGTGACATGAGCACTATCGATCTCGCCACCCGGTTCCTGAACCATTCGTTCTCATCTCCCCTGTTTATCTCGGCAATGACCGGAGGTCATCCCGGAACAAAAGAGGTAAATGTCCGGCTTGCACGTGCGGCGGAACGCTTTGGGATAGGTATGGGGGTCGGCTCACAGCGGGCTGCTCTCGAAAACCCGGCTGTTTCGGATACCTTCTCCGTTGTCCGCGACGAGGCACCCCACGCGTTTCTGGTCGCAAATCTCGGGGCAGTCCAGCTTCGTGACCACGGTATTGAATGGGCAGAACGGGCTTGTGAAATGATCCAGGCAGATGCGATTGCCATACACCTGAATTTCCTTCAGGAGGCTATCCAGCCGGAGGGGGATCATAATGCCCTTGGTTGTCTGGCAGCGATCGAAGAGATCTGCCGTGAATTCAGGACCCCGGTAATTGTCAAAGAAACCGGCTGTGGTATTTCCGGGGAAACCGCACGACAATGCTGGGGAGCGGGAGTAAGCGCGATTGATATCGGCGGCTGGGGCGGGACCTCGTGGGCGGCAGTAGAGAGTATCCGTGCGGATGAAAGCAGAAATGAACGTGACAAGCGGTTAAAAACGCTCGGTGAAGCTTTTACCGGATGGGGCATTCCCACGGTAGTAAGTCTTGCCGAGGTGCTTGCCTCCGGCGGCCCGGTTATTGCATCGGGCGGTGTCAGGTCAGGTCTCGATATTGCAAAAAGCCTGGCATTCGGTGCGGATCTCTGCGGTATGGCACTGCCTTTCCTGAAACCCGCTATGGAAAGTGAAGAAGCACTCGACCGTACGATCGGGGCCCTCCACCAGGAACTCACTGCCGCAATGTTCCTGACCGGGTCAGCACGGATCGCAGATCTCCGGAAAGCAAAATTGTTCATCCAGGGCAGAACCCGGCAGATGATAGACAAGGACAATCCGGCACGGGTCAGAAAATACCAGTAAAAACGGCAGATTTTTCAAAAAACCACACTAAAAACAAACAACTAGGAGATACACGATGGATATTGAGATTATAGCAGTGGGCGGATACGATGAGGTCGGGCGAAATATGACCGCTGTCCGCTGCGGAAAGGAAATTGTCATATTTGATATGGGACTCCGCCTGGACCAGGTAATGATCCACGAGGACGCGGAGATTGAGAATATGCACTCCCTTGACCTGATAAAGATCAAGGCGATACCAGATGATACGATGATGAATTCGGTCGAGGGGACCGTAAAAGCGATTGTCTGCTCACACGGGCACCTTGACCATATTGGAGCGATCCCAAAACTGGCCCACCGGTATAATGCACCAATCATTGCAACACCCTATGCAACGGAACTGATCCGGCAACAGATATCCGGTGAACAGAAATTCGGCGTGAACAACAAGCTCTTCGCCCTCAAGGCAGGTCAGAGATATACGCTGTCCCAGAATCTTGTTCTTGAATTCGTACACACTCAGCACTCAATCATTGATACGGTTATGCCGGTACTTCATACCCCCCAGGGTGCGATTGTCTATGCCTGCGACTTTAAACTTGACCGGACACCGGTGATTGGCCAACCCCCGGATTTTGCCCGGCTCCGGCAGATCGGGAAAGAGGGTGTCATTGCATTGATCGTGGAGAGCACGTATATTGACCGCCCCGGGCGGTGTCCCAGCGAACGGATAGCAAAAGATCTCGTCAGGGATGTCATTACCAGTTATGAGGATGACAAGAGTGCGATTATTGTTTCCACGTTCTCCTCGCACATTGCGCGTGTAAAAACGATTGCGGAATGTGCCCATGAAATCGGAAGAAAACCCGTGCTCCTCGGACGTTCTATGGAGAAATACTCGGTAACCGCCGAACAGATGAAACTTGTTTCCTTCCCCGAGACGACCAGTGTATTCGGGAACCGGCGGACGGTTGACCGGACGATGCGCAGGATGATGAAAGCGGGAAAAGATAAGTTTATGCCAATCATTACCGGACACCAGGGTGAACCCGGCTCTATTCTTACCCGCATTGCACTCGGGGACACCCCGTACCAGCTGACCAAGGGAGACAAGGTCCTTTTTTCGGCAAATGTTATTCCGAACCCGATGAATTTCGGGCAGCGGTATAAGATTGAGCAGCACCTTAAAATGGCCGGGGCACGGATCTTCGAAGATCTTCACGTAAGTGGTCATGCATATCGCGAAGACCACTACGAGTTTATTCACCTGCTGAATCCCCAGCATATCATCCCGGCCCACGGGCATCTGAAGATGACAGCAGGGTATACTGACTTTGCATCAGAACTTGGCTATACTGCCCATTCCACTGTTCACATGATGAAGAACGGGCAGCGTCTCATAATCAAATAAAAAACGAGGTCATGATGTCAGAACTTTTACCGTACCTGGAATCGGTCGCAAACGAGATCGACCATATGATCGACCGGTATTTTGTGGATAAAGTTGGTGATCTGAATAAAGCAAGTGCTCACCTCCTCTCTGCAGGGGGTAAAAGACTCCGCCCGGCAGTAGTCATGCTGGCAGCCGATGCAGTAAAAAAGGGAAGTTCTGAGGCTATCATCAAGGCAGCACTTGCCCTTGAGCTAACGCATACCTTCACACTGATCCATGATGATATCATGGATGACGACACGCTCAGGCGTGGGGTCCAGACGGTACATACAAAATGGGATATGCCGACCGGTATCCTTGCCGGGGATGTCCTCTATGCACGGGCTTTTGAGTTCATCTGTATGGCAAAGGCAGATGACGAAGCCAAAGTCCGTGCAGTTTCCATGCTTGCCCGCGCCTGTGCCGATATCTGCGAAGGACAGCATATGGATATGTCGTTTGCGAACCGCAATGACGTTGACGAGTATGAGTATCTTGAAATGGTAAAGAAAAAAACCGGCGTCCTCTATGCGGCGGCAGCAGGAATTGGTGCGATTCTTGCCGGCAGCAATGTCCAGCAGGCAAAAGCTCTCTACCTCTTTGGGCTGAATACCGGGATAGCGTTCCAGGTCCAGGATGATCTCATTGATCTCCTGACCCCGGCAGAAAAGAGTGGAAAGAACCAGGCATCTGACCTGCGGGAAGGTAAACAGACCCTGATAATGATCAAAGCCCGGGAAAAGGGTATTGACCTGTCAAAATACAAACACGACCTGACCGATGAAGAGATTGATGCAGCAATAAAAGAGCTGAATGATGCCGGAGTCATCGATGAGGTAAAAAAGATCGCACAGGACCTTGTGAAGGACAGCAACAGGCATCTTTCCCTGCTCCCTCCCTCAAAGGAGCGGGCGCTCCTGATGGAAATCGGGGAATTTTTTGTTACGCGGAGCTATTAGGATGCCGGGGGAAAATCCAAAAGACCTTCTTTTTTTATGTGCACTCCAGAACTCGGTGAAGCATGGAGGTGTACCCCAGTCCGGGGCAGTGATTGGCATGGTGATGAGTGCCCACCCGGAACTGCGATCCCGGGCAAAGGAAGTTGCCACTCTGGCAAAAGATGCGATTGGGGATGTTGCAGCCCTCTCTCCTGATGCCCGGGTGGCAAAACTCCAGGCACTTGCACCGGAAATGTACGCGGCCCTCTTTGTAAAACATGAGCACAGGAAAGTTCTTCCTGACCTGGAAGATGCAGAAAAAGGTGTGGTTATGCGGTTTGCGCCCAATCCTTCAGGCCCTCTCCACATCGGTCATGCCCGTGCAGCGGTGCTGAATGATGCGTATGTCAAAGAGTACGGTGGAAGGTATATCCTCCGGATAGAGGATACGGATCCGAAACGCGTTGACCCTGCGGCGTACGAGATGGTGAAAGAGGATATTGCATGGATGGGACTGGGTATAACCGAGACGGTCACGCAAAGCGATCGCCTGCCGCTGTACTATGATCTCTGCACGCAATTGATCAAACGGGGCGGAGCATATGTCTGCACCTGTAACAATGACAGGTTCAGGGAACTCAAACAGGCAAAAACCGCATGCCCGTGCAGGGACCAGGCTGTGGAGAAAAATCTCGAGCTCTGGGATAAGATGCTCGACCACATGTTTAAGGAAGGGGACGTAACCGTCCGGATAAAAACCGACCTCAATAATCCGGATCCGGCCATGCGGGACTTCCCGGCATTCCGCATTCTTGATTCACCACCCCATCCCAAGGTCAGTGCTCATGTGTACCCGCTGATGAACTTCTCGGTAGTTGCCGATGATCACCTGCTGGGCGTGACCCATGTTATCCGGGGAAAGGATCATATTGCCAATACCCGGAGACAACGATATATTTACGACCATTTTGGCTGGAAGGTACCGGTATACCGCCATTATGGCAGGATGGGCATCGAGGGAGTGGTGCTTTCAACATCCCAGATGCGGCTCGGCATCAACGAAGGGACCTTTACCGGGTGGGACGATATCCATCTGGGCACCCTCCGTGCCCTTGAACGGCGGGGAATAAGTCCTGAAGCGGTAAAGAACGCGGTCCTGGCAATAGGTATCGGTGACACCGACATCTCGTTTTCATGGGACAACCTCTATGCAGAGAACAAGAAAATCGTTGATCCTGTCGCAAACCGGTACTTCTTTGTGCCGGATCCTCTTATCGTAAACATTGATGGAGCACCGGATCATACCGCACATGCGATGCTCCACCCGGGTGATGCTGCGCGGGGCAGCCGGACGCTTGAGTTCCATGGCTCGGTAGCTCTGCCGAAGAATGATATTACTCATGATACTGCGATGGTGAGGCTGAAGGATCTCTTCAATGTCAACATTACCTGGGAGGGAAATACACCGACCTTTTCCTATGCCGGGGAATCGCTCGCAGATGCACGCTCAGCAAAGGCACATATTATCCAGTGGCTTCCGGCACAGGCCCTCATTCCCTGTACCCTCCTCACGCAGGAAGGAGAAATCGCTGGTGCCTGCGAGCCCCTGGTGGTAAAAGAGCTGGGGAACGTAGTGCAGTTCGAGCGGATCGGGTTTGTGAAGATCGATGCGGTTGATAACGGCCGCGTGACCGCATATTTCACGCATAAATAACCATTTTTCAACCTGCAGATCACCTGAAAATTATTCTCTTCCGGTAAATTTTTATATACTTACAATCATCTATTATAGTAAGTATCTTGTAATGCAAGATACTGTGTTAAACAATTAACACATGCATGCTCAATCATCTACCCTCTGAAACAGACCCGGCATACCTGGACCAGCAACAAACATTTCAACATCCCTGGTATGCCGGTGACAGGGCATGCTGTGTATTCAGGGAGATGCCATGAATATCCAGTTTAAAAAAGGCGTACTTGAGATCTGCGTTCTGTCTGTTCTGGCTCACAAGGATTGTTACGGTTACGAACTGGTAAACGAGATATCCAAACGGATCGACATTGCCGAAGGAACGATTTATCCCCTCCTCAGGCGCCTGAAAGACGAAGGTTTTGTCACAACATACCTTCAGGAATCTGCTGAGGGACCTCCGAGAAAATATTACCGGTTAACCGAAAGCGGAAGGAAAGAAGAACATGAACTCAAAGATGAATGGACGCGGTTTACGACATCGGTAAATGCGCTCCTTCTCGGGAAAAACGATGCTGCAGAATGAACTGGAATATATCCGGCTGCTCCGGGAACGGCTCGAAGGCACACTCCCCCCTGAAGAACTTGAAGATATCCTTTCAGATTATCGCGAGCACTTCAGTGTTGGAAAAGAGAAAGGAAGATCCGAACAGGAGCTGTTTGTATCGCTCGGTGCACCCGATACGGTAGCACGGGAAATAAAGGCAACACACTTCATCAGAAAAGCTGAGAATACCCATTCGTGGGGTAACATCCTGCGTGCGGTCATGGCAACGCTGGGCCTTGGATTATTCAACCTTGTTTTTGTCGTGGTGCCGTTCATATTCCTTCTCGTCATGCTGGCATTTGTTTTTCTGGTGGGCGTTCTGTTCACTGCACTGGGACCGGCAGCATTTATCATCTCTGTACTGCAGATCCTGGGTTTCTGGTCATTGAACCTGTGGCTCTCCCCTGTTGCCGGGATCTTCTTCTCGACCGGGATTACTGCAGTTGGGCTGCTGCTGGTTATCGGTGATTTCTATCTTGCCCGGTTCTTCTACCATATCGGCATACGCTATCTCAAGTGGAACATCGCAGTCATCACCGGAACGGAGGTTGAACCATGAACCTTGAGTCCTCGAAAATATCTGCTTCAAAGGTCATTTTATGGCTCGTTGCAATCGCGATTGTCTCATTTTTCCTCGGGTTTGTAATCCTCGCATATACCGGCGGTTTTTCACCGGGTGGTGACCTTTCTCTCGTTAAAACGGGAAATGAATCAACAGTTGAGACAACTCGTGGTAATCTCGAGCCCGGTGAAGCCCGGTCCGCCGCTGTTTTCATCACGCTGGGGACCGGGGAACTGACCGTGAGTGGAGGAGCGGATAAAAAATACCTGATGGAATATGAGGTGGCCACCGGCAATCCGGGAGGGCGCCCGGTTATCACTTACGCTGCAGAGAACTTCAGGGGAACTCTCCGCATATCCCCGACAGAGAACAAGCGGGCAACCGGATTCCCCTTTACCATGATGAACCGCTGGAACATCCGGTTAAACGATGATATCCCTCTTACTCTTGATATAAACACTGGCGTGGGGGATTCAAAACTGATCCTGGGATCTCTTAATCTTTCTTCACTTCGGGTGAAAATGGGTACAGGTGATCAGACAATCGATTTCACCGGTTATTCAGGTCAGCTGCAGGATTCAGAAATCACCTGTGGTGTCGGGGACCTGAGTGTCCGGGTACCGAAGACTATGAACAGCCGGATTATCGTTGACAGCGGTGTGGGAGATATCAGGGCAGACGGATTTATAAGAAAAGATGGTGCATACCAGGTATCAGGATATCCGGATGCCCTTTCCGGTACCACGACAATCCATGTGAAACAGGGTGTCGGCTCTGTTACCCTGGAGGCGGTATAACATCCGTGCCCTACCAAAAAGGCTCGAACCATCGATATACGATTTTCCCTTTTTTACCCTGATCCTCTCTTAGGTTTCGGATCACGGGAGGACACCCGCATATATCCCGGTACTAAAAAATCATTCCGGGAGGGTCTCATCGGGGAATTTTCGTAGTTGCGTTAAGCGGTTACCTGGAAAAATCCGGGAGCGATGAATTATTCTGCCAGGCGTGTGACAGCTGCGATCCAGATCTTTTTTGCCTCTTCTTTATCCATTCCTGCCATGATATCAATGAGGAGACCATTCATGAGTGCATCGCAGGCGATCGCAAGTACACGGGGATCGAGCTGACCGGATACCAGCCCGGTTTCCTGCTGCCGGGCAATAAACCGTTCAACAACCCGGATATCTTCAATACGATCTTCACGGAGCAGGTTCCGTATCCGTTCGTTATGCATGGCGAGCATCATCATCTCTGAGTAAATGCCGTTAAACTGGGGTGTATATCGTGCAAGCGTATCGAAAAGGATCTCGCTGCCGCTTCGTATATCCCTTTTACTGAAAGATCGTTCCAGGATTGCGGCCAGTTCCTCCCGGCCGTGTTCAGCAACTGCGGCATAAAGTTCCTCTTTTCCGGGAAAATACTGATACAACGCTGTTTTTGTTACCCCCAGTACTTCGGCAATCGAACTCATGGTTGTGGCATGATATCCATTATGGAGGAAGAGACCGTAGGCTGCCCCCACAATCTTTTTTCTGACTTCGTCCCGGTATTCATGGATAATGCGTGGCATAAGGATAATCTCCAGATTGTTTGTAGTATAAAATCGCGGTTTCAGGTGGAGATACCATTGGTAATATTAAGTTACTCATGGTAAGTTTTATACCTTTGGGTAATTCACCTGTATAGTAACAAAGGTCATGCTTTGTGGAGAAAGAGCATTCCCATGTCACCCATATCAGTACCCTTCAGGGAAAAAAGAGAGCGTCCTCATGTGGACATTTATAAGAAGGTGCGTTTTTTTTCACCGGCACTCCTGTTCGTATTCATAGTTTCACTTGCCATGGCAGCGGCTGCTGCCGGTGAACCTACTGTTACCATTACCGATTACAAAGTCACACCGTCAGTACTTATGCCCGACAGCCTCGGGACTATCACCATTACGGTGAAAAATACCGCAACAAGTGCAACCATCAAGGAAAATACGGGATTATACCTTCCGGACGCAACGACCACCAAAGTCACGGACATCAATGTAAACATAGAAAATGTCAAACTTGAAGGCAACGGGATCATTGTCCAGAGCAAAGATTTCCAGCACGTGGGTGAGATCGGGCCCGGACAATCCATCCAGCTGACCTTTTCCATCAGGGCTCCTTCAGGCAGCGGGATGTATTTTCCCGAAGTATGGATTGATACAACCGGTGGAAGGAGCACACGCTATCCTGTCCCGGTAAATGTCAATACCGCGGTGGGAATCCAGCGACAGGCTATCCTTATTATGGGCAGCACATTGACCGGCAGCGTAAATCCCGGGGATGAGATACCTGTTACGCTCACGGTCAGCAATGCCGGGCAGACCCTTGCTGATGATGTTACCCTCCGGATCGATAACGTCAGCGGGACAGTCGCCCCGAAGAATGCCGATTTATATCACCTGGGGACGATTGCAGCCGGCGGACAGAAGACGGTTGATCTGTCTTTATTATCAGATAAAAAGAGCAATTCAGGTCTGGTCAGAATACCTGTTCTCATCAGTTATAATGCAATAGACGGCATTCAGCAGACCCAGGACACCGGTATTGACGTAATAATGAAAGGGAAGGCTGAATTAGGGTTTGTGTCATTGGATACCAATCCTCCGCGGCTCTCCGAAAATACCCCGTTTGACCTTACCGTCCGGATAGAAAATACCGGTTCAGGTGAAGCAAAACAGCTGTCAGCAAAGATCGATCTTCCGGCAGAAGGGACACGTGAGGCATTCATCGGGAAGATCAAACCGGGAAATGATGCCCCGGCCATATTCCTTCTCGAAGGATTGAAAGGAGGCAATTACCCGTATAACCTGACCATCACCTACACCGATGACATGGGTGCCCATACCTTCTCACGGCAGATGAATATGCGGGTACCCCCTGCAGACATGTCGGGCACGATTATTCTCGGGCTTATCGTCCTCGTTATTCTCGGGTTTATCGGCTACCGGTACTGGTACCTCCCGAAGGTCAATGGTGACGGGAAGTTCCCATGGGACAAAAAGAATTAAAGGTCGCCTTCCTGCTTGCCCTGAGGTCACTCCAGAGGGGCAGCAGGTCAAGCGTGCTCCTGACCATCCTGATTATCGGGATGTGCTTCACCAACATGATCTTCCTCCCCTCCATGTTCAGCGGGATTGGACAGGGCATCACAAAACAGCTGGTGGATTATGAGACTTCAAATGTCCTCATCAGCCCCAAATCGGGTGACCAGTATATCACCGATCTTGGTGCCACGCTCGATCTGATCAATGGTATGCCGGGTGTACAGCGGGCATCCCCCCAGTATTCGAAGGGGGCGACGTTCAGGTACCGGCAGAGGGTCCTCGGGGTCTCCGTACGGGCTATTTCACCCTCGGATGAGAAGGAAGTATCACCGGTGTACACAAAAATGGTTGCCGGCAGTTATCTCGGGGAAGCGGATACCGGGGAGATCATCATCGGGAAACCGATGGCTGGTGACGCCTCTGTCCGCCAGGAAGACGAATTCCAGCCGTCACTCGGCGGTGTCCGGGTCGGGGATTCGATCACGGTAGAGTATGGCAACGGGTACACGAAAGACTACCGGGTCAAGGGTATCTATTACACCGGCTGGAGCCCGGTTGACAATGCAGCGTTTGTGACCCGGACTGACATGGAACTGGTGGAAGGAAAGACGCTCGACAAGGCGGATTATATCACGGTGAGAGCAAAACCCGGATATACCGAGCAGTTCATCAAAAACGAGCTTCTCGCATACGGTGTGGGAGTGAACGGGAAGATCCAGACGATGACCGATCTCCTCTCCAAGAGCATAGGAAAGGTCCTCCAGAGTTTTGCCATCATCAACGCCGTGTCCCTGGTTGTCAGTGTCATCATTACTACGGTCGTGCTGTTCATCGTCATCACGATTAAGACCCTCAACAGCCGCAAGCAGATCGGGATCCTCAAGGCTATTGGTGTCGATAAGGAGGTCATCATGCACAGCTACGGGTTCCAGGTCATGATCCTCGGAGT
>Ga0209450_10001431_pt1 | contig 11941 bp, 8 predicted proteins | sample FrelakmetLWP11LW_FD_187149 | JGI IMG/M metagenome (GOLD analysis project Ga0209450, IMG submission 187149) | Freshwater lake sediment microbial communities from the University of Notre Dame, USA, for methane emissions studies - LWP11 LW (SPAdes)... | ecosystem: Environmental > Aquatic >... | reverse complement strand
CATCGCCGAGGCCAGCCTGTCGTTCCTCGGCCTCGGCCAGCAGCCGCCGGCGCCCAGCTGGGGCTCGATGCTGAACACGGCGCAGCGGTTCCTCACCCAGGCGCCGTGGATGGCCGTCTTCCCGGGACTGGCGATCTTCGTCACGGTGCTGGCCTTCAACCTGCTCGGCGACGGCCTGCGCGACGCGCTCGATCCGAAGAGCTAAGAGCTGAGAGCCCGACATGGCCGACATCAAGGCACTGGTTTTCGATGTTTTCGGCACGGTGGTCGATTGGCGCGAAGGGGTTGCGCGCGATCTCCGGGCTTTCTTCGACCTGCATGGTGCAAGCGGGGTGGACGCCTATGCAGTGGCCGACGCCTGGCGCAAGCGCTACCAGCCCGCGATGGAGGAGTGCCGGTCGGGCCGCCGGCCTTTCACGCGGCTCGACGTGCTGCACCGGGAGAACCTCGATGCGGTGTTGCTGGAAGCGGGGCTGGACCTCACGGCAATAGCAGCCGACGAGCTGGACGAACTGAACCGCGCCTGGCATCGGCTCGACCCGTGGCCGGATGCCATCGATGGATTGAAGCGGCTGAAGACCAGGTACATCGTCGCGCCGCTTTCCAACGGCAACGTTGCGCTGCTGCTGAACATGGCCAGGCGCGCGGGGCTGCCGTGGGACGCGATCCTCGGCGCGGAAGTGGCGAACGCCTACAAGCCGCAACCGGCGGCGTATCTGCGCACCGCCGGCATCCTCGGATTGCAGCCCGGCGAGGTGTGCCTGGTCGCCGCCCACAACTCCGACCTCGCGGCGGCGCGGGCATGTGGCCTGCAGACGGCCTTCGTGCTGCGGCCTCGCGAGCATGGGCCGAAGCAGGCGACGGATCTGAAGCCCGAAGGACCGTGGGACATCGTCGCCTCGGACTTCCTCGACCTCGCGACCCGGCTCGGCTGTTGACGCCGCCCGGATCCGTCCAGGCGGGCCTCCCGCCCGCCGCCGTATCCTTGCAGTCATGTACGCGCAGCATTTCGGCCTGAAGCAGGCGCCGTTCTCGATCGCGCCGGATCCCCGCTACCTCTTCATGAGCGAGCGGCACCGCGAGGCGCTGGCGCACCTGCTCTATGGCGTCCGCGGTGGCGAGGGCGGATTCGTCGTGCTCACCGGCGAGATCGGCGCGGGCAAGACGACGGTCTGCCGCTGCTTCCTCGAGCAGATCCCCGAGGGCTGCAACGTCGCCTACATCTTCAATCCCAAGCTGACGGTCGAGGAACTGCTGCGGACGATCTGCGCCGAGTTCCACATCGCCGCGGCACATGACGGGCCGGGAGTGGCGACGGTCAAGGACTACGTCGATGCGCTGAACGTGTACCTGCTGCGCACGCACGCGGCCGGGCAGAACTGCGTGCTGATCATCGACGAGGCGCAGAACCTGTCGGCGGACGTGCTCGAGCAATTGCGGCTGCTGACCAACCTCGAGACCAGCGAACGCAAGCTGCTGCAGATCGTGCTGATCGGCCAGCCCGAGTTGCGCATGCTGCTGGCCCGGCCGGAGATGCAGCAGCTCGCGCAGCGCGTCATCGCCCGCTACCACCTCGACGCACTCGGCGAGGCGGAGACGGCGAAGTACGTCGGCCACCGGCTGTCGATCGCCGGCCTGAACGGCCCGGTGCCGTTCGACCGCGGCGCGATGCGGCGCATCTACCGGCATTCGCGAGGCGTGCCCCGGCGCATCAACCTGCTCTGCGATCGCGCGCTGCTCGGCGCCTACGCCAGGGGCAGCGCCCGCGTCGACGCGGGAACCGTCGACGCCGCGGCGAAGGAGGTCTTCGACCCGCCGAAGCCGGCCGCGAGGGAGCGCACGGGGCTGCAGCGGGCGGCATTGATCGGACTCGGGCTGCTGGCGGGCGCCGGGCTCGTTGGCGCCGCGGTGCTGGCGCTCGATCTCAGCGGGCGCAGCACGACGAAGGTCGATGCCGCGACGGTGGCTGGCGTTGCCCCCGCCGCGCAGGCCGCGGCGCCGCAGGCGGCGAGCCCGGTTCCGGCGCCGTCCGGCGATGTGGCGCCGGCCCCGGTCGAAGCGACACCGGCACTCAAGGACGTGCCGCCGGGGGCGCCGCCGTTCGATCTGGCGGCAGGCTTCGAGTCGCTGGTCGGCGCCGAGAACGAGGCGTGGCGCGAACTGGCGGGCGTGTGGAAGATCGACGTCGGCAACGCAGACCCGTGCCTGGCTGCACGCAAGTACCAGGTGCAATGCTTCCGCACTGCGAAGAGCACGCTGGCATTGATCCGGCAACTGGACCGCCCCGGCGTTCTCACCCTGCGCGACGCCTACAACCGCGCCGCCTACGTGATGCTCGGCGGGCTGTCGGGCGACGCTGCCATCGTGCTCATCGACGGCGCGGCGCGCTCGGTGCCGCTGCTCGCGCTGGCCGACTACTGGCGGGGCGAGTTCGCGACGTTCTGGCGCGCGCCCCCCGATTACGCCGGCGCCATCGTCGACCGCCGTTCGGGGCCGACGGCCAACTGGCTCGCGCTGCAGCTGGCCGCCGCCCGCGGCGACTCGCGGCCGATCGGCGCGCAGTTCGACGACGCGGCGCTCAAGGGATGGATCCATACCTTCCAGCTGACGCAGGGGTTGCCGTCGGATGGCGTGGCCGGCCCCGTCACGCTGATGCAGTTGAACCGGGTGGTCGGCATCGACGAGCCGCGCCTGCAGGCGGAGAACTAGCACCTTGTCTCTGATCCTCGACGCCCTTCGCCGGGCCGACTCCGAGCGCGAACGCGAGCGCGGCGCGGTGCCCGGCCTGCACGCGCAGCAGGTCGCAGTCGCGCCGGAGGTGCGGCCGCACGCGGGCATGCCGCCTTGGCTGCGGATCGTGATCGCCGCGGCACTGGCGCTGCTGGTTGCGCTGGTCGCCTGGTTCATGGCCCGCGGCGGCATGCCGCAGCAGATCGCCGCCCCGGCAGTGGCGCAGCCGCCAGTGGTGTCCGCGCCCGCGGTGCCGCCTGCGGCTGCGACCACATCACCGCCGGCCAACGTTGCCGCTGCGACGCCACCCGCCGCGGCGGCTGCCGCATCCCCGTCGCCGCCGGCGAGTGCCGCCGAAGCGCAACCGGTGGCCGAACCCGCGCCCTGGCCTTCGCCGGACGGCAGCCGCAAGGCGCCGACGGCCGAGGTCGCGTCGGCAGCCGCCGCGCGCGCGCCAGACGCGAAGGCGTTGCGGCCCGCCAATGCGGCGCCGGTCGAAGCGCCCGTCACGCCGCGCGAAGGACTGCCGGAGAACATCCGCGCGCAGTTGCCGCCGTTGGCCGTCGGCGGGTCGATCTACTCGGCGAACGCGCCCGACCGCTCGGTCATCATCGACGGCCGCATCCTGCGCGAGAACGATCGCCTCACCGCCGACCTGACGCTGGAGCAGATCCGGCCCAAGTCCGCCGTGCTTCGATTCAAGGGCCATCGCTTCGAGATCGGCTTCTAGCGTCGGCGGCGCCTTTCGCGGCGTGTGCTGGGCCCGGCCGACGCTCAGAACGACATCGCCCCCGCGCGCCAGCCGAACCACAAGGCGGTGATCGCCAGCGTGGCAATGGTCACCGGCACACCGGTGCGCAGGTGGCGGCGCCAGTCGATGGCGATGCCCTGCCTGCGCGCGGCGTCGACGACGATGATGTTGGCGATCGAGCCGACGATCAGCAGGTTGCCGGCCAGCGTGCTGACCAGCGCCAGCATCGGGCCGGAGAATGGTTCCGTCGCGGCAGGCAGCAGCAGCATCACCGCCGGCACGTTCGACACCACGTTCGACAGCACCAGCGCCGCGGCGAACAGCGGCCCCGGCACGACCGCCTCGAGGAAGTAACCGTCGAAGGGCAGCTTCAGCACCTCGCCGATCAGCATGTTCTGCGGGTTGCCGATCAGCGTTGCCGCCGAGCCGATATTGGCCGCGCAGGCGAGCGCGAGCAGGAACGGCACCGGGTCGAGCCCGCGGCGAAGGCAGGCATCGGCGAGCACCGGCGCCACTGCCATGCAGACGACATCGTTGCTGGAAAGGAAGAGAGCAGGAGAAGTGTCGGCAGGTGGATCGACGCGGCGGCCTGCTCCGGCGTCAGGTCGCCGATGGCGACGATCGCGATCGCGCCGAGCAGCGCCACGCCGGTGCGGTCGAGCTGCAGAAAAGGCAGGCCGCCGAGGATCATGCCCAGGTAGACGATGGCGAAGACGGCGACGACGGTGGCGGTCATGTGGCCGGAGGTCCGCGCGAGCGACGGCGAATTGTGCGTCAGCAACGACGTGGCGCGTGCGTGGCGGCACGGGCGCCGGCGCCTGCGCCGCAGTGGTACAACCGCGCCTCGACATCCAATCCCCTGCGCAACCCAATGAGCCTGGACACCGCCCGTGGCGTGTACGTGATCGCGCCGACGCCGTTTCATGACGACGGCCGCGTCGACGACGCGTCGATCGACCGCATGACCGACTTCTTCCGCGCCGCCGGCGCCACCGGCATCACCGTGCTCGGCCAGATGGGCGAGGCGCCGAAGCTCGACGCCGCCGAGGCACTGGCGATCGCCGCGCGCGTGATCAGGCGCGCCGGCATGCCGGTCGTCGTCGGCGTCACCGCGCCGGGCTTTGCCGCCATGCGCGCGTTGTCGCGCGACGCGATGGACGCCGGCGCGGCCGGCGTGATGATCGCGCCGCCGAACACGCTGCGCACCGACGAGCAGATCGTCGGCTACTACCGGCAGGCCGCGGAAGCGATCGGCGCCGATGTGCCGTTCGTGATCCAGGACTATCCGCTGACCTTCTCGGTGCAGATGACGCCGGCGGTGATCCGCCGCATCGTGCAGGACAACCCGTCGTGCGTGATGCTCAAGCACGAGGACTGGCCGGGGCTCGACAAGATCTCGGCGCTGCGCGGCTTCGAGCGCGACGGCTCGATGCGGCACATCTCGATCCTCTGCGGCAACGGCGGCCTGTTCCTCGACTTCGAGATGGAGCGTGGCGCTGATGGCGCGATGACCGGCTATTGTTTTCCCGACATGCTGGCCGACGTGGTGCGGCTGTCGGCGCAAGGCAAGCGCGATGCGGCGCACGACCTGTTCGACGCGCACCTGCCGCTGATCCGCTACGAGCAGCAGCAGGGCGTGGGGCTGGCGGTGCGCAAGTACGTGCTGATGAAGCGCGGCGTGATCGCCTCGGAGGCGCAGCGCAAGCCGGGCGCAAAGCTCGCGCCGGCTGCGCGCGCCGAGGTCGACTACCTGCTTTCGCGCGTGGCCCGCACCGATGCGCGCGCACGTCTGGCTTGACCCAATCGATCGAACCAGGAAACCGCGAGGACGCCATGCCCACCGAATCCCTGCCCTTGGACCCGAAGATCATTGAGCAACTCGCCGGCGTGTCGACCGCCACGCTGACCACCGTGCTGCTGAAGAAGGGCCTGCGCAACGTCTGGCTGCGCGGCACGCAGCCGCTGCGTCCTGATCAGCCACGCATCGTCGGCCGCGCCTTCACGCTGCGCTTCGTGCCGGCGCGCGAGGACCTGGCCACGCCGGAGTCGTGGTCGTCGCCGATCTCCACCCGCGCGGCGATCGAGGCGATGCCGGGCGGCTGCGTGGCGGTGGTCGACGCAATGGGTGTCACTGATGCCGGCATCTTCGGCGACATCCTCTGCTCGCGCATGCGCAAGCGGGGTGTGGCGGCCTTGGTGACCGACGGCGTGGTGCGCGATGTCGCCGGCGTGCTGGGAACCGGCCTGCCGGTGTGGTGCCAGGGGGTGGCCGCGCCGCCGTCGGTGGCCGGACTGACCTTCGTCAACTGGCAGGAGCCGATCGGCTGCGGCGGCGTGGCGGTGTTCCCGAACGACGTGATCGTCGTCGACGCCGACGGCGCGGTGCTCGTCCCGGCCGCGCTGCTCGACCAGGTCGTCGCTGCGTCAGCGGAGCAGGAACGGCTCGAGGGTTGGATCATGCGCGAAATCGAGGCAGGCGCCGCACTGCCCGGCCTGTATCCGCCGAATGCCGAGAACCGCGCCCGTTATGAGGCGGCGATGAAGGCGGCAGATCGCTGACTTGCTGCATCGGCCGGGGCCGTGCGTGGGCCGCGGGCGGATGCCAGGAGGCCGATCTCAGGAGGCCGATCTCAGGAGGCGGCGGCGACCCGCTTCTTGGGCGCCAGGGGCACCTCGGCGATGAGCGGAACCATGGCTGCCTCGCGTTCCCGTTCCTTGACGAAGGAGGGAATCTGCTCGGGCGGCAGCGCGGCACTGAAGACGAATCCCTGCGCGCGGGCGCAGGAGTAGCGGCGCAGGAAGTCCGCCTGCTGCACGGTCTCGACCCCCTCCGCGACGACGATCTTGCCCAGGGCGTTCGCCATCTCGATGATCGCGCTGGCGATGATCGCTGCCTGCGGGTTGTCGACCACGTCGACGATGAAGGTGCGGTCGAGTTTGAGGGTGTTCGCCGGCAACTGCTTGACGTAGGCGAACGACGAGTAGCCGGTGCCGAAGTCGTCGACGGCAATCTCGACGCCGCGCTCGCGCAGCCGCTCGAGGGTGGCCACCGCGTCCGGGCCGGCGTCGAAAAGCAGCGACTCGGTGACCTCGAGTTCCAGGTAGTTCGGCGGGGTGGTCGAGCTGTTGAGCGCGCCTTCGACGGTCGCTGCGAACGAGGTATTGCGCAACTGCAGCGCGGAGACGTTGACCGACACCCGCGGGATCACGGTGCCGGCGTCGACCCAGCGGCGATGCTGCTGGCAGGCTTCGCGCAGCACCCAGGTGCCGATGGCCTCGATCAGGCCGCTTTCCTCGGCATGGTCGATGAAGAACTCGGGGATCAGCAGGCCGCGGTGCGGGTGCTGCCAGCGCAGCAGCGCCTCCACCGCGCAGACCTCGCCGGTGGCGAGATCGATCTGCGGCTGGTAATGGAGGCGGAACTCGTCGCGCTTGAGCGCCTCGCGCAGTTCGCGGTCGATGGTGACGCGGGCCGACGCGTCGGCGTTCATCCGTTCCTCGAAGTACGCGTGCCGGCCGCGGCCGCGGTCCTTGGCGAGATACAGCGCGGTGTCGGCCTTCTTCAGCAGGTCGGCGCTGCTCTGGCCGTCCTTCGGGAAGATCGAGATGCCGATGCTGGCGCCGGCGTAGATCTCGTGGCCGTCGATCTCGAACGGTTCGTTCAGCGCCTTGATCAGCGTGCGCGCCACGGTGCCGGCGTCGCGGGCGCTTTTCAGCTTGGTCAGCACGACCGTGAATTCGTCGCCGCCGAGCCGGGCGACGATGTCGATGTCGCGCACGGCGCGGCGGATGCGCGCCGCGGCGTGGCGCAGCAGCACATCGCCGGCGGCGTGGCCGAGCGTGTCGTTGGTGCGCTTGAAGCGGTCCAGATCGATGTACAGCACGGCCAGCACGGAGTTGTCGTTGCGCGCATGGGTCACCTGCTGCGCCAGCATGTCCATCAGGTAGTGGCGATTGGGCAGGCCGGTCAGGCTGTCGAAGTGCGCCTGGTCGTGCAACTGCTTGTCGCGCGCGACCGAGGACAGCGCGACGGCCAGCCGGTCGATCACGCCAGCCAGCGCCAGCGCCTGCTCGCTGGACAGCGCCGTCTTCTCATTGTGGCCGAGGACCACCACGCCCCAGACCTTGCCGGCGCGGGCGATCGGCAGCAGGTATAGGTACTTGGCGCCGTGCTCGTGCAGCATCGCCCGGTAGGGGCCCGGCAGCCGGATCGAATGCGACCACTTGCGCAGGCTGGCATCGGCGCCCGACAGATCGAGCGCGCGCGGCAGCTCGTCGCGCAGGGTGGCGCCGTCGTCGGCACGCAGGTACACCTTGGTGCAGCCCGGCGAATCCGCCTCGAGCAGGCCGAGGCTGACGACCTTGATGCGCGAGATCTCGTGAATGCAGTTGAGCGCGATGTCGGCCACCTGGCGGATGTCGACGGTGGTCAGGATCGTCCGGTCGATCTCGGCGAAGGCGGAAAGCGTGCGGAAGTGAAGGCCGAGCTGGGCGGTCATCGAGTTGAACGATTCCGCCATCTGCCCGAACTCGTCGCCGTCGGTCACCGGTACCGGCGAGCCGAAGTCGCGCGCCGCGACCCGCCTCATGCCATCCAGCACCGCGTGCATCGGCACCAGGATACGACGGACCTCGAAAAGGCTCACCAGCAGCACCAGCAGCACCGACAGGACGGCAATCGGCAGGAAGGTGGTGCGGAAAGTCTCGGTCGGGTCCAGCAGCAGCGCTTCCTGCCTGGCCGCCGCAATGACGATTTCCGACCCGACGAGATGCGTGCTCGCGTCGAGGATGGCGGCGCCGGCGCGCATGGCCACTCCGTCCAGGGTGAACTGCGCCAGGCGGTCGGTCTGCACCGGCTCGGCCGCCAGCCTCAGCAGCGCCTCATCCGGCATCGGTTGCGAGCAGAACAACCGCACGCCGGCAGCGGTAAGTGCGCAGAAGCTGGTCTGCTGCGGGTCGGCTGCGCTATCCGACCAGAGGAACGCCGGCGAAAGTGCGACGGCGATGAGGCCGATCTGTTCCGCCCCATTCGGTGCATAGACGAGGCCCTGCGCCCCGGCCTTGTCCGAGCGCCAGGTCAGCAGTGCCGAGCGGTGATCCCGGGGCGCGCGGCTTTCGGAGAATCTAGCGAGCTCGGCCAGCGGTGGTGGCTGTCCGCCCTGCGCCAGCGGTCGGCCCCTGTGGTCGAGGATGACGAAGCCATCCAGTTCGTGGCCGACCCGTGCCGACAGGCTGGCGACCGGCGCGGTGCCGGTGGCAGCCACGCTGACGAGCGACTCGACCCAGCGCAGTCGGTCGAGAACCGCGGCGCCGTAGACGCGCGCCGATTGCACCAGGTCGTTGTCGTGCTGCTGCCGCATCGCGTCCGAGACCTGTGAGAACGACAAGCCGGCCATCAGGGCGACCGGAGCCAGCGCCGTCACCACGAGTGTTGCCAGCAACCGGCGGCCGACGCCGCTGCTCAGCTGCCGCGGCAGCCAGTGCAGTGCGCCCCTCCTGTCGGACGAGGAAGTCATTGCGCCCATGCCGGACGCGTCAACGCCGCTGCTGTCCGGTGGCGTGGCGACTTGCGTCGGGTGGGGGCCGCTCGCCTCGTCGCCCACCGGGACGCCGACCGCGACCGACACCTTGGCGGCGCAGCCCATTTCCAATGGGCCGAGTGCAGAACTCAGCGGGGGTGAGCCGGAAGCGCGCGTGTCGAAGGCCATGAGCAACGGGTCGGGAGTCGCAGCCGAGGATCCTGTCCGCGGGTCAAGCCGCGGAAACTGGGAGGTAGCCCGTCACAGCCGATCCACCGGCCCGCGCTCCGTCGGCACATGCGGTGCATCCTATACCGCATAAACGGTATCAACGAATTTTTGACCGTGCCGGCGATCCGGGTCGGCATGCCGTCAATCAGGCCGAAGAACACCTGTGGGCTAGTACACAGGCAGTGCAAATGTGAGCGCACACTGTCTTCAGGACAATTGAATTTCTTTCAGTTGACTCGGAGTGTGGCGCGCCTTGCCGGTTGTCAGTGCTGCTGCGGCAGGTGTCGCATCAAAGTGCACGGCTGGGCGTCGGGAAAGACGTCGCAGAGCGTTACTTATCGCCCAATCACGTCATGCCGCTCGCCGACACTGACGCGGAAGACGGCACCGGAAGCGGGATCGACTTCGATCCGGATCCACTCCGTCCACGGGTAGCCGAATGCCTGCACGCGACGCAGGTTCGGCGCCGAAGGTGAACCGCCGGCCAGCGGTCGGTCGACGAGGAAGATGTGGCCGTCGCCGTGCAGCAGCAGAACCGGTCGGCCGAATTGAGCCGTCAGCCGGCGCAGCGCGTCGATGATTGCCTCGAAGCCGGCGCGCCGCTCGTCACCGGTCGGCAGTTCGAACCGAGGATTGGCGTGCATCAGGACGACCATGGCGATCGCCTCGCCCGCGCTGGCCTGGGCGAAGGCGGCGGCGAGCCAGGCGAGGTTGGCCGCTTCGCGGTGACTGAACGCCGCCATCTGCTCGTCGCGGAGCGCGGGGCCTTCAGACGGCGTCGGCGCTTTCCAGGGCTCGAGGCCGTTGTTGCTGCCGGTCACGTGCAGCGTGACGAACATCACGCGGCCGTAGGTGAGCTGCGCGTTCTCGGGAGCCCCGGCTTGTGACTGCAAGGCCAGGGGCACCTGGCCGAACGAGCGGCCGGGATCCGGATAGGCAAGGCGGCGCAGCGCTTCCAGTCGCTCCAGCGGGTGGTGGCCGCCGGCGCCCGCGCGATGGCAGTCGGTCCAGTCGTTGTCGCCCGGCGTGTAGACGAGCGCGGTTCGCACAACCTGGAACTGCGCCAGCCGCCGGCGCAGCAGTTGGTCGCTGCACGGCTCGGCGCTTCCCTTCAGGTCACCCGCGTGCAGCACGAAACGAATCGATGGGTCGTCGTTGATCTGCTGCAGCATCTGCTCGAAGCGGTCCTCGGCGCCGGAGCTGTATGGCGTGTCGCCGATCAGCGCGAATGCGAAGACCTCACCGGTCGGTGCCGACGTGCGCTGAGCGCAGGCAGCGAGCAGCACCAGGGTCGCAGCGAGGATTCCGCGGAGCATCTGAGTGGAAGTCATCCGGGTGCGCACGAAAGCAGAGGCAACTCGCATCGCTGCGCCCTGCCTACAATGGCCGCGCGCTGCCAAAGCGCGCCGGAGCCTCAACATGCACCGCGACTCGCACATCCTGCACCGTCAACTGCGCGGCCAGTATCCGCTGGCGGTCCGTGCGGAGGGCTGCTTCATCGAGGACGCCGAAGGCCGGCGCTATCTGGACGCCTCCGGTGGCGCGGCCGTTTCGTGCCTGGGCCATGGCCACCCGGACGTGCTGGCCGCCATGCACGCGCAGCTCGACCGCATCGCTTACGCGCATACCAGTTTCTTCTCGACGCCGGTGGCCGAGGAGCTCGCCGACGTGCTGGTGGCCGACGCGCCGGCCGGCATCTCGCACGTGTACCTGGTCTCCGGCGGCTCCGAGGCGATGGAGGCAGCGCTGAAGCTGGCACGCCAGTACTTCGTCGAGATCGGCCAGCCGCAACGTTCCAGGTTCATCGCCCGCCGCAACAGCTACCACGGCAACACGCTCGGCGCGCTGGCCGTCGGCGGCAACGCCTGGCGGCGGCGGCAGTTCGCGCCGTTGCTGATCGACGTCGAGCACGTCGCACCGACCTACGCCTACCGCGACCGCCGGGCCGACGAGACCGATGCGCAGTACTGCACGCGGCTCATCGCCGAGATCGAGCAGGCGATCGACCGTGTCGGCGGCGACAAGGTGATCGCCTTCGTCGCCGAGACCGTCGGTGGCGCCACCAGTGGCTGCCTGACCGCGCCGCCCGGTTACTACAAGGCGGTGCGCGAACTGTGCGACCGGCACGGCATCCTGCTGATCCTCGACGAGGTGATGTGCGGCATGGGCCGCACCGGCACCTTGCACGCCTGCGAACAGGAGGGCGTGGCGCCGGACCTGATGGCCATCGCCAAGGGGCTGGGCGGCGGCTACCAGCCGGTCGGCGCGGTACTGGTGGCGGGGCGCGTGATCGATGCCATCGCCCAGGGATCGGGCTTCTTCCAGCACGGCCACACCTATATCGGACACCCGATGGCCTGCGCGGCGGCGCTGGCGGTGCAGCGAGTGTTCAAGCGCGACCGCCTGGTGGAGCGCTGCGCGCGGCAGGGCGAGAAGCTGATGACACGCCTGCAGGCGGCGTTCGGGCAGCACCGGCACGTCGGCGAGATCCGCGGCCGGGGGCTGTTCCGCGCGCTCGAACTGGTGGCCGATCGCGGCACCAAGGCGCCATTCGATCCGGGCCGCCGGGTCGCCGCGCGGGTGCGCGCCGAAGGCATGGCAGCGGGGCTCTTGTGCTATCCGATGGCCGGCACGATCGACGGCAAGCGCGGCGACCACGTGCTGCTGGCGCCGCCCTTCATCGTCGACGACGCGGAACTCGACCTGCTGG
>Ga0209450_10001430_pt1 | contig 11948 bp, 12 predicted proteins | sample FrelakmetLWP11LW_FD_187149 | JGI IMG/M metagenome (GOLD analysis project Ga0209450, IMG submission 187149) | Freshwater lake sediment microbial communities from the University of Notre Dame, USA, for methane emissions studies - LWP11 LW (SPAdes)... | ecosystem: Environmental > Aquatic >... | reverse complement strand
TCCGGTTCAGGTAGGCCCGCATGCGCGGGTCGCGCTCGTCGCCGTATTCCGCGCGGCGCAGGTCGCGGCGATAGCCCGAGGTATTGGTCAGGAAGGTGACGAACTGACTGATGCCGACCACGTTGATTCCGCCGCGCAGCCGGTCGCCGTAATTCACGAGCGAGGCCAGCGTCATGTAGCCCCCGTAGGAACCGCCCATCACGACCACGCGCTGCGGGTCGAGGTCGCGCTGCGCGGCGATCCAGACCAGCAGTGAGCCGATGTCGCGCACTGCGTCGGCGCGCAGCATGCCGTTGTCGAGCTGGGCGAAGGTCCTGCCATAGCCCGTCGAGCCCCGCACGTTCGGCGCGATGACCGCGTAGCCGAGCTCGTTCACGAGGTACTGCGTGAAGGCGCTGAAGCCCGGCCGCGACTGGCCCTCGGGTCCGCCGTGGATGTCGATCACCACCGGATGCAGGCCCTGCCGCGCGGGTCGATAGACGAAGGCCGGGATCAGCCGCGGCTTGCCGCGCTCGCGGTCCCAGGTCGGATAGCGCACCCGTTCCGCCGCCACGAAACGCTGCGGGTCGACCGGGCCGGTCTCGCTGCGGGTCCAGCGCAGGGCCTCGCTGCGGGCGAGGTCGTAGGTCCAGGCATCGCGTGGCGACTGGGGCGACTCGATCGTCATGCCGAGCCGGCCGCCGCTGCGGTCGAAGTGCAGGTTGTCGATCAGGCCCGGCGGCAGGCCGGCTACCGGGACTTCGCGGTCCGCGCCCAGGTCGAGCAGCGCGAGGCGGCTGGCGCCATCGACGTTGGCCACGTAGGCAAGGAAGCGGCCGTCCGGGCTCAGGTCGAAATCCTCGATGTCCCAGGGAATGGACGCTGTGAGGCTGCGCGCCGCGCCGGTCGCAAGATCGACGAACATCATCTGGCGGAACTCCCCGCCCCCGTCCGAAATGACCCACACGCCGCTGCCGTCCAGCGCGAAGCGCGCGCCGCCGATACCCGCGGCGAGCCCTGCGGGGACGACGGGCACCGGGGTGAGCGCACCGGTGGCGACATCGGCAATGAACAGGTGCGCCTCGGTGATCGAGACGAAATCCAGCAGCAGCAGCTTCTGGTCGTCCGGCGACCAGTCCAGCGGCGACCAGGTGCGGCCCTGGGCGCTCACCACGAGGCGCGGTGCGCCCTGGCCGGCGACGTCGACGACATAGATGTCCTGGCTGGAGGGATCGCGCGCATTGCCATGGAAGGCGATGCGACGGCCGTCCCTCGACCAGACCGGACTGCCATGCCGCGAGCGCCCGTCCGTGAGCAGCCGCACGCTGCGGTCGGCGAGCCCGAACAGCTGCAGCTGGGCGTTTTCGTTGCCGCCCCGGTCGCTCAGGAACACGAAGTCCTGTGCGGCGGCCGCGCGCGGCACCGACGCGGCGCCGGCGGGCTCCTGCGCGAAAGTCAGTTGCTCACGGGCAGCCAGCGGGGCCGCCACGCGGTGCAACTGCTCGGTGTCGCCGAAGCGGGTGCCGACCAGCAGCGACCCGTCCGGAAGGAAGTCGCGGAAGGTGGCGCCGCGCCCGGCCATCCAGCGATCGATGCCTTCGGCGGCGGTGGGTGAGTGCGGCGGCACGCCGTCCAGGACGAGGTTGCCGCGTTCTTCGCGCCGCGGCGGGTCCTGGGTGGCGGAGGCGGGAGGCTCGGCCGCGGGCAGCAGGGCGGGGAGCAGGAGGAGGCTGGCGAGCGCGCCGCGCGCGATGATTGGAAAGTTCATGTCTGCTATGTTGCCCGACCTGATTTCCCCCCTCCAATGTTCCCGCGGAGATTCCATGGCAGACCCCCGACTCAGGCAGAAGATCGCGGCCGGCGAGTTCATCGTTGCGCCCGGCGTCTTCGACATGATTTCCGCGATGCTCGCCGAGCGCGTCGGCTTCGACGCCGTCTACGCCTCCGGCTACTGGCTCACCGCCTCCTACCTCGGCATCCCGGATGCCGGCATCGCGACCTATACCGACATGCTGGCGCGGGTCTCGAAGGTGGTCGAGAAGTCCACGGCGCCGGTGATCGCCGACGCCGACACCGGGTTCGGCGGGCTGCTCAACGTGCACCACACCGTCCGGGGCTACGAGCGTGCCGGGGTCAGCGCGATCCAGATCGAGGACCAGGAGTTCCCCAAGAAGTGCGGCCACACGCCCTACCGCCGGGTCGTGCCGATCGAGGACATGGTGGCCAAGGTCCGTGTCGCCGTGGATGCCCGCAGCAGTCCCGACTTCCTCGTGATCGCGCGCACCGACGCGCGCACCGGCTTCGGCTTCGAGGAGGCCGTGCGCCGCGGGCAGGCCTATGCCGAGGCGGGCGCCGACGTGGTGTTCGTCGAGTCGCTGCAGTCCGAGGACGAGATGCGCCGCGCCTGCGCCGCCATCCGCGCACCGATGATGGCCAACATGTCCGACGGCGGAAAGACCCCCATCCGGCCGGCCCGCGAGCTCGCGTCGTTCGGCTATGCGCTGGCGATCTGGCCCGCCATGGCCGCGCTGTCGGCAAGCGCCGCGATGGAACGCGCCATGCAGCACCTCAAGGCCGAGGGCACCAGCCTCTCGCCCGATGTCCCGCTGTTCGCCTTCGACGACTTCTGCCGCATGGTGGGCTTCGAGGAAGTGTGGAAGTTCGAGGAAAAATGGAAGGACGTCCTGCAGAAGCCTCGCGGATGAACGCCGCCACCGACATCACCCGGCATCCCGACGGCATCTTTGCCATCGATACGCACTATCTGCGGCCGCAGTTCGATGCGGTGCACCTGATCGTGCAGGATGGGCGCGCCGCGCTGGTCGACACCGCCACCTCCCACAGCGTGCCCCGGGTGCTGGCGGCGCTGGACGAGCTCGGCATCGCGCGCGATGCGGTTGACTGGGTGTTCCTGACGCACGTGCACCTCGATCATGCCGGCGGGGCGGGCCAGCTGCTGCAGGCGCTGCCCCGCGCGCGCGCCGTGCTGCATCCGCGCGGCGCCCCGCACATGATCGATCCGCGCAAGCTCATCGACGCCTCGATCGCGGTCTACGGCCGCGAAACCTACGAGCGCCTGTACGGCGAACTGGTCCCCATCGACGCCGCGCGCGTCGACATCACGACCGACGGCCAGCGCCTGGAGCTGGCGGGCCGGCCCTTCGAGGTGGCGCATACGCCGGGCCATGCCCTGCACCACCAGGCGCTCGTCGACCTCGGGACCGCGAGCCTCTTCACCGGCGACACCTTCGGCGTGGCCTACCGGGAGTTCGACGTGCAGGGCCGTGCGCTGGTCATGGCGACGACCTCGCCGACGCAGTTCGATCCGCAGCAGCTCATCGCGTCCATCCACCGCCTGCTCGGTTATCGCCCGCAGGCGGCCTACCTGACGCACTACAGTCGCGTCACGGACCTGGAGCGGCTGGGCGCCGACCTCGAAATGCAGGTGCGCGAGTTCGAGCGTTTCGCGCTGGAGCAGGCCGGTGCGCCGCCGGAACTGGCCCAGCCCGCGCTCTGCGCGGCGATCCGCAGCCTGTGGGTCGAGATGGCGCGCCGGCACGGCTGCGCCGAGCCCGCCGCGCTGATCGATGCCGTGCTCGGACTCGACCTGCAGCTCAACGCCGACGGCCTGCTGGCCTGGCTCGCGCGCCGGCGTCCCTGAACCCCGCCCGTCCGGCCCAGGAGACCCACCATGACCCAGACCTTCAAGGCGTTCCGCATCCACGAGATCGACCGGAAGATCGTGGGCCGGTTCGAGCCGCTGCGGCTCGACGACCTCGGCCCGGGCAACGTCGTCGTGCGGGTGCAGTACTCGGGCATCAACTACAAGGACGCGCTGGCCGCGACGGGCGCGGGAAAGATCCTGCGCCGCTACCCGCTGGTCGGCGGCATCGACCTGGCCGGCGTCGTCGAATCCTCGACGGACCTGCGCCATGCGCCGGGTGACCGCGTGCTCGTCACCGGCTGCGGCCTGTCCGAGACCCATGACGGCGGCTACGCGCAGTACGCCCGCCTCGAGGGCGAATGGGTCATCCCGATGCCCGAAGGGCTGGACGCCTTCACGGCCATGGCCCTCGGCACGGCGGGTTTCACGGCCGCCCTGGCGATCCACCGGATGGAGCACAACGGCCAGACTCCCGCGAAGGGTCCGATCGTCGTGACCGGCGCGACCGGCGGCGTCGGCAGCGTGGCGATCGACATGCTCGCCGGGCGCGGCTACGAGGTGGTGGCGGTCACGGGCAAGCCCGAGTCCGTCGACTACCTCAAGACGCTGGGTGCCGCGCAGGTCCTGCTGCGCCGGGACATCGATACCGGCAAGCGTCCGCTGGAGGCCGCGCGGTTCGCCGGCGCCATCGACAACGTGGGCGGCGAGACGCTCACCTGGCTGACCCGCACCGTGGATACCTGGGGCAACATCGCCAGCATCGGCCTCGCCGGAGGCGCCGAACTGCACACCACGGTCATGCCTTTCATCCTGCGCGGCATCAACCTGCTGGGCATCAACTCCTCGGCCACGCTGCGCGACACGCGGCTGATCGTCTGGAACCGCATCGCGACGGACCTGCGGCCGCGACACCTCGAGCAGATCGTCACCCGGACCCTCCCCTTCGACGAACTGCCGGGCGCTTTCGCGGGCTACCTCGAGGGCACCGTGACCGGCCGTACCGTCGTCCGGATCGGCTGAGCACGCCGTGGGTGCGTCCCCCCTGCAGCCGCTGATCGCCGGCGCCGCCCGCCTCGGCGTGCCGCTGGACGAAGCGACCGCGCAGCGCCTGTCGCGCGTGCTCGACGAGCTGCTCAAGTGGAACCGGGCCTACAACCTGACGGCCATCACCCAGCCGCGGGAAATGCTCACCCACCACCTGCTCGACAGCCTGTCGGTGCAGCGCTTCCTCGCCGGGCGGCGCGTCATCGACGTGGGCACGGGCGCGGGCTTCCCCGGGCTGCCGCTCGCCATCGTCGATCCCCAGCGCCATTTCACGCTGCTCGACTCCAACGGCAAGAAGGTCCGTTTCGTCGCGCACGTCGTGCGCGCGCTCGGGCTGGCCAACGTGGACGCCGTGCATTCGCGGGCCGAAGCCTTCGTCCCGCCGCAGCCCTTCGATACGGTGGTGGCGCGCGCCTTCGCGCCCCTGCCGACGCTGGTCGAATGGGTGGCCCCGCTGTGCTCGCCGCATACCCGGGTGCTGGCGATGAAGGGGCGGGCGCTCGAGCAGGAGCGGGCCGGCCTGCCGCCGGGCTGGGTGATCGAGCGCGACGAACCGGTCGAGGTGCCCGGGCTGGGTGAAGAGCGGCGCGTGGTGGTCTTGCGGCCGCCGCCGGCCGGGTCCGTAGGCTAGACTGCCCGCATGAAACGCGTGATCGCTGTCGCCAACCAGAAGGGCGGCGTCGGCAAGACCACTACCGCCGTGAACCTCGCCGCATCGCTGGCGGCGACGCGGCGGCGCGTGCTGCTGATCGACCTCGATCCGCAGGGCAACGCGACCATGGGTTGCGGGGTCGAGAAATCGCAGATCGAGCTCGGGACCGGTGATGTGCTGGTGGGTGCCTGCACCGCCGCCGAGGCCATCCGCAAGCTCGACATACACGGCCTCGCGCTGATGCCCGCGAACCAGGACCTCACGGCCGCCGAGGTGCAGCTGCTGCAGATGCCCATCGGCCGCGAACTGCGCCTGCGCGATGCGCTGGCGCCCGTGCGCGACGACTACGACGTCGTGCTGATCGACTGCCCGCCTGCGCTCAACATGCTCACGGTCAACGCGCTGGTGGCCGCCGACAGCGTGCTCGTGCCCATGCAGTGCGAGTACTACGCGCTGGAAGGCCTGACCTCGCTGGTGGCGACCATCGGGCAGATCCGCGACGCGGCGAACCCGCAGCTGGTCATCGAGGGCGTGCTGCGCACCATGTTCGACCCGCGCAACAACCTCGCCAATGAGGTCAGCGCGCAGCTGATCATGCATTTCGGCGACAAGGTCTTCCGCACCATCATTCCCCGCAACGTGCGGCTCGCCGAGGCGCCGTCCTTCGGCAAGCCCGTGCTGCTGCACGACAAGGACTCGCGCGGCGCGCTGGCTTATCTGGCGCTCGCCGGCGAGATGATCCGCCGCGAAGAGGAGGCCGCGGAGGCCAGGTCGCCCGCGGCGTGACGATCGAGCCTCGCCAGGCGTCGCCCGGCGCGCTCCTGCGCTGGAGTCGCCAGGCGCTGGGCCTGCTCGCCCGCGGCTTCGGCTCCTGGCTGGGCCTGCTGCTGCTGATGTGCCTCGGGATGTTCGCCAGCCACCGGGCGCCGCTGGTCGCCGGGGCGCTGGCGCTCGCGGCGTTCTTCTCCAGCATCATCGTCGCGGCGCGCCTCGACCAGCCCCGCCGCGCCAGCCTCGGCGACGTGCTCGGCGCGCTGCGCGCGCACGCGCTCGACATCCTGCTGTTCGCCGGCATCATCAGCATCGCCGGCGCCCTGATCTGGGTGCTGCTGCTGGCAAAGCCCGGGGTGCCGTGGTGGCAGGTCCTCTACACCGAGCGGAACTCGGTCGGCACCCTGTCGCAGGACTGGTTCATCGCGGCGCGCCAGGTGTTCGTCTATTCGGCCTATGCGCTGGGCCTTGCGTATTTCGGCCTGAATATCCCGGGGCTGACGTCCTTCTTCCAGTTTCCCTGCGCCACCCTGCTGGGACTGCCGTTCCGCGCGGCCTACCGGCTCGGCGCCGCCGGCCAGATCCGCAACCTTCCCGTCCTGCTGGCGGTCGGCCTGCTGTTCATCACGCTGCCCGTGCTGTTCGCGCTGCTGCTGCCGCCGCTCGTGCCGCTGCTCTATGGCTTCCTCGGCTCGCTCACCTACGTGGCCTTCCGCGAGATCTTCCTCGGCATCACCGGCAACCGGGTCATCGAGACGGCGCCCGGCCGGGCGGTTGCGGCGGGCTCCGCCGCGGCCTGAGCGGGCTCCGCCACGGCCTGAGCGGCCGCCGCGACGCCGGCGCAGTCCGTTATCATTTCCCGCATGAGTAAAAAGCAGCCCAGCCTCGGTCGCGGCCTCGACGCCCTTCTTGGACAGATCGCCGCCAGTCGCGCGCCCGCCGCCGGCGCCGCGGCACCGACAGTGACGCCGGCCCCGGGCGCAGGGGCCCCGGCCGCGGCCAGCGCCCCGGCTGCGGCGCCGGCGATCCGTGCCGACGGGGAACTCGCCCGGCTGCCCATCGACCTGATGCAGCGCGGCCGCTACCAGCCGCGGCTCGACATGCGTCCCGAGTCGCTCGAGGATCTGGCCGCCTCGATCCGCGCGCAGGGCGTGGTGCAGCCCATCGTCGTGCGTCCCGTCACGCTGCCGGGCGCGGCGCCCGGCGCCGGGCCCGAGCGTTACGAAATCATCGCGGGCGAGCGCCGCTGGCGCGCGGCCCAGATCGCCGGCCTGAAGGAGATCCCGGCGGTGATCCGCCGGGTGCCCGACGAGGCCGCGATCGCCATGGCGCTGATCGAAAACATCCAGCGCGAGGACCTCAACGCCCTCGAGGAGGCGCGCGCCCTCGACCGCCTGATCCGCGAGTTCGGGGTCACGCAGCAGCAGGCCGCCGATGCCGTCGGCCGCTCGCGCACCGCCGTGACCAACCTGCTGCGTCTGCTGGACCTCGCTCCCGAGGTCGCCGCGATGGTCGAGGAGCGCCAGCTCGACATGGGCCATGCGCGGGCACTGCTCGCCCTCAGTCACCGGCCCAAGCAGATCGAGGCCGCGAGATTGGTCGTCAAAAACGGCCTGAATGTCCGGGAGACCGAGGCATTGGTTCGCCGGCTGTCCAATCCGGCGGCAAGCACCGCGCGCGCCAGCACTCAGGCCAAGGATCCGAACGTCGCCCAGCTCGAATCCCGGCTGGCCGACACCCTGGGCGCCAGTGTCGTGATCGAGCACTCATCGAAGACCGGCAAGGGGCGCGTGCTGGTCGCCTACAACTCGCTCGATGAACTCGACGGCATCATCGCCCACATCCAGTGAAGGCCCCCCCGGGGCGGGAATGTTGCATCGCAAAGCCTTTTCTTGAAGCGTGCGTACCTTCCCCCTATAATCGCGCGCCTTCGCAGGTCGGGCCACGCAGGTGGTTCCGGCCCAGAGAGTAAAGCGAAGCCACTTGCCGTTTTCATACAGGTCGCGACAAGTGGCTTTTTTGTTGCCTGCGGGAATGCCTCGACAGTGAGCGCGCCACGCGATCCGCACATCCTACGGCTCGCCCAGCGCATCCTGGTCTGGCAGTCGGTGGCGACCCTCGGGATCGCGGCATGCTGTGCCGCGGCCTTCGGTCGCGCCGCCGCGGTCTCCGCCCTCGCGGGCGGGTCGATCGGGGTGGTGGCCAACCTGTACATGACCATTGCGGCGCTGCGCGTCGTGGGCGATCCGGGGCTGGCCCTGGGCAGGCTCTACGTCGGGCAGTTCGTGAAGGTACTTTTGACGGTAGCGATGTTCTACGCGGTCGCGCGCCAGGCCTGGGTGGTCTGGCCGGCGCTGATCGGGTCCTACATCGCGACGCTGGTGGTGTTCTGGCTGGTGCCCGCCCTCGGGTCCCGCCGGCTGCCGCCGCGGTCCAGAACGAACTGATTGCCCAGGCTCAGGTACGCGAAGAACGATGGCTAGCGAGCACGGACAAGGCGAATCGCCCACGGAATACATCGTCCACCACCTGACTCACCTCAAGGTGGGCGAGGGGTTTTGGACCTTCCACGTCGACACCCTGTTCATGTCCGCGCTGCTCGCGGCGCTCACGGCATGGTTCCTGTATGCCGGCGCGCGCAAGGCCTCGGTCGGCACGCCCTCGGGCCTGCGCAACGTCGTCGAGATGGTCTACGAGTTCGTCGATGGCCAGGTCGCCGACATCTACCACGGCAACCGGGGCTTCCTGGTCGCCCTCGGCCTCTCGCTGTTCACCTGGGTCGTCGCCATGAACGCGATGGACCTCATCCCCCTCGACCTCCCGGGCGGCGTCGCCGCACTGTTCGGCGCCGAATACTGGCGCGTCCTGCCCACCGCCGACCTCAACGGCACCGTCGCCATGGCGATCGTCATACTGGTGCTGATCGTCGGCTACGCCATCCGCGCCAAGGGGGTCGGCGGCTATGCCCACGAGTGGATCGCGGCGCCGTTCGGCGGCCACCCGCTGCTGTGGATTCCCAACTTCGCCCTGAACGTCGTCGAGCTGCTCGCCAAGCCGGTGTCGCTGTCGATGCGACTGTTCGGCAACATGTACGCGGGCGAACTGCTGTTCATGCTGATCGCGCTGCTCGGCATGGGCTTCGCGGTGTCGCTGGGCGGCATCTCGCTGTTCCTCGGCCAGATCGTGTTCGGCACGGCCTGGGCGATCTTCCACATCCTGATCATCCTGCTCCAGGCCTATATCTTCATGGTCCTGCCCATCGTGTACATCTCGATGGCAGAGGAGCACCACTGATCACCGGATCAGCTGCGCGCAGCTTGAACAACCGTCCCATAGCTTTTTGACATCGACCAGGAGTCTCTGAAAATGGAAGGCATCGCAAGCGTCCAGGCGTTCACCGCCATCGGCATCGGCATCATCATCGGTCTCGGCGCCATCGGTGCCTGCATCGGCATCGGCATCATGGGTGCGAAGTTCCTCGAGTCGGCCGCGCGCCAGCCCGAGCTGACCCCGATGCTGCAGGGCCGCATGTTCCTGCTGGCCGGCCTCATCGACGCGGCGTTCCTGATCGGCGTCGGCCTCGCGATGCTGTTCGCGTTCGCCAACCCGCTGCTCGCCCCCCTGGGTTGAGCCACGACTGACCGTCGACGACTCCCCGAAGGGAGAGGCAGTTCATGACGATCAACGCCACATTCATCGGCCAGATCATCGTCTTCCTGATCCTTCTCTGGTTCATTTCCAAGTTCGTGACCCCGACCCTGTCGGCCACGCTCGCGGAACGGGCCAAGAAGATCGCAGACGGGCTCGCGGCCGCCGACAAGGGCCAGAAGAGTCTCGCCGAGGCTACTGACCGCGCAGATGCGATCGTCCGCGAGGCGCGTGAGCGCGCCAAGCAGATCGAGGATCTCGCGGCCCGTCGCTCGAACGAGGCCATCGAGGCCTCCAAGCAGAGCGCGCAGTCCGAAGGCGCCCGGATCGTTGCGGCTGCCCGCGACGAAGCGGCCACCGAAACGGGCCGCGCCCGCGAAGCGCTGCGTCGCGAGTACGGCACGCTGGTCGTTGCCGGCGCCTCGCGCCTGCTCGAACGCGAGATCGATCCGCGCACCCACGAGAAGCTGCTCGAGCAGCTGGCCAGCGAGATCGCCCGTGGCTGAGAACGCCACCGTCGCCCGGCCGTACGCCCACGCCGCGTTCGATTCCGCGAACGCGACGGGGGAGCTCGCACGCTGGGGCGACGTCCTTGCTGCCGCGAGTACGGTCATCGCCGACGAGCGCGTCGCCGCGCTGCTGGGCAATCCGTCGGTCCGCAACAGCGAGATCGTCGCGCTGCTCGCGGACATCTCGGGGGTCGGCGGCGACCCGAAACTGCGTAATTTCCTGCAGCTGCTGGCGGACAACCGCCGGCTCGCCCTGCTGCCCGAAATCACCTCGCAGTACGAGGCCCTGCGCGCCGACGTCGAGAACACGGTCGAGGTGACCGTCACCTCCGCGATGCCCCTGACGGCCGAACAGGCTGACAAGCTCGTCGCGGCGCTGGCAAAGCGCCTGGGCCGTACGGTACGGCTGCATTCGACGGTCGATCCCGCCCTGGTCGGCGGTGCCGTCGTGCGCGCCGGCGACTTCGTCGTCGACGGCTCCCTGCGCGGCCGGATCGAGCGGCTCGGCAACATCATGGCCGGCGCCTGACGCGCCGCCCCACCACGGATACGTAGAAAGGTAACAGCCATGTCCATCAAGGCATCCGAGATCAGCGATCTCATCAAGCAGCGCATCGACAAGTTCGAGTCGGCTGCCGAGGCCCGCAACGTCGGCACCATCGTCTCGGTCACGGACGGCATCTGCCGCATCCATGGCCTGGCCGACGTCCGCTACGGCGAGATGATCGAGTTCCCGGGGAACCTGTTCGGCCTGGCGCTGAACCTCGAGCAGGACTCCGTCGGCGCCGTCGTGCTCGGCGACTACAAGTCGCTCGCCGAAGGCCAGACGGTCAAGACGACCGGCCGCATCCTCGAAGTGCCGGTCGGCCCGGAACTGCTCGGCCGCGTGGTCGATGCACTCGGCAACCCGATCGACGGCAAGGGCCCGATCAACGCGACCCGCACCGCGCCGATCGAGCGCGTGGCGCCGGGCGTCATCTACCGCAAGTCGGTCAGCCAGCCCGTGCAGACCGGCTACAAGGCCGTCGACGCGATGGTCCCGGTGGGTCGTGGCCAGCGCGAGCTGATCATCGGCGACCGCCAGACCGGCAAGACCGCGATGGCCATCGACACGATCATCAACCAGAAGTCCTCGGGCATTAAGTGCATCTACGTCGCGATCGGGCAGAAGCAGTCCTCGATCGCCAACGTGGTGCGCAAGCTCGAGGAAAACGGCGCGATGGCACACACCATCATCGTCGCCGCCTCCGCCTCGGTCCCGGCCGCCCTGCAGTACCTCTCCGCGTACGCCGGCGTGACGATGGGCGAGTACTTCATGGACAACGGCGAAGACGCGCTGATCATCTACGACGATCTTTCGAAGCAGGCTGTCGCCTACCGCCAGATCTCGCTGCTGCTGCGCCGCCCCCCGGGCCGCGAAGCCTTCCCCGGCGACGTGTTCTATCTCCACTCCCGCCTGCTCGAGCGCAGCGCCCGCGTGAACGAGGAATACGTCGAGATGGCGACCAAGGGCGCCGTCAAGGGCAAGACCGGTTCGCTGACCGGCCTGCCGATCATCGAGACGCAGGCGGGTGACGTGACGGCGTTCGTGCCGACCAACGTCATCTCGATCACCGACGGCCAGATCTTCCTCGAGACCGACCTGTTCAACGCCGGCATCCGCCCGGCCATGAACGCCGGC
>Ga0209450_10001429_pt1 | contig 11950 bp, 13 predicted proteins | sample FrelakmetLWP11LW_FD_187149 | JGI IMG/M metagenome (GOLD analysis project Ga0209450, IMG submission 187149) | Freshwater lake sediment microbial communities from the University of Notre Dame, USA, for methane emissions studies - LWP11 LW (SPAdes)... | ecosystem: Environmental > Aquatic >... | reverse complement strand
CGATTATTTTAAAACCATATTTGCCCTGGATATCGTTGCTGCCCTGCGCTTGGGATTGCTGACCACGATTTTTGCTTTTTTGATCAGTGACTTTTTTGATACCATGGGCACGGTGGTGGCTGTGGGCGAACAAGGGGGCTTTATGGACAAGGACGGACAGGTCCCGCGCTTGAAAAATATCCTGCTGATCGATTCGCTGGGGGCTGTCAGCGGCGGTTTGCTGGGTTGCAGTTCGGTGACAACCTATGTGGAAAGCGCGGCCGGGGTCGCCGAGGGCGGCCGGACCGGCCTCACATCCGTGGTTTGCGGCAGCCTGTTTCTGCTGGCGGTTTTTTTCACTCCGATCGTGGCCATCGTGCCGGCGTACGCCACGGCGCCGGCCCTGATCCTGGTGGGCTTCCTGCTGATTTCAGGCGTGCGCTCCATCGCCTGGGACGACGCCACCACTTCGCTGCCGGCGTTCCTGACGATCACCATGATCCCTTTTACCTTCAGCATCGCCAAGGGGATCGGCTACGGGGTTATTTCCTTTGTGTTTCTAAAACTGTTGACCGGGAAATGGAAAGAGGTCCATCCCCTGCTGTTCCTGGTGGCCGTGCTTTTTGCCGTTGATTTCGTCATTTCCTGATCAGGTGGGCGGCGGATAATTTTTTTTGTATTCCAGTTCGAAATCGCTTTTGCCGCAGAGCATCATGGCACTGAGCGGCATAATGCGTTTTACTTTTTCAGCCAGCTGATGGGCCAGGCGGCGGATGTCCCATTGGGCGTGCTCGTCGTCGCGCAAGCGGACAAAATGGTACATTTCCCTCAGGTTCATTTTCATCAGCACGCTGCGGCGATGGGAATTGGTCAGAACGTAATCGGCGGCCGGGCCATGTTTTTCCTTTATTTTTAGATAGGCGTTATTGGTTTGCTCTATGATTTCATGAAATTCCTTGTCCAATCCGGCGGCGGTTACGCTGTCCGGTGTAGTGTTTCCTAATTCGGGCAAATAGTCGCCGGCGATGAGCGTGGCCAGTCGATGGCGCTTGAGCTGGGCGAAATTGGCGGCGCTGATCCGGGCCTGGAACGTGACGTCAGCCATTTCGAATTCCCGCGGCGGCGCGTCGAAAAACTGTATCTTGCTGAAAAAATCCATGAACATGGTCTTTCTTTGGGCCAGGCTTGTCTGGCGCACCGAAGCCAGGGCGTCCGGGAAAGAAAGGTTTTTGCCGGTGCTCAAAAAAGAGGCCAGGATCAACTCGTCTCCATTCGGCGTGCAGGAAACGATTTCGAGCTCCTCGGGAGGATTCGACGCAGCGGCCACGGACGGCAGGTGGTCTTGCAATGCGGCATGGGCGTCGCGCTCAAAGGCCGACGGTTCCGGGAACAGGATGAGCGAGGGCGCGATGGGCATGACCAGGGCGTACAGTTTTTTGGCGATCTTGCGCACCTCTTCTCTCGGGCTGAGCCGCAAGCGGCGAAAAAGATGCTCCAGGTTGCGGGCGTTGATGGTCATGCCGACCTGGCCCTGGGTGGCCAGGGAAAGGATATAGCGGGCATCTTCCTTGGCTATGCCTTCCAGCAGCTTTTGCTCGGGCTTGTTTGCGGCGCTTCGGAGATATTGTTTGTGCAATCGCCTGATAATTGCGGAGCAGGCTTTGCTATAGAATTGGTTTTGCCGATGAACGATTGCCTGGAACAATTTTTTCAGCAGCGGATCTTTTATTTCACCGGGCAGAATATAATCCCCGGTCAAGGTAACATAGCGTTGCGATTTTTCAGTATATGAGGCCAGGCGGAATCTTTCGACTTCCTCAAGGGCCAAACGGGAAACCCCCATGATGTCGAAATTAAAAACCGCATGCTCGGCCACCGAATGATGGCCCATTTCAAAAATGATTTTCTGGTTCGATTTTCTGGTTTGTTCCACATCCTGGCAGGCTTTTTTTCTAAGCTGATCGATCGGCAACGGGCTGCGGCTGATACGGGCATAAGCGGCGCTGAGCGTTTCCGGGGTCAGGATGACTGAATCGCAATGATTCAGGCGTTTCAGAACATCACAATCCACGTTGAATCCGGCCAGCTTGACCCGCACATTATCCTCCTGAAATCGTGAACACCCGTTGGCTTAGTATAGTAATTTCAATTCGCCGATCTTTTTCAGTACTTCCTGGGCGCTTTCATCGACGGATTTGTGATTCCAGATGTCGATCGCATGGATCTGGTCGGCCTGGATGATCTGGCCGTACAGCGCATCCAAGGAATGGGATGGATCCGTTTCGGGCACGGGCCACTCGTTTTTGGGGAGTCTTTTTTCCAGTACTTTGCCGTCGATGCGGATCCTGAAATGTACGGTGTAGGTCGGGATCCAGAAGTGGTATAGATTTTTCAGCAGCCTGTTTTTTTCTTCGGCCTGGCCGCGGGTCTTTTTTTCGGCCAGGAAATTTTGGCATTGGATCCAATGATCAAGGACGGAACAGTCGCATAGAAGGAAATCCGGCTGGGGCAACGAGCGGATGTTTTCTTCATTAATCTGATTGCTGATGAAAAAGAATTGGCTGATGAAATCGATCTTCTGGTCAAAATCAAACCGGCTGCTCAGCCGCAGGCTGGGTACGTCCTCGATCCGCGATTTAAGGGAAAGGATTTTTTTCACTTCAGCAAGAATCGCTGTCTTGCCGCTGCCGTGGATCCCGGAAAATGCAATCTTGTGCATGGTCAATTTTAGGCAAGATCGCTGGGAAAGTCAAATTTACTTTTTATCAAAATTTTGCTATGATGCAACAGATGAAAATCACGAATGAAAAAATCGCCAGCAAAAAAAACACCCCATGACCAACCACGAAATCGCCAAGACGCTTGACAAGGTGTCTTTTTTCCTTTCATTGCAAGATGAACATGACGTTAAGATCACTATCTATGCCCGGGCCGCAAAGAACATTAACGACCATCCCCTGGCGGTGGAAGACATGCTGTTGGCCGGTGAAGACCTGATGAAGATTGATGGTATTGGCAAGGTGCTGGCACAGCAGATCGAAGACCTGGTGATCATCGGGTCCTTGCAGACCCTCAATGACTTGCTGAAAAAATTTCCCGAAAGCCTCTACGATTTTTCCCAGATCAAGGGTATCGGCCCGAAAACGATCCTGAAAATCTATCAGAGCCACAATATAAAATCTCTGGCAGAACTAAGGCAGTTTTGGCAGAGTGGCGAAAACTTGGCGATCGCTGCTCCGTCAGTCAGCAAGATCCAGGAATTCTTTAAAAAATGAAAATTGTTTTGGCCTCGGCGTCGCCGCGGCGCAAAGAACTGCTGCAATTGATCGGCCTGAACCCCGAGATCATCATCCCCGCTGTCGACGAAATGGTCCGGGCCAATGAAGCTCCCGTGGTTTTTCTGGAACGAGTGACCATGGCCAAAGGGATGGCGGCCTATCAGAGGAAGTATTTTTCCCACTTGCTCATTTGCGCCGATACGATCGTGCTGCTGGAAAACACAGTGATCGGCAAGCCCGCGGACCGGGAAGATGCTTTCCGGATGCTGGCGCGGCTTTCGGGCCAACGGCATGAAGTCTGGACCGGGATCGCCCTGATGTACCAGGGGGAAACACGGTTCGATATTGCTCGCACCGCTGTTTATTTCAATGAGCTTTCCGCAAGCGAGATTAATTTTTATCTGGATCATGAAAAATATTCGGACAAGGCCGGTGCCTACGCCATTCAGGGCCGGGCCGCAGTTTTTGTCGAAAGGATCGAGGGCTGTTTTTTTAATGTTATGGGTTTTCCACTGAGCTTGTTTTATCGTATGGCCAAGGAAAGGGGGTTGCATCTGCATGAGTGATCTTCAGAACCGCGGTCTGGACAGGGAAGTGACCCTGGGAGCCACCGGTTTGAAAATATCACGCATGGGCATGGGCGGTATCCCCATCCAGCGCTTAGCTGTGGTTCAAGCGGACCGGCTTCTGGAAAATGCCGTTGCGTCGGGCATCAATTTTTTTGACACGGCGCGCGGCTATACCGACAGCGAAAGCAAGTTCGGGCGCATTTTACCCCGCTACCGGGGCCAGGTCGTTATCGCCAGCAAGTCCTTCAGCCGCGATGCGGCAGCCATGATGAAGGACATCGACACCAGCCTCGAGCAATTGCGAACGGACTATATCGATATTTACCAGTGCCATAATATTGCCAGTGAGAACGACCTGGCCAGGGCCATGGCTGACGATGGTGCCGTGGCCGCCATGGTCAAAGCCAAACAAATGGGTAAAATACGCCATATCGGCCTTTCCGGACATAAACCGCCGCTAGTGAAAAAGGCGTTGTCTTATTTCCCGTTCGCGACGATCCAGATTCCCTGCAATTTCATGGAAACCGAGTCGCTGCCCGGATTGATCCCGCTGGCCAAGGAGCGGCGCGTGGGTGTGATCGCCATGAAGCCGGTCGGCGGCGGCAACATCCGGGAGATCACTTTGAATTTCCGTTTTATTTTCAACCAGGGCGTCGACGTGGCCATCCCGGGCATGGATGCGGAAAGGCAGGTCTCCGAAAATGCCGCGGCGCTCAATGACCTGTCGCCACTGGGCGAAGCGGAAGTCGCATTGTTGCAAAAAGAAAAAGATCGCCTGGGCGGCAGTTTCTGCCGGCGCTGTGAATATTGTATGCCTTGTCCCCAGGGGCTGCCGATCTCCTTTTTGCACGTCCTGAAGAACTATTACTTCCTTTACGATTTGAAAGACTGGGTCTGGGAAAGGCTTGGCGCCCTGGCCAAGAACTACTCGGACTGTCTGGCCTGTGGCGAGTGTGTGAAAAAATGCCCCTACCAGCTTGACATGCCCAAAATATTCAGCGAGACGTGGGAAAAAATGCAAGCCGACAAGGCAGCCAAAAAACAATAACCGCATCCCGCTTTACACCCGTACCCGGCTGTGATAGAGTTTTTCCATGCCCGGGGGTTCACAAAAATTACTGTGGAAACCGGGAACCATGCTCTATCCGGTTCCCGCCGTACTGGTCAGCTGTGGCGAATTTGCCGGCGTGAGCAATGTCATCACCATCGGCTGGACCGGCGTGATCTGCTCGGACCCGGCCATGTGCTCCATTTCCGTCCGCCCTGAACGATTTTCCTATGCCCTGATCAAAAAAAACGGTGAATTTGTCATCAACCTGACCACGGCGGCCATGGCCCGGACGGTAGATTGGTGCGGCGTCAAGAGCGGCCGGGAGCATGACAAGTTAAAGGAAATGAAGCTTACGCCGCTGCCGGCAGAATTCATCAAACCGGCGCTTATCGGCGAATCTCCGGTGAACCTGGAGTGCCGGGTCAGGGAAATTCGTGAACTGGGCACTCACCATATGTTCATCGCCGAGATCCTGGCGGTTCATGCCGACCCGGCTTATTATGACGAAAAAACCGGTTTTTTTGACCTGGCTGCCGCTGAACCGCTTTGTTATTGCCACGGCCATTATTACCAGCTGGGAAAACACATCGGTAAGTTTGGGTTTTCCGTGGAAAAAAAAAGAAAAAAGCGCTCGACGTTGCGCAAAAGGAATTGGGGCTGAAATAGCATGCGGCCGGGATTTGAAAAAAAGATAGTAATTTTCTATAGTGGTCCAAGAAAAAAAAGATCATGTTTTTATTTGGAGGTAAGCATGAACGCCAGAACGAATCTATTGCGTGCGATTGCTTTTTTTACATTGTTTTCGTTGCTCCCATTTGCGGCCGCGGCCAAGGACAGCCAGTCGAAAAAAGCGCCTTATGTATTCAAAATGGAAAATGAGGTCAAGCGGACCCCGGTTAAAAACCAGTATCAAACCGGCACCTGCTGGTGCTTTTCCACTATTTCTTATCTGGAGTCCGAGCTGCTGCGGTTGGGAAAAGAAGAATTGGACCTGGCCGAGATGTTTGTCGTCAGGAACACCTATCCACGAAAAGCGCTCAATTATGTGCGTCTGCATGGCGAGGCCAACCACAGTGAGGGCGGTCAGGGGCATGACGCCCTGGAGCAGATCCGGCAGTTCGGGATTGTTCCGGAAGCGGTATACCCGGGCTTGAATATTGCTGAGAGCCGACACAACCATGGCGAAATGGCAGCGGTACTGCAAGGCGTCCTGGATGGCATACTGAAAAGAGAAGGAACCCGGATTACCCCGCGCTGGCGCGATGCCTATGCAGCGATCCTGGACACTTACCTGGGCCCAATACCCGAGTCCTTTGTTTACAACGGCGTGACCTATACGCCGAAAAGTTTTGCCGATGACTATCTGCAGCTTAATTATGAAGATTACATCGAGTTGACTTCGTATGATTTGTATCCCTACTATAAAAAATGTCGGCTGGAAATACCGGATAACTGGACCTACGACGCGAACTATTACAACGTTCCCATCGATGACCTGGAACGCATAGTCGATCATGCCTTGAAAAACGGTCATTCGCTGGTATGGGACGGGGACGTCAGTGAAAAGGATTTTTCCGGTGGCAGGAGTGATACCGAGCACGGCAGCGGTTATGCCATCGTTCCGGAAAAAGAATGGGAAGACAAAACCAAGGCCGAGCGCAATGAGAAACCGGCCGGTCCGCTGCCGGAGCGGGAAATCTCCCAGGCCATGAGGCTGACGACCTTTGAGAATTTTTCAACTACGGACGATCATCTGATGCATATCGTGGGACTTGCCCATGATCCCAAAGGCACCAAGTTTTATTTAACGAAAAATTCCGGGGGGACCGACCAGGCCTATGGCGGCTATGTTTATCTCTCCCGTTCTTTTTTCCGTTTGAAGACCACTGCGATCATGATCAATAAAAACGCATTGCCGCCGGATCTCAGGGAAAAATTGCAGATCAACTAAACGGGATATCCGGAAACCACTTTGCTTTTTGAGTAACCCCGAACCCGCTTTACTTGCTTTGCGGGTTGTACTATAATTTGTCCCATGGATGCCCGGCTACAAATTCAGGAAGAAAAACTGCAGAATATTCTCAATCCGCGCCAGGCAAACAAAGAGTTTAAAATAACCATCCGTTTTCAGAAGCATTATTCCAAGAATTATGAAAAAGCCCTGGAGTTGGCCAAGAAAAACCGATATTTCATGGAGGAGGGCACAGGCGATTTTTATAAAGCCTATGCCAGCTTTTATCCAACCGAGGTGGAAGAGCTTTTCTGCCTTTTTGAACTGGTCAAAGAACATGAAAATACGAAAATATACTTAAACAACAAGTCGATTCCGTATATTCATGATTTCTGGCTGATTTTGATGTGGTTTTATCGCATTAAATAGATTTACTTAAAAAAAAATAATTAGAACTTGACTTTTTTACAAGATTAAATTATAAAGTAGTCTAGCTTAGGAGGTCTTCCATGAAAAAAGTTGGGTCGGCCGTACTCTTATTGTTTTTGGCCTGCATTGTCATGGTCAGTTTTTCCGGTTGCGATCAATTGAAGATAAGCAATTTAAAAGCCAACAAGCACTTCAAGACGGCAAATAAGTATTTCAGCGAGGAAAAGTATAAAAAAGCGATCGCTGAATATGAGGCCGCACTGAAGCTGAACCCGAATCTGAAAGCTGCCTATTATTACCTTGGCAGCAGTTATGTGTCGGTCTACAAGCCCGGCGATGACACCGATAAAAACAAAGAAGTTGGCAGCAAGGCAAGCCATTTTTTAAAAATGGCCTTGGAACAGGACCCCGATAACAAGAACATCATCCAGTCGCTTGGCGATATCAGTGACAAGATGAGAAATTTCGAGGAAGCAGAAAAATACTACCTGCAGATCCAGAAATACACACCCAATGATCCCGTCTCCTATTATAACCTGGCGGGTTTTTACAGCAACAACGCCAAATATGACAAGGCCATCGAAATGTATGAAAAGCGGATCGCCCTGGATCCCGCCAACCCCGAAGGCTATCTGTACCTAGCCGGATTTTATCAGGACAAGCGCAAATGGGATGATGCCATAAAAAACCATGAAATGCGGATCGAGAAGATCAGCGCCATCGGCGAAATGGAAGAAAAAGAAAAGACGGAATTCATGGCCGATGCATACTATCGCTTGGGCGTTGTCTGCTGGAACAAGAGCTATCAGACCCCGGTCGATGTCATGGGTTCCGTGGAGCGGTTGCAGGTGGTTCAAAAGGGATTTGATGCCTTGACCAAAGCCACAGATCTTTCTCCCAACTTTCCCGATCCCTGGGCGTATCTCAGTTTGCTTTACAGGCAGAAGGCAATTGCCGAACCAGTGAAAAAACCGGCTTATGACAAGGAAGCTGAAAAAATGGTGCAGAAATTCCAGGAACTTCGTAAACGGAAACTGGCTACCGAGCAGTTCATGAAAGACTTGTCGAAAGAAAAGTAATCAATAAAACCCCCTGTTTTCCAAAAAAAGCAGGGGGTTTTTTTTTACCCTGTTTTTCAGCATGCAGGCGGCAAAATTGAAAGTTGACAGATTAAACTGAAAAGGTTATATTTCCTGTCATGAAAATCAACACCAAAATCCGTTATGGTCTGCGCATGGTCATTGCCATTGCTCAAGCCAACAAGTTGGTAAATACGACTGAGTTGGGAAGCGCCATGTGTGTTTCTCCCAAATATCTCAGGAAACTGGCCGGCCCGTTGGAGAAAGCCGGTTTGATCAAAAGCACGCAAGGCATTTATGGGGGCTATGAGCTCGGCAAGAGCCCCGAGGAAATCACCATCCGCATGATTTTTGATGCGTTTCAAGAGCAATTGTCTTGGACCGATTGTGTACTGGGTAAGAAGTGCGAGTTGCGGGATTCCTGTCTGGCGAAACAGGTTTGGGAAATGCTTGAAAAAACCCTGCAAATGAACTTTCTGCCAATATCCATCCGCGATATTTTGAACAGTAAAGTCGATTCCATCTGATTTTTCAGGTTCCAATCCAGCCCTTTTGCGCCAGCGCCTGCAGGTTGACAGCCAGCCGGAAATGGTGTATTATCAATAGAAGCAAAATGAACAAAAATGGTGCATTATTCCTGGTCGGTTTTTTTTTGTTTTTTAGCAGTATTTTTTGCCAGGATGATTTTTTAAAGGTTGAGTGCACGGTTTCTCCCCGTTCCATCAGACAGGGTAACGAGGGGTTGTTGAAAATCAAGATCGATGTCCGCAACGGCATCCGGATATCCGCCAATCCCGAGTTCATGATTAAACTCGACGCGAATGAGAACCTGTCTTTTTCAAAAATGTTTTTTGCCGGATCTGAATTGAATCTGCCGATCACCAAGGAAAAAGAAGGAATTTTTCTCGATCCGCAAAAAGAGATCGAAGTTCCATTCAAGTTGAGTGAGGCGGCGTTGCTCGGCAACCTGACCGTCAGTGGCGAGATCATTTTCACCATGTTTTTTCAGGATAATTGGTCCATCAAAACTACGAAAAAATTCTTTGCCAATTTTGTTTCCCGAAAGAACTATAATATCAAGAAAAAATGATGGAATGCTATAACAAGTTTTGCTCGAGATACCAGTGGATGGTTTCCTGCATGGCCGTTTTAAATGGAAATTGGGTTTGAAAATGGAGCAGATCCAGGCTTTTTTCCACGGAGCACGTCCAAACGGGGAAACTCATTTCGCGGAACTTGTCGCGGTTGAAAATGCTTTTTCTTTTGGAACTGCGGATGCGCATTTCGGAAAGTTCAGCCAGAAACCAGGCCAGTGCTTGTGGGATAAAGACTTTTTTCATTCGTTTTTTCCCGAGCAGCAAGGTCGTTTCGCTCATGAAGTCTTCCCAGCTGACCGGTGTGGCATTGGCGATGTAAAATGTCTCGTTTTGACAAGCGCTGCGGGCGGCGGCGATCATGCCGCGCACTAAATCCTTGACGTATATGATCGAATACAAGCGTTTTTTTCGGCCAAGCGTAGGCAAAATGCCTTTGGCCAGGATCTTGAAAATGGCCCGCATGTCCATATCCCCCGGCCCGAAGACGATCGGCGCCCGGATAATGATATATGGAGCCGGGCAAAGCTCTTGCAAGATTTTTTCCTGGGCTAATTTGCTTTTTCCGTACAATGAAACCGGGGTTTCGGGCATGCCTTCTTTCCAAACTAGGTTTTGTCTGTTGGGGCCGACAGCGGCCAATGAAGATAGCAGAACCACTTTTCGCAATTGGGTCAAAGGACGCAGTTTTTCCATCAGGACCTTTGTGCCGGCATGATTGCCATGAACGAATTCTTCAGGAGAAATTACCTTGGTTAGGGCGGCCAGATGGAAGACCACTTCGATATCATCGGGGAATGCTGCGGAAGAGAACAAGTCACCGGAGATGACCGAGATTCTTTCTTTCCCTTCAAAAGCGTCCAGTTTCTTTTTGTCCCGGATCAAGGCATATACGGAATTTTCTTTTTCTTTAAGCAATTCTCTGAGCAGGTGGTTGCCGACAAATCCCGTGCCCCCGGTTACCAGTATTTTCATGGGGCCATTCTATATAATCCGCTTTAAATTTGCAAACGAGGAGTAAATCATGGATCTTTTTAAAAAGTGTTTTGAGTTTACCCGGGCTGAAGAGGCGAAGAAATCCGGCTTATACCCCTATTTTACCGAAATCGAAAAAGTTGAAGGCAATTATGTCTGGGTCAAGGGCAAAAAAATACTCATGGTCGGTTCCAACAATTACCTTGGGCTGTTTGATGATCCCAGAGTCAAAGACAGTTCTATTGAGGCAGTGAAGCAGTATGGAACTTCCACTTGCGGTTCCCGATTCTTAAATGGCACCTATTCCCTCCATGCGGAACTTGAAAATAAATTAGCAAAATTCATGGGCAAGGAAGAAGCGCTGACGTTCTCTACCGGGATGCAGACCAATTTGGGCGCCATTTCAGCCCTGGCCAGCCGCAACGACATCATCATTCTGGATCGCATGGTCCACGCCTCGATCATGGATGCGGTGCGCCTTTCGTATGCCCATATTGCCAAATACAAACACAATGACATGAAAGATCTTGAGGACAAACTGGCGCATCAGCCTGAGGATAAGGGCAAGCTCATTATCGTTGACGGCGTTTTCAGCATGGAAGGTGACCTGGCCAACCTGCCGAAAATTGTCAAGCTGGCCAAAAAATACAATGCCCGGCTTATGGTCGATGATGCTCATGGCGTCGGCGTCATGGGGAAAAAAGGGCGGGGGACTTCCGAGCATTTTGGCTTGATCGACGAGGTTGATCTGGTGATGACTACTTTTTCCAAGTCATTTGCCTCATTGGGCGGATTTGTAGTCGGGGACAGCAAGATCATCCAGTACATCAAACACCATGCCCGGGCCCTGATTTTTTCCGCATCGATTACTCCGGCCGCGTTGGGGGCCGCCAGCAAGGCCCTGGAGATCATTCAAGCGGAGCCTGAAAGGAGGGAGCGCCTCTGGGAAATTACCCGGATCGTCAATCGGGAGCTAAACGCCATGGGCTATCATACCGGAAATACTGAAACGCCCATCATCCCGATTTTCATCTATGATCTGGAAAAAACGTTCATGCTCTGGCATTTTTTACGGGAGTACGGCATTTTCACCAACCCGGTCATTGCCCCGGCGGTAGCACCGGAAGATTCTCTGATCAGAACCTCATTTACCGCCACCCATACCGATAACGATCTGGATTTCATCCTGGAAGGATTCAAGCGGGGAGGGAAGTCCCTCGGCTTGATTTAATTTTGCCCCGCCGCTGCCAGGGCATTTTAATTCCGGCAAGTGGATATCAGCGCGGTTGTTGTCAGTTTTAATTCGGCAAAGTTTTTAACGCAAAACCTGGAGTCTATTTTTCGGCAAACCATACCGTTCACCCAGGTTATCGTGGTCGACAATTGCTCCAGTGATGATTCGGTTTCCCTGATCACGTCGTTTCCTGCGGTTGAAAAAATATTTTCAAAAACAAACTGCGGCTATGCCGCCGCCGCCAACATCGGAATACGCAGAACTCAGTCCGATCTGGTGCTGGTGGCCAATGCTGACATCTATTTGGCCGA
>Ga0209450_10001428_pt1 | contig 11956 bp, 11 predicted proteins | sample FrelakmetLWP11LW_FD_187149 | JGI IMG/M metagenome (GOLD analysis project Ga0209450, IMG submission 187149) | Freshwater lake sediment microbial communities from the University of Notre Dame, USA, for methane emissions studies - LWP11 LW (SPAdes)... | ecosystem: Environmental > Aquatic >... | reverse complement strand
AAACGGTAAAATGGAATTGTCCGGCACAATGAAAGTACCGGGATTCTACCGGGTAAGGATATGGGCAGTAGTCGACGGACGCCGCTACGAAGGCCTTGCAACTGCAGGCTTCGAACCTGAAAAGATCCAGCCCACAGTTAAGGATCCTGCCGATTTTGATGCTTTCTGGACAGAAGCTATTGCTGAAGCCCGTAAAGTAAACCTCGACCCGAAGATAACCCTCATGCCTGAACGCTGCACAAGCGATGTAAATGTTTACCAGATCAGTTTCCAGAACGACAGATATGCTTCAAGGATCTATGGAATACTGGCTGTTCCGAAAAAACCTGGTAAATATCCTGCAATTCTGAGGGTCCCCGGAGCAGGGATAAGGCCATATGCAGGTGATCCAAGACTTGCCTCGCTCGGGTTTATCACACTTGAGATAGGTATTCACGGAATACCCGTTACCCTTGATCCACAAGTATATATTGATCTTAATGGTGGAGCTCTGGCAGGCTACAACACCATAAGAATGAACGACAAAAACACACATTATTATAAAAGAGTATATGTCGGTTGTGTCAGAGCAGTCGACTTTATATATACACTCCCGGAATTCGACGGTACAAATGTTGCGGTAACAGGCGGAAGCCAGGGAGGAGCGCTTACCATTGTAACTGCCGGCCTCGACAAGAGAATAAAATATGCAGCCGCAATGTACCCTGCACTCTGCGATCATACAGGCTACCTCAATAATAGAGCCGGTGGATGGCCGCATTATTTCAAAGGAACAGAACCCAAACCAGGAGAGGTCGAAACTCTTAGCTATTACGACGTAGTAAATTTTGCACACAGAATAACAGTGCCCGGATACTACACATGGGGATTCAACGACCTTACATGTCCGCCCACTTCTATGTATTCTGCATATAATGTAATTACAGCACCAAAAGAATTACATCTGTTCCTGGAAACAGGTCACTGGACATTCCCGGAACAGAGTGAAATGCTGAGCAACTGGCTTATAAAACAGCTTAAAGGACAGTAAATGAACTTTTTATTCACCACTGATGACACGGATTAACACGGATTTTTCCGTGCATTATTCTCCGTGTGAATCCGTGAAATCCGTGGTAAAAGACAGAATTATTTCTAGTTAGTAAAAGGAACCTCTTTCCCTGTTAATCTTATTCGGCCTGTAAGCACCTGTGTGAACTGAGGGTCAAGATATCCTTTGAATCCTGGTTGTTTTCCTCCCACTGAGATTGTAAAGTACCCGGGCTCAATAACTCTTTTATCTTTATTATTTATAATCGAGAGCTGCCTCGGTTCGAGGGTAAACTCCACCACTTTGCTCTCTCCCGGATCAAGACTGATTCTTTCAAAACCCTCCATCTGTCGTATGGGTCTGGGTGTTGTTGCCTTCTCATCAGTGAGGTAAAGCTGAACTACTTCATCACCGGCCACCTTCCCGGCATTTGTTATTGTTACCTTAATCTTTACAGGTTGTCCGGCGACAACTTTCTCCGGGAGAACAAGATTACTGTAGCTAAAAGATGTATAACTGAGGCCAAAGCCAAAAGGATACAGAGGATCCTGTCTGAAAAATCTGTAAGTCTTTCCCTCCATGTCATAATTCTCAAATGCCGGTATCTGATCTATCGATTTATAATATGTCACCGGAAGGCGGCCTGCCGGATTAAAATCTCCGAAAAGCACGTCGGCCACTGCGTTTCCACCCTGCTGTCCGGGATAGCCTGCCAGAAGTATTGCAGCAGCCTTTTCCTGAGCCTTGTTCACCGATAGGGCACCTCCGTTCATCAATACAACAATAACCGGCTTTCCCGTTGCAGCCAGTGCTTCAAGCAACTGTTCCTGTACAGCAGGCAGGTTAAGGTTGGTTCTGTCGCCGCCGAGGAATCCGTCAATTTTTATACTCATCTCTTCACCTTCAAGCCGCTGTGAAAGTCCCAGAACAAGTACAACTGCATCTGCTTCACCTGCAACCTTTAAAGCCTCAGCAGTAAGATCATGTACTGGTGTTGACCAGAGAAGCTTAATATCAGCATCACCGGAGTAATTTTTATATAGTACCTCTATTTTATATTTCTTGCCTGCCTGCAGATCGACTGAATATTCCTGCACAAAAGCATGATGCTCATTCCTGAACGAAATGACTGATTTCCCGTCGATCAGTATCTCATAACCCGATGAACCCCAGCCCCCCAGGGTATATTTGCCTGTTACAGGCGGGATAAGGTAAGTTGTCCATTTTACACCGAAATCGTCGTCAGGCATATCTGCCCGTGGTGAAAAATGTTCCCAGTAAAATTCAACCCTGTCGTCAATTCTTGTGAAGAGAGGATTGCCTTTCATTTCCCTGTTGTTATAATATTCACCAAGAGCTCCCTGTTTGCCATCGGATGTCTCGAGATATCTTGAAGGGATGACGGTCATATTATGTATCCCCTCAGCGAGGTCACTACCCACGGCATAAAGGATCCTTGTTTCAGGATTCAGTTTATTCTTTATCCCTCTCAGTACAGTTACCGGGTCTCTGGCGATCCCGTTGTAATTACCGATCAGGGATTCAAAATTATCAGCATTGGGTCCTATAACTGCAATAGTTTTGATTTTTTTATCAAGTGGCAGGATATTATTTGCATTTTTTAGAAGCACAATTGATTTCTGTGCTGCATTTCGTGCAAGCGAATTGTTATAATCGGAGCAATTCACGAAGAAAGGTATCTGTGCATAGGGGACCAAATGATCGGGATCGAACATTCCGAGCTTGAACCTTGCAGTAAAGATCCTTTTTACAGCAACATCGATGTCGGCCTCGGTCAGGAGTCCTCTTTCTACAGCGGTCATCAGATGCCGGTAATCAACACCGCATTCAAGGTCGGTACCTGCTTTTACTGCTGCTGCTGCTGATTCGGCTGCATCTTTGGAGAAGTTCTGAAATTTCCAGAAGTCGGAAACAGCCCAGCAGTCCGAAACAATATACCCCTTGAAGCCCCAGTCGTTCCGCAATATTCCGTAAAGAATGGGATTGGCGCAGCAGGGAAAATCCCTGAACATATTATAGGCACCCATAACTGAATATGCTCCTGCATCAACTATCAGTTTTCTGAATGCAGGCAGATAGGTCTCCATCAGGTCTACTTCGCTTATTTTTGCATTAAAGGAGTGCCTCAACGGCTCGGGTCCAGAATGCACCGCATAATGCTTGGCGGTGGCAATTGTCTTAAGGTATTTAGGATCGTCGCCTTGCATTCCTCTCACAAATTGTGAACCCATAGCACCGGTAAGAAAAGGATCCTCACCATAAGTCTCATGTCCCCTCCCCCATCTCGGATCCCTGAAAATATTGATATTGGGAGACCAGAAAGTCAATCCCTGATATATACCGGTCTTCCCTCTCCTCTGGAACTCGTGGTACTTGGCCCTCGCTTCATCAGATATTGCATTTGCTACATTATACATCAGCCCTTCATCCCATGAATTTGCTATTGTTATGGACTGTGGAAAAACAGTCGCATAACCGGCTCTGGCAACGCCATGTAAAGCTTCGTTCCACCAATTATAAGAAGGAATTCCCAACCTTGGAATTGCCGGCGCAGTATAAAGAAGCTGATCTGCCTTCTCTTTAAGGGTCATCCTTGCAACAAGGTCGCTGACTCTATCCTCTAAAGGCAGGGAAGGATTCCTGAAAGGTAATTCTGAAGATCCGTCTTGTGCAAAGACCCCCGAGGCTGAAAAAAGAAGTATCCATGAGAGGATAATAATTCCTGTTCTTTTCATTTTATTTCATTTTAAACTGTGTTGTAAATTATTAAAATCAGAGCGGCAATTTCCTTTTTTTTCACAGCATTAAATTAAACATAAAAAAAGAATTTATTCCCGTGGATTATGTAAATTGGTTACATCAATTTAAAATATGGAAAGATTATCATTATTGCTTATAGGATGTTGCTTTTCTCCGGGGTGCAGGCAGAAGGGAGAGGAAACAAAAAATGAAAGAAGGCCAAACATTATCTTTATTCTTACCGATGATCAACGCTGGGATGCAGTCGGTTACGCTGGTAACACGATTATTCAAACCCCTCAAACAGACAGGCTTGCAGGTGAGGGGACATGGTTCAGCCATGCTTTCGTCACAACCCCTATCAGTGCGGCGAGCCGGGCTTCAATATTAACAGGTATGTACGAGCGGACTCACGGGTATACTTTCCAGCAAGGGCCGCTGAAGGATCAATACATGAAGCTCAGCTATCCCGTGATTATTAAAAACAGCGGCTATTTTACCGGTTTCTTTGGTAAACTGGGGGTGACTTACAAGGATGCCGGCAAGCTGTTTGATGTGGCTGATATTTACGACCGCAACGGAAATTTTCCTGACCGGAGAGGCTATTTTTATAAAACAATCGGTTCGGATACGGTGCATCTCACTCAATATACAGGCTTTCAGGCCAGGGAGTTTATAGAGAATGCCCCACCGGATAAGCCATTCTGCCTTTCTCTCAGCTTTAGTGCACCGCATGCTCATGATAATGCGCCGGAACAATACATCTGGCAGGATAAATCGGACAACCTTTATAAAAACGTAGTCATCCCTCCTCCGCTTCTGAAGGAGGATAAATACTTTAATGCCCTGCCCGCAGAGGTAAGGGCAGGATTTAACAGGCTAAGATGGACCTGGAGGTTTGACACTCCTGAAAAATACCAGCACAGCGTAAAAGGTTATTACCGGATGATCAGCGAAGTTGACTATGAACTGGGAGAGATAAGAAAACTTCTTGAAGAAAAAGGTATTGCCGGGAACACGATTATTATTTTCACAGGCGACAACGGCTATTATCTAGGCGAACGTCAGCTGGCGGGCAAATGGCTTATGCATGATAACTCAATAAGGGTTCCGATGATAATCTATGATCCAAGGGTCAAAAAACACCATGAGATAAGCGATATGGTCCTAAATATTGATATAACCAGTACAATACTTGAAATTGCGGGAATAGAAATCCCGGAAGAGTACCAGGGGATATCCCTTTATCCATACCTGAGAAATAAAAAACCGGCAGAAAAACGTGAAGCACTCTTATTTGAACACCTGTGGGAGCTTCCTGAAATACCCTCCAGTGAAGGTATCAGGACAGAGAAATGGAAATATTTCAGATACAGATTTATTGATGCACCGGAAGAACTTTATGATCTTGAAAACGATCCCCTGGAGACAATTAATCTTGCCTCCGACCCGAAATTCAGGAAGAAAGTTGAAGAGCTTCGTTCAGAGTGTGACCGTCAGATCTCTGTTTACAACATGGCAAGACAAAAATGAATTCATCATTAAAATTCACATAACATGAAAGAAAACAGGTGTCCGGCAAAATGCACTTGCAATTCAGGACGGAGGGAATTCCTGAAGAAATCGGCAATTCTGATCTCAGGTGCCATGATGGCTAATAATCTCAGTATCTATGCCCGCAAGAAAGATGTAATTCAACCCTCAATTCGCGGATTCGGCGAGGCATCTAAATATGTGCCGAAGATAAAGGCAGCATTTGTGAGAAGAAAAGAGGATTATGGAATGCGCTGGCCGGGAGCTGTATACGATGGAGAGGCTGCGAGAAAAATGTATACTGAGGAATTAGTAAAAGCAGCAGCAACCCTGGGAGTGTCACTTGAAATAAAAGATACTCCTGTATTTAGCCCTGAAGAAGCAGACCTATGGTTGAACCAGGCAAAAGAGAGCAAAGCCGACGGCTTATGTGTCCTCCTTCTCGACCGTCAGGATCACGCCTGGCCCACCGCACAAAAATCGGCAGAATCAGGCATCCCATCGGTGATCTTCTCTCCGCTTGGTACATCATTCACCACGAATACCATCAACCTTGCAACGAAACCAGGTTGTGTGATATACTCAACAAATGATTTCAGCCAGGTTGTCTACGGACTGAAAATGCTGAAAGCAGGAGCACTCATGAAACATTCACGATGTGTTGTGATCAAAGGAAAGGAGAGAAGAGAAATATTATTATCTGCAGATACCGGGATTACTCTTCAATATGTCCCTGCAGATACATTCATAAATATCTACAACACGATGCCGGTGAGTCCGGAGGTTATTAAAATGGCAGATGATTATCTGAAAAAGGCAAAATCAATGAGATTAGCTACCCGGCAGGATGTCATCAACGGGATAAAAAGTTACCTGGTTGCAGGAAAGATCCTTGAAGATGAAAAAGCAGATGCCATTTCGATGGATTGCCTGGGAGCACTTGGAAATATCGACGTCAGCCTGCCCTGCATATCGTGGTCAAAAATGAATGATGATGGTATTCCGGCAATATGTGAAGCCGATACGGGAGCTATTGGTGCGCAGTTAATTGTTCAATATCTTTTTGACCGGCCCGGATTCCAGCAGGACCCTGTTGCCGACACTTCGGATGACACACTTATAGGAGCTCATTGCAGTTGCCCGACACGTCTCAATGGATTCAGTAATCCACCTGAACCCTTCGAGCTTATCCACCATCATGGCAACAGGGATGCAGTTCCGCGAACCATCTGGAAAACAGGTCAGAGGATAATCCTTCTTGATTTCTTCCCTGCAAAAGAGAGGTCTCAGTTACTCTTCTCCTCCGGAACAGTTGTTGACAATCTTAGCGTACCCCCTTCAGGAGGATGCGTCGTTTCAGTAAAATATAAGATGGATGACGGTCAGGATGTTCTCTCCTACCCGGGAATGCATCAGCTTTTTTTTTATGGAGATTATAAGAAAGAATTAAAAGCTTTTTGCCAGCTCTGCAATTTTGAAGCAAAGGTAGTCTGAGAACCTGTTGATTATGAAGTTATCAGATTAATATTTCCCGTATTGCATCAGGGTTTCCCACATGGCCCAGAAATTTTCCGGGGGTACATCCTCCTGGATATTATGGACTGTGGTAAAAACGAATCCTCCACCCGGAGCCAGGATATTAATTATCTTTTCAACTTCATTTTTTACCTGCTGAGGCGTGCCGTCCCTGAGCGTAGACTGAGTATTGACGCCTCCTCCCCAGAATACGAGGTCTTTTCCAAAATCCCTTTTTAGTCTCTTAAGATCCATATCGGCAGCGGTAAACTGAACGGGATTTAATATATCCATTCCGGCATCTATCAGGTCGGGTAGAAGAACACGTACCGAACCGCAGGTGTGCATAAAGATCTTAACTTGTGGCAACCTGTATTTGATATGAGACCATAGACTCCTGAAACGGGATATTACCATTTTCTCAGGAAATCGGATTCAAGAAGTGTTGAGGTCTGTGTACCCAGATCATCACATTCAGCAATCACACTTATGAGGTCTGCCATTTTATTTTCAATCAGCCAGTCTATTACGAGATCCCAGTATTGCAGTTTATATTCCAGCACAACATCCAGAAGCTGTTCAACACCAGCCGGATCAGTCACGGTATCAATAAACCATGTCTCATAACCCCTTAACCTGAGAGAAGTTTCAGTAAGTCCTGCAACATTCCTGTCGACAATGATCCCCGAATCGGAAATCTTTTCGGCCTGTTCGGAGAGATCCCTTCGGATAATTGCGGCATGCTGTGAAATATCAGGGATTTTGTAATGCTGTAATCCATCGCCTATTGAAGAAAATTTCTCCAGAGGATATGTTTACTGGTTGTAATAAATATCTCTTATTTCATCCATTTTCCAGAGGCATCCCCACATATCTGTAACTTCCAGGACGCTTCCCTGCCTTCTGACAATATCTACAAAACCGGGAATCCTTCTTGCTCCAATCCTCCTGACATCACAATTCAGTCTTTTCAGGGTATCCTCAGCCGGAGTGACAATTTGCTGGATGGGATCGACCTCCTTTAATTCATAATCTGTTGACAATTCTTTGTATTCCATTGCCTTAATGAAAGCTTTTTTGCTGATGCCGGTAACTGTGGTACCAGCTATATCATAAGGGATCCTGTCGGGTTCAATATGATTCAGTGCCTTTTTCAGCCGTTCATAGCCATTCATTTTTTATGAAAGATTTAATGGTTTGATCGTAGGGATAAGAAGATGTATTATTCCAATTGCAAGCCACATATTATCTACATGCGGTACAAGCATTACCGGAAGAGCAAATGCAGCACAGATAAGGAACCCCATTTTTCTTCCTTTATTCAACGACCAGTCTCTCTTCAGAAATCTTGATGAGAGCCATCCTAGAAATATTCCTCCACCCCAAGAGACAAGGTAAATGGTGAAGAAGGGGATGCCGATCTCCTTAAGGTTAAGTCCATATTTGCCGTTAAGGAATTTTGCCCCCCAGAAGAGGTAAAACCACCAGATGGGATCAGCTATGAATTTACCCACGCAAATTCCCCATACTTCCCTTGTTTTAAGTAATGTTGCCCATTTAATTTTTTCCGGTGATTCTTTTTCAATATCACTGTTAATATGAGTGAGTTCCTGTTGGCTGACCATTCTGTGCTTATCAGGCTTCCTGTAGAAAAAAAGCCAGCATATTATCCAGATTACGCTTACCTGGAGAGTCCAGAGGAATGCTGCCCTCCAGTCATTACCATAAGCAGCTACCACTACAGGTACAATAAGAGGCGAGAGGAGTGTTCCGACGCTTGCTCCTCCATTATACAGACCAACTGCAAAAGCTCTTTCTTTCTTAGGGAACCATTCCGCAATAACTTTGTTGGCAACAGGGAAATTTCCCGATTGTCCCACAGACAGACCTAATCGTGCAAAAGCAAATCAGATCCACGATTTTGCCAACGCTGTCGATGCCTGTGCAATAGCCCATAATCCTACGGATATTGCATAACCCGATTTAGTACCTATTCTGTCGACCAGCACCCCCATTAAAAGAAAGCAGAGGGCATAACCAACCATAAATGCACTATTAATGTTCCCATATTGTTTTTCAGTCCATCCTATTTCATCCTGAAGGAATGGTGCCATTATACCCAGAGCAGATCTGTCGAGATAAAGCAGGGTGGTGGCAATGAACAGGAAGATCAGGATTATCCACCTGATATTTGATTGAGCCGGTACATATTTCATAAGAAGTTATCCCGAAAATATTAAAATAACCTTATTATATGGGTGTAATTTATACATTATCAGGTACAACAAAGGGTTCCCTGTATTCCCGGGTCAAAAATGTATCTGCGTCAGGTGCATTAATGAATTTCATTTTCTCCGGGTCAAATTCAAGAGACCTGCCGAGCCTGTAAGAGATATTCCCCAGATGCATTAATGCACAGGAGTAAAATCCGTCTCGAATGTCGGCATTGGCGAGTTTCTGGTCATTTGACCTTATTGCGTCAATAAATGCCTGATAATGGTTACCCAGACCGCTGCCTTTTTCACCCTCTTTACGTTCCTTACCATAATAAACCTGCCACTCGTTAACATTCTTTGTCATGAAGCCTTTTGACCCGAAAAACAGATTCCCGATAACATTATCTGAACTAACCATGTAATCGTCAGCCTTGGGATTATCACTTTTTATCCCCTCCCTGTTTGTTATCCAGTGACGTACCTCGAACTGAAGTATTTTTTTCCTGTCGCCGCCCCCGGGAGGATTCGGGAATTCGAAAACTGCAATCATGGTATTGGGTGTATTCTGGTCATCATCGAACATAAAGTGACCTCCCACGGCACTGATCTTCACCGGCAATGTAACATTGAGTCCCCATCTGGCAACGTCCATCTCATGAACTCCCTGGTTGCCCATATCGCCATTCCCGAAATCCCAGTTCCAGTGCCAGTTGTAGTGAAATCTGTTCACGGAAAAGGGTCTCTTTGGTGCAGGACCAAGCCAAAGGTCATAATCGACTCAGGCAGGTACAGGTCCGTCAGGTGTTTTTCCAATTGTGTCGCGCTATTTATAGCACAGGCCCTTTGCCATATAAAGTTCACCCAGTTTACCCCCGTGAAGCAATTCAGCCATGCTCTTTGCGCAGGGATTACTTCTCTGTTCAGCGCCGTCCTGCACGATTCGTTTATATTTATCAGCTGCCTCAACCAGTTTCCTTCCTTCGAAAAAATTATGACAACATGGTTTCTCCACCGAAACGTGTTTGCCTGCCTGCAGTGCCTAGATGGAAGCAAGAGCATGCCAGTGATTCGGTGTGGCAATTGACACGGCATCGATCTCCTTATCCTTGTAAAGTTTCCGAAGGTCGACATATGTTTTTGGTTCGGGCAGCGACTTATCCGTAAAATGCTTTTTTATCCTCTCCTTAAAGAGATTTGTATCAACATCGCAGATAGCAGTAACTCTTGTGTTTTGCAACTTCAGGTATTCAGCAATATGGGACTGGCCCTGGGCACGGATACCAATCACTGCAACATTTACCCTGTCGTTTGCGCCTTTCCATCCCGAACCGTCAGGATTATCGGAGCTGACCCTATCGCTGCAGATCCGGCAGCAGCATTTTTTACAAACTTACGCCTTCTCATATAACATTGATTTATAGTTAATTCCAAAAATACTCAATCTATGTTAATATAACACAGTTTCTGCGGGGGTAGTATGAACTCTTTTTCATGGTTATCATGGTCCAGTTTTATTCTGTTCCTTTTGCCACCTGTAATGTGCCATCTGTATGTGCCATCGTTGAGGTTTAAGAACCTGACCTTCATTTTTCTGGGTTCATTTCCGAAATGGAAGAGCTGCGCCCTGAATTCATTTGTCGAATTTACTTCTGTGAGAATTGCTATATCAGTCGGTTCTGTTATCCATTTAACTCCAAATAGAGGCATGATCTGGTAATTGCCGATGTTCCCGGTAAGGCATGAAAAGAGAAAACCTTCATTAAAACCGGGCAATGGTTCGTCCAGAACTAAGTTGAAGTATCTGACAGAGGCGAAGAGCCTGTCAGTCCATCTCACTTCGGTGGTGTACCACTCTTCCGGCAGAGAGAGGGACCTGCGCTGAGTAACCATTTCCGTCTGGAGCTTCCCGATATCCCCGTCAAAAATATATCTCTCATAACCTCTCGCATCTTTCTGAATAATAGTGTCGTACGATGTATCCCCTGTGATCAGACGGTATTTCATAAGTATCGCGGGGATCCGGCTTTTAAGTATGGAAAGGCTCCATTCGAAGCTTCCCGGAATGTACTGATCCTGATTCCCGTCACCTATACCCTTCATTCTCTGATCCGAAACGAACCTTATGGGTTTCAGAAAATACTCATCCTTTGTCATGTGGTATGCCTGCAGGAAGCATTCGTACATCATATTCTGCTGTGAAGGAAATAGTAGAGTGTAGGTTCGTTATGATTCTCAGGCTGCCACCAGTTTTTCCCCACGCCTGAAGGAGTGCCGTCGGGCCAGTGGATAGCTGCTGGTATTATACCTGCAGGTTTTCCCCTCTCTTCCGTAAAAGTTGCTTCTACCCATGTCCTCAACCACCGTGTGACAAAATCCCCCACCCTTTTGTTTCCTTTTCGCAGCCACAACAGCATCAGGGGCTCAACAAGCCTCGTATGGTAAGGGGTATCACATGCGCGTGAATCGTCGGTGTGCACCCTGTCAACATTGAACCAGGTGGATTTGAACTGCAGCTGACCTCTTTCATTAATGCCTGTCCAGAGATCTTCAATGTAATCCATTACTTTCAGTGTCCGCTGTTCCCATACCGGATTTTCAGGCTGCATGTTAAGCATGCAATAAAGGGGATCGGAATACTCTTCGGAAGTGTGCTCCACATCGGTCATAATTGTTGTATAACCTTTCTGCATCCTCGAAAGACGGTACAATCCGTTAAAAAGCTTCTCCTGACTTTTTATGGCTTTTTCGTCATCGAATGCAAAGAGAACCGGCACCCAGTTTCTCCACATTTCCACATCGTCGCCCCATCCGCCTCCAAACTGTCCGTCGGATATCTGGTGGTTATCGACCCACCAGTCTATCAGCCACGATAGTTTTTCAAGTACCATCCTCTGGTGATTGG
>Ga0209450_10001427_pt1 | contig 11959 bp, 14 predicted proteins | sample FrelakmetLWP11LW_FD_187149 | JGI IMG/M metagenome (GOLD analysis project Ga0209450, IMG submission 187149) | Freshwater lake sediment microbial communities from the University of Notre Dame, USA, for methane emissions studies - LWP11 LW (SPAdes)... | ecosystem: Environmental > Aquatic >... | reverse complement strand
GGGAGCCGCCTCTTGCGGCGCGCAGGTGGGGAAGCCCATCCAGTTGCGACCGCGTCGGCCGTTGCGGGAGCTGCTTCAGTGGCGATTGCGACACGCCCGATCGCCGCAGTCGCCGGTGGAACCGGCTCCCACAGGCCGCGCGCACCCTGCCCTGTGGGCGCCGCTTCAGCGGCGACTGCGACACCTCGGCATGCCGCAGTCGCCGCTGAAGCGGCTCCCACGCCAGCCACCGCCACCTCACCGCGCCGCTACCCCTCTGCATCGCAGCCCCGCGCCCCCGGCACGCCCGCATGGCCCCCGGCCCTCGCGCCCCTGCTGGTAACCTTGTCGGCTCCCCTTTTTCCGTGCGCGGATCGCCGCGCCAGTGCCGACATGGACAAGAGCTTCGACCCCCGGCAGATCGAATCGACCTGGTACCCGCGCTGGGAGGCCTCCGGACAGTTCGCGCCGCGCGGCGAGGGCGACCCCTACTGCATCCTGCTGCCGCCGCCGAACGTCACCGGCACGCTGCACATGGGGCATGCGTTCCAGCAGACCATCATGGACGCACTGTGCCGCTGGCAGCGCATGAAGGGCCGCCCCACCCTGTGGCAGGGCGGCACCGACCACGCCGGCATCGCGACCCAGAAGATCGTCGAGAACCAGCTCGCCGCCGTCGGCAAGACCCGCCACGACCTGGGCCGCGAGGCCTTCGTCGAGCGCGTCTGGGAATGGAAGGCGCAGTCGGGCGCGACGATCACCAACCAGATGCGCCGCCTCGGCGCCTCGGTCGACTGGTCGCGCGAGCGCTTCACCATGGACGAGGGCCTGTCGGCCGCCGTGCGCCGCGTGTTCATCGCCTGGTACCGAGATGGCCTGATCTACCGCGGCAAGCGCCTCGTGCACTGGGATCCCGTGCTGCAGACCGCGGTGTCCGACCTCGAGGTCAACAACGAGGAGCGCGACGGCTCCCTGTGGTCGATCCACTACCCCGCCGCCGACGGCGGCACCGGGCTCGTGGTCGCCACCACGCGACCGGAGACCATGCTCGGCGACGTCGCCGTCGCGGTGCATCCGGAAGACGAGCGATACGCGCACCTGGTCGGCAAGCAGGTCGCCCTGCCGCTGACCGGTCGCACCATCCCGGTGATCGCCGACGAGTACGTCGACCGCGAGTTCGGCACCGGCTGCGTGAAGATCACGCCGGCGCATGACTTCAACGACTGGCAGGTCGGCGCGCGCCACGGGCTGGCGCCGATCAGCATCTTCACCCTCGACGCCAAGGTCAACGAGAACGGCCCCGAGCGCTACCGCGGCCTCGACCGCTTCGAGGCGCGCAAGCGCGTGCTCGCCGACCTCGAGGCGCAGGGCCTGCTGGTCGAGACCAAGAAGCACAAGCTGCAGGTGCCGATCAGCCAGCGCTCCGACGCGGTGATCGAGCCGATGCTCACCGACCAGTGGTTCCTCGATCTCACGCGCGACACCCTGCCCGACGGCCGCCCCGGTGGGCGCACCGCGATCACCGAGCCCGCGCTGGCCGCCGTGCGCGAGGGCCACGTGCAGTTCGTGCCCCAGAACTGGACCACGACGTACAACCAGTGGCTGGAGAACATCCAGGACTGGTGCGTCAGTCGCCAGCTCTGGTGGGGCCACCGCATCCCGGCCTGGTACGACGAGGCCGGGAACATCTTCGTCGGCGAGGACGAAGCCGAGGCGCGCGAGCACGCCCTGAAGCACGAACACCGCGCGCCGGTCGGCAAGCTGACCCAGGACCCGGACGTCCTCGACACCTGGTTCTCGTCCGCGCTGTGGCCGTTCTCGACCCTGGGCTGGCCGGGCGACACGCCCGAGCGCGCGGCCGAGTGGAACGACTTCCAGCGCTTCCTGCCGTCGTCGGTGCTGGTCACCGGCTTCGACATCATCTTCTTCTGGGTCGCGCGCATGGTGATGGCGACGACCTACTTCGCCGGCCGCCGCGACGACGGCACCTACGAGCCCGCGCGCGCGAAGCTCGCCGACCGCGTGCCGTTCCGCACCGTCTACATCAATGCCATCGTGCGCGACGCCGAAGGGCAGAAGATGTCGAAGTCCAAGGGCAACACCATCGACCCGCTGGACCTGATCGACGGCATCGACCTCGAGGCCCTGGTGAAGAAGTCCACCGCGTCCCTGCTGATCCCACAGGTGCGCGAGAAGGTCGAAAAGCGCATCCGCAAGGACTATCCCGACGGCATCCCCGCGGTCGGCGCCGACGCGCTGCGCTTCACCTTCGCCGCACTCGCCACCCACGGCCGCACGATCAACTTCGACCTGAAGCGCTGCGAGGGCTACAAGAACTTCTGCAACAAGCTGTGGAACGCGGCGCGCTTCGTGCTGATGAACACGGAGGGCTTCGCCGCCCCCGCCGGCGCGCCCGCCGCGCGCACCGAGCCCGAGCGCTGGGTCCTCACGCGGTTGCATCAGGCGCTCACCGAGGTCGACGCGCAGTTCGAGGCCTACCGCTTCGACCTCGTCGCGCAGGCGCTGTACGAGTTCACCTGGAACACCTACTGCGACTGGTTCCTCGAATTCGCCAAGCCCGCCCTGCAGGGCGACGACGCGGCGGCCGCGGCGTCCACCCGCCACACCCTGCTGCACGTGCTCGAAGCCCTGCTGCGCGCCCTGCACCCGATCATCCCGTTCATCACCGAGGAAATCTGGCAGGAGGTCGCGCCGCGCCTGGGCCGCGCCGGCACGTCGATCGCGCTGGCGCGCTATCCGCAGGCGTCGGATTTCCCCGTGGACGCGACGGCGGATGCGGAGATCGAGTGGCTCAAGGCCGCGGTGAGCGGCCTGCGCCGCGTGCGCAGCGAGATGAACATCGCGCCGGCGAAGGCGGTCCCGGTGCGGCTGGCGGGTGGCGGCGAGACCGATCGCGCGCGGGTGGCGAAGTTCGACGCACCGCTGCGCTTCCTGGTCAAGGCCGAGGCGCTCGACTGGCTCGCGCCCGGCGAGGCGGAGCCCGCCGCGGCGACGGCGCTGGTGGGCGAGCTGAAGCTGCTGATCCCGCTCGCGGGACTGATCGACCTCGGCGCGGAAAAGGCGCGACTGGCGAAGGAGATCGCGCGCGTCGAAGGCGAGATCCGCAAGTGCGAGGCCAAGCTCGGCAACGCCAACTTCGTCGCCAACGCCCCCGCCGCGGTGGTCGAGCAGGAAAAGCAGCGCATCGCCGACTTCGGCACCCAGCTCGCCGGCCTGCGCGAGCAGGCGGCGCGACTGGCCGGCGCCTGACCGCTCGCCGGGCCACGGCGTACAGCAAGCCTCCGACGCAGCGGTCGCGCGCAAGCGCGCTCCTACATCGATGCCGCGAGCGGGTCGCGCCGCAGCGCGCGTCGTTCCCTTGTAGGAGCCCGCTTGCGGGCGATCACCACCTCCGATCCCGCGGCCAGCCCCCGAACCCGTAGGGTGCAATGAGCGCAGCGAATTGCACCGCTTCGATCGACCGGCGCAATTCGCTGCGCTCATTGCACCCTACGCCGCTGGGCGCTGGGAAAAGAAACGCCGAAAGCCGCGGCGGCTACCCGCCCGCGTCGTGCAGCAGTTCCAGCGCCATCACCAGCGCGTCCTCGCGGCCGTGGCGCGCGGGGTAGTAGTTCGGGCGGCGGCCGATCTCGTTGAAGCCGAGGTCGTGGTAGAGCGCGATCGCGCGCGGGTTGGACGGGCGCACCTCGAGGAAGATGCGCTGCGCCTGGTGCCAGCGCGCGAGGTCGACCAGGCGCTTCATCAGGCGCCGGCCGTGGCCTTCGCCCTGCTGGTGCGGGGCGATGCAGACGTTGAGCACGTGCGCTTCGCCGGCGGCGACGCTGAGCACGCCGTAGCCGAGCAGTTCGGCGTCGCGCGCGAGCACCCAGCAGCCGTAGCCGGCGCGCAGGCAGTCGCGGAAGATGCCTTCCGTCCACGGGAACTCGTAGGCCGCGGCCTCAATGCGCGCGATCTCGGGCAGGTCCTCGGCCCGCATCGGTCGCAGGGTCGGTGACGCCGGGCGGACGACGGCGACCACCTCAGCCCCGCAGGCGCCGGGCCAGCGCGCGCAGGTCGGGCCACAGGGCGCGGCGCGCGCGCGCGCTGGCGCGCAGGGTCGCCAGCGGCGGCGCCAGCACCGCATCGCTGGCCGCGCCGGGGGCGCTGCCGAAGCACACGCAGGGCAGGCCCTCGCGCGGCGCGCCGAACACCACCGCGGCCGGGTCCACGCCCAGCGCCAGCGCGACGTGGCGCAGCAGCGCGCCCGAGCCACCGTTGAAGTCGACCGCGCCGTCGGCGGCGAACACCACCCGCGGGGCGGCGTTCGCCGCCTGGCGTGGCGTGGGCGCTGGGGCTGCTTCCGCCGCGACAGGCTCATCCGCCGGCGCCGCATCGCGCGCGCGCAGCACCCACACGTCGACCCCGATCAGGGCCAGCGCGCGACGCTGCGGCGGCGACAGCACGGGCGCGACGCCGGGCATCGGTCAGGGCTCGAGCTGCGCCAGTTCGGCGGCGAACGCGCCCAGCACCTGGTCGGTGGCGGTAGCGAACGCGCGCACCGTGGCCTGGATGGTTTCCGCGCCGGCCGGCACCGCCGCTTCGTAGGTGCGCAGGATCGCGGGCAGGGGCTCGTCGCCGACATCGGCGCGCAGTTCGATCCGCACCTCGGCGTACCAGCCGTCCTCGCGCTTGACGCGCTCGAAGCGGTCGAGCACACCGCTCACCCGCACCGCCGAGATGCTGGTCGGCAGGCGATCGGCGACCACCGGCGAGACGTTGGCGGCGCGCAGCATGCGGATCAGCCGCCGCTGCAGCAGGCGCACCGGCGGGTCGTTCCAGCGCTGGTAGTGGTACGAGCGCACGCTGCCGCCGGGCCGGGTGGCGTAGAGGATGGACTGTTCGCCATGCAGGCCGTCGGCGAGCAGGGTGTCGACCACCACCGGCATCTGGAACGCGGGCCGCTCGCGCGGCGCGCCGGCATCCGGCTCCGGCATGCGGTAGTACGCCACCTCGGGCACGGGCGCGGTGGCGCAGCCGGCCAGCAGCAGCAGGGCGGAGACTCCGGGAATCAGGAAACGCAGGCGCATGCTCATTCCTCCTCCACCACGACCTCGTCGGCCTTCGGGCTGAGGATCAGGCGATTGGGGCTCTTGCGGATCTCGCGGGTGAACTCGTCGAGGTTGCGGCTCGACGACTCCAGGTTGAACGCGATTGCGTCGATGCGGCGTGCGAGCGCGGTGGTGATCTGCGACAGGTCGCGGATCGAGTCGCGGACCACCGGCCGGTTCTCCGCCGCGATGCTGCCGGCGTCGGCCAGCAACTGGTCGAGCCGCGCCTGCGTGCCTTCGAGGTCGGCCGCCACCTGGCGGATGCTGGCCAGCGTGGCGTCGATGTTGCCGCGGTTGTCCGGTCCGAGCACGAGGTTCACCGACTCGGCGGCCTCGTTGAGCCGCTTGAGCAGGGCCGCAGCGTCGGTCAGCAGCACCGGGGTCTGGGCGTCGAACGACTGCGAGATCGAGTCCACCCGCTTGGACAGGGTCTCGACCAGCGGCGTGATGCGGGTCCGGGTCAGCGAGGTGACCTCGCCGGCCAGTTCGTTGATCGCCGCGAACACGTCGGCGCCCTCGCGGCTGGGGATGGCCGAGCCGGGCGCCAGCACGTCGGCGGACGCGCCCTCGCGGATCGCGATCGACACGTCGGCCAGCAGGCCGCTGGAGGCGAGCTGGGCGACCGAATCGGCCGGGATCGGCCAGTCGCGGCGCACGGCCAGTTCGACCTGGTAGGTCGTGCGCCCGCCCTCTCGGATCGGGGTGATGGTCTCGACCTGGCCGATGCGGAAGCCCTCGTAGAAGACCGGCGCGCCGTACGACAGGCCGGTCACGTTGCGGTAGGTCGCGACGTAGCTGGACGTGGCCCCGCTGCGGCCGGTGATCGCGAACAGGGTCCCGATCAGGATCCCCAGCGCAACCAGGACAACCAGGCCGACCAGCGTGTAGTTGACGTTCTCGCGCTTCATTCCGGTCCCTATTGTGTCGTGTCCGGCCGCATGGCGTCAGTCCACCTCGGCCTCGGTCAGCCGGCGCAGGTATTCATCGGTGTCGACCTCCACCTTGCGCGGGCGGCGGTTCAGCAGGTCCTGGATGCGCTCGTTGTCGCTGGCGCGCACCGCGGCCACCGGCCCGGTCATCAGGATGTGCCCGCGGTCGAGCACGGTGATGGTGTCGGCGATCTTGAACGCGCTCTCCAGCTCGTGGGTAACCACGATGATGCTCATGCGCATGGCGTCCCGCAGTTGCAGGATCAGCTCGTCGAGTTCGGCCGAGACCACCGGGTCCAGCCCGGCGGACGGTTCGTCGAAGAACAGCAGCTTCGGGTCCATCACGATCGCGCGCGCGAGCGCAGCGCGCTTGACCATGCCGCCGGACAACTGCGAGGGCATCAGGTCCTGGAAGCCGCCGAGGTTGACCACCTCGAGCTTGAGCCGGCTCATGATGCGCACGGTGTTCTCGTCGAGGTCGGTGTGCTCGCGCAGCGGCAGGGCCACGTTCTCGCCCACGGTCATCGAGGTGAACAGCGCCCCGCCCTGGAAACTCACGCCCATCTGCCGGCGCAGGCGCAGCACTTCGGCCGAGGACGCGGCGGCGATGTCGGTGCCGAGGATGCGCACGCTGCCCGAGCGCGGCTTGAGCAGGCCCAGCAGGTGGCGCAGCAGGGTCGACTTGCCGCTGCCCGAGCCGCCCATGATCACGCGGATCTCGCCCGGCATCACGCGGAAGTCCACGTCGTGCAGGATGTGCCGCTTGCCGAACCACACGTTCAGCCGCTGCACGTCGATGACCGGTTCGGCGTCCATCAGCGGTTGAGGAAGAAGGAGAAGACCATGTCGGCCACCACCAGCAGGGTGATCGACAGCACCACCGCGCGGGTGGTGGCGCGGCCCACGCCCTCGGCGCCACCAGTGACGCCGAAGCCGGTGGAGATGCCGACCAGGGTGATGATCACCGCGAACACCACGCTCTTCGACAGCCCCTCCCAGATGTCGCGCATCTCCAGCGCGTGCAGGGTCTGGATGATGTAGACGACCGGGCTGACCTCCAGCACCGGCGCGCAGTACAGGGCCGCACCGACGATCGCGGCCGTATTGGCCAGCACGGTCAGCGTGGGCAGCATCACCAGCATTGCCACCAGCGCGGGGGCGGCGAGGTAGCGCACCGGCTCGATGCCGATCACATACAGCGCGTCGACCTCCTGCGAGACGTTCATCGAGCCGATCCGCGCCGCGAACGCCGAGCCCGAGCGTCCGGCGACCAGGATCCCGGTGATCAGGGCGCCGAACTCGCGCGTGACCGACTTCGCCACCGCCATCACGACCTGGCTCTCGGCGTTGAACTCGGAGAAGGCGCTGACGAACTGGATGCCCAGCATCAGGCCGACCGTGAACGACAGCAGCAGCACGATCGGGATCGCATCGATGCCGACCTGGCGCATCTGCTCCACGATCGCCGCCGGCCGCACGGGCTGGCCGTGGCGCCAGCCGACCAGCGCGAAATAGACGCTCTCGACGAGGATCGCGCCGGCATAGCCGAGTTCGGCCAGCGCGGACGCGGTGCCGCGGCCGAGCCGGTTGATCGGTTTCAGGATCGCATCCAGCGCCACGCCTACAACCCCCCGTCGCGCGGCGCCCGCCGCGCCGCCAGATTACGACGTCACGGCCTCGGCCGTATCCACCATCGGGAATACGCGGTCCAGCCGCGCCAACTGCAACACCGCCCGGACCTGCGGGCTGGCCGCGACCAGGGCGAACTTCTGCCCCTTGCCGCGCGCCGACTGGAAGCCCTCGACCAGGGCAGCGATGCCCGAGGAATCGATGTAGGTGACCGCCGACAGGTCCACGCCCACCGCCGGCGCGCGCCCCAGCGCGTCGAGCACCGCCTTGCGGATCGACTGCGACCACGACAGGTCGACCTCCCCGGCCACCTTCACCAGGTGCAGGCCGTCGCGCGCCTCGGTCGTGCATTCGTTCTTCATTCCGTGCCTCCGTGTGTGCCGCCCCGGATCCGCTTGCGCATCACCAGCAGGTTGCCGCCGCGCCGCAGGGGGCGCAGCCGCCAATAGTCCATCGTTTCGTCGATGAAATTGATGCCGAGGCCGCCGGGGCGGCACTCGGACAGGTCGCGCGGCCGCACTCGCGCGGGGTCGACCGCCGGGGCGTGGTCGCGCAGCGCGAACCGCAGGCTGCCGCGCGCGGCGCGCACTTCGATCCGGAAGGTGCCCGCGGGGCAGTCCGCGTAGGCGTGCCGGATCACGTTGGCCGCCGCCTCGTCGATCGCGAGCTTCAAGCGATCGCGCAGGTCCGGCGCCACGCCGGCGCGTGACAGCGCAGCGCACACCGCGTCGCGCAGGGGCTTGAGCGAGGCCGGCTGCGCCGGCAGCTCCAGCCGGAGCAGCGGGCGCGCGCTCACCGGCGGCGGTCCTCGATCACCAGCAGGGTGGTGTCGTCGGCCAGCCGCAGCCGACGCAGCTCCGACACGATCGCGCGCAGGCGCGCCTCCGGGCCGGCCGCCGCGTGGCGGTCGAACAGGGCACGCACGCCGTCGAGGCCGATCGTCTGCCGCTCGGCGTCGCGCACGTCGGTGACCCCGTCGGAGAAGAAATACAGGCTGCCCTCGCCCAGTTCGGCCGCCTGCTCCGGGTAGTGCATGCCGGGCACGATGGCCAGCGGCGGGCCCTCGGCCGCGTACTCGCGCCATGCGCCGGCGGGGTCGCGCAGCAGGGCCGGCGGGAAGCCCGCGTTGGCCCACACCACCTGGCGGTTCGCCGGGTCGTAGTAGCCGACCACGGCGCAGACGAACATGCCGCCGGAAACGGGCTCGCACAGCTCGGCGTTGATCCGCTCCAGCCACTGGCCCGGCGCCAGCTCGTCCTTGCCGGCCCAGCGCAGCAGGCTCGCGGTGCGCACCATCAGCAGCGAGGCGTCGAGCCCCTTGCCGGAAACATCGCCGACCGCGAAGGCGATGCGCCCGTCGGGCAGGTCGAAGTAGTCGTAGAAGTCGCCGGAGATCTCGCGCGCCGGCCGGTTCACGCCCAGCACCGGGTAGCCGTCGCGGCGGCGCTTGGGCAGCAGGGAGCGCTGCATCTGCCGTGCGAGTTGCAGTTCGCGCCGGATGCGGGTCTGGTCGACCATCTCCGCGACCAGCGCCGCGTTGCTGATCGCCAGCGCCGTGGGCGCGGCCAGCACGCGCAGCATGTCGCGGTCGGACTCGTCGAACAGGCCGCCGTCGCGCTTGTTGAGCACCTCGATCACGCCGATCGTGCCGCGCGCGGTGGACAGCGGGGCGCACAGCAGCGAGTGGGTGCGAAAGCCGGTCTTGGCGTCGACCTTGCCGGCGAAGTCGGGATCGCGTTGCGCGTCGCGCACCATCTGCGGCGCGTTCGCCGCCAGGGTGCGGCCGACGATGCCGGCGCCGAGCGGCAGCCTCAAGCCGGTGACGTCGACCGGCCCCGCGCAGGCCCGGCAGACCAGCTGCTGAGCCTGTGCATCGACGAGGAACACCGAGGCCGCCTCAGCCTGCATGCAGTCGGCGATGCGGTTGACCGCCTGGACCAGGGTTTCCTCGATGTCGATCGACACCGCCAGCGCCTGGCTGAGGTCGGCGAGCAACGCCAGCAGACGTCCCTCGAAGCCGCCCGCCGGCGGCGCGCCCGCGGCCAGCGCGTTCATCCCGGTGGCGCCGTGCGGCGGCGCTGGCGCAGCGTCCACAGCGCCACGGCCGGCCCCGAGAAGAGGTACACCACGGCCACCGCCAGCAGCACGGCCGGCGGATCGATCGCCAGCAGCACGATCACCCCGAGCAGCAGCGGCAGCCACAGGAACGGCACCCGCTCGGACGCCGGCGCGGCCTTGAACGACCAGTAACGCACGCGGCTCACCATCAGCACCGCCGCGGTGACCGTGACTCCGAGCGCGAGCGGCGCGATGCGGTAGGCGTCGACGCCACGGTCGACCATGGTCCACACGAACGACATCATCAGGCCGGCCGCCGCGGGGCTGGCGAGCCCGATGAAGAAGCGCTTGTCGACCGTGCCGACCTGGGTGTTGAAGCGCGCCAGGCGCACCGCGGCGCAAGCCGCGTAGAGGAAGGCGGCGGCCCAGCCCACCTTGCCCATGGTCGGCCCGTAGCCCTTGAGCAGCTCCAGCGACCACATGTACATCACCAGCGCCGGCGCCAGGCCGAACGACACCAGGTCGGCCAGCGAGTCGTACTGCACGCCGAACTCGCTCTGGGTCTTGGTCAGGCGCGCGATGCGCCCGTCGAGCCCGTCCAGCACGCCGGCCACGAACACCGCCACGGCCGCCTGCTCGAAACGGCCATTGATCGCCGCGATGATCGCGTAGAAGCCGGCGAACATGCCGCCCGTGGTGAACAGGTTGGGCAGCAGGTAGATGCCGCGCGGCGGCTTGGACGAGGGGACCTCGGAAGACTCCATGGCGACGACGCGGGCGGTGGTTCTTCGGAGTCTACCCGATGCGCCGGTCGGGTCCGTGGCGGCACTCGTCGCCGCCGGGCGTGAAAACGCGACCGCCACCCTTGTAAGCCCCGGATGGCGGTGCTATCTGAGCCCCAGCCCCTCGCGGAGACCCCTCCATGCGCCCGCTCGCCATCGCCACCGCCTTCGCCCTGCTCGCCCTGTCGGCCACCGCCCCGGCCGTCGCGCAGCAGTACTACAAGTGGAAGGACGCCAACGGCGTGACCCACTACACCAAGACGCCACCGCCGGCGGGCACCGAAGCCGAGCGCCTCGCGGTGCAGGCGGCACCCGCCACGCCGGCCGCTGCGCCCGCCACCGAGGCGCCGGCGCAGGGTGACGGCATGACGGCCGAGGCGTCGCAGAAGCGCGGCGCCGCCTGCGAGGCGGCGCGCAACAACCTCACGACGCTGCAGCAGAACCCGTTCGTCACGATCGACAAGGACGGCGACGGCACGGGCGAACTGCTGACCCCGGAAGAGCACAACGCCCAGCTCGCGATCGCCCGCGAGCAGGTGCGCACGCTCTGCCCGGCCGCGCCGGCGCCGGGCGGCTGAGGCAACCCGGATGCGCAAGGCGATCGCGCTCGCGGTCGTCCTGCTGGGCGCCGCCGGCTGGGCCTGGTGGCGCTATGCCCCGGACACCCTGCCCGGCTTCGTGGCCGACCGCGTGGTCCGCTCGCCCGAGGCCAACCCGCCGCTGTACAAGTGGCGCGACGCACAGGGCCAGTGGCACATCACCGACCAGCCGCCGGCGGACCGCCCATTCGAGGAAGTGCGCGTCGATCCACGCCTGAATGTGGTACCGACCGTGGTGCCCGGACGAACCACGCCGCCCGAAGCGGACGACTGATCGGTCGCGTCGCATCGGATGCAGTGTCGGGAACAGCGGCCCTGCGGCAGGAGCGTCGCGCACTGCGCGACCGCCATCTATCGATCTTGTCGCTGGCATCATGCCTCGAGGTCTCCGCTGTAGGAGCGCTGCGTGCAGCGCGACCGCCACATGGTTTTCTTGTCGCAGTCGTCTTGCGTGCTGGCTTGTTCTGTTGTCGCAAGCGACAAGGCGTTTCGCGCCGCTTCCGCGGCGCGAGCAGGAGACCTTGCTTGTGTAAGGCCTCCTGCACCTCCAACACACCCCCGGCGGTCCGCCGCGCGCCTTCCTGGCGCGCGGTGCCTTGCGCTTCTCGGTCCCCCAGGGGGTCGGCCGAGTGCGCATCCTGCGCACGCAGCCGACTCGCGGCCATCCTTGGCCGCGACCCCTTCGGGGCGGAAACCCTGGGGGCCCTGCGATGCTCAGCGGACCTTAGGGGGCCCCGGTGGACGAACCCGCCATCCATGGCTAGTTACCTCGTGGCGCCAACTGATTCGCTTCTTCTGCCTGGTGCACGCCACGCGCGAAGCGATGCCTACGCCATGTGTTGAGAACCAGCCATGGATGGCGGGTTTGTGAACCG
>Ga0209450_10001426_pt1 | contig 11960 bp, 10 predicted proteins | sample FrelakmetLWP11LW_FD_187149 | JGI IMG/M metagenome (GOLD analysis project Ga0209450, IMG submission 187149) | Freshwater lake sediment microbial communities from the University of Notre Dame, USA, for methane emissions studies - LWP11 LW (SPAdes)... | ecosystem: Environmental > Aquatic >... | reverse complement strand
GAGCGGCTGCCCTCGGCGAGCCGCTCCATCCACAGGAACGTCTCGGTCCACACGGTCTGCGGGCAGGCGTAGCCGCAGAACAGGCGCCCGGCGAGCGCCGTGAAGAAGAACAGCGCCAGGGCCGCGATCACCAGCAGCCAGGTGAGGAAGTAGAAGTCCTGCGGCCAGAGCGTCAGCGCGAAGATGTGGAACTTGCGCGCCGGCAGGTCGAACAGCACCGCCTGCCGCCCCTCCCAGCGGATCCACGGCAGCACGTAGTAGATGCCGAGCAGCGCCCAGACGGCGATCACGCGCAGCCGCTGGAAGCGGCCGGAAATCTCACGCGGGTAGATCTTCTGGCGGGCTGCGTACAGTCCACCATCCTGGGTCGCATCAGGCGCGGTCATGGGATGCTCCGCGTCCAGTCGTCCGGCTTGTCGGTCTCGGGGGGCTCGGGGCGCGCCGTGCGCGCCAGGTACAGGGTGAGCAGACTGGACAGGGCCGAGATCAGCCAGAAAAAGAAGAAGCCGAGAGCGTAGCCCGTCATCCGCGAGGCGAAGGCGGGCGGGGGATAGTCGTCGTTGCCGACCAGCAGGGGGTCGATGAAGGCAAAGCAGATCATCGTCGCGACGCTCGCCACGAGGAACGAGGGCCAGGTGACGATGGCCACGTCCTGCCTGAGGCGTGGCCACCGCACCGTGCCGGCATACTCGTCGCCGAGCAGCGGCATGGCTCTCTACTGCGCGCCGCCCGACAGCTTCAGGACGTACGCGGCCAGCAGGCGCACGCGCTGCTCGCCGAGCTTGTCCTGGAACGCGGGCATCTGGCCCGCCCGGCCACCCGTGACGGTCTCCTTGAGCGTGCCCTCGTCACCACCGTACAGCCAGACGTCGTCCGTCAGGTTGGGTCCGCCGACCGCGGTCATGCCCTTGCCGTCCATGCCGTGGCAGCCGATGCAGCCGGTCGTCAGGAACAGCTGCTCGCCCTCGGCGGCGAGCGCCGCGTCGTGCTGCTGGCCGCTCAGCTTCTGGACGTAGGCGACGACCTTCGCGACGCCCGCTTCGCCAAGCGTCGGGCCCCAGGCCACCATGCCTGCGGCCACGCGGCCGTTCGCGATCGTCTGCACGATCGTGTCCGGGTCGCCGCCCCACTGCCAGTCGGAGTTGGCGAGGTTGGGGAAGCCGCGTGCACCGCCGCCGTCCGAGCCGTGGCACTGCGCGCAGTTGTTCTGGAACAGGTTGTTCGCGGTGGCCATCGCCTGCGCGTTCGCCGCGAGCTCCGGAACGCTCATCGAGGCGAAGGGCGCCAGGTAGGCGGCCACCCTGGCCTCCGCGGCGGCATTCTCCTGCTCCCATTGCCCGGCCTGGGTCCAGCCCTTGACACCCTGGATGGCGCCCAGGCCCGGAAAGAGCACGAGGTACAGCAGGCCGAAGACCACGGTGATGTAGAACAGCCACAGCCACCATTTCGGCAGCGGGTTGTTGTACTCGCGCAGGTCGCCGTCCCAGGTGTGCCCGGTGTCCGCGCCGCCGCCGATCTTCTCGGTGGCGGACTTCGGCTTCATGGTCCAGCGCAGCAGCCAGACGCAAGCCAGGATGTTGACGATCGTCAACACGATGACGAAAAGACTCCAGCCAGTAGTCATGGGGTCTTGCTCCCTTGATCCTTGTCCGACGGATATTCGCGGAACGGCATCTGTGCCATCTCGTCGAAATCCTTCTTGCGCCGTTTGCTGTACGCCCAGACCACCAGCCCGATGAACGCGAGCATCAGAAACAGCGTGATGAGCCCGCGGATCGTGCCGACGTCCACGTTCAGTTACCGGCCTTGAGGTTGGTGCCGAGGCCCTGCAGGTAGGCGACGAGCGCGTCGAGCTCGGTCTTGCCCTCGACGGCCGCCGCCGCCCCGGCGATCTGCTCGTCGGAGTACGGGACGCCGATCCTGCGCAGGGCCGCCATCTTGCTGGCCACCAGCGCGCCGTCCACCTTGGCGTCCTGCAGCCACGGGAAGCGCGGCATGTTGGACTCCGGCACGACGTCGCGCGGGTTGATCAGGTGCACGCGGTGCCAGTCGTCCGAGTAGCGGCCGCCGACGCGCGCGAGGTCGGGCCCCGTGCGCTTCGAGCCGAACTGGAACGGATGGTCGTACACCGACTCGCCCGCGAGCGAGTACGGTCCGTAGCGCTCCGTCTCCGAGCGGAACGGGCGGATCATCTGCGAGTGGCAGGTGTAGCAGCCCTCGCGTATGTATACGTCGCGGCCGGCGAGGTTGAGCGCGGGATACGGCTCGACGCCCGGCGCGGGTTGCGTGCCGGCGCCCTGAAAGTACAGCGGCACGATCTGCACCAGGCCGCCGACGGAGATCACGAGCGCGATGAGCACGCCCATCAGGCCGACGTTTTTTTCTACTGATTCGTGGTTCATGCGACTTCCCCTATCAGGCCGGCTGGAGGACCGGAGCATCGGCCGTGCTGGTGCGCGCGGCGATCGTCTTCCAGACGTTGTAGGCCATGATGAACATACCGCCGAGGACCAGCGTGCCGCCGAGCAGGCGCACCCCGTAGTACGGGTACGTCGACTTGATCGACTCGATGAAGGCGTAGGTGAGCGTGCCGTCGGCGTTCGTGGCGCGCCACATCAGGCCCTGCATCACGCCGGCGATCCACATCGAGGTGATGTAGAGCACCACGCCGATCGTGGTGGTCCAGAAGTGCACGTCGATCAGCTTCGTGCTGTACATCTCCGTACGGCCGTACAGCTTCGGGATCAGCGCGTACATGGTGCCGATCGAGATCATCGCCACCCAGCCGAGCGCGCCGGAGTGCACGTGGCCGATCGTCCAGTCGGTGTAGTGCGAGAGGGCGTTGACCGTCTTGATCGACATCATCGGCCCTTCGAAGGTCGACATGCCGTAGAACGACAGCGACACGATCATGAACTTGAGGATCGGGTCGGTGCGCAGCTTATGCCAGGCGCCCGAGAGGGTCATGATGCCGTTGATCATGCCGCCCCACGACGGTGCGAGCAGGATCAGCGAGAACACCATGCCGAGCGACTGCGCCCAGTCTGGCAGCGTGGTGTAGTGCAGGTGGTGCGGGCCCGCCCACATGTAGATCGAGATGAGGGCCCAGAAGTGCACCACTGACAGCCGGTACGAGTAGACCGGCCGGCCGGCCTGCTTCGGCACGAAGTAGTACATCATGCCGAGGAAGGCCGCGGTCAGGAAGAAACCGACTGCGTTGTGCCCGTACCACCACTGCACCATGGCGTCGACCACGCCCGGGTAGAGCGAGTAACCCTTGGTCATCGTGACCGGGACGGCGAGGCTGTTGGTGATGTGCAGCACCGCGATGGTGATGATGTACGCCGCGAAGAACCAGTTCGCCACGTAGATATGCTTCACCTTGCGCAACGCGATGGTGCCGAAGAACACGACCGCGTAGGAGACCCACACCACGGCGATCAGCAGGTCGATCGGCCACTCGAGCTCGGCGTATTCCTTGCCGGAGGTGATGCCGAGCGGCAGCGTGATGGCCGCGAGCAGGATCACCAGTTGCCATCCCCAGAACGTGAATCCCGCCAGCTTGTCCGCGAACAGCCGCACGTGGCAGGTGCGCTGCACGATGTAGTAGGACGTGGCGAACAGGGCGCTGCCGCCGAACGCGAAGATCACCGCGTTGGTGTGCAGCGGCCGCAGCCGGCCGTACGTCAGAAAGGACCACGCTGGCAGCAGGTCCGGCCACAGCAATTGTGCCGCGATCAGGACGCCGACCAGCATGCCGACGATGCCCCAGACCACGGTCATGATTGCGAACTGCCGGACCACCTTGTCGTTGTAATGACTGGCCGTCGTATTCATGCTCGCCTCGGAAAAAGGAAGACTGTCCCTGCTTATTGTCTGTGTGCGGTGCACACAAGCTCGTGAAATGGTAAGGGATGCCGCGCCGTTAGCGATGCGCGCCCAACCAGAAGATGCGTAGGTATTTTCCGCAGTGGGCTTCCACGCATTGTTTCCGCGGCGGCACGTGCGCAGAGTGTTGACAACATATTAGAAATGTCGGATGGAGGCCGCGCCATGAAACGCCTCGACCGCATCCTCGCCGTGCTCGACCCGACCACCGAGTCCCAGCCGGCCCTGGCCAAGGCCGCCACGCTCGCTCGCCGCTGCGACGCCGCCCTCGAGCTGTTCATCTGTGATTTCGATCCCTCCCTGTCCGGGCAGCCGTTCTTCGACACCGACACGCTGCGCCACCTGCGGGAGGAGTTCGTCAGCGAGCGGCTCGAATACCTGGAAGAGGCGGCCGAGGACCTGCGGGCGGAGGGTCTCGAGGTCGAGACGCACGTGCATTGGGACAATCCGACCTACCGCGGCATCGTGCGGCGGGTGGCAGAGTCGTCGCCGGACCTCGTGGTGAAGGATACCCATTACCACACGGTCCTGCGGCGCACGTTGTTCACCAACACCGACTGGAGCCTGATCCGTACCTGTCCGGCCCCCTTGCTCCTCGTCAAGCCGACTGACTGGCCCGATCCGCCGCGCCTGCTGGCGGCACTCGATCCCGGGCACCTCGGCGACAAGCCCGCGGCGCTCGACCACGACATCCTCGAGTGGGCGGAGCTGATCGCCGCGCGCATGGGTGGCGAGCTGCATGCCGTGCACGCGTTCTTCCCGGCCGCCCTGCTGGCAGCGACCACCAGCATGGGCGGCATGCCGCTCGTCGCCGGCGTCACGGGCGCCGAGGTCGTGGAGGCGGAACGCAAGCGCATCGCGGGCGTGCTCGGCGAGATCCTCGCCACGCACCAGGTGGCGCCGGCCCGCGTGCACCTGGAGCAGGGCGCGGCGCAAGAGGTGTTGCCGCGCGTCGCCGAGCAGATCGGTGCCGCGCTGCTGGTGATGGGAGCCGTGTCGCGCAGCCGCCTGCAGGAAGTCTTCCTCGGCAGCACGGCCGAGCGGGTGCTCGACCGGATCGGTTGCGACGTGCTGGTGGTGAAGCCGTCCGATTTCGTCGAGAAACTGCCGTTCTGAGGCTTGTGACCCGCTTCACACTCGCCGGGTCGTGAGGCGTCCCTGGCTCACATTTCGGGGTTGCCGGCCGGACATATACTCGGCGGCACAATGAGCCAAACGACCGTCCTGCTCGTCAGCGCCGAGCCCTCGGACCATGCCAGCCTGCAGGAGGCGCTGGCGGCCGTGCGGGGCCAGCCGTACCGCCTCGAAACCGTCGGCACGCTCGCCGACGCGCTCGCCGCCATCCGCGCCGGCCGGGTGGAGGCAGTGGTGCTCAGCCTGGCCCTGCCGGACAGCCTCGGCGTGACCACGTTCCTGCGGCTGCAGCCCAAGGCGACCAGCATCCCGATCGTGGCGCTGGTGGCGGAGCAGGACGAGGACCTCGGCAAGCAGGTGGTCGAGCGTGGAGCGCTCGATTACCTGGTGCGCAGCCAGGTGACCTCGCAACTGGTGGACAAGGTGCTGCGCTACGCCACCGAGCGCACGCACACCCTCAAGGCGCTCAAGGCCTCCGAGCAGCGCTACCGGGAGTTGTTCCAGAACGTCACGGCCGGCGTCTTCCAGACCACGGCCGACGGCAAGTTCATGGCCGCCAACCCGGCGCTGGTGCGCATGCTGGGCTACGACTCCGAGGACGAGCTGCTCGCGGTCGACGTCGCGCGCGACGTTTACGCCGACCCCTGCCACCGTGATCGCTGGGTCGCGATGATGGCGGAGCACGGCGAAGTCCGGAATGCGGAACTGGCGCTCAAGCGCCGCGACGGCAGCCGCCTCGTCGTGCTCGAGAACTCGCGCGCGGTGCGTGACGCGGACGGCCGGGTGCTGTTCTACGAGGGCACGCTGACCGACATCACGGCCGCCCACGCGATTTCGGAACAGCTCACGCACGACGCCAGCCACGACCCGCTCACCGGGCTGAAGAACCGTCGTGAATTCGAGAACCGGCTGCAGCACGCGCTCGAGCTGTCGCACGCCACCGGCACGACGCACGCCGTCTGCTTCCTGGACCTCGACCGCTTCAAGGTCGTGAACGACACCTGCGGGCACGTCGCGGGTGACGAGCTGCTCCGGCAACTCGGCCACCTGCTGCCTGCGAAAGTGCGCTCCGCGGACGTCGTGGCGCGCCTCGGCGGCGACGAGTTCGGCATCCTGTTGCAGAACTGCGGCCAGGGCGACGCACTGCAGGTGGCGAACGGGGTGATCAAGGCGGTGGCGGGGTTCCAGTTCGTCTGGGGCCCCCACGTCTTCGACCTCGGCGTCAGCATCGGCGTGGTGGTGATCAATTCGCACTTCCGGCGCATGGCGCAGGTGCTGAGTGCCGCCGACACGGCCTGCTACGCGGCCAAGGATGCCGGCCGCAACCGGGTGGTGCTGTACCAGGAGGATTCCGGGGGCACGGCCCGGCAGCGCTCAGAGAGCAGCTGGGCCGAGCGGGCCCGGCGCGCCCTGGTCGAGAACCGCCTGTTCCTCGAGGCGCAGCCGATTCGCCCGCTCGCGCTCGGCGCCCGCGAGCCGCCGCATTACGAGGTGCTGGTGCGCATGCGCGACGAAACCGGCCGCGCCGTGCCGCCGGGCGCGTTCCTGCCGACGGTCGAACGCTACAACCTGTCGGTGCGCTACGACCGCTGGGTGATCGCCGCGGCGCTCAAGTGGATGCAGGAGCATCCGGCGGCACTCGGGCGTGTGTCGCGGCTCTTCGTCAACCTGTCGCGTGACTCCGTGGCGGATTCCTCGACCGCCGCCTTCGTGCGGCACGCCGCGGCGGAGTCCGCGATCGATCCCCGCCGGCTCGGGTTCGAAGTCTCCGAGAAGATCGCCGTCGCCCACCTGACACAGGCGAACCAGCTGTTCAGCGAGCTGCGTCGCGCCGGCTGCGCGGTGAGCCTCGACGACTTCGGCAGCGGCGTGTCTTCGTTCGCCTACCTCAAGGCACTCGGCGCGGACTTCCTCAAGATCGACGGCAGCATGGTCGGCAACATCTCGCAGGACCGGGTCGACTACACGATGGTCCGCTCCATCACCGAAATCGGCCACGTCATGGGCAAGAAGGTGATCGCCGAGTCGGTCGAGACCGAGGCGGTGCTCGAGAAGCTCGGCGAGATCGGGGTGGATTACGCGCAGGGATTCGGCGTGGGCCAGCCCCGCCCGATCGACGAGATCGCCGCGCCGAGCCTCTCGGACCTGCTCGCGGGCTGAGCTACTTCGCCAGTACGTAGGTGCCGGGCGCCGGGCCGAGCGGCTTCAGCCCCTGCTTCGGCGCGCCCATGTGCGGCGGCGCCACCTTGCGCTCGCTCGAGCGCTCCTCGAGCCAGCTGGCCCAGGTCGGCCACCATGAGCCCGGCTGCGGCTCCACCTTCTCGAGATAGCGGTCGGGTGACAGCAGGCGCGAACCAGCCCTCGAGGCGTGCACGCGGTGCCGTCGCTTGGGGTGCTGCGGGCCGCTGATGATCCCGGCATTGTGGCCGCCGCTGGTCAGGCAGAACGTGTAGTCCCTGGAGCGCACCAGCTTGCCGACCTTGTACACCGAGCGCCACGGCGCGACGTGGTCCGTCTCCGTGCCGACGACGAACATCGGCACGGTGACGTCGGAGAGGCTCACCTGCTCGCCGTTCGCGACGTAGCGCCCCTCGGCGAGGTCGTTGTTCAGGTACAGCTGGTGCAGGTAGTCGGTGTGCATGCGGTAGGCCATGCGCGTGCCGTCGGCGTTCCACGACATCAGGTCGTTGACGCCCGTGCGCTCGCCTTTCAGGTACGTCGCGATCGACGGGGACCACAGCAGGTCGTAGGTGCGCAGCAGCTGGAACGCGCCGCCCATCTGCCGGCTCTCGAGCACGCCTTCCTTCCACATCACCGCCTCGAGCATCGCGAGCTGCGCGGGGCTGATGAAGATGGACAGCTCGCCGGGCTCGCTGAAGTCGGTCTGCGCCGCGAACATGGTGACGGTCGCGATGCGCTCGTCGTCCTGCGCCGCGAGCTCGGCCGCGGCGATGGAGAGCAGCGTTCCGCCGATGCAGTAGCCGACCGTGTGCACCTTGTGCTTCGGCACCACCGTGGTCACCGCGTCGAGCGCGGCGCGCACGCCGAGCGTCAGGTAGTCGTCCATGGTGAGGTCGCGATCCTCGGCCGTGGGGTTCTTCCACGAGATCATGAACACCGTGAAGCCGAGCCCGGTGAGGTAGTTCACCAGCGAGTTCCTCGGCGACAGGTCGAGGATGTAGTACTTCATGATCCAGGCGGGCACGATCAGGATCGGCTCGGCGCGCACCGACTCGGTCTGCGGCGAGTACTGGATCAGCTCCATCAGCCCGTTGCGCAGGATCACCTTGCCCGGCGTGCTCGCCACCTGCTTGCCGACCTCGTAGTGCTCGACGCCGATCGGCCCGAGACCCTTCAAGGTCCGGCCGATGTCCTCGGCGAGGTGCTTGAGCCCGCGCGCCAGGTTGCGGCCGTTCTCGTCCACGGTCTGCCGGATGAGCTGCGGATTGGTCGGCAGGTAGTTGTCGGGCGCGACCAGCTCGAGGCCCTCGCGCACGGTGAAGCCGACGATGTTCTCGGCAGCCGCATTGGCGCCCGGCACGTTCCGCACGGCCTCGCGGGCCCACTCCGAGACGGACAGGAACGACTGCGCCATCAGGTTGAACGGGAACTTCGCCCACGCCGGGTCGGCGAAGCGATGGGCGTACGGCGTGCCCTCCGCCCGGGGTGCCCCGCCCTGCAGGGCAGCACCGGAGAATTGCGCCAGTGCCAGCGTCTTGCGCAGCGCGGAGTTGGCGAGCTCCGCCTGGCGGCCCGGGGCCGTGGCGAGGCGCGCCAGTACGTTGAGCCATGCGCCGCCGAACGCCTGCGGCGACAGGCCACCGGTCCACTGGGCCAGGGTCGCGAGGAAATGACGCGAGACGTCGTCCGTCGGCAGGCTGGGGCCGCGCTTGCGGGGCTGGTGAGCCATGGTGGGTGCCTCAGATCGTCTTCAGGTCGACGGTGGGGTCGGCGAGCAGCGCCGGGTCGGGGCGCTTGCGTTCCGCGAGCCACCGCTTGCCTGTCATGAAATCCCGCATGCTGTTGATCGCGTCCACCGCGAGCAGCTCGCTGCCGGCGAAGTAGTACAGGGCAAAGCTGCCCGACTGCGGGTCGCCGCGCAGCACGGTCTGGTCGTATCCCTCGGACAGGCCCGCGATCTGCAGCTTCACGTCGTACTGGTCCGACCAGAACCAGGGCACGTGCTCGTGGCGCGCGGGCTTGCCGCAGATGTTGAGGGCCGCGGTGCGGGCCTGCTCCACTGCGTTGTCCACCGATTCGAGCCGCACCCGGCGGCCGTAGCGCACGCTTGGGTGATTGGTGCAGTCGCCGGCGGAGTAGACGCTGGGATCGGACGTGCGGCACTGCTCGTCCACCCACACGCCGTTGTCGCAACGCAGGCCGGCGGCGGCCGCGAGCGTGACGTCGGGCAGGATGCCGACGCCGACGATGACCAGGTCCGCCGGGATTTCGAGCTCGCCGCAGCGTACGGCCTCGACCCGGCCGTGGCCTGCGAACCCGGTGACCGCGGTGCCGCAGTGGAACCGCACGCCCTCGCTCTGGTGGCGACGCGTATAGAAGGCCGAGACCTCGGGCGCGACCACGCGCGCCATCGGACGGTCCGCCATCTCGAGCACGGTGGCCTCGAGGCCGAGCTGCCGGGCGCAGGCCGCGGCCTCGAGGCCGATGTAGCCGCCGCCCACCACGACCAGCCGGCGGGCGCCCGCCAGGTCCGCCCGGATGGCGTCCACGTCGGCGATCGTGCGCAGGCAGTGGATGCCGGCGAGCTCGTGGCCGGGCACCTCGAGCCGCCGGGGCCGGCTGCCGACGCACAGCAGCAGCTTGTCGTAGGTCAGTTCGCCGCCGTCACCGAGCCGCAGCCGTTGCGAGCCGCGGTCGATGGCAGTCACGCGTACGCCCAGGCGGGTCTCGACGCGGTGCTGCTGGTAGTACTGGGTGCTGCGCAGCCAGAGCCGCTCGCGTTCCAGCTCCCCGGCCAGGTACTTCTTGGACAGGGGCGGGCGGTTGTACGGCAGATGGGGTTCCTCGCCCACCAGCACGATCGGCCCGGTGTGCCCCTCGCGGCGCAGGGTGTCCACGGCCTGCACAGCGGCGTGGCCGGCCCCGACGATGACGACCGTCTGTGCCATTCTTGTTCCGTCTCGTTCCTCGGCCGGCCCTGCCGCGCGGCCAGCGACACGGTACTCTTTATATACGGCCGTATGTCATCACTCCACCCCCGCACGCCGGCGCAACGCATGGGCCTCTGGCTCGGTGCCGGGCTGTTCCTGCTGCTGCTCGTGCTGCCTGCGCCCGAGGGGTTCTCGGAGCCGGCGTGGCGCACCGCCGCGCTGGCGGCGCTGATGGCCGTGTGGTGGTCGACCGAGGCCCTGCCGATACCGGCCACCGCAATGTTGCCCCTCGCCGCCGGACCGCTGCTGGGCATCGTGCCGGTGGAGCGTGCCGGCCACGGCTACGGCAGTTCCACCATCTTCCTCATCCTCGGCGGCTGCCTGCTGGCACTGGCCCTGGAGCGCTGGCAGCTGCACCGACGTATTGCATTCTTCGTCGTCATGCGCGCTGGCTCCAGCGCCCGCCGGCTCGTGCTCGGCGTGATGGCCGCCACGGCGTTCGTCAGCATGTGGGTCTCGAACACGTCCACCACGCTGATGATGCTGCCGGTGGCCTTGTCGATCTCCAGCCTCGTCGCACCGGACCACGAGCAGGCAGATCACGAACGGCGCAATTTTTCGACGGCGATCGTGCTGTCCGTGGCCTATGCCGCGACCATTGGCGGCCTCGCGACCCTCATCGGCACGCCGACCAATGCGCTCGCGGTGGCGTTCATGGAGCAGACCTACGGGGTGCGACCGAGCTTCGCCGAATGGCTGGTGTTTGGCGTCCCGTGCACCCTGGTGCTGCTCTTCGGCACGTGGTGGGCGCTGGTCCGGTTCAGCCACCCCTTCCACCTTCCCGACATCGTTCAGGCCAGAGATGTGGTACGCGCCGAGTTGCGGGCACTCGGGCCGCTGGCGGTGCCCGAGCGACGCGTCGGCCTCGTCGGCCTGACCGCGGCTGCCGCGTGGATCGCCTCGCCCTGGCTCCAGCACCTGCCGGGACTCGGCGCGCTGAGCGACATGGGCATCGCCATGCTGGCGGGCCTCGCGCTGTTCATGGTGCCGTCGGGCGTGCCGGGCGGCGGCTCGCTCCTGCACGGCGCGGACTTCCGCCGTGTGCCTTGGGACACACTGTTCCTGTTCGGGGGCGGGCTGGCGCTGGCCGCGCTCATCCAGGAGAGCGGCCTCTCCGCCAACATCGGCGATTTGCTCGCCGGGATCGCCGGCTGGCCGCCGCTGGCGGTCACCGGCGTGGTGGTGGCGGTGGTCATCGTGTGGACGGAGTTCACGAGCAACGTTGCGACGGCCGCGACCTTCATGCCCATCCTTGCCGCCATGGCGACCGCGACCGGCCAGCCAGTCCTCGAACTGGTGGTGCCGGCGGCGGTTGCGGCATCCTGCGGGTTCATGCTGCCGGTCGGTACGGCGCCGAACGCGATCGTCTACGGGTCGGGCCGCGTTCCGATGCGGGACATGATGCGGGCCGGGCTCGTGGTGAATATCCTGAGCTGGGGTGTCATCATCGCGGTGTCGGCAGTGACGTTGCCTTGGCTGGTCTGAGCGCCGGCTTCGGTCCTGCAGCGGGACGGACGCACCACGGAGGCACAGGCCGGCCGCGGTGACGCTCCATGCTGGTGCGGCCGGACGGATGGACCGTCCGGATTCCGGCCACCCGGCGGTGTCGGCACGGTTTCTGCATATCGGGTGGAGCGATCTCCGCCGGACAATTTTGAAGAGTCGAGGAGCCAGAGCCCTATGAAGCTGATCAGCGCAATCATCAAACCCTTCAAGCTGGACGACGTGCGCGCCGCCCTGTCGGAGCTCGGCGTCTCCGGCATGACG
>Ga0209450_10001425_pt1 | contig 11970 bp, 11 predicted proteins | sample FrelakmetLWP11LW_FD_187149 | JGI IMG/M metagenome (GOLD analysis project Ga0209450, IMG submission 187149) | Freshwater lake sediment microbial communities from the University of Notre Dame, USA, for methane emissions studies - LWP11 LW (SPAdes)... | ecosystem: Environmental > Aquatic >... | reverse complement strand
GATTGATGATGATCGGGCCCTTGTGCCAGATGCCGTCGATCTTCACGTTTTCCATGTGCAGCGTCGGCGCGAAGTACATGCCGAAGCGATCCACCAGCCGGTACATGAGCGCGGTGCCCTCGTACTCGTCCTGGTCAATGTCGCGCACCTTGAGCAGCAGCCCGCGTCGTTCGAGTTCGCGCACGTAGTCGCGCAGGTCCTCGAAGGGCCCTATTTCCCAGGCGGGCCCGGCGCCGGGCGCCAGCTGCGCGGCAGGCGCGGGTCGGCCCTGCGGGCCGCCGCCTGCGGACTGCTGCGCGGCGGCGATCCTGAGGTCGGCGGCAGCGAGTGCGGCGGCGGACAGCCCGGCCGTGCTGGCGAGGAAATCGCGGCGTGAAAACGGTGACATATCCGCACCTCGGAGTGGCTGTGCCTGGGTCGTCCGACCGTGCCACGTCCGGCCATGCTCGTAAAGCACCCTTCGCCCGCCATGACCGGTCTATGATCGGGCCCCGATGTGCTGCCGCGGAACCGGCCCGAGAAATGCGTAACCTGATCGTCGTGCTGGGCGACCAGCTGGACTCGCGCTCCGCCGCCTTCGACGGCTTCGACGCGCACCAGGACGTGGTCTGGATGGCGGAAGTCGCTCGCGAGTCCACGCGGGTCTGGACCAGCCTGCCGCGCATCGCGCTGTTTCTGTCGGCCATGCGGCATTTCCGCGATGAGCTGCGTGCCGCGGGTGTATCCGTCGACTACCTCCCGCTGTCCGGGTCTGCCTCAGGCGAAACCGATTCCCTCGACTCCGCGCTCGGGGTGGCGCTGGCGCGGCTCGGGCCCGAGCGGGTCGTGCTCGTGGAGCCCGGCGAGTGGGGCCTGCGCGAAGCCCTGCGTGCCGCCGTGGCGGCATCCGGCACGCACCTCGATGAACGACCGGATCGCCACTTTCTGTGCTCCGCAGCGGAATTCGCCCGCCACGCACAGGGGCGCCGGCAGCTGCGCATGGAGTTTTTCTATCGCGAGATGCGGCGGCGCCATCGTGTCCTGCTCGACGCCGGCGGCGAGCCCGAGGGTGGGGAGTGGAATTACGACCACGACAACCGCAAGAGCTTCGGCCGCGCAGGTCCGGCTGCGCTCGGCATTCCCGCCGTGCTGGCCTTTCCGCCCGATGCGCTGACGCGCGAAGTGCTGGCGGAGGTCGCCGCACGCTTCCCGGGCCATCCGGGTTCCGTGGATGCCTTCGACTGGCCCGTGAGTCGCGATGATGCGCTCCGTGCGCTCGGTGATTTCATCACGCATCGCCTGCCTGTCTTCGGCGACTTCCAGGACGCGATGTGGCGGGGCGAGCCCTGGCTGTTCCATTCCCGGCTGGCTGCGGCGCTGAATCTCAAGCTGCTGGATCCGCGCGAGGTGATCGCCGCCGCGGAAACCGCGTTCCGGTCCGGCCGCGCGCCGCTGGCCGCCACCGAGGGTTTCATCCGGCAGATCCTGGGCTGGCGTGAATACGTGCGTGGCATCTACTGGCTGCACATGCCCGGCTACCTTGAGCGGAACGCGCTGGGGGCCACGGCGGCGCTGCCGCGCTTCTACTGGGATGCGGCGACCGACATGGCCTGCCTGCACGATGCGATCGGCCAGACGCTGCGCCACGGCTATGCCCACCATATCCAGCGGCTGATGGTGACCGGCTTGTTCGCGCTGTTGTACGGCGTCGATCCGCGGGCGGTGCACGAGTGGTACCTCGCTGTCTACGTCGACGCGGTCGAATGGGTGGAACTGCCCAACACGCTCGGCATGTCGCAGTACGCCGATGGCGGCGTGATGGCGTCGAAGCCCTATGTGGCGTCCGGCCGCTACATCCAGCGCATGGGCAACTACTGTTCAGGGTGCCGGTACGACCCGGCAGTCTCCACCGGTGCCCGGGCCTGTCCCTTCACCACCCTGTACTGGGATTTCCTCGCGCGCCACGAAGTGCTGCTGGCGAAGAACCCGCGCATGGGCATGCAGTTGCGTAACCTCGCACGCCTTACGCCCGAGGCGCGCGAGGCGATCGCCAGCCAGGCTGCCGCGCTGCGCAGCCGTCTCGGGGGCTGAGGGTGCGCGGCGTGGCCCGGGGCGACCTGCCGGTGAAAACCTGCGTGCACTGCGCCCGACCGTTCTCGTGGCGGAAAAAATGGGCGCGGGACTGGGACGGCGTGAAGTACTGCAGCGATGCCTGCCGGCGCGGCAAGGGACCGCGCCCCGCAGGGGCAGCGACGGGATCCGCGGCGGACCGCGGGAGTGAACGATGAAACGGAGTACGGCATGACCATCGCAGGACACAATCTTTCACAGCGTTTTCCGCGCCGCCGCGCCTTCATCACGGGCGCCGCGAGCGGCCTCGGGCTCGCCTGCGCCGAGATCCTCGCGCGCGAGGGCTGGAACCTGCTGCTGACCGACGTCGACGCGCCGCGCCTCGACCTCGTCGCGCAGAGCCTCGCCCGGGACGGGGCTCCCGTCTTCGCGGCGCCCTGCGACGTGCGCGATGCCCAGGCCCTCGCGACCCTGGTGCAGCAGGGCGTGGCGGTGACGGGCGGGATCGACATCGCGATCCATTGCGCCGGGGTCGCGGTCGCCGGGGCCTTCCATTCCAGCAGCGAGGAAGACTGGCGCTGGGCGTTCGACATCAACCTGCATGGGGTCGTGAACTCCTGCCGTGCCGTGCTGCCGTACATGGCAAGGGGGCAGGGCGGCCTCATCATCAACCTCGCGAGCGCGGCGGGCTTCGCCACGGGCAGCCACATGGCGGCGTACAACTCTGCCAAGGCGGCGGTGATCGCCTTCAGCGAATCACTTATGCAGGAATACGCGGCTTACGGTGTCCAGGTGGTTGCGGCGATGCCCGGGTTTTTCCGTACCCGGCTGCTGGAGTCGGCGCGCGGCGCGGACAAGTCGCTGGAATCCGCGCGGCGCGTGATGGAAGGCTCCGGGATCGAGGCCGATGAGGTGGCCGAGGCGCTGCTGTCCGCGGCTGCGCGCGGCCGCAGGCATTTCGTCTACCCCGCGCGCTACGCCATGCTCTGGCGCCTCAAGCGCCTGATGCCCAGTCGGTTCCAGTCGCTGTTCCCGAAACTTTCACGCCGCTGACCGGAGGCTCGTCATGTCGTCGGATTCCCCTGCGGCGCCGCGCGCGCTGGCGCCGTTCCACCTCGCGGTGCCGGTCCATGACCTCGCCGCGGCGCGCGGCTTCTACGGCGGGCTGTTCGGCTGCCCCGAGGGTCGCAGTTCCACCGAGTGGGTCGATTTCGATTTCTTCGGCCACCAGCTCGTGGCGCACCTCGATCCCGCGCGGCACGCGTTCGCGCCGCCCGTGCACACCAACAGCGTCGATGGCAAGGACGTCCCTGTCCCGCATTTCGGCGTGGTGCTGGACTGGGACGACTGGCAGGCCCTGGCGGAGCGGCTCACGGTCGCGGCAGTGCGATTCGTGATCGAGCCCGGGATCCGCTTCGCCGGCCAGGTCGGCGAGCAGGCGACCTTCTTCCTGTACGACCCGTCGGGGAATGCGCTGGAGTTCAAGGCGTTCCGCGATCCCTCGCGCCTGTTCGCGAAGTGACGGCCGCGGTGGGGTGGACTCGTGTCGCGGCCGATCCGGGAAATGCTCTGCACGGGGAAGTTTCCACGGGCCGCATCGCTGATCCAAGCTAGGATTGGGTCTGCATGGCAAACAACTCCTGCTTCAGCGAACATTTCGTGCTCCTCAGCGATGGGCTGCGGATGTACTGCAGGGAGTACGGCAGCGGGCATGTCGATGCACCCACCGTGCTCTGCCTGCCCGGCCTGACGCGCAACTGCCGTGACTTCGAGTCACTGGCGAACTGGCTCGCGACGACGCATCGGGTCCTCACTCCCGATCTCAGGGGGCGCGGCCGCTCGGATCACGACCCGAACTGGCACAACTACCAGCCGCTCAACTATGTGGCGGATGTCGTCCACCTGCTGCGTGCGCTTGAGGCCAGGCGTGTAGTGGTCATCGGGACATCGCTCGGCGGGCTGGTCGCGATGATCATGGCCACGTTGCAGCCGGCGGCCCTCGCGGCGGTCGTCCTGAACGACATCGGTCCCGAGCTCGATCCCGCGGGCCTCGCGCGCATCGGACGTCATGTCGGTCAGCTGCCGCCCGTGGCCGACTGGAACGAGGCTGCTGCCCAGGCCCGGCAGGTCAACTCCGCGGCGCTGCCCGACCTGACGGCCGGGCAGTGGATGGCGTTCGCACGCCGCATCTACCGCGAAGATGCATCGGGAAGGCCCGTCCTCGACATGGACCCCATGATCGGCGCAGCGATGCGCGAGACGGCAGGGGCTTCAGCCGATCTCTGGGTCCTCTACAGGTCGCTCGCGGACGTCCCGTCGCTGGCGATCCGCGGCGCGCTGTCCGACCTGCTCTCCGCCGGAACGCTGCTGCGCATGCAGCAGCTCAAGCCCGATCTGCGCACCCTGGTGGTGCCGGAGCGTGGCCATGCCCCGACCCTGGACGAACCCGAGAGCCGCGCGGCCATCCGTGCATTGCTCGAGTCGATAGCGTGATCGCTGGCCCCGGAAGCTTGCGACACGGGGCGATGACATGCTGAGCCTCGCCGGGCTCGGAGTCGGCCTCGCGCTGCTGATCTGGCTGACGATGCGCGGGGTCGAACTGCTCGTGGCGGCGCCCCTGTGTGCGCTGCTCGTGGCGGCCACCAGTGGTTTCGCAGCGTTTCCCCAGCTCGCGGCCGAGGGCGCGCCGAGCTTCACTGCCGCCTACATGTCCGCTTTCGTCGCGTTCGTCCAGTCCTGGTTCTTCATGTTCCTGCTCGGGTCGCTGTTCGGCAAGTTGATGGAAGTCAGCGGCGCGGCCGACAGCGTGGCCCGCTGGATCGTCTCGCGGGTCGGCCCGCGGCATGCGGTGGGCGCTGTAGTCCTCGCCTGCGCGGTGCTCACCTATGGTGGCGTGAGCCTGTTCGTCGTCGCGTTCTCGGTCTACCCGATGGCCTTGAGCCTGTTCCGCGAGGCCGATGTCCCGCGTCGTTTCGTTCCGGCGGCGCTCGCCTTCGGTTCCGTCACCTTCACCATGACTTCAGCCGGGTCGCCGGAGATCCAGAACTGGATCCCGACCAAGTTCCTCGGCACCACGCCCTACGCGGCCTGGGAAGCGAGTCTCGTGGTCGCGCTGTTCATGGCGGTCGCCGGCTACGCCTGGCTGGGCTGGATGGTGCGCAGGGCCGTTGCCCGGGGCGAACGCTACGAGGCACGGTCCGACGACCCGGTATCCGAGGCGCGGGAGCTCCCTGCGGTGTGGCGCGGTCTGGTGCCGCTGCTCGCCGTGCTGGCCGTGTCCTTCGTCTGGCATGACTCGCTGAAGGAGTCCGCACTGATCGTTGCTCTGGGCACCGGGGTGCTCTCCGGGATCCTGCTCAACTGGCGTTTCGTGGACGGTCGTCTTGGCGCTGCGGCGGCCGCGGGCTCGCTCGGCGCGCTGATCGCGATCGCCAACACCGCAGCCGTGGTGGGATTCGGCGGCGTGGCGAAGCTGACGGCCGGCTTCCAGGACGCCGTGCAGTTCATGACCAGCCTGCCGGGTGATCCGCTGGTGGGCGCAGCAGTGGCGGTGAGCGTGATTGCGGGCCTTGCAGGCTCAGCATCCGGCGGCCAGTCCATCGCGCTGCCGCTCGTGGCGCCGCACTACATCGACCAGGGCGTGGATCCCGAGGCCCTGCACCGCGTCGTCGCGATCGCCTCTGGCGGGCTCGATTCGCTGCCGCACAACGGCTACGTGGTCACCACCATCCGCGCCATCTGCCGTGAATCCTTCGCGGCAGCCTATCCGGCGGTGGGCGCCTTGACGGTGCTCGTTCCCGTGCTCGGTACCGCGCTCGCGGTGGTGCTGCTCGGATCCTGAGCCGCGGCGGGCTGCGGCGGCGGCGACGACGCGGGGTCTTCAGCCAGCGCGGTCTTCACCATCAGGTGCGCGCTGATGGGCGCGGTGATGAACAGGAATATGGCGATCAGCAGTTCGCGACTGCTGAAGCTCCCCTGCAGGCGCGTGAAAAAGATCGACGAGGCGAGCAGGGCGCAGCCGACGCCCAGCGTCGTTGCCTTGGTCGGGCCGTGGATGCGCTTGTAGAAATCGCGGAACCGCGCCAGGCCGATCGAGCCGATCAGCGCGAAGCTCGACCCGCCGACCAGAAGCGCGGCGATCACGAGGTCGGTGGCCGTCGTGGCAAACTCAGTCAATGATGTCTCCCTGCAGCCGGTATTTGGCCAGCGCGACGGTGGCGAGGAAGCCCAGCAGTGCGATAAGCAGCGCCGCGTCGAAGAACGCGGGCTCGGCCAGACGGATGCCGAGGGTCATCAGCAGCGCCAGCGAATTCACGTAGAGCGTGTCGAGCGCGAGTACGCGATCGGCGACCGAGGGACCCCGGACCAGCCGGATCGCGCAGAGCAGCATCGCGAGCCCGAGCAGGCCGATCGCGATGCCAGTGCCTGTCGAGAGGATCACGCTCACGGGAAGAGCTCCATCAGGGGCGCCTCATAGCGCTGCTTGATGTCCTCGATCACGGCGGCTTCGTCGGCTACATCGAAGGCATGCAGAAGCAGCCAGCGCTGGTCGGCGCTGACGTCGGCAGAGAGCGTGCCCGGGGTCATGGTGATCATGGCGGCGAGCGCCACGATGCCGTGCGGGTGGGTGATGTCGAGCGGCAGCCAGATGAACGACGGCCGGATGGCCGACTCCGGCCCCAGGATGCGCCGCGCGACCTGCAGGTTCGCGAGCACGATGTCCCGCAGCAGGGTGCCGACCAGGCGCAACGCCCGCGCCGGACGCCGCGCGACGCGGACGTCGGGCAGCAGGTCCCCCAGCAGCACCGGCAGGCACAGCGCGAGTACCGTGGCGAGCACGATGTGGCCGGGCTCGATGGTTGCGTTCAGCAACAGCCACGCCGCGAACGTGGCGGCGCTGACCATGGGGTGGGGCAGCAGTCGCTTCACGGCGCGACCCAGCCGGTCGCCGCGAGCACGGCGGAGATGTAGGCCGAGGGCGCGGCCAGTTGCTCGCCCGCGGCGTTCATGTAGCCGGCCAGCGGTCCCGCCCACAGCACGATGGCAAGACCCGCGGCGGCCAGCAGCGCCAGCGCCGCGAGCGCGCCCCGGCCGACCGGCACGCGCTGCGGGCTGGGGGGCGACTTCCAGAAGATCGTGCTGCCGGCTCTGGACAGCGCAACGACCGCGGCCAGGCTCGAGGCGAGCAGCACCGACCAGGTCAGCGGCCAGCGCGGCGTATCCGAGACCGCGTCGAGCACTATCAGTTTCGCCACGAACCCCGACAGCGGCGGAATGCCTGCGATCGCGACGGCGGTGAACAGGAACAGGCTGCCGAGCAGCACGCCGCGACCGGGGGCGTTGCCGACCTCAATGCGGTCTTCGAGGTCGGGTCCGCGCGCCACGGCGACCGTCCCTGCGACGAGGAACAGCGCGGCGGCGGCAAAGGTGGTGTGTGGCAGGTACAAGAGCGCAGCGCCCGCCGAGGCCGCCGTGTCGCTGCCGAGCGCCGCCAGCAGCGTGCCGGCGGAGGCAACGACCAGCCATGCGGTCAGCCTGCGCAGGCTGCGTGCCGCGAGCGTGCCCAGGGTCCCGGCGATGATCGTGGCCAGGCCTGTGTACAGCAGCAGCGGTGAGGCGAATCCTGCGAGTGCTCCAGCCCCTGCGCCGTAGATCAGCGTCGAGACGCGTGCGATCGCATAGATGCCCACCTTGGTCATCACCGCGAACAGCACGGCGACCGGTGCGGGCGCGGCAGGGTAGGTTCCCGGCAGCCACAGGCCGAGCGGCAGTGCGGCGGCCTTGATGCCGAACACGACCAGCAGCAAGGCGCCGGCGGCCGCCACCAGCGGCTGGTCCGCCGCGCTCGCCAGCGGCACGCGCGCGGCGAGGTCCGCCATGTTCAGTGTGCCGAGCGTGCCATACAGCAGGCTTACGGCAATCAGAAACAGGGCCGAACCCAGCAGGTTCACGATGACGTAGTGCAGGCCCGCGCGCAGTGCGCCGCGATCCGCGCGGTGCAGCAGCAGTGCATAGGACGAGATCAGCAGCACCTCGAAGAACACGAAGAGGTTGAAGAGGTCGCTGGTGAGGAAGGCACCGTTCAGTCCCATCAACTGGAACTGCAGCAGCGCCGGGAAGGCCGGGCCCTGGCGCAGCGGCCCATCCAGCGCCGCGAGCTGGCAGGCCAGCGCCACCACCGCCGTCACCCCCAGCATCAGGACGGCGAGCCGGTCGATGGCCAGCACGATGCCGAACGGCGCCGACCAGTTGCCGAGGAGATAGGGCAGCACTGTGCCGTCCGCGGTGAACTGCCACAGCGCAACGGCGCAACCGAGGTTGGCGAGCAGCGCCAGCAGGCCGGCCGCGGCGGCGCCGGCGGGCCAGCGACGCCCGGCAATGATGAGCAATGAGCCCACCATCAGGGGTATCGCAATCGGCAGCACCGGCAGCTGGGCGGCGAGCAGGCTCACGGGTTCCTCCGACGTGGTTCCGGAGCTGGCGGCTCTGCACCATCGACGTGGTCGCTGCCGTATTCAGCGTGGCTGCGCAGCGCCAGCACCAGCAGTACCGCGGTCATGGCGAAGCTGATGACGATTGCGGTCAGCACCAGGGCCTGCGGCAGCGGGTCCGCATGATTCGCGAGGCTGGGCGCCACTCCCTCGCGCAGCAGTGGCACCTTGTCGATCGCCAGCCGGCCCATCACGAAAATGAAGAGGTTGACGGCGTAGGAGAGCAGGGTGAGGCCGAGCACGACTTCGAAGCTGCGCGCGCGCAGGAGCAGGAACACACCGCCGGCGGTGAGCAGTCCGATGGCGCTCGAGACCAGCAGTTCCATCAGCGCGCCGCCCCCGCGGTTGACTGCGTGGCGCCCACTCGTCCGATGGCCGTGAGCGCGACCATCGTGGCGCCCGTCACCACGAGGAACACGCCGAGATCGAAGAACATCGCAGTGGCGATCGAAATCTTGCCCACGATGGGCAGCGCGGGCGCGAGATAGGCGCTCGTGAGAAACGGGAAGCCGGGAACGAAGCTCCCGATGCCGGTCAGGCCCGCGATGGCCAGGCCCCAGCCGATCCACAGCTGGAAATCACTGCGCAGGCGCGCGCTCATCCAGGCATTTCCCCTGCCGATGTAGGGCACCATCAGGCCGAGTGCAAGCACCAGCCCCGCGATGAAACCGCCGCCGGGCTCGTTGTGTCCCCTGAGGAAGAACCAGATGGCGATCACCACGGCGAGCGGCAGCAGCACCGGGCCCGCGGTCGCAAGGATCAGCGATGCTGTGCGGTCGCCGCGGGGTCTCGCGCTGCCGGAGCCGGCGTGGAAGTCGGCCAGCAACGCGGCGACGATCAGTCCCGCAAGGCCCATGACCGCGATCTCGCCGAGCGTATCGAAGGCACGGAAGTCCACGATGATCACGTTGACCGCGTTCTGTCCGGCGGCTCCGGGTACCGCGTTGGCGAGCAGCCATCCCGCGAGCCTGCCATCGGCGGGGCGTGTGAGTACCGCGTACGTGAGGGCCGCCATGCCGAGTCCCGCGACGCTCGCGATCGTCGCATCACGCCAATACACCGCAAGACCCACCTCCGGACGTGAGCGGGCGGGCAGCCAGTAGAGCGCCAGCATCATCAGCAGTACGGAGGCCACTTCGACCAGCAGCTGCGTGAGCGCAAGGTCCGGGGCCGACAACAGGGCGAACGCGAGGCTCACCACAAGTCCGGTGAGGCCCAGGAACAGCAGCGCGACGAAGCGGCGGTGGCGCAGCACGACGACGCCGCCCGCACCGAGCGCGGCCAGCACCCACAGCAGCAGCGCCAGCGGCGTGACCGGCGTGGCGGGAACCGCGCCCGTGGACAGTCCCTGGGTCAGCAGGGGCCAGCCCGCAGCGAGGATCGCTGCGACCAGCGTGAGTGCGAGGTATCTCTGCAGGCTCCCGTTGGCGACTGCCTTGGTGCAGCGTCGCGCACCGGCAAGCACGGCGCCCAGCAGTGCGTCGAAGACCTCTTTGCCGCCGCGGGGCAGGTGCACGATCTCGTGCAGGTTGATCAGGCGCTGCAGCGAGAAATACAGGCTGGCTCCCGCGGCGAGGCCGAGGGCGCTCATCGCCAGCGGGAGATTCAGTCCGTGCCAGATCGCGAGCGAAAACTCCGGCAGCCGGTCGCCCGTCACCGGACGGGCCGCGACCTCCAGTATTGCGCGCACGAACTGCTCGGGAAGGATTCCGACCAGCAGGCAGATGAGCACCAGGACTCCCGCGGGCACGAGCATCCAGAACGGCGGATCGTGCGGCTTGCGCGGCAGGTCCCGCGGCTCGCCGTTCCAGAAGACGTCATGGATGAAGCGTACCGAGTACGCCACGGAAAACGCGGCTGCGAGTGTCGCGACGGCCGGGACCAGGATACCCATCAGGCCGTGCGACTCGATGCGCAGGGTCTCTGCGAAGAACATCTCCTTCGACAGGAAGCCGTTGAGCAGGGGAACGCTGGCCATCGCCGCGGAAGCCACGATCGCCAGTGCGCCGGTCACGGGCATGAGCTTCCAGAGGCCGTTCAGGCGGCGCATGTCGCGCGAGCCCGATTCGTGGTCGATGATCCCCGCAGCCATGAACAGCGAAGCCTTGAAGATGGCGTGGTTCATGATGTGGAACACGCCCGCCACGGTGGCCAGCGGCGAGTCCAGCCCGAACAGCAGCGTGATCAGGCCCAGGTGGCTGATCGTCGAGTACGCGAGCAGCCCCTTGAGGTCGTGCTGGAAGATCGCCACGTACGCACCGACGAGCAGCGTGGCCAGCCCCGTGAGCGTCACGATGTAGAACCACTCGTCCGTGCCCGACAACGCCGGATGCAGGCGCGCGAGCAGGAACACGCCGGCCTTCACCATCGTTGCCGAGTGCAGGTAGGCAGACACGGGCGTGGGCGCCGCCATCGCGTGCGGCAGCCAGAAGTGGAACGGGAACTGCGCGGACTTGGTGAAGGCGCCGACCAGCACCAGCACGAGCATGGGCAGGTAGAGTGGATGCGCGCGGATCGCGTCTCCGGAGGCCAGCACCACATCCAGGTCGAAACTGCCGGCCATCCTGCCGAGCAGCAGTACGCCTGCCAGCAGGCACAGCCCGCCCGTGCCTGTGACCGTCAGCGCCATGCGGGCACCCTGGCGGGCGTCTGCGCGCTTCTGCCAGTAGCCGATCAGCAGGAACGAGGCGAGGCTCGTCAGTTCCCAGAACACGACCAGGAGCAGCAGGTTGCCGGCGAGCACGACACCGAGCATCGAGCCCATGAACAGCATGAAGAGCGCATGGAAGCGCGCGACCGGTTCATCTTCGGCGAGGTAGTAGCGGGCGTACAGGATCACCAGCGCCCCGATGCCGGTGACCAGCAGGCCGAATACCAGCGCCAGGCCGTCGACGCGGAAGCCGAGGTCCGCGCCCGGGAACGGCAACCAAGGCCATGAGACCTCGACCACTTCGCCCGCGAAGACTGCGCCGCTCACGCTCCAGAGGCAGGCCGCGGCCGCGAGCGTGGCGAGGCCAGCGACGATCGCGGCGAGGTTGCGCGCTCGGTTCGGCAGTGCGAGCAGCAGCAGGCCCGCGACAAAGGCTATCGCGACGGGCGCGGCAACATTCATGGCTGCGGTGAGTGGCGCGCCTTCCAGGCGCGCGCGGTGACCACGAGCACCGTGACGGCGGTCAGGGGCAGCACCACGGTCTGCATGGCCAGGGTGTAGGTGGCCAGCGCGTCGTGGCGCTGCGAGAGCAGCAGCAGGTACGCCGTATAGGCGGCGTAGTAGCCCAGGAACAGCCCGCCCTCCCAGCGCGCTATCGTGTTGCCGGTGAAGAAGATCGGCAGGCAGGCGAGCGCTACCGCCACCATTACTGGAAGGTCGAAGGCCAGCAGCGAGGCGGGAACGCCGAGCGGTGTCTCTGCGGCGAGCGCCGACACCCCC
>Ga0209450_10001424_pt1 | contig 11972 bp, 8 predicted proteins | sample FrelakmetLWP11LW_FD_187149 | JGI IMG/M metagenome (GOLD analysis project Ga0209450, IMG submission 187149) | Freshwater lake sediment microbial communities from the University of Notre Dame, USA, for methane emissions studies - LWP11 LW (SPAdes)... | ecosystem: Environmental > Aquatic >... | reverse complement strand
CGTGGCCGAGCGCTTGCGGCGCCTGGGAGCGCGGACGATTGTTTTCACCACCTGCGCCAGGGATCCCCGCGCCTGCAGCAGTGCGTACCCGGCCGGGGAATCGCTGTTGCAGGGGGTGCGCATCAGGCGCTTCCCGACCACCGGCCCAAGCCCGGCTTCCCCCGACCTGATCGCGGGGCTTGTCGCCGCCCAGCATGAGATCGACCTCTTCCTCTTTTTCTCCTGTTCCGCGCCGGCCGCCCAGGAGGGGATCCCGGCGCTGAGCAAGCCGCTGATCCTCTTTCCCCTCGTCCAGGCCGGGCTGGAGGCCTGCCCGCCGGCCATGGCCGAGGTCTGGCTGCGCCCGTCCGCCCTCTTTTTTTTGACCGGCGCCGAGATGGACGCGGTGCAGCGGCGCTTCGCGCCGCCGGGGAGGTTGCGCCTGGTGCGCATCGGGGTGGACTTTCCTGCCGCCGTCGACGAGGCGTCCTTGCGCCGCCGCTTCCAGCTGATCGCGCCCTACCTGCTCTACTCCGGCCCCATCGAGCCCGGGCAGGGGCTGGAAGCGCTGTTCGACCGGCACCGGGCCATCCGGCAGGAAGCCTTTGTCGACCTGGTGCTGATCGGCGAGAAGCGCCTGGACCTGCCCGCGTTCCAGGGGCTGAAATACATCGGCGCCCTGGGCGGTGACGAGAGGTTGGCCGCCTTCAAGGGCGCGATCCTGTCGGTGCAGCCCGCGGCCAGGGAAAGCCTCTCGCTGGCCACGCTCGAATCCTTCGCCATGCGCACGCCGGCGCTGGTCGACCGCCGCTTCCCGGTCCTGCTGGAGCACGTCGAAGCATCGGGCGCCGGCCTGGCGTACGGCGGCGAGGAAGAATTCCTGGCCGGGTTCAGGCGCATCCAGCGTCGCCCGGCGCTGCGGCGGCGGCTGGGCGAGAAGGGCCTGGAGTATGTTAAAAAGTATTATTCCTGGGACTCGGTGATGGGGGAGATCCAGGCGGGAATAGCAGAGATATTAGAAATTAAAACGATCTGAACTCAGAATTCGGTGTACGGTTGAAGGTAGACGGTGGAGGGTAAGAATTAAAGCACCAAAATCCAAGCACCAAATTCCAAGTAAATTCCAAGTTCCAAATTCCAATGTCCAAAAAAAAGCCCTTAAGGTTGTTTTTCTTCGTTTCGGTCATTGGGTATTGGAATTTGGAGCTTATTTGTGGTTTGGTGCTTGGTGCTTGTAATTTGATTCTTACCGTGTACCCTACGCCCTACACCGTGCACCGAGCCTGTTCGCTTGATTACATTCCTTTGGACATCATGTTGATGAACTCGGCGTTGGACTTGGTCTTGGAGAGCTTGTCCACCAGCAGCTCCATGGCCTCGACCTCGGACATCTGCGCCAGCACCTTGCGCAGCACCCAGATCTTGCTCAGCTCCTCGCGCTCGATCAGCAGCTCTTCCTTGCGCGTGCCGGAGCGGAACAGGTCGATGGCCGGGAAAACGCGCTTGTCGGCCAGCCGGCGGTCGAGGTTGATCTCCATGTTGCCCGTGCCCTTGAACTCCTCGAAGATGACCTCGTCCATGCGGCTGCCGGAGTCGACGATGGCCGTGGCCAGGATGGTCAGGCTGCCGCCGCCCTCGATGTTGCGCGCGGCGCCGAAGAATTTCTTCGGCTTGTTCAGGGCGTTGGCGTCGATGCCGCCCGAGAGCACCTTGCCCGAGGCGGGGGTGATGGCGTTGTGGGCGCGGGCCAGGCGGGTGATCGAGTCCAGCAGGATCACCACGTCCTTGCCCATCTCCACCATGCGCTTGGCCTTCTCGAGCACGATGTCGGCCACCTTGGTGTGGCGCAGGGGAATTTCGTCGAAGGTGGAGGCGATGACCTCGCCCTTGACGTTGCGGCTCATGTCGGTGACTTCCTCGGGGCGTTCGTCGATGAGCAGGACGATCAGGTTGACCTCGGGATGGTTGACCTCGATGGACTTGGCGATGCACTGCAGGATCATGGTCTTGCCGGTGCGCGGGGCGGCCACGATCAGGCCGCGCTGCCCCTTGCCGATGGGGGTGAGCAGGTTCATCACGCGGCCGGAGAGGTTCTCGGTCGTGGTCTCCAGGTTGATCTTCTCGTCGGGGTAGAGCGGCGTCAGCTTCTCGAAGCGCACGTTGCGGCGCTTCTCGGTCACCGCCTCGGGGTCCTCGTTGTTGACCGCCTCCACGCTCAGCAGCGCGAAGTACTTCTCCCCGGTCTTGGGCGGCCGCACCGAGCCCGATACCGTGTCGCCGGTGCGCAGGTCGAACTTGTTCACCTGCGAGGGAGAGACGTAGATGTCCTCGGGGCTGGTCAGGTAGGCGTACTCCTGGAAGCGCAGGAAGCCGTAGCCCTCGCTGTGCACCTCGATGACCCCTTCGGCGAACAGCTTGCCGCTGGCCCGGGCCTGGGCGTCCAGCACCTTGAAGAACAGGGAATTCTTATCGTTGACGTCCTTGTCGTCGATGGCCATTTCCTTGACCAGCTTCTTCAGCTCCAGCGCCTTCATGTTCTGCAGGTCCTTCAATGAATACATGTTCACTCCTTTATATGGCCTCTTGGATCCGTTTCCATATCTCGCCTTTCCCGGCCGGCGATTTGATCGAAAAGGGAATGGCGAGCAGGCCGAATTGTTTTTGAAGATTCGCGATGAGTTTTCTTTGTTCCGAAAAAGATATCTTATCACTCTTGGTCAGGATTGTCAAGATGGGCAGATTTTTTTCCACGATCTGGGCCAGGGTCTCCAGATCGGGCGGCAAGAAGCCGTGCCGGGAGTCGACCAGCAGCAGGGCGAGGCGGACGTTCTCCGCCCGCTCCAGGAAACCGGCAAAGAGTCGGCGCACCCGCAACGCCTCGCCCTTGGAGACCTTGGCGAAGCCGTAGCCCGGCAGGTCGACGAAGAGCAGTCGGCCCAGGGAGCCGTCCACCCGGTAGTAGTTGACGCTCAGCGTCTTGCCGGGCGTGGAGCTGGTGCGGGCCAGACGTCGTCCCAGCAGGGAGTTGATCAGCGAGGACTTGCCGACGTTGGAGCGGCCGAAGAACAGCACCTTGGGCCGGCGGTCGGCCGGGAGCTGTTCGGGCGTGAAGTACGTGCCGGCAAGTTCCGTTGTATGTATGTTCATGGCTTGAGAAGAGAACAGCGCGCTTACTGCAGGTTCGCCTCTTGCAGCGGCCGGATGACCTTGCTGTGGATGTTCTTGATCTTGATGGGGTGCTCAAGGACGATGTCCAGGAGCTCGTCCATGGTGTCGACCGGGTGGACGTGGATGTCGTTCTTCAGCTCTTCGGGGATCTCCTCGCGGAAGTCCTTTTCGTTCTCCGAGGGGATGAGGATGTTCTTGATGCCGTAGCGGTGGGCGGCGATGATCTTTTCCTTGATGCCGCCAACGGGCAGGATCTTGCCGCGCAGGGTGATCTCCCCGGTCATGGCGTGGTCGGGGCGCACCGGGATGCCCGTGAGCAGGGAAATCAGGGAAACGGCCAGGGTGACGCCGGCCGAAGGACCCTCCTTGGGGACGGCGCCCTCGGGAATGTGCAGGTGGATGTCGTAGTTCTTCAGCTCTTCGGTGTCCAGCTCCAGCTCGAACAGCTTCAGCTTGGTGTAGCTGAAGGCGGCCGAGGAGGACTCCTTCATCACCTCGCCCAGGCGCCCGGTGAGGATCAGCTCGCCCTTGCCGCGCAGCATGCGCGCCTCCACCACCAGGATGTCGCCGCCGGCGGCGGTCCAGGCCAGGCCGATGGCCACGCCCGTCTCGCTGCGCTGGAAGATCTTCTGGCTGCTGTACTTGGGGACGCCCAGGTACTTCTGCAGCCGGTCGCGTTCGATGGTCTGCGCGTCGTTCTCGTCGCCCTTGCGCCCGGCCTCGACGAGGCTGCGGGCGGTCTTGCGCATGATCACCGCGATCTCGCGCTCCAGGTTGCGCACGCCGGCCTCGCGGGTGTACTCGTTGATGACGCTCAGCAGCACGTCGTCCGCGATGCGCACCGCGCCGGCGGCGAAGCCGTTCTTTTCCGCCTGCTTCTTGACCAGGAAATTCCTGGCGATCTCCAGCTTTTCCCTCTCGGTGTAGCCGGGCAGTTCGATGACCTCCATGCGGTCGAGCAGGGCCGGCGGAATGTTCTCGGCGAAGTTGGCCGTGGTGATGAAGAAGACCTGGGAGAGGTCCAGTTCCAGGTCGAGGTAGTGGTCGCTGAACTCCGCGTTCTGTTCGGGATCGAGCGCCTCCAGCAATGCCGAGGCCGGGTCGCCGCGGAAGTCCGAGTTCAGCTTGTCGATCTCGTCGAGCAGGAAGACGGGGTTCATGCTGCCCGCCTTCTTCAGCCCCTTGACGATCTGCCCGGGGTAGGAGCCGATGTAGGTGCGGCGGTGGCCGCGGATCTCCGCCTCGTCCTTGACGCCGCCCAGGGAAACGCGGACGAACTTGCGGTCCAGGGCGCGGGCGATCGACTTGGAGAGGGAGCTCTTGCCCACGCCGGGCGGGCCGACGAAGCAGAGGATCTCGCCCTCCGGCCGCTTGACCAGCAAGCGCACGGCCAGGTAGTCCAGGATGCGCTCCTTGACCTTGCGCAGGCCGTAGTGGTCCTCGTCGAGGATCTGCGCCGCCTTGCGGATGTCCTTGTTCTCCTTGCGCAGCTTTTTCCAGGGCACGGCCAGCAGCCAGTCCAGGTAGTAGCGCGAGACGGTGCCCTCGGCGGAGTAGGGCGGCATGGCCGCCAGCCGCTCCAGCTCCTCGTCGGCGCGGGCCTTGACGTAGTCGGGGAGGAGCGCCTCGGCGATCTTCTTCTTGTATTCCTCGTAGTCGGTCTCCGGGCCCTCCTCGCGCTTCAGCTTGGGCTCGATGTTGCGCTGGCTGCGCAGCTGCAGCACCTCCTTCTTGAGGATGTTGTAGACGCGCACGCCGCGGGCGTAGGTGTCCAGCTCCTCGAGCAGCGACTGCTTGACCTTCAGCGGCAGGTTGACGATGGAGATGATGATGTCGCTGGCGTCGCTCAGCTGGCTGGGCTTGAGCCGGGTCATGATGCCGGGCAGGCGCACGCGTTTCAGATTGATGTATTCCTCGAAGAGGGCGATGAGGCTGCGCGACAGCTCCAGCATGTCCTTGCCGGGCTCGCTGCGCTCCTCCAGGACCTCCAGGCGCACGAGGTGAAAGTCCTGCGCCTCGGCGACGTACTCGCGGACGCGGCCGCGCTTCAGGCCCTGGACGACGATGCGGTAGCTGCCGTTGCTCTGCTCGGCCGACTTCTCGATGCGGGCGATGGTGCCGGTCTCGTACATCTCCTCGGGGGCGGGAGTCTCGGTGACCTGGTTGCGCTGCGCGGCCAGGAAGAGGAGGCCGCCGTGCTGCCCCAGCGCCGCCTTCAGGGCGTTGACCGACTTGTCCCGGCCGACCAGGATGGGCACGATGACCGTGGGGAAGGCCACCAGCTCCCGCAGCGGGATCAGGGGCAGGGAGATCTCCTTGGCGTTCAGGCGATCCATTTCCTTTCCTTGAGGAATTCCCCGTCGATCAGGACCTTGGCGGACGTTTCCTTGCGCGAGGGGATCTCGAACATGAGGTCGAGCATGATCTCCTCGAAAATGGCGCGCAGGCCGCGGGCGCCGACGCCGCGGGCGATGGCCTGCTCGGTGATCTTCTCCAGCGCTTCCTTGGAGAACTCGAGGTCGACGCCGTCCATCTTGAGCAGGGCCTTGAACTGCTTGGTGATGGCGTCCTTGGGCTCCAGCAGGATGCGGTACAGCTGCGCCGGGTCGAGTTCGTTGAGCACGCCCATGACCGAAAAGCGCCCGACCAGCTCGGGGATCAGGCCGTAGCGGATCAGGTCGTCGGGCTGCGCCTGCTCGAAGACATCGGCGCGGTAGGGGCGTCCCTTCTCCTTGGCGGTCGAGAAGCCGATGGTGTTCTTCTTCAGGCGCCTCTGGATGATCTTGTCCAGGCCGACGAAGGCGCCGCCGGCGATGAAGAGGATGTTCCTGGTGTCGATCTTGAGGAATTCCTGGTAGGGGTGCTTGCGCCCCCCCAGCGGCGGCACGTTGGCCACGGTGCCCTCGACGATCTTGAGCAGCGCCTGCTGCACGCCCTCGCCGGAGACGTCGCGGGTGATGGAGGGGTTCTCGCTCTTGCGCGAGATCTTGTCCAGCTCGTCGATGTACACGATGCCTCTTTCGGCCAGCTCGCGGTTCTCGCCGGCGGCCTGGTACAGCTTGAGCAGGATGTTCTCCACGTCCTCGCCCACGTAGCCGGCCTCGGTGAGGGTGGTGGCGTCGGCCATGGCGAAGGGCACGTCCAGGACCTTGGCCAGGGTTTCGGCCAGCAGCGTCTTGCCGGTGCCGGTGGGCCCGATGAGCAGGACGTTGCTTTTGCGGATCTCGATCTTGCTGGCCAGGTTCTGGCTGTGGTTGATGCGCTTGTAATGGTTGTAGACGGCCACGGCCAGCTTTTTTTTGGCCGTGTCCTGCGAGATGATGTACTCGTCCAGCTTGCCCTTGATCTCGGCGGGAGTGAGCAGCTTGAGCTTTTTGCCGCTGGCCTGGGGCTTGGGGGTCTCGCCGCCGCTGAAGATCAGGTTGTAGGCGGTGCGCGTGCATTCGTCGCAGATGTAGACCCCGGGGCCGGCGATCAGCTTGACCGCCCGCGACTGGGGGATGCCGCAGAAGCTGCAGCGGGCTTCCTTCTCTTCCTTCATTTGCCCCCTTTCTTCTCCTTCTTGCGCTCGCTGATCACCGCGTCGATGATGCCGTACTTCAGGGCCTCGTCCGGGGACATGATGCAGTCGCGCTCGATGTCCTGGGCGACCTTTTCGCTCTTCTGCCCGGTGTGGAAGGAGAGGATCTCGATGGTCTTCTCCTTGACCTTGCGCATCTCCTCGGCCTGGATCATGATGTCGGTGGCCTGGCCCTCGAAGCCCCCCAGGGGCTGGTGGATGATGATCTTGGAATTGGGCAGGGCGAAGCGCTTGCCCTTGCTGCCGCCGGCGAGCAGGATGGCGGCCATGGAGGCGGCCTGGCCGATGCAGATGGTCACCACCTCGTTCTTGATGAAGCGCATGGTGTCGTAGATGGCCATGCCGGCGCTGATGATGCCGCCCGGGGAGTTGATGTAGATCGAGACGTCCTTCTCCGGGTCCTCGGCCTCCAGGAAGAGGAGTTGGGCGATGGTGACGTTGGCCACGTTGTCGTCGATCGGCGAGCCGAGGAAGATGACCGAGTCCTTCAGCAGGCGCGAGTAGATGTCATAGGCGCGCTCGACGTTTCCCGCCTGCTCGATGACCATGGGGATCAGGGGCATGTTAGACCTCCTTGACCTTGATTCGTTCGCGGAGAAAGGCGCTGACCTTGTCGTGGAGCAGGTGCTCCTTCAGCTCCTCGGCCTTTTTCGCTTCGCTGTAATACCTGCGGATCTCCTTTTCGGGCAGCGCGTGGTGCTTGGCCAGGTGGGCATATTCCTTCTCCAGGTCGGCCTCGCTGACAACGATCTGGTATTCCTCGCGCACCTTCTCCAGGATCAGAGACAGGCGGACCGCTTTCTCCGCTTGGGCGAAGACCAGCTCCTTGAAGCGGGCCTTCTCCGCCTCGTCCTTGAAGTTCAGCCCCTGGCGGTTCTGGGTTAGGCGCCGGGCCACTTCCTGCTCCTGCAGGGAGCGCGGGACGGGAAAGCGGGCGGCCTCCAGGAGCTTTTCGTAGATGCCTTCCATGAGCGCCTCGTCGCGCCGGTGCTCCTGGTGATGCTGGAATTCCTCCTTCAGCTTGGCCTTGAACTCCTCGGGGGTCTTTAGGCCCAGGGATTTGAGGAAATCGCCGTCCAGTTCGGGTTTTTTCAGCTCGTACAGGGCCTTGATCTCCACCTGGTGCTCGATCTTCTTTCCGGCCCAGGCCTTTTTCGCCGCATCCGCGGCATAGACTCCCTGGAGCGCCAGCTTTTCCCCGGTCTTTTTCCCCAGCAGGGCATCGAACAGGCCGGGGATCTCCGAGGGGCTTTCGCGGTTCATCATGAAATAGGTCTCCTGGCGCGGCCATTTTCTCTTGCTCGCGGCGTCGGTCGACTGCACCAGCAGCAGCACCAGATCGTTCTCGGCCACCTCGCGCCCGGCCACGGGCAGCGAGCGCTTGTGGGCCTCGAGAACGCGCTCGACCTGCTCGGCCTCCTGGAAGGCTTCGCCCTTCAGGACGGCGGCGGCGACCTCCACCTTCAGCTTCGCCAGGTCGGGCAGCTCGACCTCGGGGAGGACCTCGACGGCGATGTCGGCCTCGAAGCCCAGGTCTTCACGGTCGTTCATTTTCTCCACGAAAGGCTCGCCGGCAATGGCCAGCTTGGTCTTCTCGATATGGGCGAAGGCGAGCTTGCCGATGGCCTGCTGGATGACTTCCTCGCGCAGGGCCTGCGGATGCACCTTCTTGACCACCTCGACCGGGACCTTGCCCTGGCGGAAGCCGGGCATTTTCATTTTTTGGCTGTATTTCCCGGCCAGACGGTCGATCTCGCCGGCGATCTCCTCCGGGGCCATGGCGATCTGGAAACGCCGGATCAGCGGGTTCTCCGGGGGCGGCGGCGCGCCGGCGGCCTGGGGAGCGGAGGCGGCATCAGCCACGGAAGCGGATTGGCTCTCGGCTTCCGGTTTTTCATGATTCATGACGGTGGCTCCTGGTCTTGGCTTGGGAAAGGCAGGCCAATTGTAATCAAAAAGAGCTATTTTGTCAAATTCCCAGGGAGGAGATGTCGCGGCGGATCTGCTCGACCAGCTCGGCGGCGCTAGCGAATTCCCGCTCATCGCGGATTTTGTCGATGAAGTGCAGGCGGACGTTGCGTCCGTAGACCTGACCGCGGAAGCCGGGCACATGGCTCTCCACCCGCAGCGGCCGCTGCGGATCGTTAAACGTGGGGGCGCGGCCGATGTTGGTGAGCGAGGGATGGCCGCGGCCGGCAATGTCAAGCCGGGTACGGAAAACGCCGCTGGGGAGGATGGCGTTGGCGCTGGCGATGTTCATGGTCGGGAAGCCGAGCTGGCGGCCCCGTCCCACTCCCCGGACCACGACCCCGTCGATGAAATAGGGCCTGGCCAGCAGGCGGCCGGCCTGGTCCACGGCGCCGGCCGCGAGCAGCTTGCGTATGCGCGAGCTCGTCACCCGGGCGCCATCGATCTCGACGCCGGGCACGCGCTCAAGGGCAAAGCCTTCGGCTGCGGCCAGGCGCGCCAGGGAGTCCAGGTCCCCGGCGCGGCCGCAACCGAAGCGGAAATCATCGCCGACGACCAGGGCCTTCAGGCGCAGGGTGTCGAGCAGGACGGTGCGCACGAAGGCGAAGGGCGGCAGGGAGGCCACCGCGGCGAAATCGATGAAGAACAGCCGGTCCAGCGCCAACTGTTTCAGCGCTTCCAGCCGCTGGGCGTCGGTGCTGATTAATTGGATGGGCTGGCCGAAAAACGCGCGCGGATGGGGATGAAATGCCAGGACCACGGCGCACAGCCCCTGGCAGCGGGCTTTGCGGACCAGGGTTTCGAGGATGCGGCGGTGGCCGGCATGGAAGCCGTCGAAATTGCCGATGGCCACCGCGCTCGGGACGGACACCCGCTCCAGGCGGCTGCGGAATCTCATCTCCGGTTCAGGGCGATGGCAGCGGCAGGTGGCTGCGGTACAGCGGGGCCTTGTACAGCATGTTGCGGCTGAGCAGCGGCCGCAGGGGAGCGAAGAAGGTCAGCAGCAGGATCAGCATCAGCAGGGCCAACAGGGCCTGGCTCAGGCGGCCGAGCCTGCGGGCGGTTTCGTGCTCGATGTCCTGGAAGATCTTCTTCTCCTGGATCTCCTGGAGCTCGGTCTTCTCCTTCTTCTTGATCAGCCCCTTGTTGGAGAGGTTGTACAGGTTCTTGTAGATCTTGTATTCGGTGAACAGGCCAAGCTCCACAATGTCCCTGACCCGGTTCCTGCCGTTGATGTGCTTGAGCAGGTTGACTTCGGTCTCGGTCATGTGCAGGGTGCTTTCGTCCTTGGGCTGCGTGTCGTCGTCGTACTCGGAGACCAGCACGATCTTCTTGCTGCCCAGGAACGCCGGTTCGAAGACGATGTCCTCGGCGGGGATGACCTTCTTGATCAGCGGCCACTCGTCGAGCATCTGCACCCCTTCCATGATCAGGTTGTCCACGGCGATGGGGGTGAGCAGCCGCAGCTCCCTGTCGACGTAGTCCAGGACCTTGAAGTTGTATTCGCCTTTCTTCCAGTTGAACAGCGAGAGCACGATCTGGGTGGCCTGGATCTTGAGGACCTCGGGGATGATCTTCTCGTCGATCAGGCCCATGCCGATCAAAATCTCGCCCACCTTCTGGTTGGTCCGCTTCTGGATGGCCAGCGCCCGCTGCAGCATCTCCTCGCTGATGATCTCCTGTTTGACGAAGACGTTGCCCACGCGCATCTCGAGCTTCTTGGGAAAGGCGTCGATGCCGACGATGAAGCCGTCCTCGAAGATCAGGGTGATGAAGCCCTCCTGGCTGTTGAAGGTCAGGATGCCGCTCTTTTTCTGCAGCGACACCAGCTGCAGGATGTCCGGGACTTTGAATTCCCTCAGTGTTCCCTTAAAAGCCATCGGGATACCCCTTCAAGGAATAGGCGTTGACTACCACGTAGATCAGGACGGCTGCGATGCCGCTGAGGTGGAGGAACATGGGCACGGCGCCGAAGGCGCCCTTGAAATTCAGCGCGGTTGAGCAGTACAGCGCGAAGGCGATGAAGAAGAGCAGGAACAGCGGCGTGAAGGCCTTGCTCTTCTCGCGGAAGTTCAGCAGGAAGCCGGGGACGATCAGGGTCATCGTCAGGAGCAGGATGTTCTTGAGCCGGAACTGGCGGTTGATCTCCTGTTCCTTGAGGATCTTCGCCTCCAAGAAGATGGGGTCCTTGATCAGGAAGAGCTGGTAGCAGTCCTCGCACAGGGCGTGGGACGGCGTCTGCTCGAGCGGCGTCTTGCGGATGATCTTGCCGCACTTGCTGCAAAACACGCTCTGCCCCAGGGCGGGGAAGAATTTCTTCAGCAGCTTCTGGTAGGCCCAGGCCAGCAGCACGGCCAGCAGCAGCGGCAGGCGCAGGAACCCCAACAGGACGATCTCCAGAAAATGCAGCCAATGGAAGCGGTGCCAGGAGAAATTCAGCAGCCGGCGCCACAGGATGCGCTCGGGGAGCTTTTCCTTCTGCAGCACGGAAACCTTGTCCTTGTAATCGTTGATGTGCGGGTAGTTCCGGCCGTAGAAGACAAACAGCTGCGGATCGTTGTTGCGCAGCAGGGCCACGGTGAAATTTTTCAGCGTGACCGGGTTGCGGTCATCGAGGCTGAGCGATTGCCGGAAATACTGGATGCTCTGCAGGATATTGCCCTTTTCAAAATGGAGGCTGCCCAGCAGGTTGTACTTGAGCGGGGAGGCGTAGGCGGCGCCCGTGGCCTGCAGGATATCCAGCGTCGTTTCCGACTGGCCGCTGTGGTAATAGGCATAGGCCTGCATGACCTTCATCTCGTTGTCGAAGCGGCTCCAGGTTTCCTCCGGGAACAGGTGGCCGGAAAAGACCCGGCGCACGTTCTGAAACCCCGGGCTGCGCAGGCTCTTCTCCAGATACTGGCCCAGGCTGTAGACGAAGGCCAGCACCAGCAGCAGGTTCAGGATGCGCCGGACGTTGACCCGCTCGTCGTGGTTGGCGTAGCTCCAGAGGAGGCCGCTGAGCAGGAAGGGGTAGAATCCCCAGCCGGCGGTGAAGACCAGCGGCCACAGCAGCAGCAGCAGGAACAACAGCAGCTTGGGAATGCTGAAGAAGGAATGGGCCTCCAGGATGAAGTCGTGGGCGGCCAGCTTGCTGTAGCGGATGCCCAGGGCGAGCACGACCAGGAAGAAGAGGAGAAGTCCCGAGAACAGCAGCACGCTCGCCAGGCCGTCCAGCAGGATGTAGGCGCCGCTGAAGCTGCCGGCCACCAGGCTGAACTGCCGTCCCACGGCGGCG
>Ga0209450_10001423_pt1 | contig 11987 bp, 6 predicted proteins | sample FrelakmetLWP11LW_FD_187149 | JGI IMG/M metagenome (GOLD analysis project Ga0209450, IMG submission 187149) | Freshwater lake sediment microbial communities from the University of Notre Dame, USA, for methane emissions studies - LWP11 LW (SPAdes)... | ecosystem: Environmental > Aquatic >... | reverse complement strand
GGAACACAACTGGGAAGTGGATTTCTTGGATATACTGCCGGCGGCGCTCTGGTCTATGCAAATATTTTCGGACAACTCGTTTCGACCTGTGTTCTCGGGATACAAATCATGCGCGAGCACTTGTCTTTTTTTAAACATACGATTACCTGGAAAGGAATGGTCGAAGTCTTCAAACGCTATAGTAATTTTCCAAAATTTGATGTTTGGTCAGCGTTAATTAACCAGTCCTCCTGGCAGGTTCCCGTTCTCCTGTTATCCTCGTTCTTTTCCACAACGATTGTCGGGTATTATTCCCTCGGCATGATGATGGTAACATTGCCGATGAGCCTGATTGGTGGTGCGATTGCCCAGGTTTTCTTTCAACGTGCAGCCATGGCACAGCATGAAGGGTCTCTTGCCATAATTTTTGAAGATGCCTACTCTTTTTTAATTAAGATCTCCCTGTTTCCCCTTCTGCTTCTCACCTTCATCGGACAATACCTTTTTGTTATGATATTCGGACCATCCTGGGCTGAAGCAGGATTTTATATCCAGATTCTCAGTGTTTGGGCGGTTTTCTTTTTCATTTCATCACCGATTAGTTCAATATTGTCTATTGCAGGAAAACAGAAGACTGGTCTTATCTTGAGTACAATTAATCTGATCACACGTATTTTCTCAATAGTTTTGGGAGGGATTTTAGGAAGCGCAACATTGTCGATCCTTTTTTTCTCTGTATCAGGTATTGTAATGTACGGTTCTACGGGTATTTTATTTATGCAATATGCCGGAGTACCGGTTCTGAAAACCTTAAAAATCATCGGTAAGAATTTGTTGATTTTCCTTCCTGCCGGCGCAATAATGGCAATAGCAAAAATTCTCAATTTAAACGGTACTATCCAGATAATTATTGCTGCACTCTTATTGGTCGTCTATTGCGGATATCTCATGAAAACGGATCCCAAAATCCGGGATATTGTATATCGAATACGGTGAATACCTGAAAAGACAAAGAGCCTCAAAAAAACACTCATCTGTTTAAAAAAAATTCATTCGCCCGTAGTTTTGCGTTTGTTGCTGCTGAATCAGGTACGTTTCTTTGGACCATTAACGGTAAGATCTCTCATCTGTTCTAGTACTGGTTCGTACTCTTCAGTTAAATAATCCGGAAAATAACATTTACCACAACAGGCTCAAAACAACAATATAACAGAGAAACCCAATGGAGCTGAATTACCTGGAAAAAAGGGAATATCTGTCCGAAAAAACCAGTCCGGTCCCGGGGGTTAGGTGCCATGATGCCAGGGTACTCGGAAAAACAGATCCAGGGACATTACCAGAGGGTCTTTGTTTTGGGATGCTGTTATCACTATCGGAGGATCTGTATGGATAAACGGATGAAAATATCCGTTTGGGGGTCTTCAGGTCCACTTAACATCCTTCAGGATACTTTAAACAAATGTTTACAGGGTATAGACTTTTTAGAGGTTGTTGATTCTGATTACAAACATCCTGATATTATCTATTGGATAGGGGGAAAAGGCCCCTCGATAAAAAAATATCTGTTTTTCTGGATCAAAAAAACTCCAATCATTATCAATCATTGGATTGGATCGGATGTTACTGCCGAGATTGCGCAAAAGCAACACCGTGGAATGAATGCACTCCATAATTTTATTCTCGATAGCATAGTCAGGTGGAAGATGAAACGGGGTGGATTAATCAATTTAGCTGTTGCTCCCTGGTTGGTTGACGAATTAGCACAATCAGATATTCCTGCAACCTGTTTACCCATCACTACTCTCGATCCTCATTCCTTGGGAACTCCGGATATTCAGCATGCAAAAGACATTGATTTTTTGAGTTACGTTCAAATGAGACGTTTTGAGTTTTATGGCGGCGATAAAATAATAAAACTTGCTGAACAATGGAAAGATTATTCATTTTTGATAATTTTGGGAGATATTACTGAGATCTCCCCTGATTTTGTCGAAAAAATACCGGAAAATGTAACTGTTTCCCCAAGAGTTGAGAGAGATAAAATGCCTGAATTATATCAGCGATCAAAATTTTTTATCAGGTATACTCAACATGACGGATTATCGTTAAGCGTTTTGGAAGCTCTTTATTTTAATCTCGAGGTATTATGGACCTACGATTTTCCCTTTACCCATAAAATTGAGAGCTTAGAGAAATTATCAGATACGATTCCATCTCTGGTAAAAAACTGGCATCAAAATTTCGGGGGTCATGAATTTGTGATTGAACAGTATTCAATTGAAAAATGGAGAGAGAGATTTTTAGCAATCGTACAAAGTAAACTAACTCAAAAATAACCGAATGTTTAAAAGATCAGAGTCAAAGGGTCTATCCATGGCGGGATACAACTCTCTTTAGACCAGGATATCAATTTCGGCTCGGAAGAATTCCTCACGCTGACAGGAATATCAGCATGGGTACAATGAAAGAGGGGTGTTTCTGTTCCCCCTGCTACTCCGGCATGGAGAGCGATGCGGGGGGATTATCTTTTCGGGGTTATCGCAAAGGGGGAAGATACAGCGGCGGGGTAACCACCGTGAGCGTACGACGTGTTGTTTAGCGTCAGTAATATAATAAAAACTCCCTCACTTTTGTTCCAGAACGAAGTAATCCAAAAAAAGACAGTCTTTTTATTGGGATACATCACAGTTTTTTTTATGCGAGGTTCCAATAGCACCTTCAGTATGACCCAGGTGCCATTGACCATCGGATCCTCGCGCTGAATACCAAATCGAATAAAGGTAGCCAGTCCCGGAATCGATAATCTGGAAGCTGCACCGGTATAAATGACCGTTATCCCAACCGCTTTTTGAAGGGAGGAGAACGGGTGAAGATAATGGTGTCCTGAATATTGTCGGAGCATCCATTGGACATTCTGCATAAACAACAGGGTTTGGGTTTTTAGAGGAGAAAAGATGCCTTTGGGTAGTCCTGTCGACCAGGGTATATACTAAAAACTCAACTCTTCTTTCTTTTTCATTTGGTTTGCCAGCCATATGCCAGTTTGAAAGCCCGAGAGCCTGAAAAGGGTCTAATCCATCCTCGTTCAATACCCGTTGTGGTTCTCCCCAGCAAATTCCATCGGTACTGAAAAAATAATAGGTATTGTAGGGAGATTTTGCTTCACCCCCACCCCCCCACATATGCCAGCGGTCTGAAGATTCCCGCCATATGCAGAATGATCGGTGCCGATTGTCCTGTTGGCTCCAGGGGGACTGTTCCATAATGGTAACGGGTTTGGTAATTGTCAAATCATGATTAATTTTTATGAGGTGCATTCTTAAGGTCGCTGAGTTTGCAAACCGATAATATATCCAGAGCTGGTTGCTGTCAGGATTAAAAATCATATCCGGATCAAAGAGAAATCCATCATCCAATCCTCCGGAGGCAGTGTCAAGGGGATTAGTAATATCTGGAGGAGCGATCCATGAGAGACCATCATGACTGGCATAGAGTGATGGGTTTTCATACTGATTCTGACTGTTGGGATACGGTGTCAGAACCATCCAGTATCGATACCCTGACCAGGAATCTATCCCAAACTCATTGAAAAAGTCAATGACACAGGGATGCACCACTTGTCCTGATCCATCATAGGTCGGGGTTTGAAGGGGTTGTTCTGCATTGGGAAGTATTGGCAGAGGATATCCATTTCCTGATCGGTAACTGAACAGTTTTTTTATATTCGCAAAAACTCCATTTTTTCGTTCTGATTCCCTCATACTCTGGAACGCTCCTTTACTACAGGATTTGGGAGAACCTGAAAGTAAAATAAAACATTTTAACATCTTATTATTGGTCCTTTTCCCAATTTATCTTCGTATAACGAAACACCAGGAGACATTTGCTTTCTGCAGGAAGGTTTCCCCAAATAGCTTGCCTGATGGAAAAGTTTCCCCAGGTATCTCTCTGGATTTATCTTATGGTACCTTATCTATCTTCTTTGTATTCCATCCTTATTTTGAATAAATTGCTATTCCTCATCCATAAAGTATCTTTCTTAAAGATTGGGATCTCTCAAAAGGGTGTTCTCTTCTTAAAATGATTGGGCAGTTTTATGGGCTCTGTTCATTGAGCATCAAAATTTTCCTTATCCGGGCCTCGTGTCCGGCCTCTACAACAAACTTCATGATCTTCGACATCTATGGAGCACCATAAAAAACTGGAATAAGGATTTCCGGTCTTTTTAGTTTCATGGAACCTTTTAAGTTTACAAGATCAATGTGCTATAGATATATGTGGCTGCAGAACCATCAGACATCCCTAACTTTAAAAATGAATTTTCACGCAACTTAATCTCTAATTCGGTATTATTTTTGATTAATATCCTCATTGGATTACTTATTGTACCTTTTTATATTCACACTCTTGGACTCGCAGCCTATGGTATTATTCCGCTTGCGACGTCTTTTACAGGTTATGTCATGCTCATCCTTGACTCTTTAAACGGAGCGATATCCCGTTTTCTTACCATTAATATTCAGAGATCAGATGCGACCGGAGCAACAAAGATATTTAATACATCCCTGTTCTCGATTATTGCATTAATATTGATATTTACCCCGATTGTAGCTGCAATTGCCTGGTTCACTCCAGACTTCTTCAACATCCCCGATCCCGAACAGGATAGTGTATTTTTCCTTTTTATTCTGATCTTCTTCGCATCATTTATAGGTGCACTTCAAAGTCCGTTTTCTGCAGTTATGTACTCGTTTAACAAAATTCACTATATTAATTATATAGGCATTATCAGAACACTGATGTCAACAGGCCTCATTGTCGCATTCCTGTTTATCCTGACTCCCTCGGTCTCCTACGTGGGGATAGCATATTTCTGCTCTGCAGTATTTTCATTATTTTTAACCATCACGCTATCGAGAAAAGTCTATGATAAGATCCGGATTTCAACTGCTTATTTCTCAAAAAAGCATTTTTCTGAAATTGCCACGCTCGCAAAATGGATTCTTGTAGATCAGATTGGAACGCTGTTATTATTGCAACTCTCTCTGATCATTGTCAATAAGGAATTAGGTACAGCAGCAGGTGGCGAATATGCCATAGTTCTTATTTTCTTCAACCTTTTATGGGGAATAACCGGCCTTATTACTTCGGTACTCAGTCCAATGTATTACACCTATTTTGCAAGGGGGTTATTCGGTTCGATGCATAATCTTTCGGTGATATCTGTCAAATATGTAGGACTTGTCATGGCGCTCCCTATTGCATTAATCTGCATATTTTCTCCCCAGCTGTTCACCATCTGGGTGGGAGCCAGCTTCGCTCAGTTATCATCATTATTATGGATATTACTCGTTCCTCTGACGATAATTGTAGCTTTTCGTCCATTGATTTTAAGCTATGCTGCCTATAACAAGGTCAGAGTTCCGGCAATTGTTACAATCATCGCTGGAATTCTCAACCTTATCCTTGCAGTAATACTGACATATTTCTATGGTTTCGGTGAATATGGAATAGCATTTGCATTTATTTTTGCACTGTTGCTTCGCAATGTTGTTTTTGTACCATGGTATGCCGCAAGAGTACAGGGAGTTCCCCCGGCTGTATTTTTTAAACCAGTCATTCCCAGCGTTCTTGCCTTTGCTGTTCTTATCTTCATTGGATTATCTGTTGGGTCCATTGTAACAATTCCTGCATCATTACTCTATATTCTGCTTATTTCTGCCGGGATATCAGTCATCTATTTCATCATTGTTACCCGCGTGATTCTTACTATTCCGGAACGGGAACTCATCCGCTCGATTTTACCACCTGGCCTTTCAAAGATGCTTCCACGATGGGTTATATGATTTTGGGATTCCGGTATTTTTTTTTAGGATCCTGACAATTTTATGAATATTTTATAACTTTTACACCAAATGAAGTATAATACCAATGAGATCGTTTGAAAAAGGAAAAGTCAGCATAATAACTCCTTGCTATAACGGGGGGCGATTTCTTGATCGATATTTTGACGCACTGTGTAAACAGACATATGATAATGTTGAACTGATTTTTGTAAACGATGAGAGAAGCAGTGATAATTCTGAAAAAATCTGTTTATCCTGGAAATCCACAGTTGAAAAGCGTGGGTACAAATTCCGATACATTCTGCAAAAAAAGTTCAGGGGGATTGCAGGTGCGATCAATGAGGGATTACCCTATGTTACGGGAGAGTTTTTAATCTGGCCGGATTGTGATGATCCACTGATGCCAGCATCGATAGAAAAACGGGTTGCTTTCCTGACCCTGCATCCTGACTATGCGATGGTGCGATCGGGTTATGTATCGGTAAATGAGAATAATCCTGAAATTATCATAGGAAGTGACTCTGATTATTCAGCTGATGGAAAAAATGAAGATATTTTCGACGATCTCATCTTTGATAAAACCTTTCCTATGCCGGGATCTTATATGGTCCGCTCCTCAGTTTTTTTTGAGCGAATTCCCAAGGGTGAAATTTACTGGGAAAACGGGGGGGGACAAAACTGGCAGATATTACTACCCTGCTCGTATAAGAATAAAACCGGATTTATTGATGAATCCTTGTATACCTATTATTACCATCCCGATAGTCACTCCAACAGAATTGAGGGAGATGAATATTCCAGTTTAAACAGGAGAATGTTCAGATATCGTGAAATCTTATTCCATGTAATAAATGATTTTGATCTCTTATCAGATGATGAAAGAACTGATTACCTGAAAAGGATCGATATCAAATATATGTTGAAAAGGCTCGGTCTTGCCCTATTATATAATAAATCGGATGATGCAATGGCTGAGATGCAGAAATTAAGAGATATGAATTTCGATCCGGGAATACAGCGAAAAATATTAAGTCAGTTATGCCACTTTGGGTTATCCGGGTTTTATTTAAAGGGTTATTTGTTGATTTATCATTTTTACCGAAAAATCCGATGAATTTAATATCGGCATGCTTACAATCGGGGGTTAATCGATAAAAAACTTCATTCCAAGGAACAAAAAAGGGGGCTCCGGAGAAATGGTCATGAACGTATACCGTTCACAAGGGAACCATGAAAATCTTACTTTAATCGAAGGCCTCCCGCTTCAGGGACACTCCAAGGCACGGCGGCCAGGATGTTTTAAAACGCCGATCTACCGCTCAAAGAAGCCCCTTTGAGGGCAACGGCAATCATCATACCTGTGGGATAGATTGGTAATAATCCCCGCATTATACCAGAATACTACGATTTTCATTGAAAATGTTTTCAAAAAGTTCTAGCGCTCAACAGGAGTTTCTCCCCCGCCGATTGGAGCTCCCCACGTGCGATACACCCTGAAAGGGTACTACATCATACTCGATTCCTGAGCGCAGGTGTGGCAAGGGGGGACAGGTATTGACAGGTTTGCTTTTTATTCACAGGTCTGCTAAATCTTTCAAATACTGTCCAGCTTTCATCGCACGTGACTGTAGTAGGGGTATTTTTTCCTTAAGCTCATTTTGAATCTGGTCTTTTTCCTCAAGCATAGATTCTATGCGTGCGGTCACCCGTTCAGGTGTTACCTGGTCAGGACCAAAACAATATGCCTCATGCCCGAAGATATCCCGGTTGATCCCTTTTGCTTTAATACTATACGCAAAACTGAGGGTTGGTACACGGGATGAAAGTGCCGCGATAGTAGCATGGGTCCGGGCACCGGCCATGAGGGACAGGTGACTTATTATCCATTTTGTCTCTGCTGCGTTATAGTGTGGGGGGATCAGGTTGATCTCTCCTCTTATTTGAGGTTCGATCCGGTTCCACACTTTTTCCAGAAACAGAAAATCATTCGAAACGGGAGTTGTCACATGGGGGATAAGATAGACGGGGCGAGAAGTTTTTTTGGCTATAGTACTTACAATATTTGCCGCAATTCGTTCCCATTGCAAAAAATCTCCTCCCGTCACATAATAGGCTAACAGCGGGCTCAGGTTTATCCCTATTGCACCTTGGTTTATGGTGGGAAGTCCCGTATCATTCCGAGGCTGAACGGGATCCATAAGAAATGCAGGATCTGCGATATGAAACACATTTTCTGTTACACCCTTTTTTGTCAGATAGTCAACAGTTACTGACTCTCGTGCAAAAATTCCTTTGATTTTCCTGAGGTGATTGATCATAAATCGTTCATATTCTGGCAGTGCATCAAACGGTCCGATAGAAGCACCCCAGATAAAAAGAGGTTTCCCCCTCTCAAGGACAAGAGTGTCCTGGTCTGTGTATAGAGAGGGAACACAGTTGTATTCAAGAACATAGTTATCCCCCCCGACAGAGAGGACTGCTGATGCCTGATCCAGATACGGAAGCATCTCCTTAAATATCTGGTATTTTAATGATTCCGGCGAAAATAAACGCCGGAAACCATAGGCGCACACTTCCGGTTTCCAAAGGTTCGTGATTATCTCATTCGTATTCATCCGGAAGGAACTGACATGGTGGATAGCTTTGTCAGTTTCTTTACTACAATCATCCCTGAATTGCTGTTCATTATGATAATGGCTGATACAAAGAAATTGTGGATCTGTGAAGAATTCCCGGAGGATCTTCACCGTCCCCCGTACAATTGCTTCACACCCCCGGTTCTCATACGGCCCGTTTCCGGCCAGAATAAACAATTGCCGCTCTTCATTCATGACGGTACTCCCGGATCCACTTTTGGAGACTTTGAACACTCCTGAGAGGAAACGCCAGTAACTTTGCATGGATCTGCTCTCTGATCATCAATCGAACCATATAGGGTCGCATCACTGCATTGAAACGCTCTGCATCCTGTTCTTTGGGATTCCATTTCTCACGGCTTACTCGCTGCATCTGATTTTCGAGAGAGATCTTCTCCCGTAAGAAGGGGCTGTTTAACTTTGTCGGTGCAACACGTTTTCTCGGCAGGACAGACCCCTGCTTATGACCAAGATACAGCTGGTAGGCAAGATTGCGGCGTTTAATGTCGATGAGGCCTGCATGACTTTGCAGTACTTTTTCAATTGGCATCGGGTCAAGACGTACCTCCCCATCAATAATTCCGTGATCGATAACATCCTGCACCAGCCGGGAACGTACGAGCACGAGGTTTGTCCCCAGACTCTCCTGTGAGTATTCCGGGAGCCATGCGTCCATAAATGTCACATCAGCGCACTCCGCAAAAATATCATCACAATAATTGCAGGTATTCATAGTAAACCATCGATTCATCCATACTTTCGATATGCCCTCGTCCCAAAAAAATCTCGCTGTGGTTCCATTTTTTCGGGTAAATGTGTAGAAATAATTGCTGGCCGGGGTATCCGGACTTTTACCCCGGTAATGAACCTGCCTGAGCTCGTCTCTTTTGACACCGGCAAGGTCGGCAATATAATTGGTAAAGTGTTTATTTTTCAGTTGTCCGCAGACTATACCCAGAGTAATATGAATTCTCTCTCTGAGAACACTGTTTTTCTGCGTCGCCAGCCTGATCGCTTTCATGAAACACGGAAGACCAATAATTGCATACCTGCCGGGTTTATTCTGGATCTCCTGCAATATACCGGAAAGTTCCACAGGATAATATGCTGACCCGGAAGAAGTAAGGACAGATTCACTATTGTGAAGAATTGCAAATTTAAAGAGATGATCCGGGTTATCGTCAGGAACAACCGCGATAACATAATCAACAATCCTTTCTTTCAGGAGCTTTGAAAGAAGCCAGGTCGCCATCCCGCCGGATGCTCCACGCTCCCTCGTTTCCGGAGCGTACCCTGCATAGCAATTCAGATAATAACCGGTTTCCGGGCGATGGGAAATACCTTCTGTATTCCCATAGAGAGTCTTTCCTATACTATCTTCATTATCGTTTCCATCGGCAAACGGGCAGACTTTACCACACAGTCCGCACTCTTTTACGCAGTCTTTTCTCTGAGTGGGATTATACTCACCAAAACGATTGAACTGCATTTCCAACATGCCTTCGGGACATATCACCGCACAGAGACCACACCCGATGCACAGATTATTTCTTACAATTGTCGGGATCACTGCGGGTGTCATTCAATCACTCGGTATTTTTAAAAGATAGTTCGTAAATATCTGCCGTTCAGATTAATTAAAACCAACGTAATACCTGATGATGAAAATAAGTACAGAGGTAAATATTCAAAAAATTGCGTTAAGCCACGACAAAAGGAAAATTTCCGATACTGAAAATTCTGTACGTCTTAACCGGGCAACCTCATACTGACAAGCCAGCCACACCGAAAATTTAGATGCTGAAAGAAAAGCGGTGAATAATCCTTTGATATGGGAAACAAAAAAATCGCATGTATGCTATTGGAGGCAATTCTGAAAGGCGTGACAATTTGCAAAAAGTAAGAACATGAAAAAACGGTTCTGCAGAAATGCTAAAAAAAACTGAGCGCTCACGGTGGTTCCCCACTACCGCTTCGGCTCCCCAATGCGATACCACCCGAATCGGGATTACTTCATTATCGCGTCCTGAGCGCAGGGGCGGCAAGGAGGGATGGGCACTGTTCCCTCCTTCAGCTTTCCAGTGTTTTTTTCATACCATGATAAAAGAATTCTCCAGAGCCTAAAATGCAAGATTTAAAAAGAATTTTACTGATAGATATCCGAATCTTATGATTCTGTAAAAGAAATTGTTACTTTCATCCGAAGGTCATATTTACCTCATGAGAGAGAAAAGGTTCGCGTATCAAAAAGGAATAATTTTCTTTTTATTCATCTGATGAGGTATATTGTTTTGAAAAATCTGACAATATCTTTTCAGAACCGGAATTGTGGTTATCCTACCCTTCCAGGATGTCGTCAGGTGTACGGTTTAATTATATATGCTAAAAAAAACAATAAATAAAAAAGTAACATTCATGGACAGGGTATAAAAAATTTTTTGTAGAAGTCTCAGGATTTGAAGGGTTAACGGTTTTCCAAACATTATCCTGACCATGATGTTCACGACAGTAAAAATCGGTAAGCGGGAAATATGAATTAAAGGAAGATTCAAAGTACTACGGATCTCCAGCCAATACATGACATTCAAGAGAGAAATTCATGGATAAACGAATTACCATATCAGTTGGTGGAGATGCATACGTAAGTGAGGTAATCCGGGATAGTTTAAGCACCATAGATTCTTTTGAAGTAGTTGATTCTGATCACCTGCAACAATCTGATATTATTTATTGGGTAGGTGGCAAAGGTCCATCCATAAAAAAATATTTTCTTTTTTGGATCAAAAAAGATCCTCTCATAATTAATCACTGGATAGGAACGGATGTCCTTGACGAGATGGAAAAGTACCAACAAAACGGAATGAATCGGATACATAATTTTCTCGAGAACTGCATAGTCAATTGGAAATTAAAGCGAGGGGGCTTGATTAACCTGGCAGGTGCTCCCTGGTTAGTGAATGAATTAGCAAAATTGGATATTATTGCAACCTATTTACCCATTACTACAATTGACAGGAAAAATCTTGAAACCGTAGATCCACATCATGTAAAAGATATAGATTTTTTAAGTTATGTTCCCTTCAACCGTTTTGATTTTTATGGAGGAGATAAAATAGTAAAACTTGCCAACAGATGGCAAAATTATACATTTTTAATAATTTGCGCAGATATTAAGGAAATACCTCCTGATCTCATTGATAAAATGCCGAAAAATGTTACTATTTCCCCACGGGTAGAGAGGAATAAAATGCCCGAATTGTATCAACGATCAAAGTTTTTTGTCAGGTACACTCAACATGACAGTGAATCGTTAAGTGTTTTTGAGGCTCTTTATTATAAGCTCCAGGTTTTATGGACCTATGATTTCCCCCACACCCATAAAATTGAGACTCTGGAAAAAATATCCGATGCGATCCCGTCTTTGGTGAAAAACTGGCAGCCGAATCATCAAGGTCAGGCATATGTAATTCAACAGTTTTCCATTGAAAAATGGAGAGAAGATTTTTTAGAGATTATAAAACCTACA
>Ga0209450_10001422_pt1 | contig 11990 bp, 11 predicted proteins | sample FrelakmetLWP11LW_FD_187149 | JGI IMG/M metagenome (GOLD analysis project Ga0209450, IMG submission 187149) | Freshwater lake sediment microbial communities from the University of Notre Dame, USA, for methane emissions studies - LWP11 LW (SPAdes)... | ecosystem: Environmental > Aquatic >... | reverse complement strand
TAAAAATCAGGATTGCGCCGGTTGAACTGGCGTATCGCAGAACGATAGCGCCAAGGCCGGTGCAGAATGTCGCCAGGTACAGCGTCAAAGCCACTTGTTTGTCGGATAAGCCCCGTTTACCAAGCCGGTGCGAAAAGTGCTGGGTGTCGCCGACGAAGGGGCTTTTGCCTTGTTTGAGCCGCAGGAAAGTTACGCTGATAAAATCGTACAGAGGTACGGCCAGTGCCAAAAGCGGCATCAAAACGGTGTATGCTCCGCCATGTTCAGTCTGGTGGTAGTAGGTGGTTTTCAGCGACAGCATCGCGACAAAAAAGCCGACAACCAGCGAGCCGCAGTCGCCCATAAAAATTTTGGCCGGTGGAAAATTAAATATCCAAAAGCCCAGAACTGCCCCGATAAACAGGAGTCCTAAGCCGGTGATGAAAATCTGTCCGCTGCCGATGGCGGCCGTCAGCAGGACGCCGACGGCAATGATTGCCATGCCGGATGAGCAGCCGTCCATATTGTCGAGAAAGTTAAAGATATTCATGACTCCGACGATCCACAGGACGGAAAGGGCGGTTGTGATAAATTGGTTTTGGATGAACATCTCGACGCGAATGCCCGCGAAAACCGCCGCGGCGATACTGACGGCAAATTGTACAGCCAGCTTGAAGTAAGGTCCCAGCCGCCGGATGTCATCCCACAAGCCCAGCAGGTGCAATGCCGCGGTACAAGCCAGGACAACCCACAACTCCGGGATTTTAGTGAAGAATCCTTCGAGGTGATTGCTGACGGTTGTGTCCAGACAAGAAATTTTACCGTTGTCGGCCAGCCAGGCGCCGCCGATTCCGGCTAAGATAAACAGGGCAATGGTCCAGAAAATGGCGATTCCGCCGCCGAGAGCGATGGCGGTGCGGTGATAGCGATCCTGTCGCGGGTGGGCGCAGAAGTCGATACGTATGGCCCAGTTTCGTACCAGCGCGGTCAGCGCCGCTGCAACGACAAATGCCCCCATGGGCAACAGTAACGATAGCAATAATAAATGCGAAATAGTCGATTCCTTTCAAATTGCACACCACAGGTTATTTGACAGGAGAATCCGGAAATTGTCAATTTTCAATTTTCGATTTTCAATTACCGTTGCGGAACTGAGCAACCAGTTTTTCCCGCACTTGCGACAGAAAATCATTATATCGTCCGCTTTTGAAGTCGGGAAACGTATAGGGATAGACCTGCCAGAGTCCCTTGTTATAAGTGAGCGTCACTTCCGCCCACATCCCATCGCCGACATAGACCCTGTGGGCGAAGTTTTTGGTCGAGGCTAATACCAGCTTGCTCGGCTCGATATAGCCGGGGTCGAGATTGACCGGTCTGGGGTAAGGCGTATTCAAAGACTCAGCAAGCTGCCGTTCCATTCGGTTGGTTTGATGTTTGATTGTGGCTATTTGCCCCGGGTCGATGGGTTTGGCGATGCTGACAAATTGGCGGAGAATTTCCGGTCCGGCCTGCTCTTTGTAATAGCCGGTCATATCAAATGGATAAACGGGGCTTAGGATGTCGGCTTGGCCGTAATCTTCAATAAACGCTGTTTTTGCCGCTTCGAGACAGCGTTCGTCCGCAGCGAGAATGCCGCAGATGAGTTTTACCGGTTTTGGCTGATTGATTTCCCACATGGCAGGTATTGTAGCAGAGATAACGCTTGCGGTCTATACCAAAAGAGCTTGTCGGGATTGAATGACGAAAAAAAAGCCGTCGGGAACAATGTCCCAACGGCTTTGGTTTAAATCTTTTATAATCCGTTTATTTTGATTCTTCCTTGGTCGGCTGTGGTGGAACTGGGGTCGCCTCAGGCTGCGGCTGCGGCTGCTTCTGCTGCTGCTGCATTTGCATCTGTCTTTGCTGGGCGGCCATTTTTTCCTGTTTTTCTTTTTCTCTCAGATCGCGACGGACTTTTTCTTCCGGCGACCATTCAATCTTGGCGTTGGCTTTCAGGTCTTGGCGGAGTTTGTTTGAGAACTGTCCCATTCCCTGACTTTTCAGATGGTTCATGATTTTCGGCTTAGCCTCGGCAAGGGTGGTGGTCTTAGGCTCTTTTTTGTCAGTCAGTTTGATGATGTGGTAGCCGAACTGAGTTTCAACGATGTCGCTGATATCGCCGACTTTCATTGCGAAAGCAGCGGTTTCAAAGGGCGGAGTCATTTGTCCGCGTCCAAATAGTCCCAGGTCGCCGCCGCGTTCTTTGCTGGGGCAATCGGAGTTTTCTTTGGCAAGAGCCGCGAAATCGCCGCCGGCTTTGACTTTCTTGAGAAGGTCTTCGGCTTTGGCTTTGGCAGCCTTTTTCGCGGCTTCGTCAGCTTTTTCATCGATTTTCACTAAGATATGACTGGCCTGCACCTGTTCGGGCTGCTGGAAATACTGCGGATTGTCGGTGTAGAACTTGTTGGCGTCGGCATCGGTGACGGCTTTGTAGGAAGGATCAAGTTCGTACAGTTTTTCGACGCCCAACTGGAATTTAACCTGTTCTTTGACATCTTTGATCGATGCGCCCTGCTGGGCCAGTATGGCTTCAATTTCTTCGAGTTTCTGGCCGGAGTCTTTGACCATTTCATCGAAGCGGGCGTTGACCTGAGTGTCATTGACATCGACTTTTTTAGCCTTAAGCTGTTCGTTCATCAATTCTTTATCGACGGCCATCTCGACGACCTGGCCGCGCACCTGTTCGGCCATCATCGCTTTGGTTTCATCGTTCATCGGCCAGCCCGATCCTGCCATACGCTTGCTCTGGGCTTCAACGCCCTTGTTGATTTCCTGGGCGAAGTCTTTTTCTTTCAGGACTTTGCCGTTGATGGTAACCACGGTTGCATTGGGATCAACTGGCCTGGGAGCCGGTTTGGCAGGCTTATTGGGTTCGACCGGAGCTGCCGCAACTTCGATGGGTTTGGCGGCTGCAGGTTTTGCAGTTTCGGCTTTTTTCACTTCGGCAGGCTTGGCCGCAGGGGTTTCGGTTTTCTTTTCGGCTGCGTTGGCGCTGGCGCCCAACGCAATCACTGTGCTAATTAGCAGAGCTATACACTTTCATACCAGTTATCCTTTCGTTTTCGTTTTTGTCGTTACCCTGCGCCGCTGCGCAAGAACGGAGTATTGTCTCTGTCTCGGCAAGCAAAGTCAAGAAAGATATTGATAAATAATAATCTAAATAAAGAGATGCATTATATTAAAGAAGTTTAAGTTGTACCAACGCAGAATTAACAGTTGCAAATTTGTCCCTGAGACGGTATAAACTTGCGGGTTTTGGAACGCCAAAAACGATAAAATCAGATATAGGAGAGTCAATAATGTTTGAAAAGCTGGAAATGGCACCGGCCGACCCGATTTTGGGGCTAACCGATGCGTTTAACAAAGACCCCAACCCCAACAAAATCAACCTCGGCGTGGGTGTCTATAAAGATGAAGCAGGTAATACCCCGATTATGAATTCCGTCCGGATGGCCGAAAAAAAGCTTGTCGAGACTGAAAAGACCAAAAATTATCTGCCGATCCCCGGCGCTCCGGCGTATGGTAAGGTCGTTCAGGAATTGGTTTTTGGCAAGGAAAACACGGTTTTTGCTGCTACCGCTCATACTCCCGGCGGGACGGGCGCTCTGCGGGTGGCGGGCGAATTCCTAAAAAAACTCAAACCCACTGCCAAAGTCTGGGTCAGCGACCCGACATGGCCTAACCACAATGGAGTGTTTGCCGCCGCGGGCTTTACCGTTGGCAAGTATGCCTATTATAACGCGAAGACCCGCAGTCTCGATTTTGCCGAGATGCTGGCGGCGATGAATGCGATGAACTCCGGCGATATTGTGGTATTACACGCCTGTTGCCACAATCCCAGCGGCATCGACCCGACGACAGAGCAGTGGAAGCAGATTGCCGCGGTGGTTGCGAAAAAAGAATTGCTGCCGCTGGTGGACTTTGCCTATCAGGGACTTGGACGCGGGCTGGAAGAAGATGCCGAGGGCGTGCGAATTCTGGCTGCGGCAGTTGCCGAGATGGTGGTATGCAGTTCATTTTCCAAAAACTTCGGCTTGTATAATGAACGTGTCGGCGCCATTACCCTCAAAGGTACAGCCCAAGACGCGGTGGACAAAGCGTTTAGCCATTTAAAGGTTACAATTCGTGTGATTTATTCCAATCCGCCAAGCCATGGCGGGGCGGTGGTAACGACGATTATGAGCAATGCCGACCTGCGTAAGGAGTGGGAAGCGGAAGTGGCGGATATTCGCCGCCGGATTAAGGAAATGCGCGAGCTGTTTGTCGTAACACTCAAAGCCAAAGGCGTCAAACAGGATTTTTCATTCCTGACTACGCAATACGGGATGTTCTCCTTTAGCGGGCTTAGCGATGAGCAGGTTAAAACGCTCAAAGAAAAATACGGCGTCTATATTGTCGGCGGCGGACGAATGAATGTTGCCGGGATGACCAAGACGAATATGCAGCCGCTGTGTACTGCGATTGCGGAAGTATTAAAAAAATAAAATATCAAAAAGTAAATATCAAAACTACAAAGCAAAAATCAAAAATAGTTAATACTGAAAAGATTAACCGAACGGTAGACCTTTGTGGTATCATAAAAGCATCCAGCGTCTCTTATTCACAGACGTCTGCTCTTTTTAATTTTTGATTTGTATTTTTGCTTTTTGATTTTTAATCTTTGATTTTGCGGCAAAGAATAATCTTAAATTGCGCAGGATCAACAGAAAGGCTATATTAATGTTTCGATTTTTCTTTTCACAACCCATATCGAACCAGATTTCCGGGACGCTGATTAAAGGCAGCCTGCTCACAGGGCTGTTTTTGATCGGCTTCGGGATGCTGGTGTTTATCCTGCGGGATGTGTTTGCGTTCATCGCGGCGGCGGTATTTTTTATTGCCGGTTTTTCCGCCATTGGCTACGCGGTTCGAATGTGGATTCTTCGCTACAAACTTAGCCGCACCGCAAACGGCGGCCGGGACAACGTAACCATCCATTACCACTGACCATCAGCCTGATCCTAATTTCGTCAGTTCGTCGTCGGCATTCTCAGTCCGCAAGCCCCATCCGATTAACCTTACTGATTTTTACCCCCTTGATTGCGGCCATGGCATCGGCTAATTTCTGAATTTCGCCGGCTTTGCCTTTTAAGATGATAATTTCCAAGCAGTTATGGTGATCTAAGTGGACATGGGTTGATGCGATAACCTGGTAATAGTGGCTGTGCTGCATTTCATTCAGTTTACCGCTCAATCCCGTCGTATGGTGGTCATAAACCAGAAAAAGCCCCGCAACCGCGTCCGATTTTGGATTCTCTAACGCTTGTTCTGACAAAGAGATACGGATTAAATCCCGAAAGGCTTCCGAGCGGTTCTCGTAGCCCTTCCGATCAATCTGGCGGTCAAATTTCTTTAACAGGTCTGTCTCAATTGATATGCCGATTCGTTCTACTTTATTTATTTTGGGTTTCATAGTTTCCAACCGGGGCTACACAATAGATATAAGTTAACGGTTCAGTTCCACTATTGCGTATATTATGGGTGGTATGGGGCGGAATGTAAAGGATTTTCCCTGCACCCACCGGTAGCAAATCGCCTTGATCGCTGATAATAGCTTGTCCGTTGCCGTCAGAGACCGCCAGACTTTTTTTGTTTTTATGGTTGACATTATAGCACGAAATAGGTATTGTTATGCGCAGACATAAGAATTCAAAAAATATATGCGCAAAGACGATTGAGTTAAAGAAAGGATTCAAGAAATGAAGCGAATGGTTTTAGTTATTCTTACGGTGTTGGTTTTCGGCGGTGTTGTAATTGCCCAGGAGGCTTCCGCTATCGCTGCTGAGCCGCAGGAGTCGTCGCTTCTGGGTGATACGGGTCCGTTTTCATTTGAATTTGGCTTGACGAATATCTATCAGCAGAATGTCCACGGCGGACTGAGTACGCATAAACACGCCGGACGATATACCGGCAGCTATGATGTTGGGGTAACTACCGACCTCAAGCGACTTTTCGGAATTGACGGCGCGAGCTTTTATGCGCACGTCGAAGGATTCTGGCCGAAAACACAGGGCATCAATGATGGCTCTGTCGGCAGCTTCTATGGCGTTAACGGCGACGCAATGCCCCGTGACGCGGCGGTGATTACCGAAATGTGGTACCAGCAGGATCTGTTCGAGGACACCCTGTCGTTGCGTGTCGGGAAAATGGATATTACCGGCGGTTTTGAATGCAGCGGCTGCCCGGTGTCATTTGACTGTATGCAGTATGCCAACGATGAAACACAGCAGTTTCTAAACAGCGCCCTGGTCAACAACCCGACGATTCCACTGACGTATGGTACGCTTGGCGTTGCGGCACACTATACACCGATCGAAGATTGGTATCTCAGCGCCGCCGCCACCGATGGTTCAGGCGATTACCGTGAAACGGGTTTTAATACGGCGTTCGATAGCGAAGACAACCTGTTTTATGTGATGGAAACCGGCATTACGCCGCAATGGGATTCCGCTCGCGGGCCGCTGCAGGGGGCGTACCGCGTAGGCGCCTGGTATCAGCCCGAAACCCTCGACGACGATGACGAGGTCGCCTATCGGGACAACGCCGGAATGTACCTAAATCTGGATCAACTGATCGTTAAAGAAAACGATGACAGAGAAGATGCGCAGGGATTGGGGACATTCTTCCGGCTTGGATATGCGGACCCGACAAAGAATGAAATGAGTCAATTTTACAGTACGGGCTTAAGCTATCAGGGGCCTATCGATGGCAGGGATGATGATGTGCTGGCCGCGGGCGTCGGTCAGGGTTATTTCAGCAATCAGTTTAGCGAGGATTACACGAGTGATTCCGAGACGGTCTATGAGGTCTTCTATAATGCCCAGGTCAGCAGGTTTATGACGCTGACGCCATCGATTCAGTATGTCGCCGACCCCGCCGAAACCGGCGATGCTGCCAGCAAAGATGCACTGATCATAGGTCTGCGGGCACAAATGGTATTTTAGTTTTGCAGGATGGGCTTTAGCCCATCAATCTGTTGCAATATAGCAAAAGTTTATCATAGCAGGAGAATTTTTTATGCACATGGCCAATGAATTAATTTCAGTCCCGGTCGCCGGTGGGACAATCGCTCTTGCCGCGGCGGGTTTGGGGTGGGTCTGTCGTAAAGTCCGGCAGGAAATCGTATCGGAAAAAGTACCGCTGATGGGCGTGCTTGGGGCGTTTGTCTTCGCGGCGCAGATGGTCAATTTTCAGCTTCCTCTTATGCCCGGCACCAGCGGCCATGTTATCGGGGCGGTATTTTTGGCCGTGATTCTGGGTCCCTATCTGGCGACGATTGTCTTGTCGTCGGTAGTAATTATCCAATGCCTGCTGTTTCAGGATGGCGGCTTGCTGGCACTCGGCTGCAATCTGATTAATATCGCAATTGTTCCCAGCTTTGCCGGCTATGCCGTTTATCGCTTGGTCGCCGGCGACAGGTCGTCAAAACAGCGTCTTTTGGCGGCTGCCGTTCTTGCGTGTGTGGTCGCCGCACAGGCTGGTTCCGTGCTGGTGGTTGCTCAAGCGTCCATTTCCGGCGTGCTGCTGATTCCGACGGGGACATTTTGGGTTACGATGGCCGGTGTGCATCTGTTGGTTGGGATTATGGAAGGTTTTATTACCGTTGGGATTCTGGGTTACCTGGCAGCCGTTCGTCCTGATTTGATTGATGGATTGGGCAGTGCCTCCGGTGTGCTGAGTCGTAAGGCGGCGATTGTGTCTCTGGTGGTCATTACGCTGATGACCGCCGCTGGTTTTTCGCTGCTGGCCTCCGGCAGTCCGGATGGTCTGGAGTGGAGCTATGCCGAGCGTCCCGATCAGCCGGAGTTTAAGCCGGTGGTTGAAAATAAAAATCAGTTCATTGCCGCCGCCGACAAAATGCATAGCAAAATTGCCATCATGCCCGATTATTCAGCACCCGGCGCATCCCAGGAACATCCGGCTTCAGCAGGCTGGACCAGTCTTGCCGGCGTAGTCGGCTCGGTGGTCTGCATGGGACTGATATGGCTGCTGGCAAAGGCCTTAGGCAGGTATCAATCTGTTTGTGTAGAAAGGTGTATATCAAAAATCAAAATGTAAATATCAAAATGACAATGCAAAAATCAAACATAGAATCAAACGTGTGGTACGGCAAACGCTTTTATCTTTGATTTGTCATTTTGCCTTTTGAATTTTAATTTTTGTTTTTCTATTATGCATCACGCTTATTTAGATCGCTATGCAGGCGGCGACAGCGTTTTTCATCGGCTTGACAGCCGGGTCAAACTGCTGGCGGCAGTGGTCTATACGGTACTGATTTTGTCGCTGCCGAGGACGACGCCAGCGGTTGTCTGCTGGTATGCGGTGGCGCCCTTTGGTGTGCTGGTCTTTGCGGGGATTCCGGCGGGGTTTGTATTTCGGCGAATCGCGGCGGTTAGTCCCTTTGTGCTGATCCTTGCGTTAAGCTGTCCGCTCTATGACAAAACGCCGCAGATAATCTATATCTCAGATGTGTCGCTGACGCTGACCGTCGGCTGGATGCGGTGTTTTACGATTCTGATTAAGTTTGCCGCGACGATGCTGACGCTGTTTGCGCTGACTTCGACGACGCGATTTGTGGATATGCTGGCCGGGATGCAGCGGATGGGCCTGCCCAATATCCTTGTCATTCAACTGAGCTTTGTCTATCGGTATTTATTTGTATTGATTGACCGTGTGCATCATATTTTGCGGGCGCGGTCGGCGCGGAAACTGCGGTCGCTGGGTTTTCGTCGGGAACTTCACATTGCCGCGGCAATGATTGGGGCGTTATTTATCGACAGCATCGAATCGGCCGAGCGCGTCCATATCGCGATGCAGGCCAGAGGCTTTACCGGCCAGTTTCATGCGCTGCGCCCGATGCGGATAACACGGCAGGATGGCTTGTTCATGCTGGGCTTTATTGTCATTTGTATTGTTCTGCACGGCGTGATTCGGTAGGATATGGATACTAAGCGGACAAGGCAGGGTATGTTGAAAATAGGCTTTTATACGGTGTGTACAAGACGACAATTTTATTAATGGAAATGTCCGAAAAAAGGCTGAAATTGTTTGATAACAGACTGTGTTTTTTAGGACGTCCTGAAAACCAATACAAAAAAGATAGATGACGGGATTGGCTATGTATTTTCAGAAATATGCTTATGTGAAGAGAACTTTTCGTCGACATAAATTATATGTGATGGACTTAAAAAGGCAGGTACAGACAGGGCTAAGACCATGCATGAAAGAGGATGCAACGCGTCTATTCGCAGGATTTGTCCTCCGCATCTCTGGCCTTATTGCGTATCTCTGGTTTGTCCGCATGAACGCAAACTATAAACGGTGAGTTATAGGAGTTCTTATGAATTTGGCAGTTGAGTTGCGAGATTTTTCATACCAGTATCCGGACGGAACGGCGGCGATCGAGTCGATTGATTTGGCCATCGAACACGGCGAAAAGGTGGTGCTGGTCGGTCCCAATGGCGCAGGCAAATCGACGCTGCTTCTGGCGATGGCGGGGTTTATTCGAGGACGGGGTACAATGGTGATTGATGGAATGGAGCTGTCCAGCAAGAATCTCCGTTGGATTCGCAGAATTCTCGGTTGTTGTATGGAAAATCCCGATGACCAGCTTTTTATGCCGACGTTATATGAAGATGTCATTTTTGGGCCTTTGAATATGGATATTTCGATGCACCAGGCCAAGAATAATACGGATTTCGCGTTTGAGCAGGTCGGCCTGACGGCGCTGGTGGATAAAGCCCCGCATCATCTTTCCGCCGGGCAGAAACGTGGCGCTTCGATTGCTACCGTCCTGTCGATGTCGCCGAAGATTATTACGTTTGATGAACCGGATGGCAGTCTCGACCCGCGTAACCGCCGCAATCTGGAAGAAGTTCTCCGCAAGCTGTCCCAGACGCTGATTATCGCTACATGCAATATGCGTTTTGCCGCCGCAGTCGCCGACCGCGCGGTAATTGTCAATTCCGGCAGAATCATCGCCGATGGGGCGGTAAAAGACATTCTCTGTGATGAAAAACTGATGCTCGACAACGGCCTCGAAACGCCGTAATAGGTAGTTATAGGAGCCCTATAGATTGGATGGCGACCAGTTTCCAAATAGTGTCAGCGGCGCCGTCTGGGTGATCGTAACGTTGGTAAAGGTTCCCGCCAGCGAATTGGGGCCGTTAAAGACGACGATGTAATCGTGTGCCGTCCGTCCGATGAGTTGGGGGTTTTCAGGGTTTTCCGCTGCGTTCAGATGCGGCTTTTTGCTTGGTCCTTCGACCAGCACTTCCAGTGTCCGCCCCAGAAACCGCTTATTGTCTTCTTCGGCGATGCCGTTGGCAAGGTCGAGCAGCTCTACGTTCCGCCGCTGTTTAATCTCATCGGAAATATCGTCTTCCAGCTTCTCGTCGGCGCGGGTTCCCGGACGCGGCGAGTATTTAAAGATAAAGCAATTCTTGTACCGTACCTTGCGAATCAATTCCGCCGTCGCGCGGTGGTCGTCTTCGGTTTCGCCGGGAAATCCCGTGATAAAGTCGCCGGCCAGTGCGATATCCGGCACGGTCGCCCGAGCCTTATCCATTAGTGCCAGATAATACGCCGACGTGTATCCCCGATTCATCGCCGCCAAAATCCGGTCCGAGCCGTGCTGCGCGGGGATATGCAGATACGGGCAGACCTTCGGCAAATCCGCCATCACTTGCAGGATCGAATCATCGAACTTGCCCGGATGGCTGGTGATAAACCGCACCCAGTGAACGCCGCCAATATCGCTGACCTTTTCAAGCAGGTCGGCCAGCGTCCATATCCTGTCGCCCTGTTCATACCGATAGGCGTTGATATTCTGACCCAGCAGGGTAATTTGCTGAATCCCTGCATCGGCCAGCCTGCGAGCCTGCTCGAGAATCATTTCCGGCGGACGCGAAATCTCCGGCCCGCGGACATACGGCACGATGCAATAGGTGCAGAAATTGTTGCAGCCCCGCATCGCCCGGATGAATGCCTGACTTTTCAGATGATTTTCGTCCGAATCATAATTCATCTCAAATTCATCGAGCGTCCGCTGGTGTTCGTCGCTGTCTGGCCGGCGGATGTGATCGGTGATAGCGATATGATTTTCCCGCCGTTCGAGAACCTGGTCGATCAGCGAGGGCACTTCGGCAAGCTGCCCGGGGCCGGCGACAATATCGACCGTATCGTGTTTGAGCAGGTCTTCGCCCATCCGCTGCGCCATACAGCCAATGACCGCGACCAATAGGCGCGGGTGGGTCTTTTTTAAGTGCTTGAGCCGTCCTAAATGCGATAGGACTTTATCTTCGGCGTGCTTGCGAACCGAACAGGTGTTGATGATAATTATATCCGCCTCGGCGGCCTTGTCGGTGTGGACGAACCCCCGGCTGGTCAGGGCGCTAAACAGCAGCCCCGAGTCCAGCTTGTTCATCTGGCAGCCAAAGTTCTTTAGGAGAAATCGAACGGGTTTCATAAGTGGGACACTATACCCCAAAATGACGAATAAAACCAGCCCAAAAGCTGGGTATGTTTTTTTGCGGGTTTGAAAGGGGTGAAAAAAACAAAAAGAAAAATTAATAAGAGTCTCATAATGTTTCAGTTGGCAGTAGAGTAAAGATGAATTTTGTATCAAAACCCTGCCACTGCGACACAAGGCACATTGAAAAAAAACTCCATTTCTGCTATACTGCCGGTGGACAAATATCTGAGTTTTTGATGTAGAGGTATCCAATGGAATTAAGAGATAAAAAAAATAATAACCTTTCGGTATTCCCAAGAAAGTGGACGAAGTATTATGGTTTGGCGACCTGCCCGGGCGACATTCTCGGCTGGCTGCGTATCCCTGCGGAGATAATTTTCATAATCGGCGTCCTCGGTATCGCAAAGGACAACCTGTCTTTCTGGTACAAGCTGCTAAGACCACTGCATTTTCCACCCAT